>LNAP01001758.1_pt1 | contig 22635 bp, 25 predicted proteins | sample 602601 | NCBI WGS metagenome assembly LNAP01 (sample SAMN02440304, study PRJNA202911) | soil metagenome | biome: Subtropical and temperate rainforests or woodlands; isolation source: soil samples (1 kg each in a 20% v/v slurry with milli Q water) were... ...
CCGCGCGCTCGAAGCCGCGTGGGATCTCGACGCCGAACAGCACCTTGCCCGACAGCAAGAGCGCGTCGAACTCGGCCACCGTGTGCACCTCGTGGGTGAAGGCGAAATACGAGGTATTCTCCATCGCCTTGAGGATCGAGCGGCCGAGGTCGCTGTCCTCCTGCAGCAGCACCGCGGTCGGCAGGTGGCGCGGCGTGGTGTTGATGGCATAGCCGAACAGCAGCAGTTGCATGACCGGAATCATCACGATCATGGCGAACGACACCCGGTCGCGGCGTAACTGGATGAACTCCTTCACCATCATCGCGTAGCTGCGCCGCCAGAAGCCGAACGGCCGCTCCTTGACCTCGCGATCCGGTGCGTCCGCGCCGCTCACTGGAAATTGTCCTTGGCGCGGGTCATCAGGTCGATGAACACATCCTCCAGCGACGGCGCGCCGTGCTGCCAGTGCTGTCCCTCGCTGTCGCGGTACGAGGCGACGGTGGCCTCCAGGGCGGCGTGGTCGCGGCCGGAGACATGCAGGCTGGTGCCGAACGGCGCCACCATGTCGACGCCGGGCTTGCCGGCAAGTTCGGCCGCGAGTCCGTTCAGGTCTGCGCCGGTGACGGTCCAGGTTGCCAGCGACGACGCCGCGATCACCTGCTCGACCGTGCCGTGCGCCAGCAGGTGGCCGTAGGCGATGTAAGCGATCTCGTGGCAGCGCTCCGCCTCATCCATGTAATGGGTCGAGACCAGCACGGTCAGCCCCTGCGCCGCCAGCGCGTGGATCTCATTCCAGAAGTCGCGCCGCGCCTTCGGATCGACGCCGGCGGTGGGCTCGTCGAGCAGCAGCAGTTGCGGATTGGGCAAAGTACAGGCGCCGAGCGCGAGTCGCTGCTTCCAGCCGCCCGACAATTCGCCGGCCAGTTGCTCCTCGCGGCCGGACAGTCCGAGCCGCGCGATCATGTCGCGTGCCGCCTTGCGCGGGTCGCGCACGCCGTAGAGCCTTGCTACGAATTCCAGATTCTCGCGCACCGACAGGTCCTGGTACAGGCTGAAGCGCTGGGTCATGTAGCCGACCCGCCGCTTGATCTTGTCGGCATCGCGCAGGATATCGAAGCCGAGGCAGGTGCCGGTCCCGCTGTCCGGCGTCAGCAATCCGCACAGCATGCGGATGGTGGTGGTCTTGCCGGAGCCGTTCGGTCCGAGAAAGCCATAGATGGTGCCACGCTTGACCTCCATGCTGAGGTCATGCACCACCTCGCGGCCGTCGAAGGATTTGGTCAGGCCCTTCACCTCGATGGCGATGTCGGGCGTGGCGACGGATGCGGTCATCGCGTGGCTGCCACGGGAAGCGGCGGATGCGCGAACACGCTGACCGGCTGGCCGACGCGCAGGCTGGCAGGCTTGTTGGGGCGCGCCTGCACGAGATAGACGAGCTTGTTGCGCTCATCGAGGCTGTAGATTACCGGCGGCGTGTATTCCGCCGTGGTTGCGAGGTAATAGATCTTCGCTGCCAGGTCGGTCGCGCAATTGTCGCAGGTGACGCGCACCTCGTCGCCGACCGCGAGCTTGGGCAGATCGGCTTCCGGAATGTAGAATCGCACTTTCATGTTGCCCGGCGGCAGGATCGACAGCACCGGCCGCTGCGCCGGCACCATCTCGCCTTCGCGAAAATAGATCTGCTGGATGATGCCGCTGACCGGCGCGAAGGCATTGCGACGCGCCAGCCGCGTCTGCGACGTGTTCACACGGGCCTCGGCGACGCGCAGCGCTGAGACTGCAGAATCGAGATTGGCTTGGGTGCCGGAGCCGGTCTTACTGAGGCTCTGGGCGCGGTCGAACGTCTGCTTCGCATTCGCCAGGGTGGCGTTGTTCTGGTTGAGATCGGCCTGCTGCAGATCGTCGTCCACCGCATAGAGCGGCGCGCCAGCCTGCACCTCGTCGCCTTCACGGACATTCAGTTTGGTGATGCGGCCGGATTCATCGGGGCTGACGAAAATCATGTCGGCCTCGACCCAGCCCTGATAGCCGGGGTCCTTGCGCTCGTTGCAGCCGGCCAGCGCCGCGCAAAGCGCCAGCATCCCCAGCCACTGGCATGCGATCCGTGACGACGTCATTCCGCGCTCCGTTCGCCAAAAATCAGATCGATATGAACCCGCAACATGGCGATCGGATCGAGCGGCGCGTGCCGGCCGAACAGCCCCTGCCAGACCACCGCCAGCAGTGCCGGAGCGACCACGAGTTGCGGAAACTGCAGCAGCGCGGGATTGCGGATCTCGCCGCGCGCGATGCCGAATTCGATCAGTTGCTGCATCCCCGCAATCCCGCGCGCGACCACTTCGCGATAGTAGAAATCAGCCAGAGACGGGAAACGCCCGCCCTCCGCGATGATCAGGCGCAATATGTCGCCGCGTTTAGTTTCTGCGATGTCGCGCACAAAGGTTTCGGCAAACCGCTCCACCATGGCGCGGGCGGAGACGCCCGCCACCGGGGGCGACGCCATCCGCTCGATCAGCGGCACCAGCGCACTGCGTACCAACTCCTGGAACAGCGCTTCCTTGTCGGTGAAGTAAAGGTAGATCGTGCCCTTGGCGACGCCGGCGCGCTTCGCGACGTCGTCGAGCCGCGTGGCGGCAAAGCCGCGGGCGACGAATTCGTCGAGCCCGGCAGCGATGATCGCCGCGCGACGCTCGGCGGCCTTCGCGGCCCTGGTCGAGGCCGGCTTGGGCGTTACGATTTTGGCGGGCCTGGCGACAACCACCTTGGGGCCGCGTCGCGCGGTAGCCGGGCGGGTAGGCTTCCCCGCCCCCGATTTTGTGCGCGATGTGCTCATGAATTTGATTATGACTGACCGGTCAGTCATAATCAAGAGGCATATACCGAATAACTCTGGCGGGTGCGCCGAAGCGAACGCCATCGGCAACGCGGTGGATCAGCTGTGGAATTTCAAACCGTCGAGGACCTTGTCGACCACCTTGCGCTCCGCCCGCATGGCCAGGCCCACAAGGTTGAGACCAGCGCGCACCACCGCCTGCACCGCTGCGCGGTTGGCGGCGTCGTGGGTGGTCCGGAACATGTCTTCGGTGTAAATCGCCGGCCTGACGTCGCGGGCCAGTGCCCGCTCCAATGCACGGCTCAAGCCGGGCCGGTCGGCGCCGTAGATCAGGATCGGCTGGCCGATCAGCGCCAGATAGGTCGTGCCGGAGGCGTCGCCGTAGGGCTCACCGACGCAATCTGGAAACGCCGCGGCGACGCCGCTGGACAGAAATGCTGCGACGTTGAGCTTTTGCCAGACCTCGAGGTCGCTGCGGATGACGATGGCGATCTTGGTATCGAACTGCATGATGACGAACCTAGAGGTCAGCCCTTGGCGTCGCAAGCCCAGGCCCGGATCACGCATTCCTTGCCGCCGAAGTCGTAGCACTTCTTTGTCGCTTCATTCAGCGAACTGGAAATCTTCGGCGCCACCGCATAGCCGTGCGCGCCGCAGGGATTTTTCAGGTCGATGGCCAGCGCGGCGCAGGCGCGGTTCATCGTGACGGTGGTGCAGTCACCCTCGCACTGCTTTCGCGCCGCCGCGGTGGCGGCTTCCTGGGCGGGATAGTCGAAGGCCTGGCCATAGGCGCCGCATTTGCCGACGGCAAAGGCGCCGGCTGCAAAAGCCGGAGCGGCGACGGACGATGCGGTTAGCGTGAAAATCAGTCCAAGCACAAAAAAGGCGCGACGACGCGCGGCAACACAAAACGTCAAATTCCCCTCCCCCGAGGTCGATCGATGGGTGAGCCTACATCGCCGGGCGTTTCAACTTGGTGAACGAGTTCCATCGTCATCGCGCAATGCCGGAACGAGCAGAGTGTAGGGTGGGCAAGCTTGGCCCACCGCGCCCGGCAACGGTTGGGCACGGCGCAAGAACGCCTTGCCCACCCGCGATTCACCCCCGCCGCGCCTCGGCCAGCGCCTGCGGCGTATCGATGTCGAGGAAGGCCGCGTGGCCCTCCACAGGCACTTCAGTCACCGCCTCACCATGCTTCAGGATCAGGTGGCGGGCGCCGACGTCACCGTCCAGCGTCATCAGTTCGCCGAAGAAACGGCGCGACCACAGCACCGGATTGCCGCGGCGGCCGTCGCTCACCGGCACAGCGATCAGGCTGCCGCGATCGGGCGCGAAGGCTTCGATCAGCCGGTCGATCAACCTGGTGTCGATCAGCGGCATGTCGCCGAGACAGACCACCGCGCCATCGGCATCGGCCGGCACTGCCTTGATGCCGGCTTTCACCGAACTGGCGAGGCCGGCGGCAAAGTCCGGATTGCGCACGAAACTCACGTCCAGTCCGGCCAGTGCCTTCTCCACAAGATCGGCCTGATGGCCGGTGACGACGATCACGCTGGAGGCTTTCGACGCCACCGCCTGCTCGGCGACGATCCGCACCAGCGGCTTGCCGCCGAAATCGGCGAGCAGCTTGTTGGGTCCGCCCATCCGGGTGGAGCGGCCGGCGGCGAGCACGATCGCCGCGACGTTGCGATTGCCGTCGGTGCCGACCGGCACGCGCGGCTGCGGCCGGGTGACGATCTCCATCAACAACCCGCCGACACCCATGCCGGTCAGATCGGCGCGGCTGACCGGGATGCCGGCCAGCAGCCGCGTCAGCACCCAGTCAAAACCATTTTCCACCGGCGAACGCGCGCAACCGGGCGCGCCCAGTACGGCCACGCCGCCGGCCTTGCCGATCAGCAGCAGGTTGCCGGGATCGACCGGCATGCCGAAATGCTCGATGACGCCACCGACCTGCTCGATCGCTGCCGGGATCACGTCGCGACGGTCGGCGATGGCCGAGGCGCCGAACACGATCACCAGTTCGGCACCGAGGCCGAGCAATTCCTTGATAGCGCTTGCCAGCGCGTCCTCGTCATGCGGCACGCGGCGCTCGGCGATGATCCTGGCACCGGCCGGCGCCAGCCGTTCCGCCGTCACCCGCAGGGTCTTGTCGATCACCTTGGGCGCGAGGCCCGGCAGCAGCGTCGAGACGACGCCGACCTTCCTGATGACGTAGGGCGCCACGCGCAGCGCGCCGCCCTGAGTTGCGGCGACCGCGGCATCGCACAGCGCGCCGGCGACGCCAAACGGAATCAGTTTCACGGTGGCGATCATCTCGCCTTCGACCACCGGCTTGAACGCCGGCAGCGTGGCCAGCGTGATCGCCTCGTCGACGCCGTTGATGCGATCAACCATGGCGCGGTCGACGACCAGCACGCCGGGCGCCCCCGCGAACAGGTTGGCGCGGCCGGTGAAGGCGCGCTCCACATTGACGCCTGCCCCGGCCACCGCCTGCGCGATGCTGGCTGCCGCGGCGTCTTCCGATACGTCGCCCTCCTCCAGCCGGACGACCACGATATCCCTCACGCCGGCGCGGGTCAGCGCCGCGACCTCGCTGGCACCAATCGTGGTGCCCTTCTTGAGCACGAGATCGCCCTGCCGCAGCGTATGGACGGTGACCCCGCCCAATGCATCTGCCGGGCTGGCCGGACCGAACTTCATGCCGCTTCTGCCGCGGCACCGGCCTTGGGCAGCCGCAGTTCGGCGGTGATCTGCGCCATGATCGACACCGCGATTTCCGACGGCGACACTGCGCCGATGTTCAGCCCGATCGGCGCGTGGATCTTGGCGATATCAGCGTCGGTGGCACCCTGCGCCTTCAACCGTTCGGCGCGCTTGGCGTGGGTCTTTCGCGAGCCGAGCGCGCCGATATAGAAGCAGTCGCGTTCGAAAGCATGCAGCAAAGCGGGATCGTCGATCTTGGGATCGTGGGTGACAGCGACGAAGGCGGTGTAGTGATCGACGTTGAGCGGCGGCAGCGCCACATCCGGCCATTCCGCGATCAGCTTCACGTCGGGAAACCGTTCCGGACTGGCGAAGGCAGTGCGCGGATCGATCACCGTCACATCATAGTCCAGCGAACGCGCCAGCGGCGCCAGCGCCTGGCTGATATGGACGGCGCCGATGATCACGAGCCGCGCGGTCGGCGCATAGACGTTGAGGAAGAGTTTCTTGCCGCCGGTCTCGATCATGCCGCTCTTGCCCATGCGCAATTGCTTGCCGAGCTCGGCACTGAGCGGATCGCCGGAAAAATCGGCGGCTTTCACCAGCCGCTGCTCGCCGTTGGCGACATCGGTGACGACAATGACCGGACGGCGCGCGGCGCGCTCGATATTGACCTGGCTGAGAGTCTCGAGTTTCACGACTGCCCGACCTTCTCAACGAACACACGGATCGTGCCGCCGCAGGACAGGCCGACATTCCAAGCGGTCTCGTCGGCGACGCCGAACTCCAGCAGTTTTGGCTGGCCAGACGCGATCACGTCGAGCGCTTCAGTCACGACCGCGCCCTCGACGCAGCCGCCGGACACCGAGCCGAGAAAGGTGCCGTCGTCGTTGATGACGAGGCTGGAGCCCGCCGGGCGCGGCGCCGAGCCCCAGGTCTCCACCACGGTGGCCAGTGCCACGCCGTGGCCGGCCTTCTGCCAGTCCTCGGCCGCCTGCAGAATATCTTGATCGCGATTGAGCATGGGAGCCTCTCTTGCAAGCGTGGACATCAGGCGACGGAGCGGATCAGGCTGCGGTGGTGCGCCGGCGGCGGCGAGGACAGCGCCTTGATCAGGCCCTCCATTGAACTCAAATTATGTACCGGACGGAATTCGTCAACGTGCGGCAGCATCATTTTGATGCCTTGCGCCTTGGCCTCGAAGCCGTCGAAGCGCAGCAGCGGATTCAGCCAGATCAGCCGGCGGCAGGAGCGGTGCAGCCGGTCCATCTCGAAAGCCAGCTTGGCGTCGGCCTCGCGCTCCAAGCCGTCGGAGATCAGGAGCACGATGGCGCCCTGGCCGAGCACGCGGCGGCCCCACAATTTGTTGAAGGTGTGCAGCGACGCCGAGATCCGGGTGCCGCCGGCCCAGTCCTCCACCGACGCGGAACAGCTGGCCAGCGCCTCGTCGGGATCGCGCGCACGCAACGCCCGCGTCACGTTGGTCAGCCTGGTACCAAAAAGGAATACCGACACCCGTTTTCGCGCATCGGTGATGGCGTGGAGGAAATGCAGGAACAGCCTTGTATATTCGCTCATCGAGCCGGAGATATCGAGCAGCGCCACGATGGGCGCCGGCCGGTCGATCAGGCCGAGGCGGCGGATGTCGACGATGTCGCCGCCGGTGCGCAGGCTGCCGCGCAGGGTGCGGCGCAGGTCGAGCTTGAGGCCGCGGGCGTCGGGCTGGAAGCGGCGGGGGCGCAGTTCCGCTTGCGGCAAACTCATGGCAGCGATGGCGCGGGTGACTTGCGCGATCTCCGCCGCGCTCATCTGCGCGAAATCCTTCTTCTGCAGCACCTCGCGGTCGGACACCGAGAGCTTGATCTCCTGCTCCTTCGGCTGCTCCAGCGCTGGCGACATCGACGGCTGCGACATCGCCTCCTGGACCCGGCGCGAGGCCGGCGGCGGGGGCTTTTTCGCCTGGTCGGGCAGCGGCACCGAATCCAGCAGGTGCTTCCACTCCTCGGCCGCGCGAAAGAACAGGTCGAACGCCTGGGCGAACACCAGCGCGTGCTCGTGGCGCTTGACGAAGATCGCCTCGAGGGTGGTGAAGAGGTCGGCGCGTTTGCCGATATCGATCAGCAGGATCGCATTGAGGGCATCGATCACCGCGCCCGGCCCGACCGGCAGTCCGGCGGCACGCAACGCGCGAGCGAAGCCGATGATGTTGTCGGCGATCTGTCCGGTCGGCGGATTCAGATGATCCATCGTCATGCCTTTAACCGTGACTGTCCAGAACACAAAGCATCCCGGCACCGGGCCCTCATGGTGAGGAGGCGCCCTTGCGCCGTCTCGAACCATGAGGATGTTGCGCTCATCCTTCGAGACGCGGCGAAGAGGCCGCTCCTCAGGATGAGGGCCATCATTCGCTCGTCGCGTCCTTGAGAACCTTTTGCAGGTTATCGCCCTGCATCCGCGCAATATCGTCCTGGTACTTCAGCAGCGCACCGAGCGTATCGCCGACCACCTGCGGGGTCAGCGAGCGGGCGTCGAGTTCGGTCAGCGCGGTGGCCCAGTCGATGGTCTCGGCGACGCCCGGAGACTTGTAGAAATCCTGGTCGCGCAGCGCCTGCACGAACGACACCACCTGCTGCGACAGTTTTGCGGAGATGCCCGGCACCCGCGATTTCACGATCGCCAGCTCGCGCTCCGCCGTGGGGAAATCGACCCAGTGATACAGGCAACGGCGCTTCAGCGCGTCGTGGATTTCGCGGGTGCGGTTGGACGTGACGATGACGATCGGCGGCGCCGGCGCCTTGACGGTACCGAATTCGGGAATCGTGACCTGGAAGTCGCTGAGGATCTCCAGCAGATAGGCCTCGAAGGCTTCATCCGCGCGATCGAGTTCGTCGATCAGCAGCACCGGGGCGCCGTTGACGTCGGGCTCCAGCGCCTGCAGCAGCGGCCGCTTGATCAGATAGCGCTCGGCGAAGATGTCGCTGGAGAGCTGGTCGCGGTCGGTATCTCCGGCGGCTTCCGCCAGACGAATCGCGATCATCTGCGCCGCGCTGTTCCACTCATAAACGGAGGACGCGACGTCGAGGCCTTCATAGCATTGCAGCCGGATCAGCTTGCGGCCCAGCGCCGCCGACAGCACTTTTGCGATCTCGGTCTTGCCGACACCGGCCTCGCCCTCGAGGAACAGCGGCCGGCCCATCTTCAGCGCCAGGAACACCACCGTCGCCAGCGAGCGCTCGGCGAGATAGCCGCGAGAGGTGAGCATTTCCAGCGTCGCATCGACGGAGGTAGGCAGCGCCGATGTCGTCGTCATGAGCAGACCGTTCTTCGCAAGGTTACGCCCGGTTGTTGGCGGCTTCTACCGCGCGACGCGCCAGCACGCCGATCAGATGCGCGCGATATTCCGCGCTGCCGTGCAGGTCGCTGTTGAGTCCATCGGCGGGCACCGTCAGCCCCTCCAGCGCCTTCGGCGAGAACCGCTTCTTCAGCGCCTCCTCGAAGGCGGTGACGCGGAACACGCCTTCCGAACCCGCGCCGGTCACCGTGACCCGCACATCCGACGGACGCTTGGCGACGAACACGCCGACCAGCGCATAGCGCGAAGCCTGGTTGCGGAACTTGACGTAGGCGGCCTTCTTGGCCACCGGAAACAGCACCTTGGTGATGATCTCGTCGGCTTCCAGCGCGGTGGTGAACAGGCCCTGGAAGAATTCTTCCGGCTTCAGCTTGCGCTTGTTGGTGACGATGGTGGCGCCGAGCGCCAGCACTGCTGCCGGGTAGTCGGCAGTCGGATCGTTGTTGGCCAGCGAGCCGCCGATGGTGCCCTTATGGCGAACGGCGGGATCGCCGATCAGCGCCGCCAGTTCGGCCAGCGCCGGGAGTGCCTCGCCGACAACAGGAGAATTGGCCACCGTCGCATGGGTCGCCGTGGCGCCGATCACCAGCGAGCGCCCCTTGATTTCGATGCCATCGAGGCCTTCGACATGGGACAGGTCAATGATGTGCGGCGGCGCTGCGAGCCGCTGCTTCATCACCGGCACCAGCGTGTGGCCGCCGGCAATCAGCTTGGCATCCTCGTTCTTGATCAGCAGGTTGGCAGCCTGTCGCACGGTCGCCGGACGGTGATATTTGAATTCGTACATGGGAAATTCCTGGGTCGCGGTGCGCGGTGATCGCTGGCGTGGTGCGGAGAGGCAACCTTAGGCGAGGTCGGAGTTTGCCATCGCCTTGGCGCCGGCCGCGATCGACTGGACGATATTCTGATAGCCCGTGCAGCGGCACAGATTGCCTTCGAGCTCTTCGCGGATCAGGTGATCGCTGAGGTCGTGGCCCTTGCGGTGAACCAGATCGACGGCGGTCATGATCATGCCGGGAGTGCAGAAGCCGCACTGCAGGCCGTGATGCTCCCGGAAGGCTTCCTGCATCGGATGCAACGGCGCGCCGTCGGCGGCGAGACCCTCGATGGTCGTGACAGCATGACCGTCGGCCATCACCGCCAGCGTGGTGCAGGACTTCACGGCCTTGCCGTCGAGATGGACGACGCAGGCGCCACACTGCGAGGTATCACACCCCACATGGGTGCCGGTCAGCCGCAGGTTCTCGCGCAGAAACTGCACCAGCAGCGTGCGCGGATCGACATTGCCGCTCACCTGATTGCCGTTCACGATCATGGAGATTTTGGCCATATGCACTCTCTTCATCCGCCTGGCCATTGCGTGGCCGCACGGTCATTAAAACCATTCCAGATGCATAATATGGCGCATCCCCGCAATGAGCAACCTCAGGTCCTGAAGGCGCCGGATGCGGGATACAGCCCGACCGCAGCTGTTGCGCTGCGGTCAACTTGTGGTGACGTCTCAGCCCCGAGCAGGCATCAGCCCTGAACGGCCTTGGCGAAATTGGCGAAGAACTCGTCGGCGATCTTCTTGGCCGAACCGTTGATCAGCCGCTGCCCGAGCTGGGCCAGCTTGCCGCCGATCTGCGCCTCGACATTGTAGGTCAGCAGCGTGCCGCCGTCCTTGTCGGTGAGGCCAACCACCGCGCCGCCCTTGGCGAAGCCGGCAACGCCGCCCTCGCCCTCGCCGGTGATCTTGTAGCCGTTCGGCGGATCCAGATCGCTGAGCGTGACCTTGCCCTTGAAGCGCGCCGACACCGGGCCGACCTTGATCTTGGCGGTGGCACGGAAGCCGCCGTCCTCGGTGGCATCGAGTTCTTCGCAACCGGGGATGCAAGCTTTCAGCACTGCGGGATCGTTCAGTTTGGTCCACACCACTTCGCGCGGCGCGGCAAGCTGGACTTCGCCGCTCATCGTCATGGCCATGGGATTGTCTCCTGAAATCTTCGCCGCCCGGGGATGGCGGCCAGCATTCCAAGTAACGCACGGACGCCGCAAAGGAAAGAGGCTCCCCGGATGCAAGGGATGCATAATCGCGCCGCAACAAGCGAGGGTATTGGCATGGACCGCCGGGAATGGTTAGGTCCCGCGCAACATGAGCACCTCCCTCTCCCCCCTGCTGGCGCCGCTGCTGTCCAGTGCCGCGATGCGCGCCGTGTGCGACGATGCCGTCACGCTGCAGCACATGCTCGATTTCGAAGCGGCGCTGGCGCGCGCCGAGGCGGCCACCGGGGTGATTCCGGCGAGTGCTGTCACGGCGATCGCCGCCGCCTGCCGGGCGGATCAATTCGACGTGGCGGAATTGGCTGAGGCGGCCACCCGCTCCGGCAATACGGCCATTCCGCTGGTCAAAATGCTGACGGCGCATGTCGCAAAGGTTGACGCCGACGCCGCACGCTACGTGCACTGGGGCGCCACCAGCCAGGACGTCATCGACACCGCCACCATGCTCGGCCTGCGCGCCGCCATCGACGCGCTGCTCGGCGATCTCGACCGCGCCATCAAAGGCTTCGCCGGCCTCGCAATAAAACATCGCGACACCGCCGTGGTGGCGCGGACCTGGCTGCAGCATGCCCTGCCGATGCCATTCGGGCTCAAGCTCGCGGAATACGCTGCTGCACTGCAACGCTCGAAACTGCGGCTGGTACGATTGCGCAGTGAGGCGCTGGCGCTGCAGTTCGGCGGCGCCGCCGGCACGCTGGCCGCGCTCGGTGACAATGGGCTCAGGGTCGCCGACGCACTGGCGCGGGAATTGAACCTGCCGCTGCCGGACGCGCCATGGCATACCCATCGCGACCGCATCGCCGAGGTCGCCTCGGTGCTGGCGATTCTCGCAGGCAGTTGCGGCAAGATCGCCCGCGACGTGTCGCTGCTGATGCAGACCGACGTCGCCGAGGCTTTCGAACCCGCAGGCGAAGGCCGCGGCGGCTCCTCCACCATGCCGCACAAGCGCAACCCGGTGGCTTCGGCGATCGCATTGTCCGCCGCCACCATGGCACCGAACCTGGCGGCGACGATCTTCGCAGCGCAGGTCCAGGACCACGAGCGCAGCGCCGGGCCGTGGCATGCGGAATGGCCGACCCTGCCGATGCTGCTGCTGGTCACCTCCGGCGCACTCGCGGCCATCGTCGACATCGCCGAAGGGCTCGAGGTCGATACCGGCCGCATGGGGCGCAATCTTGACGCCACTCACGGATTGATCATGGCGGAGGCCGTGACCTTTGCGCTGGCGGACAAACTCGGCAAGAGCGCCGCGCATCATCTGGTCGAGGCGGCCACGAAGCGGGCCGTCGCCGAAAAACGGCATCTGCGCGACGTGCTGACCGACGACCCGAAGGTCACGGTGCAACTCAGCGCCGAAAAAATCGCAGAAGTGTTCGAGCCGATGACCTATCAGGGCGTCTCGCAGACGCTGATCGATCGGCTGCTGGCTTCGCTCGATACCAAATAACAAATCCCTGAGGAGACACGCTATGCCCATGATCGATGCCGACGGTTGCCTGCTCAATGTCTCCGTCGAAGGCCGCGACGGCGGCCCGACCCTGATGCTGTCGAACTCGCTGGGCACCACCATGAAGATGTGGGAGCCGCAGATGGCGGCGCTGACCAAACTGTTTCGCGTGATCCGCTATGACCGTCGCGGCCACGGCAAGTCCGGGGTGCCCGCCAGCGGCTATTCCATGGAGCGCTATGGCAAGGATGTGCTGGCAATCCTCGACGATCTCAACATCGACAAGGTCAACTGGTGCGGGCTGTCGATGGGCGGCATGGTCGGGCAATGGCTCGGCGCCAACGCGCCGGAGCGCTTCGACCGCATCATCCTGTCCAATACCAGCTGCTACTATCCCGACCCCACCAACTGGCACAACCGCATCAAGGCGGTGCGCGAAGGCGGCATTGCCGCGGTGGCCGACGCGGTGATTGCGGGCTGGCTCACCGCTGACTTTCGCGAGCGCGAACCTGTCATCACCGCCAACATGAAGGCGATGCTGACGGCCTGCCCGGTGGACGGCTATCTCGGCGCCTGTGAGGCGCTGAGCACGCTCGACCAGCGGGCGCTGCTGCCCAAGATCAAGAGCCCCACTCTGGTGATCGCAGGTCGCCACGACATGGCCACCCCGGTTGCCGCCGGTGAATTCATCCGCAGCCAGATCCCCGGCGCCAGCCTGACCATCCTCGACGCCGCGCATATTTCCAATGTCGAACAGCTGCACGCCTTCACCGATGCGGTGGTCGGCTTCCTGACCCAACGCTGAGCGGAGCAATCCCATGGACGATCAACAACGCCGTGACAACGGCACGGCGCAGCGGCGCAAGGTTCTGGGCAATGCCTGGGTCGACAAGTCCGCCGCCGGAAGGAACGCCTTCAATGGTGACTTTCTGGACCTGATCAGCCGCTACGCATGGGGCGAGATCTGGACCCGGCCGCATTTCGACGAACGCACCCGACGCGTGCTGGTGATCGGCACCATGGTAGCGCTCGGCCAGTGGGATGAATTCCGGCTGCATGTCCGCGCCGCGCTGGCGGAAGGCGGTTTCACGCCCGACGACATCAAGGAAATCCTGCTGCAGCAGGCGATCTATTGCGGAGTGCCGGCCGCCAATCACGCGGTCAAGGAAGCCGCAGGAATCGTTCAGGAAATGGGTTTGCTGAAGGAATAGACACCGCTGCTGCGGGCACGCTCGGGGGCGGCTTCGGCTTTCTCCGGCGCAGCGCGCAGCAAGGGCGGTTCCATCGCCATCAGGATGGTGGTGCCGAGCAGCAGCAGCAGTTCGGCGACATGCAGTTTCATGGCGGCGGTCTCGCCTACCTTCGACGCCATGATCATGCTGAGGAAGCTGATCAGGCTGCCGATTCCCAGCGCCATACCCAGCGCCTCGTCGCAGCCGCCGGTCTTGCGGATCGACGCGCGGGTCGTGAACAGCAGGAACACCGCGAAGAACGCCACCACGGTCAGTTTGCCGAGCGCCAGCAGCCAGGCGAAACGCACCGTGCTCAAGGTGCCGACCTGCATGTAGTCGTTGAAGAACAGCGCCATCGACACGTTGGAGCGCTCATAGAGACCGTGGATCGGGGAAATCATGATCTTGAAGGCCGTAATGGTCCAGGCGGGAATGAAATAGCACGCCAGCAGCGCGCCATTGAAACTGCTGATCCGCCAGTTCTGGTACATTGCCCACTCCACCAAACCTTGCCGCCCGCAACCCGAGTCGGACCTGTCGCCGGCGAGGTAACCTCCGTTAACTCCAACGGGCAACGGTAACCCTTTCTTTACCTTAATTTCAATCCGGACGGGAAAACCGGCGTTTGGCCGCCGATGCCGCTTGCCAAAGGAAAAGCCCCGCCTTTCGGCGGGGCTTCCCTGATCTGGTCGGGGCCGGCTGCGCTAACGCTCGCCCTGCTTGCCACCCTGTTGCTGCCCGCCGCCCTGACGGTTCGGATCCTGCTGTTGCTGTCCGGGCTTCTGGCCGCCGCCCTGCTGTTGGCCAGGCTTCTGGCCGGGGGGCTGCTGTTGCTGGCCCGGATTCTGGTTCTGATTGGACATTCTGCAATCTCCTGTGTTGAACCATTCAACGCGCAGACAACTTCCGTTGCAGAACTTGGTTTCTGTTCCCCCGTGATCATTGCACGGCGCTTTGATGACAAGTGTGGCAACGGGAACTGTGCCGCGGTGCGATGCAAAATACGCCATGTACAGCTTACTTTAGTCGCACCGCGCACGGTTGCGGCCACTTCTTGGCACTGTTAGAAAACGATGACCGACGATGTTCCGGCTGCCGGGATGTCGCCCGCGTCGTCACGCCAGACACGGCAGCGCATGGATTATTTCGCCCAGCAGTTGATCAACGGACTCGTGCTCGGCTCGATCTATGGGCTGATCGCCATCGGTTACACGATGGTCTACGGCATCGTCGGCATGATCAATTTCGCCCATGGCGACATCTTCATGATCGGCGGCTTCATCGCACTGATCACCTTTCTGATTCTGGTATCCTTCGGCCTGACCTTCGTGCCGGTAATCCTGCTGATCGTGCTGCTGGTGTCGATGGCGGTCACGGCCTTGTACGGCTGGACCATCGAGCGCATCGCCTACCGACCGCTGCGGCATTCGTTTCGCCTGGCGCCCATGCTGTCGGCGATCGGCATGTCCTTCGTGCTGACCAACTATTCGCAGGTCGCCCAGGGCGCGCGGGTCAAGCCGGTGCCGCCGATCATCACCGGCGGCTACACGCTGCATGAAGGCGCTGGCGGTTTCGCGGTGCGGCTGTCCAACGTGCAGATCATCGTGGTGATCACCACGATTGTGCTGCTGGCGATCTTCACTTACCTCGTGGCGCGCACGAGGCTCGGCCGCGACATGCGCGCCTGCGAGCAGGACCAGACCATGGCGTCGCTGCTCGGCGTCGACGTCGACCGCACCATCTCCATGACCTTCGTGATCGGCGCCGCGCTCGCCGCAGTCGCCGGCATGATGTACCTCCTGTATTACGGCCTGGTGGATTTCTTCATGGGTTTCGTGGCCGGCATCAAGGCATTTACTGCCGCCGTGCTCGGCGGCATCGGCTCGCTGCCCGGCGCCATGCTCGGCGGTCTTCTGATCGGCCTGATCGAGACCCTGTGGGCGGCGTATTTCTCCACCGAGTACAAGGATGTCGCGGCGTTCTCGATCCTGATCGTCGTGCTGATCTTCCTTCCGACCGGCCTGCTCGGCCGGCCGGAAGTCGAAAAAGTTTGACGGCGGCGCCGTGGCGATAACCGCCCCCGCAACGCCCGCCCGCCGCCCAGATGTCGCGTTCATCTTCAAGAAGGCGCTGATCTCCGCGGTCGTGGCGTTGGTGCTGTTCTCGCTGATGATCGGCGTGCGCACCGAGGCCGGCCCATCCGGGCAGCTGATCTACTGGACGCGGTTCGGCGATCTCGCCGCCATGGTGGCGGTCGTGTTCGGTGGCAGCATCATTGTCGAGCTGCTGCGCACCTGGTGGGGGCCGGTCGATACCGTCCGCATCGTGCCGCCCGGCACCACCAGGGCGCTCGCCGTGGCGCGCCGCGCCATTGCGCCGGTGCTGCTGATCTTCACGTTTCTCGTGCCGGTGATCTTCTACGACCAGCGCTACATCCTCGATCTCGGCATCCTCGTGCTGACCTATGTGATGCTCGGTTGGGGCCTCAACGTGGTGGTCGGCCTCGCCGGCCTGCTCGACCTCGGCTATGTCGCGTTCTATGCGGTCGGCGCCTATTCCTACGCGCTGCTGGCCACCACCTACGGCCTGTCGTTCTGGATCTGCCTGCCGCTCGCCGGCATCCTCGCGGCGTTCTTCGGTGTGCTGCTCGGCTTCCCGGTGCTGCGGCTGCGCGGCGATTATCTCGCCATCGTCACGCTGGCGTTCGGCGAGATCATCCGCCTCGTCATTATCAACTGGCAGAGTCTGACGGGAGGGCCCAACGGCGTATCGGGCATTCCGCGCCCGACCTTCTTCGGCATCCCGCTATCGCCGGGCGATGACGGCCTCGCGGCACGGCTCGGCATCGAGTTCTCGCCAACCCATCGCATCGTTTTCCTGTTCTATCTGATCCTGGCGCTGGCGCTGCTCACCAACTGGGTGACGATCCGGCTGCGGCGACTGCCGATCGGTCGCGCGTGGGAAGCGCTGCGCGAGGACGAGGTCGCCTGCCGCGCGCTCGGCATCAACACCACCACCACGAAACTCACCGCGTTTGCCACCGGGGCCATGTTCGCCGGTTTTGCCGGGTCGTTCTTCGCCACCCGCCAGGGTTTTATCAGCCCGGAATCCTTCACCTTCCAGGAGTCCGCTTTGGTGCTGGCGATCGTCGTGCTCGGCGGCATGGGCTCGCAGCTCGGCGTAGCGCTGGCGGCACTCACCATGATCGGCGGCTTCGAACTGTTCCGCGGCCTCGACCAGTACCGCATGCTGGTGTTCGGCGTCGCCATGGTGCTGCTGATGATCTGGCGGCCGCGAGGACTGATCGGCCATCGCGCGCCGACCGTATTCCTGAACCACCCGACCACGATCTCCGCCGACATCGTCGAGGAAGCCCGCCAGTGAGCGACCAGATCCTCAGCGTGGAAAATCTCTCGATGCGCTTCGGCGGCATCGTCGCGGTCAACGATCTGTCCTTCGCCGCGGAACGCCGCAAGATCACCGCGCTGATCGGCCCCAACGGCGCCGGCAAGACCACGGTCTTCAATTGCATCACCGGCTTCTACAAGCCGAGCGGCGGCAGCATCCGGCTCAATCACGACGGAGCCGAGTTCAGGCTCGAACGCCTGAACGACTTCCGGATTTCCAAGGTCGCGAAGGTCGCGCGCACCTTCCAGAACATCCGGCTGTTTCCCGGCATGACGGCGCTGGAAAACCTGATGGTGGCGCAGCACAACGCGCTGATGAAGGCATCAGGCTACACATTCCTGGGCCTGTTCGGCGTGCCATCCTATCGCACCGCCGAAAAGCGCGCGATGGACTTGGCGCGCAACTGGCTCGACCAGATCGGACTGCTCGGCCGCGCCGACGACGCCGCCGGCAACCTGCCCTATGGCGACCAGCGCCGCCTCGAGATCGCCCGCGCCATGTGCACCGAACCGGCTTTGCTCTGCCTGGATGAGCCCGCGGCCGGCCTTAACGCGCGCGAGAGCGCAGCACTCAGCGAGTTGCTGCTGAAGATCCGCGCCGACTGGAACACCTCGATCCTGCTGATTGAGCACGACATGTCGGTGGTGATGGAAATCTCCGACCACATCGTGGTGCTGGACTATGGCGTCAAGATCGCCGACGGCACCCCGCAGGCCATCCGCGACAATCCCAAGGTGATCGCGGCCTATCTCGGCGCCGACGAGGAAGAAGCGATCGCGGTCATGGAGGCCAGCACGTGAGCGCCTCCCCGCCGATGCTGGCGATCTCGGACCTTCGCGCATCCTACGGCAAGATCGAGGCGCTGCGCGGCGTCGACATCACGATCGCGCGCGGCGAAATCGTCGCGCTGATCGGCGCCAATGGCGCCGGCAAGTCGACGCTGATGATGACGATCTTCGGCAGGCCGCGCGCCAGATCCGGGACCATCGTCTACGACGGCACCGACATCACCGGCGTGCCGACCCACGAGATCGCACGCATGCGCATCGCGCAATCGCCGGAAGGCCGCCGCATCTTTCCGCGCATGAGCGTCGCGGAAAACCTGCAGATGGGCGCCGATGCCACCGACACCAGCCCGGCGGACCGCGCGGCCGGCTTGGACAAGGTACTGGCGCTGTTTCCGCGGCTGAAGGAGCGCATGACCCAGCGCGGCGGCACGCTGTCCGGTGGCGAGCAGCAGATGCTGGCGATCGGCCGCGCGCTGATGAGCCGGCCGCGGCTGCTGCTGCTCGACGAGCCTTCGCTTGGCCTGGCGCCGCTGATCGCCAAACAGATTTTCGACGCCATCCGCGTCCTCAACAAGCAGGACGGCCTCACCGTGCTGATCGTCGAGCAGAACGCCAACCATGCGCTGCGCCTCGCCCATCGCGGCTACGTCATGGTCAATGGGCTGATTACGCTGACCGGCAGCGGCGCCGAGCTGTTGCAGGCGCCTGAAATCCGCTCCGCCTATCTCGAGGGTGGCCGACACGCGTGACCAACAGTGAACCGGATGCTTCCACTTCCATCGACTTCGATGACAGAAGCAAGACACTGCGGCCGCCCGGCCCATGAAAAATTCTCTGGTGCCTCAAGATAGTCACCTGACATTCGCCACGGTTTAGAGATACCTACGCAACCATCGACAACTTCAAGCCGATCCCGGAGACTCCCATATGAAACTCATCAAACTCATCGGCCTCACGCTGGGCGCGTCGGTCGCGCTGTCGTCTGCCGTGCTGGCACAGGACATTCGTGTCGGAGTCGCCTCGTCGATGACCGGCGGCGAAGCCGCCTTCGGCCGCCAGTTCAAGAATGGCGCCGAACTCGCAGTGGCCGACATCAATGCCGCCGGCGGTCTGCTCAACAAGAAGCTCGCGCTGGAAGTCGGCGACGACGCCTGCGATCCGAAGCAGGCACGTTCCATCGCCGAGAAGTTCGCCAGCTCCGGGATTCCGTTCGTCGCCGGCCACTATTGTTCGTCGTCGTCGATCCCGGCGTCGGAGGCCTATGCGGACGGCAACGTGCTGCAGATCTCGCCGGGCTCGACCAACCCGCTGTTTACCGAGCGCAAGCTGTGGAACGTGCTGCGCGTCTGCGGCCGCGACGACCAGCAGGGCCTGGTTGCCGCCGACTACATCGCCAAGAACTACAAGGGCAAGAACGTCGCGATCCTCAACGACAAGACCACCTACGGCAAGGGTCTTGCCGACGAGACCAAGAAGGCCCTCAACAAGGCAGGCTTCACCGAGAAGATGTTCGAGAGCTACAACAAGGGCGACAAGGACTTCAACTCCATCGTGTCCCGCCTGAAGCGCGACAACATCGATCTGGTCTATGTCGGCGGCTATCACCAGGAAGCCGGCCTGATCCTGCGCCAGATGCGCGATCAGGGACTGAAGACCGTCCTGATGGCGGGCGACGCTATCAACGACAAGGAGTTCGCCTCGATCACCGGTCCGGCGGCGGAAGGCACGCTGTTCACCTTCGGGCCGGACCCGCGCAACAAGCCGACCGCCAAGGCCATTGTCGACCGCTTCAAGGCCAAGAACATCGATCCGGAAGGCTACACGCTGTACACCTACGCCGCGTTCCAGGTTTGGTCGCAGGCGGTGAAGAAGGTCAATTCGACTGACCCGAAGAAGGTGATCGAAGCCATCAAGGCCGGCGAATGGGACACCGTGCTCGGCAAGCTGGCCTTCGATGCCAAGGGCGATATCAAGGCGCTCGATTACGTCGTCTACAAATGGGATGCCAAGGGCGACTACGCCGAACTGAAGCCGCTGTAACGCCGATTCCCGCCCACAAAACGACCGGCGCCGCTCTGCGGGCGCCGGTCGCTTCGGCCCGCCAGTCTGGCCCGATCCCGACAGTTGTTGCGACGACCTGCCGCGGCGGGACACCGCGGCAGGTCGTCTGCGCGCGCAAATTGCCGGTGACTTGACATCAAAATAAGGTGAGACTGATCCTCGCTTCCGACCGCTGGATGGCACGCGGCAGGAAAACCCTTTGCGAGGATCACCATGAAACCATTCCAACTGATCGGCCTGGCCTTCGCAGCAACGCTGCTATCGACGGCGGCCTTCGCCCAGGACATCAACGTGGCCGTGGCCGGTCCGATGACCGGCGGCGAATCCGCCTTTGGCCGGCAGATGAAGAACGGCGCCGAACAGGCGGTGACCGATCTCAACGCCGCCGGCGGCGTGCTCGGAAAGAAGCTGGCATTGGAGGTCGCCGACGATGCCTGCGATCCCAAGCAGGCGCGCTCGGTCGCCGAGAAGCTCAGCAGTTCCAAGGTGCCGTTCGTCGCCGGACACTTCTGCTCGTCGTCGTCGATCCCTGCCTCGGAAGCCTATGCCGACGGCAACGTGCTGCAGATCACCCCGGCTTCGACCAATCCGCTGTTCACCGAGCGCAAGCTGTGGAACGTGCTGCGCGTCTGCGGTCGCGACGACCAGCAGGGCCTGGTGGCCGCCGACTACATCGCCAAGAATTTCAAGGGCAAGAACGTCGCGATCCTCAACGACAAGACGACCTACGGCAAGGGTCTTGCCGATGAGACGAAGAAGGCCCTCAACAAGGCTGGCTTCACCGAAAAGATGTTCGAGAGCTACAACAAGGGCGACAAGGACTTCAACTCGATCGTGTCGCGGCTGAAGCGCGACAACATCGATCTGGTCTATGTCGGCGGCTATCATCAGGAAGCCGGCCTGATCCTGCGCCAGATGCGCGACCAGGGCCTCAAGACCATCCTGATGGCCGGCGACGCCATGAACGACAAGGAATTCGCCTCGATCACCGGCCCCGCCGCCGAAGGCACTTTGTTCACCTTCGGGCCGGACCCGCGCAACAAGCCGACCGCCAAGGCCATCGTCGAGAAGTTCAAGGCCAAGAACATCGATCCGGAAGGCTACACGCTGTACACCTACGCCGCGTTCCAGGTTTGGTCGCAGGCGGTGAAGAAGGTCAATTCTACTGACCCGAAGAAGGTGATCGAAGCCATCAAGGCCGGCGAATGGGACACCGTGCTCGGCAAGATGGCGTTCGACGCCAAGGGCGACATCAAGGCGATCGACTATGTCGTCTACAAGTGGGACGCCAAGGGCAACTACACCGAGATCAGTCCCAAGGCGATGTGAGGTGCTTCTTCCTTCTCCCCTTGTGGGAGAAGGTGCCTTCGCGAAGCGAAGGCGGATGAGGGGAATGCTAGGCTCGGAGCTTGTGACTACCCCTCACCCGTCTCGAACCGCTTCGCGGTTCGATCCACCCTCTCCCACCTAGCGAAGCTTCGCTTCGCGCGGGGGAGAAGGAAGAAAGCGTCACCCGAAATTCTGCAGCGCCGGAAACGTCTCCAGCAGCCAGATGCTGACATTGCTCACCGCGCCGGTGAGAAAGCCGATGCCGGTGACGATCATCAGCACGCCCATCACCCGTTCGACCGTGGCGAGGTGGCGCTTCATGCGCGCGAACAGGCTGGAAAACTGCTCGACCATCAGCGCCGCCAGCAGGAAGGGAATCCCGAGCCCGGCGGAATACACGGCCAGCAGCCCGGCACCCTTGGTCACGGTTGCCTCGGCCGCGGCCACCGACAGGATGGCGGCGAGGATCGGTCCGATGCACGGCGTCCAGCCGAAAGCGAAGGCCAGTCCCATGGCATAGGCACCCCACAGACCGACAGGTTTCGCCATCGCGAGACGGCCCTCGCGCATCAGCAGGCCGATCCGGGTCAGGCCGAGAAAGTGCAGGCCCATCAGGATGATGATGACGCCGGCGACGATCGACAGCTCGGCCGAATAGGCCCGGATCACGCTGCCGACCAGGCTGGCACTGGCGCCGAGCGCGACGAAGACTGTGGAAAAGCCCAGCACGAACATCAGCGCGGAGATCATCACCGCGCGCTTCGACACCGCGTCCGGCTCGTCGGCGGCGACGTGCTCGATGGTGGCGCCGGTCAGATAGATCAGATAGGGCGGGACCAGCGGCAGCACGCAGGGCGACAGGAAGCTGACGAGGCCGGCGAGCAACGCGGCGGGAATGGTGACATCGTGAATCATGCGGCTAGATGCACCGCACGCGCGCCCCGATGCAAGGCCCGTGGCGGGCCTCCTGCGGTTGTGATCGGGCGTGATCGCCCTCTTTCTTCCCTTCTCCCCTTGTGGGAGAAGGTGGCGCGGACGGAAGTCCGCGACAGATGAGGGGTTGCTAGCTAAAACTCTTATGCCGTGAATACCCCTCACCCGTCCGCGCTGCGCGCGGCCACCCTCTCCCACAAGGGGAGAGGGAAGCAAGTGGGTCCGCCATGAAGAATCTCCTCACTGATATCGCCGGCGTCCGCGTCGGCCATGCCGACGACGCCGCACTCGCCTCCGGCGTCACCGCGATCCTGTTCGACACCCCCGCCGTGGCCTCCATGGACGTCCGCGGCGGCGGCCCCGGCACCCGCGAAAGCGCCCTGCTCGACCCGATCAACACCGTGGAGCGGATCGACGCCATCGCGCTGGCCGGTGGCTCCGCCTTCAAGCGCCGCTTGAAGGCTGCTCAGGATGAGCTCAATGACCGTTTCGCCGCGTGTTGGGATGTGACTGCAAGCAGT
>LNAP01001759.1_pt1 | contig 22631 bp, 19 predicted proteins | sample 602601 | NCBI WGS metagenome assembly LNAP01 (sample SAMN02440304, study PRJNA202911) | soil metagenome | biome: Subtropical and temperate rainforests or woodlands; isolation source: soil samples (1 kg each in a 20% v/v slurry with milli Q water) were... ...
AAAGTAGGCCAGCGTGGAAATGGAAAAATCCGCCAGAATTTTGACCAGGGCATTGATCTGGTTTTTTTTCCTGACTGTGCCCAACTCCAAAAACGCAAATCCTGCGTGCATGGTCAAAATCATGATCGCGCCAAGCAAAATAAACAGAACATCAGCCGAGGTTTTTAATGACGCCATAAAGCTATCCTTTCGTAATGCACTACATTAAGGCAAAAGCGCAATACGAAAGCAAAAGCCATTCCATGTTATAAGTCAATAAAAATCATCAAGTTATGATTTTAATGAATCCAAAAATGATTCATAACAGTGCATTCTGCGCGCAACAGACGCACTACTTTGGTGATTTTTTTCAAAAAGTCGGTGTTGGCAATACGGCAATGGCAAGCTGAAACTTTCCATTAGAAAGAAGCCTCAACTTGGTGCACCAAGGTAATGCTTTCAAAGCCCTTCAGTCGGCATATAGCTGCGTGGCATAAGCACCCATAAACGACCGCTCTGGCGCATTCTTCCTGCCAAATTTCCAGCTTCTATACCGCTACCCCAGTAAAAATCACCCCGCACCGCACCGCGAATTGCACCACCCGTGTCTTGTGCCAGCATCAACTTTGTGAGCGCTTGCCCACTATTCGGCATAGTGGTCGCCAGCCATAAAGGGGCGCCTAGCGGCACATAACGCGGATCGACCGCTAGCGATCTTGCGGGCGTTAGCGGCACGCCTAGCGCACCTAAAGGGCCTAGGCCTGTGAGCGGCAATTCGCGGAAAAACACCATGCTTGGGTTTTGGTTCAGCAGTTCATTGAGCCGTTTGGGATTATTTTGTGCCCAGTTTTTAATGCCTTGCATGGAGGCTTGATCCAGTGAAATCTCGCCTTGGTCTACCAGCCAGCGGCCAATGGAGCGGTAAGGATGGCCATTTTGATCCGCATAACCCACCCGCATACGGCTGCCATCGGGCAGGGCAATCTGGCCTGAACCCTGAACCTGCATGAAAAACAGTTCGACCGCATCAGACACCCAGGCAATGGCTTTATGTAAGCGCTTGCTCTCTTGCTGTTCCCATTCAGCGCGATCGTAATAAGGCACAAGCTTTTTCCCTTCCACGCGCCCGCGCAAGCGCAGATGCTTTAATTCCGGATAAATTTGGGATAAATCAACGGTGATCAAATCATCCGGCGCACCATACACCGGATACGGATTTTGCCGCGAGGGCTTACGGCTGCCTTGCAACACGGGTTCATAATAACCAGTAATCATGCCGGTACGCGAGCCATCGGCATTGACCATCACCCAAGGCTGAAACTGGCCTTTAAACCAGGCACGCACCGATGGCGGGCTGCTGGCATCGGCCATCTGCGCGGCAAGACAAATCGGCTGCCAGAGCGCTTGCTTGTTCAATGTCAGGCAACTGGCTAAAAAGGCGGTGAATGCGGGTGTAGGATCATCCTCCTCCCAACCCGGCAAATCCTCCCAACGTGCTGCTTGCATGGGGGACGCTGCAGGCGGGGGAGGGGCCACCGGCGGCATAGAGGAAACAGAAGGCAGGCTGGGGCAACGCTGCGGGGCTGGCGTGGTGGTACAGCTGGATAAGAGAAAAGCCGTGCAGGCAATAAGAAGTGGGATCGAGGGGATTTTCATGAATCTGCTAAAGTTCGCCGCGTTAAAAACTAAGAGTTTACCGATGACTGACTTTTCCCGCTTTCTGCTTCGTGCCGAAGCACTCATGAATCGCATTGAAGCAATTTTGCCACCCCCTTTGCCAACCACCGACTGGTCGACCTGCGCCTTTCGCTGGCGTAGCCGCAACGGGCGTGGCTGGCTGGAAAGCGTGCGGCATCCGCACGCCATTGGGCTGGATGATTTGCAGGGCGTGGATGCGCAAAAAGAGAGCGTCACGCAAAACACACTGCAATTTATCCAGGGAAAACCAGCCAACAATGTGCTGCTTACCGGCGCACGCGGCACAGGTAAAAGTTCGCTGGTCAAAGCCGTGCTCAATCGTTTTTCGCACCGCGGTTTGCGTTTGATTGAAGTCGACAAGGATGATCTGGCGTATTTGCCGGATATTGTGGATATTGTCTGTGAGCGAAAAGAAAAATTCATTATCTTCTGCGACGATTTATCGTTCGAGACCAATGAGCCGGGCTATAAAGCCATGAAAAGCCTGCTCGATGGTTCAATTACCGGCATGCCGGAAAACTTGCTGGTGTATGCCACCTCCAACCGCCGCCATCTGATGCCGGAAAAAATGTCCGAAAATCTGGAAGCCACGCACACCGCAGACGGCGATGTGCATCCAGGCGAGACCACGGAAGAAAAAGTCTCGCTCTCCGAGCGCTTTGGCCTGTGGTTGTCGTTTTACGCTTTCAGCCAGGACGAATATCTCGACATCTGCGCGCATTGGCTGACCGTGTTTGGCTATCCCACGCCAAACCTGGAAATCGGCAACCCCGTCCGGCGCGAAGCCTTGCAATGGACACAAATGCGCGGCGCACGCAGCGGCCGCGTGGCCTGGCAATTTGCCCGCGATTACGCCGGGCAGCACAAAGCGCCAAAAAAATAGGCCTGGCGACAGGAATCTCCCGATGCGCATGCCAACAAGACACCGATCAAGACAAATCGCATGAAAACTACCCACGTGGCCGCCGCCGTGATCGAGCGCCCGGATGGGCAATTTCTGCTTGGCCAGCGTGCCGTCGGCACGTTTTACGCAGGCTACTGGGAATTCCCGGGGGGCAAGGTAGAGCCGGGCGAGACGCCTTATCAAGCCTTGCTGCGCGAATTGCATGAAGAGCTTGGCATCACGGTCACGCGTGCCGATCCGTGGTTACGCCGCAGGCATGTGTATGAACACGCGCATGTGCAACTGTATTTTTTTCGTGTACGTGGCTGGCAAGGTGAGATCACACCCCGCGTGCATAGCGCTTTGAGCTGGCAGATGCCCGGCGCAACGAACGTTCAACCCATGCTGCCCGCCAACGCCCCCATCCTGGCAGCCCTTGACCTGCCCGCGTTTTACGCCATCACCCATGCCGCAGAGATAGGAGTTGATGCGCAGCTCGTCGCGTTGGACCGGGCATTACAACGCGGGGTACAACTGGTTCAGTTGCGCGAACCTGCGCTTAACACCAACGTGCGCCAAGACTTTGTTCATGCAGCAACCAAGCGCTGCCACGCGGCTGGCGCACGCGTGCTGGTACATAGCGACGCCCACTTGGCGCAAGCAGCGGGGGCAGACGGAATACACCTTACCGCCAGGCAGCTCATGGCAATCACCACCCGCCCTGGCTTTCCGCTCGTAGCCGCCTCATGCCACAGCACGGCGGAAATGCACCACGCCGCGCTGTTAGGTTGTGATTTTGTGGTCTATGGCCCCGTGCGTGAAACCGCCACCCACCCCGGTCGTCAAGGTTTGGGCTGGGAGCGGTTTGCAGCAGCGGTTAGCGGCCAGGTGGAAGACAATGACGCCGTCCCACCAGCGCCGACTTTTCCACCGATTTACGCCTTGGGCGGGCTAAGCCCTGAAGATATCGACACGGCCTGGATCTGCGGCGCACAGGGCGTGGCGGCGATTCGCTCGGCCTGGCAGTAAGGCCAAAACAAAGACTGGAAACAATTTCCACCCAGTTCCTGCATGGCAGGGCGATGTGCAACCCCGACCCTTAGCCCAGCCTATGGGCTTACCAGCCTGGTTACTTAAACTCGGCTTCGTCGCTGAACGGCTCTTCTTCTTTGGCCGCAATACGATATTGATCGCTCGCCCACGCGCCTAAATCATCGCGTTTGCAGTGCGCAGAACAAAAAGGACGAAAACGGCTTTCTTCCACCCACGGCACGGACGCGCCACAGCGCGGGCAGGCAACAATGCGTGGTGATTTTTTGGAAAAGCCAGTTAAAGCCTCCGATCGACGGGGAGAGGAATCACGTTCAGCGGCCATGGTAAGTAAATGCCACCCACTGATGATGAAACACGCGAAAGGCAGCATAAAAACCCGCCCACGGCCGGCTTTGCACAGCCAGCCGCCGCAGGCGGCGCAACGCAGGTGGCGCGAATTCCCACCCCCATCCCAACCTCCCCCGTGGGGGGGAGGGGGCTGTCTGGCCCGCTATGTGAGCGGCGTGGCCTGGCATCAAATGGTGTTGTTTCATGCTAAAGATTACACAGCGTCATATCAAACTCAACATCCGACTCCACCTGACGTGGCCTTTGCACCATGTCGGGACGCAAAAAACGGATATTGATCGCCAGCTTGCCGGCGGAGATTTCCGGAATAACGGGGATGTTTTTTCTGACTTGCAGACGAATCAACTGATAGCTTCGGCCACCCATCATGACCTGATACGCACCGCGTGCGGCAAGCAGTTTTTCGGATCGGCCAGAAGCACGCAACAAGCGCAGCACGATGCTAAGCGCTTGTTGAATCGGCAGCATGGGCGTAAGCCAGGCGTCAATATCCTTCTGACGCATGGAAGCATCACGGTTAAGCCAGTAGTGATAACCGGGCAGGTCAAATTCGCACACACCGCCGGGAATGGCTGCGCGGTTTTTAATGCCCATCAGCCATTCGTTTTCACGCAGGTAGTGGCCGATTTTGCCTTGCAGCGCTAAAAGCTGCGTGCTGGCTTGCTCAATTTCATACAAGGCGCCAGAGAGCGCATCTTCTGAAATATCGGGATTATTGCGAAAGGAGAGCAAAATCTGCCGTTGCCGCTCCAACTCCTGAACCAGATCGAACTTTAAATCGGCACGACCGGCAACTTCCAGCAGCTCAAACAGCAGTACCAAAGCGACATGATGCTCAGCAGCCCCGGACAAGGCGGCAAAATGCTGGATTTTCTCGAACAAGTCTTCAAGCCGCAGCAAGGTGCGCACGCGTTCACTGAGCGGATATTCGTAAGTAATCACTCGCCAACCGGAGGGGTGTATAAATAAAAGGCATTGTCACCGAAATCACGGTAAATCTCAACCCGCCTGATGCGCCAAATGGCGATATTTTTGGTCTAAAAAAGCCACCTGTGGCGCTAAAGCCGCTATACCACCCTCATTATTGATGACATCGTCCGCCACGCCCAGACGCGCTTCACGCGTTGCCTGCGCCTGAAGAATCCGCTCAACCTCAGTTTGCGCCAAGCCACTGCGCGCCATGACACGTTGAATTTGCATAGCCTCTGGGCAATCAACCACGGCAATGCGCTGCACACGGTGTTGGTAATCGGCTGACTCGACCAACAAGGGAACGACCAAAATAATATACGGCGGCTCGCGCAGACTTTTCGTTTGGATACAGCGCTCAACTTCCTCGCGAATCAGCGGATGAAGAATGGCTTCGAGCCGTTTGCGCTCTGCCGGCTTGGCAAAAACATGGGCACGCATCGCCGCACGATCCAGCGCACCCTCTTGCGTGAGCATCTGCTCGCCAAATAACTCGCGTATTTTGGGCATCGCCATGCCACCGGTTGCGGTGAGTGCATGCGCCACAACATCCGTATCAATCACCGGCACGCCGTGCGCGGCAAACAAATTCGCCACCGCGCTTTTCCCGCTGCCAATGCCGCCGGTGAGGCCAACCAGATAGCTCATGGTTGCAGGGCTTTCCGTGCCATGGGTTACCTACCCTTCTTTTCCCTTGCCTTCATCCCGCACAATGCATCAACCATGCGCCGGGAAAAGCGAGCAATGCCGCTTTCACGGCGTCGTCCAGTACGGTGCCAGATGCATACAATTCAACACCTTCATGCGCCAAATCCGCAACAGGCTTTATCCACCGCGCATTGCTTATGCCTTGCCTGGCAAGTGCCGCAACAAAGGCGCGCGCAGCGGCTTCATCCTTGAACACACCGAGCAAGACATCAAATTTTCCTTTTTCTGTCGCTTGAATTTGCACGGCAGACAATGGTGCAGGCGGTTGCGGCTGTTTAGCCAGCACCACTGCTTTTTGCGCTTCTGCCTGCGCCATGTCCGCCAGGCCCGGGATCAATACACGGTGATAATCCTGCGCGGGCAAACGCACCGCATGCCCGCTGGCCGCGCTTATATTCAAGACAATCTTTTCAGCCTCAGCGGCCGTCAGGCCGCCGATGGCAAGGCATGTCTGTGCTGGCGCATTTTCCTTATCGGCTGGATGGGCGGCCGCAACCGTTCCAGCATCTTCAGCCGCGTTCGCCAGAATACGGAGTTTGTCAGCATTCACTTGCTGCGACATGCGTTGCGGCTCGTGGATCTCTTCTTTGCCGAACACAAAATAACCTTGCGACCAGGCCAGAAAAACCAGATTCACCAACATCAGCACGAAAAAAATAATGCGCAAATTTTTCACGAATTAATCACCGATTTACCGGGTTATCACCATTGTTTATTCGCGCCACAAACGCCCATGGTAAGTAAATACCACCCGCTGATGATGAAGCACGCAAAAGCAGCATAAAGATCCGCCGCCCCCGCACAGAGGAGGTGGCTGTCTGGCCCGCTGCGCGAGCGGCGTGACCCGGCATCAAATGGTGTTGTTTCACGCTAACAGCCCGCTTTCTTTAGCCACCTGCAACAAGCCTTCCAGCACCAAATAATCCACATGCCGTACAGGGCTTGCCAGATGAGGCAACAAATACGCGGCGGCGCCGCCCGACACGATACACTGCGCTGCGCCTTGCAGCGCACGCATGCGGCCAATCGCGCCTAATGTGGCATGTAGCGCACCGCCCATGATCGCATCCTGCGTATTTTTCGGCGGCACATGCAATGCCAAATCAGCGCGTGATGTCGCATCAACTTTTAAGCCTGCTGTGTTTTTCGTTAGCGCCTGCTGCATCAAACTCATGCCTGGCAAAATCAGCCCACCCTGAAATACCCCAGCCGCGTCAAGATAATCAATGGTGGTTGCCGTGCCCGCCTGCACAACAATGGCTGACGCAACCGCTGGCGAGCGTGCGTTGCCCGCATCAGCCGCCATCAACAACGACCGCCCCGCGATCAAGCCCGCCCACCGGTCCGCGCCTAGCCAGGTAGGCTGATCGTAACTATTTTGCACGCCACAACACGCAGCGGAACTTTTAAAAAATGTCAATGGAATAGCCAATTGCCTTGCAAGATGTTCAACTTTCTCCTGCACGGACGAGCCTGCCACATTGCACACCAAGATATGCGTTACGGGTCGCGGGACAGACGCTGCCAATGCAGGTAAATCCTCATAGCCCACCACCTGCTGTCGAAGCCAACGCACACCATCATGCAAACCCCATTTAGCGCGCGTGTTGCCCGCATCCAAACAAAGAATCATGCAATTTTGTCAACCAAGATTTTCTTTACGGGGAGGAAATGAAAAGCCATTGGCATCCTTTCACAATCAACCGCGGCCAAACCAGCCTGCCTCAATGCAAGCGGGTAAATGCATCGAATGGTGCGCCCGAGACGATTCGAACGTCCGACCCCTGCCTTCGGAGGGCAGTACTCTATCCAGCTGAGCTACGGGCGCAGGGTGCGAAGGATAGCGCGTTCGTGTGTTAACGTCCATCCTTCGTCTTATAATTAAGACCTTGTATTCACCACTTTCGAAAGTTTACCCATGGAAGAAAAAGAGACGATTCGCGGTTTTGTTTATCTTGTGATCGCGACATTGGTCATCATCGCCATCGCTTTGATTACCGCCATTAGCCTGACTCACCGTACAAAAACGGTGGATGAAGAGGCCGTTAATCAGCGCATTGTGCCTGTGGCACAAGTCACCATTGCCGTTGCGGCGGGTGCTGCCGGTGCTGAGCGTTCGGGGGAACAAATGTATCAGGCCGTTTGTGTTGCCTGCCATGCCACAGGTGCTGCAGGCGCGCCCAAGTTGGAGGATAACGCCGCTTGGGCACCGCGCCTGAAACAAGGTCTGGATGGCCTGCTCAAGTCAGCAATCAACGGCAAAAACGCCATGCCACCCCGCGGTGGGTCTGACGCGACCGATGCCGAGTTAGCCAAAGCGATTGTCTACATGGCGAACAAGTCAGGCGGTAGCTTAAAAGAACCGGCGGCAAAATAATTCAAAGCAGCATTGAGTAAAAATAAAGGCCACGCGAAGTGGCCTTTATTTTTTCTGATTTTCTCAAGAAGGCTTGTTTGTCAGCATGGCCCGCAAGCCGGCAGCGCGTGCCATGGCGGTGCTGGTATCTGGCACTTTGCTCGCTTGTTGAGCATTAGTGAGTGCCACCGAGCCCATTTCCTCAATAAAGCGCGACGGTTCGCGCGCCAACCAGTTGTTACCCTGTTTGCGGCGTTCGCACCAGCTTATCGTCAAACTCGCTTGCGCGCGCGTGATGCCCACGTACATGAGGCGCCGCTCTTCTTCCAGCCGTGCAGGCTCCGTCGAGTCACGGTGCGGCAACAAGCCTTCCTCAACGCCGGTTAAAAACACGTGGCGGAACTCCAGTCCTTTGACGGCATGCAGCGTGGCGAGTTGCACGGCATTGCGGTCGTCATCGCCCGTATCCAGCATGGAGAGCAAAGCCACAGTCTGCGCGAGTTCTAGCAGGGTTTTATTTTCTTCTTCGCCTTTACGGCCTATCCATTGCACAAAGTCATTCACGTTACTCCAGCGCGTTTCCGCTTCGCGCGTATCCAGCGCGGTAAATAACCAGGCTTCGTAGCCAATCGCTTCGATAATCGTGGTCAACAGCCCCCCGGCCGGTTCGGTTTGAGCGCGCTGGGTCATGCGCTGGATAAACCCGGCAAACTCGCGCAACGCCGTGTGCTGGCGTATGGGCAGCTCGTCGCTCAAGGCAGGGGAGAGCAGGGTGGCAAACAGGCTTTGCTTCCTGCGCCCGGCGGCGGTTCCCAGTGCCTCCAGCGTCGTGCCGCCGATGCCGCGCTTGGGCGTGGTCACGGCGCGAATAAAGGCAGGGTCGTCTTCCTGATTGGTCAGCAGACGCAAATAAGCGATGATGTCTTTGATCTCGGCACGCTCGAAAAACGACTGCCCGCCGGAGATGACATAGGGGATGCGCTGCGCGCGCAGTTGTTGCTCCAGCGCGCGCGCCTGGTAATTGCTGCGATACAAAATGGCGTAGTCGGAAAATTCCGTGCGCCGCTCAAAGCGATGCGCAGATAAACGTGAGACCACCCATTCAGCCTCATGATCGCCATCGCGGCAGGTCTGGATGTGAATTGCTTCGCCCTGGCCGTGTGCCGACCACAGTTTTTTCTCAAACAATTTGGGGTTATGCGCAATCAGTTGATTGGCCGCATCCAGCACGCGCGTGGTCGAGCGGTAATTTTGTTCCAGCATCACCACGTTCAGGCGCGGATAGTCGGCCTTTAACAAGCGCAGGTTTTCACTATCTGCACCGCGCCAGGCGTAGATGGATTGATCATCATCACCCACCGCAGTGAACGCATCGCGCCCCTGGGTGAGCAACTGCACCAGGCGATATTGGCCGCGGTTGGTGTCCTGATATTCGTCAATCAGCAAATGCCACAAACGCTTGCGCCAGCGTGTCGCCACCTCCTCTTGCGTGGAAAACAATTCAACCGGCAGGCGGATCAGATCGTCAAAATCAACCGCCTGATAGGCGCGCAGGGCCCGCTCATAATTTACATACAAATCGGCAGCCATCGCTTCCGTGTCTTCATGCACCAGTTGCTGCGCTTGCTCTGGCGTAATGAGTGCGTTTTTCCACAGCGAAATGCAGGTTTGCAGTTGCCGCAGCTGGGCTTTATCCACGCCGCTGGAGAGCTCTTGCAATAGCCCGGTGGCGTCCGAACTGTCGAGAATCGAAAAGCCGGGCTTTAACCCCAGCGCATTGGCTTCCTGGCGCAAAATGCGCACGCCGAGCGAGTGAAACGTGCTGATCACCACACCTTTGGCGCGGTCGCCCAGCAGGCTTTTGGTGCGTGCCTGCATTTCCTTGGCGGCCTTGTTGGTAAAGGTAATCGCCGTGATATGCGATGGCGCAATGCCATAGTCGCGGATGAGATAGGCAATTTTTTGCGTGATCACCCGCGTCTTGCCCGAACCGGCGCCGGCCAGCACCAGGAGCGGGCCATCGACGTAAGTGACGGCGGCTTGCTGCGCCGCGTTTAGCGTGTGCATAGCACTTTGATACGGGCTTTAATACGTCTCAAACCGGCCTTGCCGCCATGCCAAAGTATCATCGCCGTCCTGCCAACGCCGACTTTTTTGACTTTTTCAAATCGCACCGGCGCCGTGGGCTTGGAGGTCGGCGTGATAGCTGGAACGCACCATGGGCCCACAGGCGGCGTGCGTATAGCCCATCGCCAGAGCCTCTTTTTCAAACATGGCAAACTGTTCTGGCGGCACATAACGCATCACCGGCAAATGGTGTCCTGAGGGGGCAAGATATTGGCCGAGGGTGAGCATCTCGACGCCGTATTCGCGCATGTCGCACATCGTGGCCAGAATCTCTTCGTCCGTCTCGCCCAAGCCCACCATCAAACCGGATTTGGAGGGAATCTGCGGATGGCGTTTTTTAAATTCCTGCAACAGGCGCAACGAGTGCGCGTAATCCGCACCGGGCCTGGCTTGTTTGTATAAACGCGGCACGGTTTCCATGTTGTGATTCATGATGTCGGGCGGTTGCGTGCCCAGAATATCCAGCGCGGCATCCAGCCGCCCGCGAAAATCCGGCACCAGCACTTCGATTTTTGTGCGCGGTGACAGGGCGCGAATCTGCGCGATGCAATCGGCAAAATGCTGGGCGCCGCCATCCCTTAAATCGTCGCGATCAACGCTCGTGATGACCACATAATTCAGCTTCATCGCGGCAATGGTTTGCGCCAGTTTCAAGGGTTCGTCCGCATCCGGCGGCAGGGGTTTGCCGTGGCCGACATCGCAAAACGGGCAGCGCCGCGTGCATAAATCGCCCAGGATCATGAAAGTCGCCGTGCCATTGCCAAAGCACTCGCCGATGTTGGGGCAGGAGGCTTCTTCGCACACCGTGTGCAGTTGATGTTCGCGCAAAATCTGCTTGATCTCGCCGAAGCGCGTGGCCGAGTTACCGGCTTTAACGCGGATCCAGTCCGGCTTTTTGAGTGTGGCAACCGGCACGATTTTGATCGGGATGCGGGCGGTTTTCGCTTCGCCTTTTTGTTTCACAGTCATAAGTTTTCCAAGGGTTCTAGCGAGGGTTCCAGCAGCTGCAAAATTAACGCCTCGGCCAATTGTGTGCCAACTTGCGTTGTAGACAAGTTTTTCAGTGTACCCGTACCGCTTGCATTTTCTACAGCAACCAGATCGCACAAGCGTGTGACCGGCATGCCTGCATAACCGCACGGGTTAATCGCGGCATATGGCGCCAGATCAACATCGACATTGAGCGATACGCCGTGATAGCTGCAACCGCCCTTGATACGCAACCCCAGCGCGGCGATTTTCGCGCCCGCCACATACACGCCGGGCGCGCCCGCCATGCGCCCGGCTGCCACACCATAGCTTGCCAGCACATTGATTACCGCTTGTTCTATCCGCCGCACCATGTCACGCACTTTGAGTTGCTGGCGGCGCAAGTCCAGCAACAGATAGGCCACCACCTGGCCTGGGCCGTGATAGGTAATTTGCCCGCCGCGGTCAATCTGCACCACAGGGATGCCAATGTCGTGCAATACATGTTCCGGCTTGCCGGATAAACCTTGCGTGAATACCGGCGGATGCTCGCACAGCCACAGTTCATCGGGCGTGTCAGCCGTGCGCTCCGCAGTGAAGGCCTGCATGGCGGCAAAGGTGGGCCCGTACGCCACACAACCCAGCGAACGAATGATCACAGCACGACCTTGACCATGGGATGGGCGCTGAGCTCGCGATACAAAGCATCCAGTTGCGCTTGCGAGGTGGCCCGCACGGTGCAGGTGAGCGCCAGATAATTGCCCGCGCGGGAAGGGCGCATGGCCATGCTGGCCGCATCGAATTCCGGTGCATGCTTGACCACCACGCAAGCGATGGTTTGCGCAAAGTCATCTACCCGTGCGCCCATGATCTTCAACGGAAAGTCGCAGGGAAATTCAATCAATGTTTGCCTATCCATGGCGCATCACCTCAGTCTTGTAAGCCTGGTACCAGCCATACATCGCGGCGTAAATCGGCCCGGGCTTGCCTGCCACTGTGGCGTTATGCGCCGTATCGTTACACGCCGTGTTGTCAGCGCCGACTTTTTGGCCAAGCGCTTTTCGGCCAATCCGGCCAATCTTTACGCCATCCAGTTCAACAATCGGCAGCACCTCACGCGTGGAAGAAGCCAGCCATAATTCATCCGCGGCGCGCACCTCGGCTTCGGTAATGTCGCGCACGTCAACCGGCAAGCCGTGGGCTGCGGCAAGTTCGAGCAAAACGTCGTAAGTGATGCCCGGCAGCATGAGATGATTTTTCATCGGCACAAGCAGCATGCCATCCTTCACCACGAAGATGGAGGAGGCCGCGCCCTCGGTCAAAAAGCCATCGCGAAACAAAACGGTTTCAGCCGCACCCGCCACCACGGATTGCTGGCGTAGCAGGCAATTGGCCAGCACAGACGTTGACTTGATATCACAGCGCAGCCAGCGAATATCCGCTGCGGATACCGCCGTCACGCCATCCCTGACTTGCTCAGGACCGGGTGCCCCGAGGAACTCGGCAAACAGCAGCACGGTGGGCACAGGCTCGGCAGGGAAAACGTGATTACGCACCGCCATCAGGCCGCGTGTGACCTGAATGTACACTGAGTGATCCGCCCACTCGGCTGCGCACGAGAGGTGATTGACCAAAGCCGCCCATTGCGCGATGGTATGCGGATTCTCCAAGCCAATGGCCGCCAGACTATGCGCCAAACGGTGTAAATGCGCTTCCAGCCGAAACGGATGGCGCGAATACACGGGCACGACTTCATACACGGCGTCACCAAACAAAAAGCCGCGATCCATCACCGACACCTTGGCATCTTCTGGCGCAATCCACGCGCCATTGAGATACATGGGCGTCCTCACAGGCGACTCACTTGAACCAGAGCATCACGGTGTCCCACAAGCGGCCGAAGAAGCCTGCCAGCGGCACATCTTCCAGTGCAACGATGGGGTATTCACCCAGCGGACGGTTGTCCAGGCTGAGCTTTAACGTGCCCACGGGCGTGCCTTTGTCCAGCGGGGCGAGCAGGGGGAAGCGGCTTGTCAATGTCACGCTGAGCTTGTCTTTCATGCCACGTGGCACAGAGACCTGCACGTCATGGGTAAAACCGGCTTTCACGGTGTTTTGTGCGCCCTTGTACACTTTGAACTGGGAGACAACCTGGCCCTTTGCGTACACTTTTACCGATTCAAATGCGTTATAGCCCCAGTTCAGGAGATTCAAGGAGTCGCTCGCCCGCGCAGCGTCCGAGGGCGTACCAAGCACAACGGAGATCAAGCGCCGCGGTGGCCGCAATGAAGTGGCGACCAGGCAATAACCTGCGGCATTCGAGTGCCCGGTTTTCATGCCGTCCACGCTTGAGTCAGCCCACAGCAGGCGATTGCGGTTGAACTGACGAATACCCGCATACGTGTATTCCTTCATCGCATGCAAACGATGCATCTCCGGATGATCCCTCATCAAGGCAGCAGCGAGCTTAGCCATATCGTGCGCAGTGGAATAATGATTCGGCTCAGCGTTATCAAAAAATCCGCTGGCATTCAAAAAGTGAGTGTTTTTCAGGCCCAAATGTTGCGCGGTTTTGTTCATCATGACCGCAAACGCAGGCTCGCTGCCGGCAACCGCCTCGGCCAGCGCGACGGAAGCATCGTTGCCGGATTGAATCACCATGCCTTTGACCAAATCATCCACCGTCACCTGACCATTGACGGGCATAAAACTGCGCGAGCCCTGCGTGCGCCAAGCGCGTTCCGAGACAACCACGGGCTGTTGCAATGACAAACGTTTATCGGCCAGGGCTTGGGCGACCAGATAGGTGGTCATCATCTTGGTCAATGAGGCCGGTTCTAAGCGGGTTTCTGCGTTACTACCGGCCAGCACTTGCCCGCTGTCGGCCTCCATCAGCAGCCAGGCTTTAGCGCTGAGCGTCGGCACTGGCACAGCAACAGGGGCAGCTTGCACAACGGCTGCCCATGGCAATAAAACCAGGATCAAAAAAAATCGTTTCATGAACTTTTGCACCTGCAATGAAAGGTAAATGCAGATTATAGAGGCTTGTTACGGCCAGCCAGTTGCGTACCGAGACAGTTGGCGTATCCGGTACGCTTCAGGACAACCAGGCAGGCTAACGCGCATGGTAAGCAAGGTAAGCAAATGCCACCCGCGATGATGAAACACGCGAAAGGCAGCATAAAGATCCGCCTGCGGCGGCGCGAATAAATCAAGTCAACGGATGGCCGCTCAAGCCAAACTGCGTGCGGCCATAGAACATCATGTGATCTTCATACAGCTGGCCAACTTGCAGGGACACCATGAGCAAATCGCGCGCAAAGACTTCCACAATATCGCCTTTGTACGTCGCAGCGCCACCGAGCAACTCCAAGGTACGAAAACCGATTTGCGAACCCGTGCGAGCCACGGCGGATCGCCAAGCGCCCAAGCGACTTTCTTCCAGCGGACTGCATTCCGTTTTACCTTCCACGCACCAGGCTTCCAACTGCTGGATGTAGCGCTCGTGCAAGGCTTCCGCCTGCTCGATTTGCGTAACCACCTCACCCAAATTGCGCTGTGCAACGGGCGACTCCCACTCATGACCACCCAAGAGTATCCGCTGACGGGAACGGATGCGGGTATGCAACTCTTTTTGCAAGCGCTGCATGCCGCCCAGGCTGATGGCGCCGAAACCCAAAGTAAATGCAGGCATGAAGGGAACCCGATAGACAGGCTCTGCGGGATCGTACTCGCCACCGATTGGCGTATTGTTCTTTTTAGCAATGCCTACGGGCAACACCCTGTGCCAGGGCACGAATACGTCTTTGACGGCAATACCTTTACTGCCGCTACCGCGCAAGCCAAAGGTATCCCAGTTTTCAATAATCTTGCCCTCATTGACTTTAATCGTCACCAAACACGGCTGGGGGCCGCCCGCGCCGGGGACCTCTACAATCGCCCCTAAACCAATCCATTCGCAAAAGTCGATGCCACTTCCCCAGTTCCATTGGCCGCTTAAGCGCACGCCACCATCCACATACGTCACCGTACCGATAGGGAAAAAAATGTCAGCAACAAATTTATCCGAGCCAAAAATCTCATCCCGCCCGGCAGGCGGCAAGAGGGCGACCCAGTTTTCATGCAGGGGCATGAAATAAGTCACCCAACCGCCAGACACACTGTATTGCGATACCGTGCGCACAACTTCGGAAAATGTCCGGTGACCCAAACCATGTCCGCCATAGCGCTTGGGCCGTAATAAACGATGCAACTGGGTTTCGTGGATAGCATCTTTAAGCCGGGTGGAGTACTGCCCCTTGCGGTCTGCTTCGAATAGCTCGGCTTCAGCTATCTGACCAACATACTCGGCTCGCTTTATCGCCTCTTCATGCGTTAGCTGTTTTGATGACATCGATCTTCTCCACGTTATTTTAAGTTGTTTTAACCTGGAAACCGCAGTTGCCCCCTGATTACATGCTCAAACGGCTGAGGGATACTGGCTTTCGTTCCATTCGCGAACATCACTTGCTGAATATGGCTGCCAGGTTTAGTTTTAATAAATAAAAACAATAGCTTGAGCTCCCGTTTTACTGCTACGATAGTTAGTCACCACCGCGTAAATTTTGTACCTGAAAGAGTGTTGCCGGATTCTTGGCAGGGTCAATTTCACCCCGGAAACGGATCATGGTGCAATGACTGGCTTGTAGATCAACCATGGAGCCCGAATCATCGAGCGGAATGCCTGAGCCTTTATTAACCGGCAGATGAAAGTCTGGATGCGCCTTGCCAATGGTAAAGGCTTTCCAGATGTCCCCTTTACGGTCATAAATCGTAGAAATCGAGGGTGTCATGATCTGTGCATCCAGATAAATCAGGCGCTTGCTAACCGGGTGGCCAGCTTCAGCCGGACGGCCTTCGAGCACATGAACTTTGCGCAGTTGCCAAGTTACGTCCGGCATGCACTGGCCTTTACCCGTAGCGGCAATGAAACCGTAACCATCAGGATCCTTGAAAACAGGGTCTTTTTTCATCAGATTATGTTTGTAATAAGGCATCAGGACTGACTTGGTTTCGATGAATTTCCATTTGTAATCGGAAACGCGTCCGTTATAGCCTTCAAAATCCTCAATCATGAGATCAGACCCCAGGAATGAGTCCGTCGTCTGCCCAGTTGCCAAACGGCGCACGCGGCGCTGGAAACCCAGGTACAGATAAGCATCGCCGCGCTTGGTATCATCCTCATACGCTTGCAGCAACAACTGGGTATTTTTTAGGTCCAACGGCTCGATCACCTTGACGTAGGTACCCCGATAAAAAGCCGATGGGTTGGGAGTGATATTCGGAATGGGAGGATTCGAGACACGGTGCATGAAATTCAAGAAATGGAATTCAAACTTGATGGTGCGCTCGACATTGCCGGTGTTGGCATTGATGTATTGCCAATAAAAAGGATAAACAATCGCGCCATCGCCCCAGTTCAAGCCATATTTAAAGTTCCACGCCAGCTTTTCGCCTGCATGCGGGTCTGACGCTGACGGTTGCTGGGGAAACGGACGCCCGGAAATGTAGCCCTCAATAGTGTTGCCCAGTTTCACCTTATCTGCATTTTGCCGGGTAGCGTCAATAAATGGCTTGGGCAAGGGCATATCAAAGGTTTCCGCCACGGGAATTTCATACCAGCCATCTTTGACCAGCTTGTAATGTGCCGGGCTCAGAATGTCTTTGAATTGATCCACATTGCTTTTGTTGATGACCATCCCGGCTTTGAGTCCAGGAAAGCTTGGCATCCCTTTTTTATAGGGGAAGAACGCTTCGTCCAGCTCGGCATCTGTCACAGCATGCGCTGCCTGGGCTAGAAATGCTGCAGCACACGCAGCAGCAATTTTCAGGGTGTGGGTGTTTGCCTTGATGTTCATTGCATTAACCTCTCTCGTGATGTATTTGAAATAGTTCGTTAGCGACTAATGTTTAATCGGCACTGTTTTACACAGTGTTGCCGTCTCACCAGCGCCGACTTTTCACGTGTTATCAAAACTTGTATTTCATGGTGAATTGAATTTCATCCTCTTTCCACGCAGCGCCAATCGGGCCGGCACGGAAACCACCCAGTGGGACCAAGCCGGACAAACCGGCGGAGCCGGGGCTCGCTCCCTGGACTGGGTACTGGGTAAATGGCGCAAAAGGATTGGCTGCCCGCTGATCATCATAGTGCCAGCGCTCCTGGCTGCTACGGAACTTGTAATTCGCCCCGATGGAGAATTGCAGGTTGTCTGAATAACGGTAGGAAACAGACGGTGCCATGGCAAAGGCGTGTGACTTGAAGTCACGGGCAAAAATAACCTGCGGATTCAGGCGGGCATTCATTAACGAAGCGCGCATCAACAAGGTGCCGGTGACGTTATCTTCCCAATCCACCATACCGTATTGGCCATAAGCGCCGGCATATTCCTCATGGTCAAAAATATGCTGATAGAACAGCTGACCTGAAATCAGCGTTGCTTCAGCTTCATTGATCCACGGGATGATCGTGGGGCGGTCAAGGCCAATGACCGAACGGAACACATGATTTCTGCTGTAACCATCGTGCCGTGCGGTATTGGTAAATTCCTCGCCGCTGGTGTATGCCGCCTCTAAACGAACGGCCAGGTTGGCATCCGGGATTTGAAAGTCAGCCGAGCCGCCCAGCAAGTTAACCCTTGGGTACACCAGGTCAAATGCAATCAGATCCGTCGTATTTTGGATAGCGCCGGTGAACATATTGGTCACACCGGTGTTGATCATGTGCAGGCTAGGCATTTGGGAGCGATAGGTCAAACCGTTAACAGAAAAGCTAAAACCATTCGCTGTCACGCCTTCCCATTTCAAACCCAGTTGCGTATTGTTGAATTTCCAGTCAGGCAAATCCACATTGCGGATACCAATTTGATGGGGACCAAAGTCGGTTGCTAAAAATGCTCCATTTCCCGCACCACTCGTCAAACCTGGAGTTGGCGGAGGTAAAGCCAAGTTGGCAAAGTTACCCACCGTGCCACCGTAATCCCACAGGGTTTTGAACCCGCGGAAAGTACAGCCTGCATCAATAATCACATTAGGCTGACCGCACTGGCCCAGATTATTCGGCCGGAACTGATCAAAGTTCCACACCACGGACACATTGCGGTCCTGGAAAGAATCGCTCGCCCCCATGCGGTATTCGGCTTGCAAAATCCACATCGGGATGCGGATGTCCTGCATCTCGTCGTAAATATTGCCGCGTGAATAATCCATGGGATTGATCACATCCAGCACACGGAACAAGTCGGTACGCCCCCACACGACTTGTTGCTTACCGACTTTGACAAAAATCTGCTTGCCATCATCCAGATTGAATAACTTTTTAACGTAAGCCTCGCGGATAAAATCCAGACGGCTATTGAATTCTGGTGCCTCCAGCTCACTTTGCTTAAGGTCACCATAGCCGCCAAAGTCCGCACACCCACGACTGTCTTTATCGCAGGGCCGCACAGGAACCGCTACTTGCACCCCATTGGGATTCGTACCCCAGCGATCGAACAACAAACGCAAACCTTGATTTGGGCTATAGGGCAGAGGTACGGCACCTTGTCCTGTGCTTGGATTAGCAACAGTTCCTGGCACTGTTGAATTGAAACCGAAGGCATTTCCTGTCAAAGGGCCACCCAACAGCTTAATGTTGGCATTGTTCACTGGTGCTTGTCCATACGGTACAGATGTCGGCGAAACCAGGAGTGGAATTCCCACCATTTGCCCGCCGCTATTTTCAAGATTCACTGCGCCACCCGCACTCTTGCCGTATTCATCTTGATTCAGCTGATAAACACCATCGTAAGTGCCGCGCAGGATGCCGTGGAATGCCCAACCGTCAGACAGGTTTTTATCGGCTTCGACCTGCAGGGTATTTCTGAATTTGGATAGGCCCACGCGATTGCCGGTATTGTCTTTGCCGCGAAAACGGGTATCGTTTTCGTAAAAGACATCCACTTTCCACGGGCTGGTACTTTCGCCCATGGCGGGTAGGTCTTGCGCTAATGCGGGCACCGTCATAACGGTGGCCGCCAATCCAAGCGACAAGTAAGCCGCATAGCGGCGTATGAAGCGAAGTTTTTGATGCTGTTTCTGGTGCTGCTGGTTTTGCTTATTTTTATGTTGATGCATTACGTCTCCCCCTCCGTAAGTTAAAACCACTTGCCAGCCGGTTTTAACCACTACGGCTGACAGACTGTTTTACGCCACCCGATCCTGCGCAAAACAACGTGCTACGCCTACTTTTTTATAATTTTTTATAGTGAGAACAAGGGGTTGATTGCTCAACCCCTTGCCGTCCTTGCCCTTTATTTTTTATGTTTTTTCTTGAATGACACCATCGGCATCAACTTCTGTTGCCGTCACAAAGTGCGGCTTGAACACCACGCACCACGCCGGCACGATAAACATGGCCGCAAGAGCATTCACAATCAGCATGAATGACAACAGCATGGCGGTATCGGACTGGAAGCGCAAGTGCGACATGAAAATCCACAGCACCACACCAGCAATCAGCGTGGCTGCCGTAAAGCTGACTGCATAACCAGTCGTTGCCACAGCGTTAATCACCGCTGTATGGATATTGCGTGAATGAGCGAATTCCTCCCGAATACGGTCCATGAAATACACCGCGTAGTCGATGCCTACGCCGACACCCACCGTAATCACCGGTACAGTGTTGACGTTAATACCGATATTCTTCCACCCCATGTAAGCATAGGTCATGGCGGTCGCAAACAGCATCGGGAAAATCATCAGCCAACCCGCATGGAAGGACTGGTAATACACCGCCACGAGCAAGAAGGAGAGGATCAGCACGGTAGGAATGATGATCATGTGATCGCGATGCAGTGCCTCATTACCGGCAATATTCACGCCGATAATGCCACCAGCCAGTTCAACGTGTACGCCAGGCACTTCAGCCTCGATCATTTTCTTGCCTTCGATCGCCATTTCTGCCGCACGTTTGATCGTGGTCGCTTGATGATCCTTGTAATAGAAAACAACGTTTGCTTCAGTATCTTCTGGCGTCACAAACTCTTTGAGCGCGCCAGGAATCGGGCTGGAAGCCATATAGGCAAACATCAGGCCGCCACTTTCTGATGCAGTCATGGGCGTTTGCATCCAGCGTGGATCATCACTGTGCGTCAAGCGGTTAAATACGCGCACAACCATGGGCAAGGCTTTTGTGCCACCCACGGATGGATCACTCATCATGTGCGCTTGAAAGCGCTCGATTGCCGCCATGACTTCTGGCTTTTTAATGCCGCCAGGCTCATCGGTGCGAATAATGATGTTCAACTCTTCCGACCCCGGGAAGCGCTCATTAATCGCCTTGGTCGACAAATTGAAGTCATGGTTGCGGGCGAGCAAGGGCGAGCCTGGTTCCGATTCGCCGATCTGCACTTTGTTGATGTACGTGAAAGATGCCGCCATACCGATAAAAGTAAGCAACAGGATGATGCGGGCACCTGCGGTGGTACCACCGGTATAGCGCATAAAATTACCCAGAACTTTACGGATGACCACGTTACCATTCAAGGTTTTCTTGGGTTGTGGCAATATACTCAATGCCAGGGGGATCATGAAGTGCACCGTGAAGATCACCGAGAAACCCCAGAAACCAGCAGCAGCGCCCAGCTTGGTGTTAAACGGCGCGGTGCCCAGCATCAGCACCGTAATGCCGATCGCATCAACAATAATCGCCAAGGAGCCCGGGCGGAACAAGGCTTCGAGTGTTTTACGCGCAGAAAGGGCCGCATTCTTGTGCACATCCAGCTCTTCGTAATACCGTGAGACCAATTGCGTACCATGCGACATGGCACGTGCCGCAATCAAGAACGGAATTGGCAAGCTTAAGGGCTCAAGGTTAATGCCCATCGCGGCCATGAAGCCCAGACCCCAGAGGCTGGACAAGGCAATGCCCAAGATTGGCAGCGCAATGCCATACAGACGACGGTAATAAAGAATCAGCAGAGTGGCCAGCAAAACAGCTGTCCAGGCCAGAATCGAAACCATTTCAGGCAAATAGGTGTAAACCCATGCTGTCAAAACAGGGTTACCTGTCACGTGGATTTGATGGCCGGGTGTGGCCAGCGAATCCCTTAACACCTTTAACTCGTTAAAAAACTTGGGGTAGTCCACATTACCTTCATTAAGCTGCGCCCGAATGAGGGCTGCTTTCATATCCGGCGAAACCAGCAAACCATAAACGGCCGGATCGGCCAGAATATCGGCTTGCAGCTTGGCCAGACGCTCAGGCGTGTACTTGGGTTCTTGGCTATCGTAGTAAAGCTCGGACACAAAGCCGCCCTCTGGCGAGAGCGATACTTTACGTACGGTGCGGTGTGCCATTGAGCTCACCAGGTTATGGTTAACGCTGGGCAGGTTGTCAACGCCTTGTGTTGCCCTATGAATCAAAGCCAAGGTTTGTTCGTTGAAAATCGTGCCTTTTTCAACCTCGACGGCCATGATGACAGAATTAGCGCCCCCAAAGTTCTCTTTCATCCGGTTATAAACCTGGATGTATTTGTGCTTCTGCGGCAACAGGTCATTAAAGTCGCTATAGATTTGTAACTTGGGCACCTGCCAGGCAAATGCGGCAGTGACCAGCGCTACGATGGCGAGCACATTTTTGGGATTAGCAAACAACCAATCTTCACCGCGGTGAAGGAAATGTGTCATTTTGTTGCGTAAGCTGACGAAAGCTCGTGTAACCATAATCTGGGTGACTCCGGTGAATTTCTTTTATTGATGAATTAAGGTTTATTGAACGGATACCAGACGCAATAATCCGCCAGGGCCGCCAATGAGCAGGTTATCGCCCTCAACCGAAGCCCCGCCCCCAAGGAAAACAGGGATCGCATTGGGGTAAGTGACAGACTGCCAGGCATCACCTTCCAAGCGCGCCACTGTGCCACGCGCGCCTACACCATAAGGGATGCCTTTATGCATGAACAGCCGATACAAAGGCGCACCCGTATGATTCTCTTTGATAGTCCAGGTTTTGCCGCCATCGGTAGTGAGCTGCATTTGACCGGCAACACCGGAAACCCAGGCGGTGTTTTCATCAACGGGCAGGAGATCATAAGCATAAAAATCAGCAGACACGGGGGTTAACTTTTCCCAGGTAGCGCCACCATCATCTGTTCTCAGTACCAGGCCAAATTCACCCATGGCAATGGCACGCTTATCGTTAACCCAACGCAAGATGGTGATCTGCGCATCTTGCTCGTTATCAATCACCCGCCATGTCTTGCCTTGATCAGCACTGGTGGCAATTTTTGCATAGGTACCTGCAACCCACCAGACGCCAGCTTTATCGCAAGAAATGGTCAAGCCTGTTTCCGGATTTTCAAGCTTGTGGGCAGTCCATTTTTTACCACCCACATCACTATTCCAAACGCGCCCATAAAAATCCAGTGCCAGAAAGCTGCCATCCGGACAGGCCGCAATGTCATTGATAGAAGACAAAAAGGGCTTGCCCAGCGATTGGCGATGCCAGGTTTTGCCTGCATC
>LNAP01002114.1_pt1 | contig 22624 bp, 23 predicted proteins | sample 602601 | NCBI WGS metagenome assembly LNAP01 (sample SAMN02440304, study PRJNA202911) | soil metagenome | biome: Subtropical and temperate rainforests or woodlands; isolation source: soil samples (1 kg each in a 20% v/v slurry with milli Q water) were... ...
GGCGCCGTTGGCGTTGATCGCCTCGATCATCGCGTGCGCCTCGCCGTCGACCGGACGACTGAGGCCTGCGCCGAACAGCGCATCGATGATCAGCGCGGGCCGTCCGATCGCCTGGGGATTGAACGGGAGCACCGGATGCTTCCAGCCGCGCGCGGCGGAGGCCGCATCGCCCTGGAGCTGGTCGCGCTCGCACATCAGGATCACCGAGACCTCCCGGCCCTGCGCGGCGAGCTCGGCGGCCGCGACGAAACCGTCGCCGCCGTTGTTGCCGGGGCCGGCCACGATCAGGATCGGCCCCTCCTCCACCAGTGCGCTGGCGGCTGCGGCGACGGCCTGGCCCGCGCTCAGCATCAGCTTGAATCCAGGCGTGCCGGCCGCGATCGAGAGCTGGTCGGCGCGCGCCATCTCAGCGTTGGTCAGAACTTCCATGCCACTTCCCTGTACAAACGCCTCTTCAACAGGCATCTTCCGTGCCGATCCGACCGACGGAACATTGATCTGCACACAGATTGAACCGTTTGCCTATTTCGTAGTCTTCGGTATTTTGGGCCGGTCGGCTCCACCTATCAGAGTTGCTCGTTAAAAGGCTGATAACGCTCCAATAATCAGGGCATTTGCAACTTGGCATAGACCCTGCTTTCGAGGAAGCCGCTTCGGTTCGTCGTGCTCACTGGCATCTTTCAGGGTGTGGCCGGCCGTTGTTGCCGGACTGGTCAGGGAGCCCGGCATATCGAAGACACGATCGTGCGTGACAAAAGCGCATCCTGACGAACACGTTGCTATTTGATCGAAAGGCCGGGAGGCGCGCAGTGAAGAAAATCGAAGCCATCATCAAGCCATTCAAGCTCGACGAGGTGAAGGAAGCGCTTCAGGAAGTCGGCCTGCAAGGCATTACCGTCACCGAAGCCAAGGGCTTTGGCCGCCAAAAGGGGCACGCCGAGCTTTATCGCGGCGCGGAATACATCGTCGACTTCCTGCCCAAGGTGAAGATCGAGATCGTGATCGGCGACGATCTGGTCGAACGCGCCATCGACGCAATCCGACGCGCCGCGCAGACCGGACGCATCGGCGACGGCAAGATTTTCGTCTCCAACATCGAAGAGGCGATCCGCATCCGAACCGGCGAATCCGGGCTGGACGCTATCTGAGCCGGGTGCTATCCCGCAGCTTGCGACACTAAGAAAAGAAATAAGGCTGCTTCGGCGGCCTGATTTCGTTTGTGCGGTCGCGCGCGAACTCGCCAAAAGCGAGAATAATCTTGCTCACCTGGAAACCGACCCGCAGAGCCAAAAGGGGTATGCATGAAGACCGCCAAAGACGTCCTGAAATCGATCAAGGACAACGACGTTAAGTACGTCGACCTGCGCTTCACCGATCCGCGCGGCAAGTGGCAGCATGTGACGTTCGACGTCAGCATGATCGACGACGATATCTTCGCCGAAGGGACGATGTTCGACGGCTCCTCGATCGCCGGCTGGAAGGCCATCAACGAGTCCGACATGTGCCTGATGCCCGATCCGGTGACCGCGACGATCGATCCGTTCTTCGCCGAGACCACCATGGTCATCACCTGCGACGTGCTCGAGCCGACCACCGGCGAGCCCTACAACCGCGACCCCCGCGGCATCGCCAAGAAGGCGGAAGCCATGGTGAAGTCGATGGGTGTGGGCGACAGCGTGTTCGTCGGCCCCGAAGCCGAGTTCTTCGTGTTCGACGACGTGCGCTTCTCCAGCGGCCCCTACAACACCGGTTTCCGTCTCGACTCCTCGGAGCTGCCGACCAACTCCGACACCGAATATGAAGGCGGCAATCTCGGCCACCGCATCCGCACCAAGGGCGGCTACTTCCCGGTCCCGCCGCAGGACTCGGTGCAGGACATGCGCTCGGAAATGCTCGGCGCCATGGCCAAGATGGGCGTCAAGGTCGAGAAGCACCATCACGAGGTCGCTTCGGCCCAGCACGAGCTCGGCATGAAGTTCGACACGCTGACGCTGATGGCCGACCACATGCAGATCTACAAGTACTGCATCCACCAGGTCGCGCACATCTACGGCAAGACCGCCACCTTCATGCCGAAGCCGATCTACGGCGACAACGGCTCGGGCATGCACGTGCACCAGTCGATCTGGAAGGACGGCAAGCCGGTCTTCGCCGGCAACAAGTACGCCGACCTGTCGGAGACCTGCCTCCACTACATCGGCGGCATCATCAAGCACGCCAAGGCGATCAACGCCTTCACCAACCCGTCGACCAACTCCTACAAGCGTCTGGTCCCGGGCTATGAGGCTCCCGTGCTGCTCGCCTATTCCGCGCGCAACCGCTCGGCCTCCTGCCGCATCCCCTACACGGCGAATCCGAAGGCCAAGCGTGTCGAGGTGCGTTTCCCCGATCCGCTCGCCAATCCCTATCTCGGCTTCGCATCGATGCTGATGGCCGGCCTCGACGGCATCAAGAACAAGATCGATCCGGGTCCGGCGATGGACAAGGACCTCTACGACCTGCCGAAGGAAGAGCTGAAGCAGATCCCGACCGTCTGCGGGGCGCTGGAAAATCTCGACAAGGACCGCGGCTTCCTCAAGAACGGCGGCGTGTTCGACGACGACTTCATCGACGCTTACATCGAGCTGAAGATGACCGAAGTCGCCCGCTTCGAAATGACCCCGCACCCGGTCGAGTTCGACATGTACTATTCGGGCTAAGCCGCCCGAACAGAATGCGACAAGCAAAAGGCGCTTCCGATGGAAGCGCCTTTTCGTTTTTAAGCGCTGGATGGGTTGAACCCCTGCAATGGCTGAGGTCTTCCCCTCTGCGATGGCCGAAAGCCATCAACGTTCGTTCTCCATCCGACTCCACTTCGTTCTCAAAGAACGAATCGGAATCGCGAAAGCCGACACACACCAATCGTTGCTGATTGGTCTATTCCATCGGCTCTAGGACTTCGGCCGAGCGATCCGCATACCATCCGCCCCGATCGCACCGAACGTCTTTGCGATGATCTCGCCGGTCGGCTGCATGCCGCCAAGCGACCAGTGCGAGGGCTCCTGCTCCTCGATCCGGACCCAGATATTCTTGCGGAACTCCGGATTGCCCTGCCCTTCGACCTCGACCATCAGGTCGGTGACGCGTTCGAGCAGCGTCTTCTTCTGCGCGGCGTCGAGGATGCCGCGGACGGTGGAAATGGTGACGTAAGGCATGTCTTTCTCCAATGATGTGATGTGGCGGAGCAACACTGGACCCCGCAGCGCCGGGACGGCAGTGGCGGATAAGACAGAGATCGGGCAATTTCAGCCAAGCAGCGCGCGCACCGATCGGCTAGGATCGCAGCGTCCTGCCTGGAGGTCCCGTGAAGCTCGCAATTCTGGCGCTGGAAGGCTGCATGCATTCGGCGATCGCGGGGATCGCCGACATCCTGTCGCTCGCCAATCACGTGATGCAGCAGAGCGGCGCCAAACCCCGTTTCACCTGGCAGACACTCTCGCTCGACGGCAAGGACGTGCGCGCCGGCGGCGGCCAGATGGTCGCGGTCGACGGCGCAATCGGCAAGCGCGCTCGCTTCGACGCGATCATCGTCCCCGGCAACCTCGTCGATCATGTCACGGCCGAGCGTCTGCAACCGCAATATGCCCGTGCCGGCGCCTGGCTGCGGCAACAACATGCCAACGGCCAGCTGATCGGCGCGTTTTGCAGCGGCGTTTTCCTGCTTGCCGGAGCCGGCTTGCTCGACAACCGCCGCGCCACCATCACCTGGTGGCTGCAGGGCGAGCTGCGGCAGCGCCATCCCGCCATCGACCTTGCCGCCGACGCCGTCATCACCATGGCGGATCGCATCGTCTGTGCGGCCGGACCGATGTCGTGGGTCGACCTTCTGCTCAAGCTGATCGAACTGGTCGAAGGCAAGGAGATCGCCAAACTCTGTGCGGACTACGTCGTCATCGACACCGCGCAGCGCACCCAATCGATCTTCATGCCCGTCGGCTATCTGCTGTCACAGGACCCGCTGCTGACCCGGGCCGATCTTCTGGTCCAGCGTACCGGCAAGAGGCCGATGACGGTCAAGCGTCTCGCGGGCGCGCTCGGCCTCAGCGAGCGCACGCTGAACCGGAAGTTTCAGGAACTCACGCGGGAGCCGCCGCAGGCCTTCATCACGCGCCGCCGCGTCGAGCACGCCCGCACACTGCTCGAGACGACGACGCAGCCGGTCAAGACGATCGCACGCGCGGCCGGCTACGAGGACGAGAGCAGCTTTCGCAAGGCGTTCCGCAAGCTGACCTTGATGTCGCCGCAGGCCTATCGCGCGCGACGCATGGACCCGGCGGCCTAAGACCGGCCCCGTCACTTATCCGGAAAATTCACCCCGACATCTGCCGCCACCGGCACCCACGTCACCAGCGCCGCGTTGCCTGCGCGGTCAGAGCGTCCCCGCGCCACTCCTACGCCGTTGCGCGCTGCCGTTCGACAATCGCTTCGCCAAAGGCTTCGAAAAGCTTCCGGTTCACCGGATTGCGCTGCGGGTCGTATTCGGCGTGCCATTGCACGCCGAGCGCGAAGGTCGGGGCTTCCGCGATGCGGATCGCCTCGATGGTGCCGTCCTCGGCAACGCCTTCGATCAGTACGCGCTTGCCGGGATCGAGAATGCCCTGGCCGTGCAGCGAATTGACGCGAATTTTCTCGCAGCCGAGCAGCTGCGCGAACGCGCCGCCCGGCGTGAGATCGACGTCGTGGCGGTCGGCGAACACCACGGTCGGATCGGGATGGATCTCGCCGTTCTCGAGCCTCGGCATCCGGTGGTTCATGCGGCCCGGGATTTCGCGGATCTCCGGATGCAGCGAGCCGCCGAAGGCGACGTTCATCTCCTGCAAGCCGCGGCAGATGCCGAACAGCGGAATGCCGCGGGCGACGCAGGCGAGCGAGAGCGCCAGCGCGACCTCGTCGCGGTGGATGTCATAGGGCTCGTGCGCCTCACAGGGATCGACATTGAAACGGGTCGGATGAACGTTGGCGCGGGCGCCGGTCAGCACGATGCCGTCGACGGTGTCGAGCAGCGCACTGATGTCGGTAATGTCGGGCGCGCCCGCGAACATCAACGGCAGGCCGCCGGAAACCTCGGCCACGGCGCGCAGATTGCGCTCGCCGACCATCTGGACCTGAAATCGATTTTCGACGCGATGGGCGTTCCCGATCACGCCGACGACCGGCTTTCTCATCTTCCGTTCCGACCTCCCAGTAAGAAGATTCTCCAAACATGCCCTTGGCATGGCACAAATTCAACATTGGGGCACGCGGGACGGCAATGCTATTTTCGCGCAAACGCCTCCCGGGCCTCGATCTCGCTCCCGGCGGGCAGGCCGGCGGCCTTCAGCGCGGTTGCCGCCAGTTCGCCCGGCGCGGTCAGCCAGGGCAGTTTCGCCTCGATTCCGCGGGTCACCGGCTCCCCGAGCACGCCACCGAAATCGATCGGCCAGAGCCCGTTGGGCACCACCTCGGCGGTGAGCCCGCGGATGGCGTAGCCGTCGCCCAGAACCGCATCGGCATGGTCGCCGGCGACAAGGCGCGCGGTCCTGGGGTCTGCGGGATCGCCAAAGCTCACGAGCACGGGGACAAGGTCCCCCTGCACCGGGACCATGCCGGTCTGCCGGTTGAGCTCGTTGAACGAGACGCGGTTGCCGCGCGCGACGCCATAGGCGCGGAGCGCGACATAGTTGATATCGTCGAGGTCGAGCTTGGCGTCCTGCCGGTGCGCCAGCAATGCCACCAGGTTCTTTCCATGGCCGAGGTCGACGAACACGGCCTCCCCACGCATCGTGGTGCGGCCGCCACGGCTGTAGCCGCGGTCGGGTACGACGGCCAGAATGCCGGCCCCGGTCCTGATCCCGCCCGGCGTCGTCACCTCGACCGTGAGGCGATATTTGTGGCCGGGCCGGTTGATCCGGATCTGGTCGCCGATCACGAGCACGGCGAGAAGCCCGAGCAGACCGGCCCACTTGCTGATGAAACTCAAGCCGCCCCCACCTGTTCTCTCCTCATCGCTCTGCACCGTTCGAACCGCAGCGTCAAACCAGCGCGTTGACGCGGTCTTGATCCGAAGCGCGTTTGTCGAGAGAGTGCGGCGGCTGCGGCCGCCGAAAAGGACCCGATGTGACGATATCAAGAGATGAACGGCCCTCGACACGCAACGACCTGGCTTGGGCGATCTCGGTCGGCGGCATCGGTGTCGTGCTTTTCACCGCGCTGCTGGTGTTCACCTGGTATTTTGCCGCCACACTGCTGCTGATCTTCGCCGGTCTTCTGTTCGGCGTCGCCCTCAATGCACTGACCAACGCGCTCGGCCGCCGCGTGCACCTGCCGCATACGGCTCGGCTCGCGATCGTCTGCGTCGTGCTGGCCTTGATGCTGGCGGGTGTCGCCTATCTTGGCGGCGCCACCATCGCCGAACAGGCTTCGCTGCTCAGCAAGACCATCAAGTCGCAGATCACGAACGTGAAGTCCTTCCTCGACAGCCACGGCGTCGACACCAGCTTCTTCGATCTCGGCAGCGCCGCTCCCGCCTCGGACGCGACACCGACGGAGCCCAGCCCCTCGCCCGGCGCCCCGCCAAAGAACGGATTGTCCGGCGCAGGCGCCCTCGCCTCCAGCGGCGGGGCGATCGTGAGCCAGACCTTCAAGCTGCTGCTCGGCACCATCAGCGCCGTCGGCAATATCTTCATCGTGCTGTTTCTCGGGCTGGCCTTCGCCGCACAGCCCAGCATCTATCACGACGGGCTGCTGTTTCTCGTGCCGGCCAGGCATCGCACGCGCGCCACGCTGATCATCGACCGCATCAGCGAGACGCTCGAGCGCTGGTTGATCGCGCAGATCATCGTGATGATTGCGGTCGGCGCGGTGACCTGGATCGGGCTTGCCCTGATCGGAATCCCCGGCTCGTTCATCCTAGGGATCCAGGCCGGATTGCTCGCCTTCATCCCGACGGTCGGTGCCATCATCGCCGGCGTCATCGTCGTGCTGGCGAGCCTCGCCTCAGGCTGGGTCGCAGCGCTGTCGGCCTTCCTGCTGTTCCTCGGCGTCCACGCCATGGAAAGCTATGTGCTGACGCCGTTGCTCCAGCGCCAGGCACTGGACATCCCGCCGGCCACGCTGTTCGCGTTCCAGATCCTGCTCGGCGTCGTGTTCGGAATCTGGGGCCTTGCGCTGGCGCTGCCGCTGGTCGCCATCGGCAAGGTCATGATCGACCATTTCAAGACGTATGAGGCGCCGCCGCTCGCGGAGGCGGCGTAACGTCTCGTGAAATCGCTCAGGTCGTCAGCACGGTCTCGGTGTGCTCGACCTCCGGGGGCGAGGCAAAATACTGGCCGACGAGGCCGCGCCATTCGGTGAAATTCTCGGACCCGCGGAAATCGACGGTGTGGTTTTCCAGCGTCTCCCACTTCACCATCAGCCGGTAGCGCTGCGGCTTCTCGATCGACTTGTGCAGCTCGAAGCCGTGAAACCCCATGGAGCGGCCGAAGGCGGCCTTGGCCTTGGCGACGGCGGCCTCGAAATCCTTCTCGCTGCCCGGCTTGACATCGATTTGCGCGATCTCGGTGATCATCGGTTTCCACCCTCTTCTGTTTGATGGGCGTGTCTACCGCAGCCGGCGACAAAGAAAAAGGCGCCGAAACGGCGCCCTGATCGGCCAAAAATGCGGACGCTCTCAGGCAAACAGCAGAACGATTCCCGCCCCGACCAGCGCGCAACCGCCAAACAGAGCGAACGGCCAATGGCTGCGGCCTTGCGTGTATCGCCCTTGGGCGCGGCGCTCCGTGATCAGCGCGCGCTCATATTCGTCCGCCGTGGAGAACAGACAAGCGAAACCGCCGCGTGCCAAGGTCGCTGCGGCTTCGAGCGACATCAGGGCAGCCTGCGGATTCTGTCGACGGATCGATTCCATGACCACAATGGTAGGGATCGATTGGTAAACAGTGGATTACCGCAAGGCCGTTTGGTCCTCAGGCCGTGACCTGGCGCGTCTGCGGCACACCTATCCGCGCGGCGCTCTGGCGGCGCCAGTTCTCCAGCGACAGCGGCAGCTCCTCGGCCGCCTCGACACGGTTACGGCCGCCACGCTTGGCCTGGTAGAGGGCGGTGTCGGCCGAGGCCAGCAGCACCTCGAGCTCGGTGCCGGCCGGACCGCCCGCGACGCCGATGCTGACGGTGGTGTCGACCGGGCCTTCATCGACCACGACGCCCGAGGTCTCGAACGCTTCGCGCACGCGTTCGGCGACCAGCACGCCCTCCTCCAGCGAACAGGGCAAGAGGGCTGCGAACTCCTCGCCGCCGATGCGACCCGACATGTCGGTGATGCGCAGGTTGCTGACCACGACGGTCGAGAACAGCTTCAGCATCTCGTCGCCGGCGGGATGGCCGAAACGGTCGTTGATCGACTTGAAATGGTCGATGTCGAAGATCATCACGGTCACGGGACGACCTGCCTTGGCCTCGCGCTCGATCACACGGCCGCAGGCTTCCGAGAAGCCGCGGCGGTTGAGCATGCCGGTCAGGGGATCAGTCGATGCGGCGGTCCGGTGCGCCGTCACCGTGCGCTCCGACACCAGCATGAAGATCACGAACACGGTGCCGACGGCATAGAGTATCAATTCGACCGCGAACACGGTGACCCAGATGCTGCCGGAGAAGCCGGCATCGTTGGGACGCAGGAAGCTGCCGAGCAGGATCGGCAGCATCAAGACGCAGCCGTGCATCACCGGCACCACGAAGGCCGGCCAGCGCCGTTGCAGGCTCTTGCGCCGCTCGACCCAGAGCTCGCTCGCGGTCAGCGCCGCGTAGACCGAGACGATCCCGGCGCCGACAATCATGCGCAGCATCGAGGCCGCGGGATCGAGCAGCGTGACGGCGGCGGCCCAGGCCAGCGCGCCGACGAGGAGACCCGGCCAGTTCGGCTTGCGGCCGTGGAAGACGCGCGCCGCGTTCCACACCATGCCGCAGGCAACGAAGCCGACCGCGTTCAGCGCGAGATAGAGATGCGGGCCGAGCTTGTCGCCGGCCGCGGTCCATAGCGCGACCGAAGCCGCGCCCAGCAGATATGCGGTGCCCCACCATTTCAGCGCAGGACTGTTTTCCTGCCTGCCGAAAAACACCATCATGGCGCCGAGCAGTGCGGCAACCATGGTGGCAACCAAATAGAGCGTGATGCTATCGAGCGACATCATGTCGGCCCCCTCTTAGACATAGCAGTTACGCGATCGGCCCAGCCGACTTGCGCGCCCTTCCAGATGCGACGCTATGTCCCGCGAGTTCCATTCAGGTTTTCGCGCGTGCCCAAGTTTTCAAGAAACTCGCCATCAATTTGCGTACAAACGAACAGCAAAAAGGGCGCTGAAATCAGCGCCCTTTTGCATCTCATTGAAGCCGCTTTCGCGGCGAATGTGACCGAAGCGATTAACGCTTCGAGAACTGGAAGGACCGGCGGGCCTTGGCCTTGCCGTACTTCTTGCGCTCGACCACGCGCGAATCGCGGGTGAGGAAGCCGCCCTTCTTGAGCACGCCACGCAGCTCCGGCTCGAAATAGGTCAGCGCCTTGGAGATGCCGTGACGGACTGCGCCGGCCTGGCCGGACAGGCCGCCGCCGGCGACGGTGCAGATCACGTCGTACTGGCCGGAACGCGAGGCCACGGAGAACGGCTGCTCGATCATCATGCGCAGCACGGGACGGGCGAAATAGACCTCGACCTCGCGCGAGTTGACCGTGACCTTGCCGGCGCCGGGCTTGATCCAGACGCGGGCGACCGCGTCCTTGCGCTTGCCGGTGGCGTAGGCCCGGTTGAACTTGTCGACCTTCTTCTCGTGCTTGGGCGCATCGGGCGCCGCCGTCTTGAGCTGCGAGAGCTGGTCGAGCGACTGAATGGATTCGGCCATGGTTATGCGGCCCTCGTGTTCTTGCGGTTCAACTTGGCGATGTCGATCTTCTCGGGCGTCTGCGCTTCGTGCGGATGCTCGGCACCGCCATAGACACGGAGGTTGCCCATCTGCACGCGGCCGAGCGGACCACGCGGGATCATGCGCTCGACGGCCTTCTCCAGCACGCGCTCGGGATGCTTGCCCTCGAGGATCTGGCGCGCGGTGCGCTCCTTGATGTGGCCAACATAGCCGGTGTGCTTGTAGTAGGTCTTCTGCTCGCGCTTGCGGCCGGTGAGGACCGCATGCTGCGCGTTGATGATGATGACGTTGTCGCCGCAATCAACGTGCGGGGTGTAGGTCGGGAGGTGCTTGCCGCGCAGGCGCATGGCGACGATGGTGGCGAGACGGCCGACGACCAGACCCTTGGCGTCGATCAGCACCCACTTCTTCGTCACCTCAGCCGGCTTTGCCGAGAAGGTTTTCATATCGGAGTTTCCGTGGACGGGAGACATCGGCGCGAACAGCGCGCCAGACTGCGCGGTTTTCTAGAGAAGAGAGGCACAACGGTCAATGCCCCACGGCAGAAATTAGATGTTAAAAATCAATATCTTACAAATACGGTGCTATAATACCCTCAAAAAGCTCAAACAGTTGGAATGGAATAGGTCGAGGTGACATGGGCGATCGGATCCGGCGAGGTGCCGGACAGGAGGTTCACCTCCCCGACCGCCAGCCGCTTGCCGAGCTTGAGCAACCGGGCCTCCGCGAGCACATCCTGCCCCGGCTGGCCCTTGCGCAGGAAGTTGATGTTCAAATTGGTGGTCACAGCGAGCCCGATCGGGCCGATCGCGGACAGGAGCACCACATACATCGCGAAATCGGCCAGCGCCATCAGCGTCGGCCCGGACACGGTTCCGCCCGGACGCAGCATCCTTTCGCTGTAGCGCTGGCGCAGGAGGCAGGTCTGGCCGTCCGCGCTCTCGATCGTGATGTCATCGCCGCTAAAGGCCTGGGGAAACTCGTCGCGGAGAAACTGCTCGACCTCCGCCACGCTCATTTTCGCTAACGCCATGCTACGCCTCACCCTCGCTTCACGTCCCCTGTTACATTAAGTTGTCTGCGTCATCCAATTGCAATCATTCAAACGGAAATCGCGTCAATGCCCGTCCAGGCCGCCCGCGCCCCCTCCCCGCAACCGCCGATTTTGCTCCGCGAAACAATCGGCAGCATTGCGATCCTGACGCTCAACCGCCCGGCCGCGCGCAACAGCCTGTCGGCGGCAATGATTGCGACCCTGCATGCCGAGCTCGACGAGATCCGCGACGACCGAGCGGTCCGCGGCGTGGTGATCGCCGCCAACGGCCCTGCCTTCTCTGCCGGCCACGACATGAAGGAACTCACCGCCCGCCGCGCCGACCCCGATCGCGGCCGCGCCTTCTTCGCCGAGATGATGACCGCCTGCAGCGCGATGATGCAGGCGATCGTGCGCCTGCCGAAGCCCGTGGTCGCGGCCGTCCAGGGCATCGCAACCGCGGCCGGCTGCCAGCTCGTGGCGAGCTGCGATCTCGCGATTGCCTCGGAAGCCGCGAGCTTCGCCACGCCCGGCGTCGACATCGGCCTGTTCTGCTCGACACCGATGGTGGCGTTGTCGCGCAACGTGCCGCGCAAGCAGGCGATGGAGATGCTGCTCACCGGCGAGCCGATCCCGGCCGCGCGCGCCCGCGAGATCGGCCTTATCAATCGCGTGGTTGCCGCCGGCACCGAGCGCGACGAAGCGATTGCGCTGGCAGAAAAGGTCGCACTGAAATCAGCCTACACGGTCAAGCTCGGCAAGGAAGCGTTCTATCGCCAGGCCGAGATGAACCTTGCGGACGCCTATCGATACGCGGCAGAGGTGATGACCGAGAACATGATGGCGCGCGACGCCGAGGAAGGCATCGGCGCCTTCATCGAGAAGCGTACGCCGACATGGCGGGATGAGTGACAACGTCAACGAGAAAAGACGAGCAATGAACCACGACGCCTATCCCGACAATTACATCCGCGGAATCCTCAACGGCGTGAAGTCGATCGCGATGGTCGGCGCCTCGCCGGTCAATGTGCGGCCGAGCTATTTCGCATTCAAATATCTGGCGCAGCGCGGCTACGACATGATCCCGGTCAATCCCGGCCATGTCGGCAAGGGTCTGCTCGGCAAACCCTTCGTCGCCTCGCTGTCCGACATCGGCCGGCCCATCGACATGATCGACATTTTCCGCAACTCCAGCCACATCATGCCTGTCATCGAAGAGGCGCTCACACTTGATCCGCTGCCGAAGGTGATCTGGATGCAGCTCGGTGCACGCGACGACGCGGCGGCGGCGAAAGCGGAATCGGTCGGGATCAAGGTCGTGATGAACCGCTGCCCCAAGATCGAATATGGCCGTTTGTCGTCCGAGATCTCCTGGATGGGCGTGAATTCGCGCACGCTGAGTTCCAAGCGCGCGCCGGCGCCGACGCAGGGCATGCGCTTATCCCTCAATCGGATGAGTGTCGGCGGCGGCGATACCGCGGCATCGGATCGCGCCGCCAAGAACAAGAGCGAGCAAAGCTGACGCAGTTGCGAAGGATTCGTTTCGCGAACGCGGCAATGCGTAGCACGATTGCGCTGCTGTGAAGCGGCGCCTTGACGGCGGGCGCGGCGCCGATCAGCATGCCGCGCCATTTCAGACCACGAGAACAGGACGCCCCCAATGAGCGATCGCCTTCCGGGATTTTCCACCCTCGCCGTGCATGCCGGTGCACAGCCCGATCCCACCACCGGTGCGCGCGCGACTCCGATTTATCAAACGACGTCTTTCGTCTTCAACGACGCCGACCACGCCGCGTCGCTGTTCGGCCTGCAGGCGTTCGGCAACATCTATACCCGCATCGGCAATCCCACCAACGCGGTGCTGGAGGAGCGCGTTGCCGCGCTCGAAGGCGGCACCGCGGCGCTCGCGGTAGCCTCGGGCCATGCCGCACAGGTCGTGGTGCTGCAGCAACTGCTCCAGCCCGGCGACGAATTCATCGCCGCGCGCAAACTCTATGGCGGCTCGATCAACCAGTTCACGCACGCGTTCAAGAGCTTTGGCTGGAACGTGGTGTGGGCCGATACCGACGACATCGCGAGCTTCGAGCGCGCGGTGACGCCGCGCACCAAAGCCATTTTCATCGAGTCGATCGCCAATCCCGGCGGCAGCATCACCGACATCGAGGCCGTCTCGACGGTGGCGCGCAAGGCGGGCGTGCCGCTGATCGTCGACAACACGCTGGCATCGCCCTATCTGATCCGCCCGATCGACCACGGCGCCGACATCGTCGTGCACTCGCTGACGAAGTTTCTCGGCGGCCACGGCAATTCGATCGGCGGCATCATCGTCGATGCCGGCACGTTCGACTGGTCCACGGGCGGCAAATATCCGATGCTGTCCGAGCCGCGGCCGGAATATCACGGCATCAAGCTGCAGGAGACGTTCGGCAATTTCGCCTTCGCGATCGCCTGCCGCGTGCTGGGCCTGCGCGACCTCGGTCCCGCGCTGTCGCCCTTCAACGCCTTCATGATCCTCACCGGCATCGAGACGCTGCCGCTGCGCATGCAGAGGCACTGCGACAACGCCAAGGCCGTCGCGGAATTCCTCGCCGGCCATCCGGCGGTGGCCTCGGTCAGTTATGCGGGCCTCGCCAGCGACAAGTACAACCAGCTCGCGCGCAAATACGCGCCGAAGGGTGCGGGCGCGGTGTTCACCTTCAGCCTGAAGGGCGGCTACGATGCCGGCGTCAGCCTGGTGTCGAAACTGCAGTTGTTCTCGCACCTGGCCAATGTCGGCGACACCCGCTCGCTGGTGATTCATCCGGCCTCGACCACGCACAGCCAGCTCGACGACGCCGCAAAGATCAAGTCCGGCGCCGGCCCCGATGTGGTCCGGCTCTCGATCGGCATCGAGGACAAGGAAGATCTGATCGCGGATCTGGAACAGGCGCTGGGGACGTAGCGTCACCGTCATTCCGGGGCGCGCGTAGCGCGAACCCGGAACCTCGAGATTCCGGGGAATGACGACGTTAGTTAACAGTCATTAACCATATCGACCGCATACTTCGTCTTTGGATTGCCCTTTTGATTCGGAGCCGACGATGCTGCGCTGGATGGTGCCTGCCCTGGCGGTGATGCTGACGGTCTCGAGCGCGCTCGCCGCCGATCTGCCGGCCACGCCGAAGCGCCGGGCCGCGGCTGCGCCGCAGGAGCCGCCAAAGGTCTATGTCGAGACCGATCCGGATGCGCTGATCTCGCCGGCCTATGGCATCGGCAGCTACATCCGCAATCTGCCGGGCACACCGCTCCTGCCCGGCGCGCACACGCTGCCGGGTTATTACGGCCGCCCCTGGGACTACGACTATCAGGGACCGTATTACGACGGGAAGCAGGTCGACTATTTCTGGCGCCTGCCCTACTCGTGCGGCATCTACGGCTATTGCTGACCTGATCAGCCGGGCTGATGGTGATCAGCCGGCCTGGCCGACCGGAACCGCGCGCGGCTGCGCCTCCGTGGACTGCCGCGACGCAAGCCGTTCCACCTGCATGACCGCGAGCGTCAGCACTGCGATCGCCACCGCCTGATGCGAAAGCGCGAGGTCAATCGGCACCTGGTTGAGCAGCGTGAGGATGCCGAGCACCACCTGCAGGCTAACCGCCGCGAACAGCCAGAGCGCGCCGCTGGCAGCCAGCCCCGCGCGCGAACGCACCGCGTCGATCGCGTGCAGTGCCGCCAGCGCGAACAGCGCATAGGCCGTCATGCGGTGCTCGAACTGCACCGTCAGCACATTGTCGAACATGTTGCGCCACCACGGCGACTCGAACCACAGCCGCTCGGGGGAGGGAATGAACGCGCCGTCAATCTGCGGCCAGGTATTGTAGGCGCGCCCGGCGCGCAGACCCGCGACCAGCGCGCCGAAATAGATTTGTACGAAGGTCACGACGAGAAGCAGCGCGCTGGTGAAGCGCAGCCGCGCGGGTGCGGCGATCTGCGGCCGCTCTTTGAGCCGCCGCACCGTCCAGACCATGCCGGCGAAAATCAGCAGCGCGAGCACCAGATGCGTCGCCAGCCGATATTGCGAAACCTCGACCCGTTCCGTCAGGCCCGAGGCCACCATCCACCAGCCGACCGCGCCCTGGAGGCCGCCGAGCGCGAACAGCAACCACAGCCGCCGTTTCAAGTCACCGGACAGGCCGCCGCGCCACAGGAAGAACAGGAACGGCAGGAGATAGGCGACGCCGATGAAGCGGCCGAGCAGCCGGTGGCTCCATTCCCACCAGAAGATCTGCTTGAACTCGGGCAGGCTCATGCCCGCGTTGAGCTCGCGATATTGCGGGATCTTCTTGTAGGCTTCGAACGCTTCGGCCCACTGCGCCTCCGAGAGCGGAGGAACGCTGCCCGTGACCGGCTTCCACTCGACGATCGAGAGCCCGGATTCCGTCAGCCGCGTCGCGCCGCCGACCAGCACCATCAGCGCGATCAGCGCGGCCACCGAGATCAGCCACCAGCGCACGGCGCGATGCGGGTTGTTGGAGGCGGAAATCGTCGTCATTCGGGAGCGAAACCAGGACCTGAGCTAATGAGGCTTGAACCGGACTGCGTGCCCCTTATAGTCCCCCGCTCCCGCAGCGCAAGTTACGCGAAAGCCGCAGCATTCCATCATGACGATCCGCACCCGCAAGTTCCTCGGCGCCATCCTGCTCCTGGTGCTCGCCACGGTCTGGGCCCTGCTCGGCATGGCGCTGGCGCAGATGCCATGGATCGCCGAGTCCGGCTGGCGGCAGGCGATCTATTACGTGGTGGTCGGCATGGGCTGGGTCTTGCCGGCGATGCCGATCGTGAGCTGGATGCAGCGGCCCGACCGTATCAAATCTAGCTCGTGAGACTGCCGGTCGGTTTCACCGGCGCAAAGGCAACACCCGATACCAGCACGCGCAGCATGCGCAGCGAGCGCACACGGCCGTCCCAGGGAATCCGGGGCAGCGCGCGCAGATTGGTGCGGCCCTCCGCGTCCACGATGCCTGGGATCGCCGACACCGCGCTGGCAAAGCCGGCCTCCTCCGCCATCACGACATGGCTGCGCCGGAACGAGGCGCGATCGCCGAACGGAAACGCCAGATGCCGGATCTCGCGGTGGAAGGCTGTTTCCGCCACTGCCTTGCCCATCGTCAGTTCGCGCAGCGCGGCTGTGTCCTTCATGTTGGCGAGGACGGGATAGTTCACGGTCGCGCTGCCGACGGTGACGAGCGGATCGGCCGCCAGCCTCGCCAGATCCTCCCAATCCATCGACGCCGCGCGCGAGAGCGCGGCAAGGTCGATCCGATAGCGCGTGCACAGATCGGCGATCGCCGCCGACACTTCCGCCGGCGTCAGCGTGCGCAGCCAGCTCTCGAGATGCGAAAACAGCGCCTGCTTCTCGGCTGTGCCGGTGACGACGAAGCGCTGCTCCTTCTCGCCCATCATCAGGCTGATGCGGCTCTCGCGCGCGATCACCTGCTCGAGCCCGAACCACCAGGCCTCTCCGACGCCATCGGGAAACGCGGTCGGCACATAGATCGTGAACGGCACGGCGTGGCGCTCCAGCACCCGATAGGCGAAGCTGACGAGATCCTTGTTCGCGCCGTCGAAGGTGAGCGCGACGAAGCGCCGCTTCTCCGGCAGTGTCACCGCGCGACGGCAGACCTCGTCCATGCCGAGAAACTCGTACTGCCATCGCTTCAGCGCGCGGATGGCGCGATCGAGGAATTGCGGCGTGATCTCGTTTTCGCGCAGCGGCTGAAACGCGCCGCGCCGCCGCGGCCGCACGTGCGAAAAGCGCAGGATGGCGCCGGCCCCCCGACTGCGCAACGCCGCCTGTCCGGTGAACCAGGCCAGTTCAAGCCGCAGCCGCTCCAGCCATCTGTCGTCGGATGCCACTATCCCACCTTCGCGTTCGCCGGCGGCCTGTCCGTCACGCATTGTCCTTACCCTTTGTTGACATTTCTTTGCAAAGGTCGGCCACAGGCCGAATTACGTAAATTTTCGTTTCTCGACAGGTTTCGTGAATGACCATGGCTGCGGCGATGCAAAGCCGGACGGCAGAATCGCCAGCGCGGTCAAAAGCGAGCCGGATCGCGCATGTCGACATCGTCGGCGACCTCGGCGAGGCCGAAGCCGTCTGGCGCGCCTTCGAGGAGAGCGGCCACCTCTTCACGCCCTATCAGCGCTTCGACCTGCTCGGCCCCTGGCAACAGCTGGTCGGCGGCTGCGACGGCGCCCGTCCCTTCATCGTGATTGCCCGCGACGCCGATCGCCGGCCGCTCGTGCTGCTGCCGCTCTCGCTGCGCCAGAGCCACGGCGTGCGCACCGCCTGCTTCATGGGCGGCAAGCACACCACCTTCAACATGGGCCTGTGGAACGCCGAGTTCGCGGCAGAGGCCGGCGCGGCCGATCTCGACGCGCTGCTTGCGCCGCTGCGCGAGCATGCCGACGTGCTGTCGCTGACACAGCAGCCGCTGCGCTGGAACGACCAGCAGAACCCGTTTGCGGCTCTCCCGCGCCAGAGCGCGATCAACGGCTGCCCGCTGCTGGTGATGGAGCCCGGCGATCCGCCTGCATCGCGCATCAGCAATTCCTTCCGCCGCCGCCTCAAGAGCAAGGAGAAGAAGCTCCAGGCGCTTGCCGGCTATCGCTATCACCCCGCCACCACGGACGCGGACGTCATCCGCCTGCTCGACTGGTTCTTCCGCGTCAAGCCGGTGCGGATGGCCGAGCAGAAGCTGCCCAACGTCTTCGCCGAGCCCGGCGTCGAGCAGTTCATCCGCAGCGCCTGCCTGTCGCCTCGTGGCGAAGGCCGCGTCATCGACATCCATGCGCTCGAATGCGACGACGAGGTGATCGCGATCTTCGCCGGCGTCGCCGACGGCCAGCGCTTCTCGATGATGTTCAACACCTACACGATGTCCGAGCACGCCCGCTACAGCCCCGGGCTGATCCTGATGCGCTACATCATCGATCGCTACGCCGAGCGCGGCTACCGCTCGCTCGACCTCGGCATCGGCTCGGACGAGTACAAGCGGATGTTCTGCAAGGACGACGAAGGCATTTTCGACAGCTTCGTGCCCCTGACCTCCCGCGGCAAGCTCGCGGCGATGGCGATATCGTCATTGAGCCACGGCAAACGGCTGGTGAAGCAGAACCAGATGCTGCTCGACCTCGCGCAGCGACTGCGGCGGGCGCTCGGGTAGCTACCCGCGCCGTTGAATCCATCCAAGCACGAAGAGAGCAGGAACTACGCCGCCACCACGCGGGGCGCTTCCACTGCATTCGACGGTTGCACCGGCTTGCGCAGCATCGTCACCTCGCTGAAGCCGACGGCGCTGAGTTGCTCGCACATCAGCGTGCGCGCATCCGGCGTCATCGACGCATCGGGCACCACGACGGCGCGGGCATTCGCCGTCAGCAATTCCGCCGGAAGGTCCGAGGCGCTGCCGGCGTCGAGCAGCACGTGGTCGTAGGCGCGGAGCAGCGCATCGACCGCCAGGGTCACCCGCGGCGATTGCAGCAGACTGCGGTCGAAGCCGGGACGGCCGGCCATGACCAGATGCAGCCGCGAGAGCTTGTCCCGGGTGATCACCTGCGCGAACGAGGCCTCGCCCTGCATTAGTTCGGCAAGGCCGGGCGCGGAGGCATCGACGGAGACGGCCGCGACCGTCGGCGAGGATGCCGCGAGATCGACCACGACGACACGGGCCTCGCGCGCCAGATGCCGGGCGAGCGTCAGCGTCGAGAGCGTGATGGCTTCGCCCGATGCGGTGCCGAGCACCGTGATTTTCTTCGCCGCCGGACCAGCGGCACGCACGCGCTCGGCCAATCGCTCGATCTCGTCGAATTCAGTGACATCGGCATCGGCTGTCATCTCCGGCTGGAGTGGCGCTGGCTCTGCCATGACCGGCTCGGCAATGGGCTCGACCACCGGCAGCACAGCCGGCTCCTGACGAACCGGTGCCTGCGCCTGCACCGGGGCGGACACCGCCACCGCACGCGGCGCGGTCTGGCGCAACAACTCGCCGGTGACGACGACGCCGGACGAAAGCAGCAGCGTCGCGATCGTCACGATCAGCACGATCGGCAGCTTCTTCGGATAGGCCGGCGTGTTCGAGACGATGGCGCGCGAGATGATGCGGCCATCCGTCGGCGCGGTGTCGATGGTCTCGCGGGTATTGGCCTCGCGATATTTGGCAAGATAGGTCTCGAGCAGGTCGCGCTGCGACTTGGCCTCGCGCTCGAGCGCACGGAGCTGCACGTCCTGGCCGTTGGTCGACGTCGCCTGCTTCTTCAACTGCTCCAGGCTCAACGTCAATTCCTGCACACGTCCGTTAGCAAAGCGTGCGTCGTTTTCCAGCGAACGGGCGATCTTGGCCGCCTCATCGCGAATCTGGGTGTCGAGATCGGCGAGCTGCGCCTTCAACTCCTTGATGCGCGGATGATTGCCGAGCAGCGTCGACGACTGCTCGGCGAGCTGGGCTCGCAACGCCACCCGCTGCTGGGACGGCGTGCGCATCGATTCCGAGTTCAGCACTTCCGACGATTCGATCGGCTTGCCGCTCTGAAGCATCTCGCGGATCAGCCGCGCCTTGGATTCCGCATCCGCCTTCATCGAGCGCGCGTTGTTGAGCTGGGTGTTGACCTCGCCCATCTGCTGGTTCGACAGCGTGGTGTTGTTGGTGCCGACGAACAGGCTCGACTTCGAGCGGAAATCCTCCACCCGCGCCTCGGCCTCGGAGACCTTCTTGCGCAAGCTGTCGATCTCGCCGGAGAGCCATTGACTCGCGTTCCTGGCCTGATCCTGACGGACATTCTGCTGCAGCACCAGATAGCCGTCGGCGATCGAATTGGCGACGCGTGCGGCGAGATCGGGATCGGCGGACTGGAATTCGACGACGATCACGCGCGACTTGTCGACGGCATAGGCCTGGAGCCGATCGTAATAGGCATCGAGCACGCGCTCTTCGGGCGTCATCGAGAACGGGTCGCGGCCGATGCCAATCAGAGCCGCCAGCGACTTCAGCGGAGAAATCCCCTGGAGCACCGGGTCGAACTCGGGCCGTTCCGCAAGCTTGTTCTTCTTGATGATCTCGCGCGCGAGATCGCGCGACAGCACGAGCTGCACCTGGCTGGTGACGGCCTCGGGGTCGAGCGCCTGCCGCTCCTCGGTGCGGTCGCTGTTCGGACGCAGGAACACGTTCTCGCGGCCGTCGATCAGGATGCGGGATTCAGACTTGTAGCGCGGCGTGACGAGATTGACGACCGCGACGGACGCGACGAGCGCGAGCACCGTCGGCACGATGATCCAGCCGCGCTTGCGGCCCAGCGCCGCGCCGAGCGCGTGCAGGTCGATGTCGCCGGATTCGCCTTGCGCCTGGGTTGTCGCAACAGGCGCAGGCTTCGTTTCAACCTCGGGCGCGGTTTCGGCTTTGGGCTTCGAGACAGCCCGCTCGACCACCGCCTTGTCCTTGCCGGCACGCCAGAACGCTAAACGCATCGAACACTCCCGCAGGGCAACGCTGCGACTCTACCTCAACCGCGGCGAATACACTCCATTAAGGTTGCTGCTGGGTTAATCGCATCTCGCCGCGAGCGGCGCGCACGGCGCCGACACCGTTTGTTAACCACGAGGGCTGTTAATCCAGCTCGATATTTCGATAATTGTTCGCGCATTCGCCGCCGAGCGCTGGTTCTGATCATGCCCCCCTCTCCCGACCGGCCGCTCCGCATCCTGCACGCCGTGCGCGCTCCCGTGGGCGGCATCTTCCGGCACATCCTGGACCTTGCGAACGGTCAGGTCGATCGCGGCCATCACGTCGGAATTCTCGCCGACAGCCTCACCGGCGGCGAGCGCGCGGAAAAGGCACTGGCCGAGCTCGCGCCACGGCTGAAGCTCGGCGTGCACCGGCTGGCCATTCGCCGCGAACCGTCGCCTGATGATTTTCTGGTGTGGCTGCGGATGCGACGCCTGATCGGCGAGCTCAAGCCCGATGTCATGCACGGCCACGGCGCCAAGGCCGGCGCCTTCGTCCGCATGCGGCGGCGCTCGGACGACACCATCCGCATCTACACCCCGCATGGCGGCTCGCTGCACTACCCCCTCAACACACTCAAGGGCGAATTCTACGCGCGGCTCGAGCGCACGCTGATGGACGCGACCGACCTGTTCCTGTTCGAGAGCGCCTTTGCCCGCGACACCTATCAACGCATCGTCGGCACGCCCAAGGGTGTGGTGCATTGCGTCTTCAACGGCGTGACGCCGGGGGAATTCGAGCCTGTCGTCCTCGCCGACGACGCCACCGACCTCGCCTATGTCGGCGAGTTCAGGCACATCAAGGGTGCGGATCTGCTGGTCGATGCCGTGGCCCGACTGCACGAAGGCGGCAGGAAGGTCACGCTCACGCTCGGCGGCGACGGTGAGGAAATGGCGGCGCTCAAGGCGCAGGTCGAGAAGCTCGGCCTCTCGAGCGCCATCCGTTTCATCGGCCACGTCAAGGCGCGCTACGGCTTCTCCAAGGGGCGGCTGTTGGTCGTCCCCTCGCGCGGCGATTCCATGCCCTATGTCGTGATCGAGGCCGGGGCTGCCGGCATTCCCATGATCGCCGCCCGCGTCGGCGGCATCCCCGAAATCTTCGGACCGGAAAGCCCGGCCCTGTTCGCGGCGAGCAACGCCGAGGCCATGGCGGAAGCGATCGCGGCCGCACTCGACGATCCCAAAGGGACCGCACGGCGCGCCTCCTCCCTACGCGAGCGCATCTCCGCCCATTTCTCCCAGCAGGCCATGGTCGAGGGCGTGCTCGCGGGCTATCGCGATGCATTTGCCAATCATTAACCATTCTTAAGGCCGCTTTAGAGAATCTTCCGATTTGTCCGATAATCGACGGGCCTGGGGATGCTCGCCCGGGGCGCAAAGTCGCGGCCCGCGGGTTTTTGGAATGGACGGGACGCCCGTGGAACCGCTCAACGCACGCTCGATGCTGGATGCCGCGACCACCGCCGCAGCCAGACCGGCTGACCAACCCTTCGTCGAACGCCGCCGCCGGCTCTCGCCCGCAGCGCTCGAAATCGTCAACCAGAAGGTCGCCCGAGCCTATTCGCCGATCGTGATCACCGGCTTCGTGCGGGTGGCCGACTTCGCGCTGCTCAGCCTGGTCGGCATCGCACTCTATGCCGGCTATGTCATGCCGCTCGTCGGCTTCAGCTGGACTTATCCTGCGCAGATCGTCGCCGTTGCGGTCGCCGCCGTAATCTGCTTCCAGGCCGCCGACATCTATCAGGTGCAGCTGTTCCGCGGACAGCTCCGGCAGATGACCCGGATGATCTCGTCCTGGTCATTCGTCTTCCTGCTGTTCATCGGCATTTCCTTCTTTGCCAAGTTCGGCACCGAGGTCTCGCGGCTGTGGCTTGCCGCGTTCTACGTCCTTGGGCTCGCCGCACTCATCTGCGAACGCCTGATCCTGCGCTCGCTGGTGCGCGGCTGGGCACGTCAGGGCCGGCTCGACCGCCGCACCATCATCGTCGGCTCCGACAGCAACGGCGAGCAGCTGGTCGAGGCGCTGAAGGCGCAGGAAGATTCCGACATCCACGTGCTCGGCGTGTTCGACGACCGCAACGACAGTCGCGCGCTCGACACCTGCGCCGGCGCGCGCAAGCTC
>LNAP01005513.1_pt1 | contig 22623 bp, 24 predicted proteins | sample 602601 | NCBI WGS metagenome assembly LNAP01 (sample SAMN02440304, study PRJNA202911) | soil metagenome | biome: Subtropical and temperate rainforests or woodlands; isolation source: soil samples (1 kg each in a 20% v/v slurry with milli Q water) were... ...
AGCGCATGCGCCGCGTCGACGAAGGCCTTGAGTTCGTCGGGCGTGCCGTAGGCCGCGTCGGGCGCGAACAGCAGCACGCCGTCGTAGCCCCAGCCGCGCCGGCCGGGGAAGTCGGCGACCGGCATCACCTCGATCACCGTGAAGCCGAGGTCGGCGAGTTCGGCCAGGCGCTGCTGCGCCGCGGCGAAGCTGCCTTCGGGCGTGAAGGTGCCGATGTGCAGTTCGTAGATCACGGCTTCGTGCCACGGGCGGCCGTGCCATGCGGTGTCGTGCCAGTGGTAGCGACGCGGGTCGACCACCTCGCTGGCACCGTGCACGTCGTCCGGGTTGCGGCGCGAGGCCGGGTCGGGTACGCACATGCCGTCGGGCAACTTGAAGCGGTAGCGGTCGCCGGCTGCGGCTTCGGGCACCTCGAGGTGGTGCCAGCCATCGGCATAGGGCAGCATGGGCAGGGCGCCCTCGGCGCCTTCGCGCTCGAGTTCGACGCGCGCCAGGCCAGGCGCCCAGTAGCGAAAGAGCACGCCGCCGCCGTCGAGCAGGCTGGCGCCGAAGGGCATGGTGTGGGCACGTTTCACGGGGGCGGGCTTGTGGGTCGGGCAAGCAGCACCAGCGAGCGGCAATGCACGCGCAGGGTGGCTTGCCCCAGGGGAGGCGCCTCGTCGTCGGGCAGCGTGTCGCTGGCCGTGTCGACGCGCAGGCACCACGGGGCGCCGTCGACGGGCAGGGTGAAGTCCATGTCCTCGTGGTGGGCGTTGAAGAGCAGCAGGAAGTCGTCGTCGACCAGCGGCTCGCCGCGCCGGCCCATGTCGGCGATGCCGCAGCCGGACATGAACATGGCGATGCAGCGGGCGTTGCCGTCGTCCCAGTCGCCGGGGCTCATCTCCTGGCCGTCGGGGCGGTACCAGACCAGGTCCTTGGCGGCCGTGCTCTTCAGCGGGGAACCGCGGAAGAAGCTGCGGCGTCCGAAGGACGGGTGGCGCCGGCGCAGGTGCACCAGGTGGCGGGTGAAGTCGCGCAGGGCGAGGCGCTCGTCGTCGAGCGCCCAGTCGAGCCAGCCGAGTTCGTTGTCCTGGCAGTAGACGTTGTTGTTGCCCTTCTGCGTGTGGCCGGATTCGTCGCCGGCCAGCAGCATCGGCACGCCCTGCGACAGCAGCAGCGTCGCGAGCAGGTTGCGCTTCTGCCGCGCGCGCAGCGACAGCACCTCGGGGTCGTCGGTCGGCCCCTCGACGCCGCAGTTCCACGCATGGTTGTTGCTGCTGCCGTCGCGGTTGTCCTCGCCGTTGGCCTCGTTGTGCTTCTCGTTGTACGACACCAGGTCGTGCAGTGTGAAGCCGTCGTGCGCGGTCACGAAATTGATGCTGGCCGGCGGCTGCTTGCCCGACCAGCCGTACAGGTCCTGCGAGCCGGTGAGCCGGCGGGCCACTTCGCCGAGCAGGCCGCCGTCGCCCTTCCAGTAGCTGCGCATGCTGTCGCGGTAGCGGTCGTTCCACTCGGCCCAGCCGAGCGGGAAGTTGCCCACCTGGTAGCCGCCGTGGCCGAGGTCCCAGGGTTCGGCGATCAGCTTGATGCGGTTGAGCACCGGGTCCTGGCGGATGGCATCGAAGAAGCCCCCGAGGTTCTCGACCTTGCCGCTCTCGCGCGCCAGGGCGGAAGCGAGGTCGAAGCGGAAGCCGTCGACGTGCATCTCCTCGACCCAGTAGCGCAGCGAGTCCATCACCAGCTGCAGCGCGCGCGGATGCTCGAGGTTGACGGTGTTGCCGCAGCCGGTGAAGTCGTCGTAGTAGCGCCGGTTGTCGGCGTTGACGATGTAGTAGGACGCGTTGTCCACGCCGCGCAGCGACAGCGTCGGCCCGAGCTGGTTGCCTTCGCAGGTGTGGTTGTAGACCACGTCGAGGATCACCTCGATGCCTGCGGAATGCAGCGTCTTCACCATCGTCTTGAACTCCTTGACCTTGCGCGCTGCGCTGTAGCGCATCTCGGGGGCGAAGAAGCCGAGGGTGTTGTAGCCCCAGTAGTTCTGCAGGCCCTTCTCGGCGAGGTGGCGGTCGTTCAGGTAGCTGTGCACCGGCAGCAGCTCGACCGTGGTGATGCCCAGGCGCTGCAGGTAGTCGATGACCGGCGCGGTCGCCAGGCCCGCGTAGGTGCCGCGCAGTTCGGGCGGCACCTCGGGGTGCTGCATGGTGAAGCCGCGCACGTGCATCTCGTAGATGACCATGTCCTGCCGCGCGATCTGCGGGCGGCGGTCGTCGCCCCAGGTGAAGGCGGTCTCGAGCACGCGGCCCTTGGGCATGAAGGACGCGCTGTCGCGCAGGTCCTCGCGCTTGCTGCCGATGGTGTAGCCGTACAACGCGTCGCTCCAGCGCAGCTGGCCCACCAGGTCTTTCGCGTAGGGATCGATCAACAGCTTGTGCGGGTTGAAGCGATGGCCGTCCTCCGGCTTGTAGGGGCCATGCACGCGGTAGCCGTAGGCCATGCCGGGGCGCGCCTCGGGCAGGTAGCAGTGCCACACGTCGTCGGTGCGCTCGCGCAGCACGATGCGCTGCAGTTCATGCCGGCCGCTGTCGTCGAAGATGCACAGTTCGACCTTCTCGGCATGCTGCGAGAAGAGGGCGAAGTTGACGCCTTCGCCGTCCCAGGTGGCGCCGCGCGGGTACGCGGCACCGGGCCAGACGATGTGGATCGGATTCGGTGATTTCATGGCAACGGTGTGCGATCGGGGAAGGAGGAGGAACGTGCCCGAGGGCGAGGCAAGCCGTGTGCCACGGCATCGGCAGCTTCTCAGGGCAACCTATCGCTGTCCTCGCGTTCCTTCAGCGAACGGCCGCGGCGCGGCCACCATTCCTCGATGCGTTCGGCCGCCCAGTCCTTGCCGCCCAGGCCGAAGGCCAGCGCGATGGCGAAGACCACGCCGCCCAGCAGGATCAGGAAGCTCTCGCGGATGATGTCGCCGCCCACCTTGATCTGGTCGAGTGCGATCAGGATCACGAAGGCCATCACCGCGTACTGCGCCAGTTTGCCCAGCAGCAGCGCGTCCTGCATCTTCACGTTGCGGCAATAGGTGGTCACGGTGTCGCCGATGAAACGTGCGAAGTAGGCGCCGAAGGCCAGCACCAGCAGCGCCACGAACACGTTGGGCACGAACCAGACCACGCGGCCGAGCAGGTCGGTGATGTAGGTCAGCCCCAGGCCGTTGAAGGCGATGAGCAACGCCGCCAGGATGACCAGCCAGTACACCAGCACGCCGAAGATGGTGGTGGTATCCCCGGTCATGCCGCCCTGGCGGAGGAACCCGTCCAGGCCCGAGCGCTCGGTGAGCACGGGGAAGTTGATGGCGCGCATGGCCTTCACGACGGCGAAGCGCGCCACTTTGGCGAGCAGCCAGCCGGCGATGACCACCACGACGGCGATCAGCAGCCGCGGCAGGAAGGCGCCGATCTGGTAGAGGATGGCCCGTACGGGCTCGAGGTGGATGCCGAAATTGTCCATGGTGTCTCTCCGGGTGCCGGGTGTCGCGATGATTCAGTCGTTCAATGGCCGTGGTGGCGGTCGATCAGTGCCAGGATGCCTTGGAGTGGCACCTGCACCCAGTCGAGCCGGTTGTCGAGCTCGTAGCGCAACTCGTACATCGCCTTCTCGAACTCGAAGAGCGCGAGCAGGCGGGTGGCCGATTCGGCGCTCTGCGCCGCGCCGCCATGGCTCATGCGCGCCAGGTAGGCGCCCAGGAAGGCGTCGCGCGTCTCGGCCTCCCATTTGCGCGCGGCGGGCTCGAGCTTGACGATCTCGTCGGCGCTCTGGGCCACGCGGCGCAGGGCCGACCAGCGTGCGTAGTTGAAGGAACGCACCATGCCGGCCACGTCGCGCAGTGCGGAACTGCGCTGGCGCCGTTCCTCGAAGCTGCGCGCGGGCTCGCCCTCGAAGTCGATGATCAGGAAGTCGTTGCGCGACACCAGCACCTGGCCCAGGTGGTAGTCGCCGTGGAAGCGCGTCTTCACGCCCGTCTGGCCGTCGAGCGGGAAGTCGGCGACGCGTGCCCGCACCTCTGCCGCACGCACCAGCAGCCGCTTGGCCTCGTCCTGCAGCTCGTGCGGCAGGTCGGCCAGGCGTTCGGCCAGCCGGTCGAGCGTGCGGCCGGCCTCGCTGGCGGCGCGCTCGCGCCAGCCGATCACGTCCTGCGTCGTCAGCGGCTCCGGGTCGAAGGCCGCATGGCCGGTGCGTTGCGACAGCGCCAGGTGCAGCTCGGCGGTGCGTTCGCCCAGGGTATGCATCAGCGACAGGAAGCCGCCATGCACATCGGTGGGTTGCGGCGCATCGACGGTGCGCATCGCCTCCAGGTGGCGCTCCAGGTAGCCGAGCGCGTAGGCCCAGCCATCGCCCTGGTTGGGCACATAGGACTGCACCATCGCCAGCGTCATGGTGCTGCCATCGCCGGCCACGTATTCCAGCGCACCGGCCACCGGCACGCAGTTCGGGTACTTCGCCACCTCGGTGAGGAAGCGGCCCATCTCCAGTTCGGGGTTGATGCCCGGGCGCAGCCGGCGGTAGCCCTTGAGGAACAGGCGTTCGCCCAGCGTGACCACGGTGTTGCTGCTCTGCGCGGTCGGCGCGGTCACGGGCAGGGTCGCCACGTCCTTGCCGGCCAGTTTGGCGAAGGCATCGGTGTGCGTGAACACCAGCTTGCCCCCGGCGGTCGGCAGCGTGAGGCCGCTGCCCATCGCCTCGATCAGCGCGCGGCAGAAGCCCTCGTCGAAGAAGGCGTCGGCCATCACGCCAACGTTGGCCTGCTGGCGCACCTTGGCCACGGGGCAGGCCATCAGCGCCTTCAGGCGATCTTCGTCGTGGTCTTCCCAGGCGATGGCGAGCGGCATGAAGTAGGTGGAGGCTTCGGCCGGTCCGTCGAGGTCCAGCAGCGGCAGCATCCAGCTGCGCTGGCCGGCGTCCCACACTGCATGGTCGCGCAGGCGGGCGCGCACGATGGGCGTGCCCTTGGACGCGTACCAGCGCTGCGTCTCGACGTGGCGCGGCAGGGTTTCGGTCTCGAGCTGCAGGCGCATGCGCTCGGCCATGCCGATGCGCCAGGGCATCACGCGCTCGCGGAAGAAGCTGGTCCAGCCGTCGAACAGCACGAGCACCGCGCGATCCTGCAGCGGCGTGCCCTCCTGGTGCCAGGCCGGCATCTGGACTTCGGCCGACAGGCGGAACCAGTAGAAGCCGTGCGAAGGCAGCGTCAGCAGGTAGGGCAGTTCGCCCACGGGCGGGAACGCGGTCTTGCCGAGCATCTCGACCGGCACGCGGCCCTTGAAGGCCGACAGGTCGAGCTCCACCGGCTGCGCCGAGCGCGAAAGGTTGAAGACGGTGAGGATCGCATCGTCGCCGTACTCGCTCAGGTACGCGAGGATCTTGCGGTTGCCCGGCTTGAGGAAGCGGCGCTTGCCGCGCCCGAAGGCATGGCTGGTCTTGCGCACGGCGAGCATGCGCTTGGTCCAGTTCAGGAGCGAACTGGCTTCGCGCGATTGCGTCTCGACATTGAGCGCTTCGTAGCCGTACATGGGATCCATGATCGGCTGAAGGTACAGGCTCTGCGGGTCGGCGCGCGAGAAGCCGGCATTGCGATCGGGGCTCCATTGCATGGGCGTGCGCACGCCGTTGCGGTCGCCCACGAAGACGTTGTCGCCCATGCCGATCTCGTCGCCGTAATAGATGATGGGCGAGCCGGGCATCGACAGCAGCATGCTGTTCATCAGCTTGATGCGGTCGATGTCGTTCTCCATCAGCGGCGCCAGGCGGCGGCGGATGCCCAGGTTGATGCGTGCGCGCGGGTCGGCGGCGTACATGCGGTACATGTAGTCGCGCTCGCGGCTGGTGACCATCTCGAGCGTGAGCTCGTCGTGGTTGCGCAGGAAGATGGCCCACTGGCAGCCGTCCGGGATGTCGGGCGTCTGCTGCATGATCTCGATGATCGGGTCGCGGTCTTCCTGCGCGATGGCCATGTACATGCGCGGCATCAGCGGGAAGTGATACGCCATGTGGCACTCGTCGCCATTGCCGAAATACTCGCGCACGTCTTCGGGCCACATGTTGGCCTCGGCCAGCAGGAAGCGGTTCTTGTATTCGGCGTCGATGGTGGCGCGCAGCTTCTTGATGACGTCGTGCGTCTCGGGCAGGTTCTCGTTGCTGGTGCCGTCGCGCTCGACCAGGTAGGGAATGGCATCGAGCCGGAAGCCGTCGACGCCCATGTCCAGCCAGAAGCGCATGGTCTTCATGATCGCTTCGAGCACCGCCGGGTTGTCGAAATTGAGGTCGGGCTGATGGCTGAAGAAACGGTGCCAGAAGTACTGCTTGGCAACCGGGTCCCAGGTCCAGTTCGAGGTCTCGGTGTCGGTGAAGATGATCCGCGTGCCCTGGTAGATCTGGTCGGTGTCGCTCCACACGTAGAAGTTGCGCTCGGGCGAGCCGGGCGGTGCCGCACGCGCCGCCTTGAACCACGGGTGCTCGCTCGAGGTGTGGTTGATGACGAGTTCGGTGATCACGCGCAGGCCACGCGCGTGGGCAGCCTGGAGCATTTCCCGGAAATCCTCGATCGTGCCGTACTGCGGGTGGACGCTCTCGTACTCCGAGATGTCGTAGCCGTCGTCGCGCAGCGGGGACGGATAGAAGGGCATGAGCCAGATCGTGTTGACGCCCAGTTCCTTGACGTAGTCGAGCTTCGCGGTCACGCCCTTGAAGTCGCCCATGCCGTCGTTGTTCGAGTCGAAGAAGGCCTTGACGTTGAGCTGGTAGATCACCGCATCGCGGTACCACTGCGGATCGTCGCTGGTGTCGATTTCCGGTGTTTCGAGCGTGAGGGCGGGCACGTTGCCGGCCGTGGCCGGCTGCACATGGGGCGCTTGATGGGGTGCGTTCATGACCACGGGGCCTCTCTTCTTTTCACAGGAAGTACTCGAAGTCGTTCTCGTCGCGGGTGCGCCGGCGCACCCGCAACACATGGGCCGGCGTGTGCTGCGGCTCGAGCATCACGTAGTGCCACTCGCCCTGCCACAGGAAGCGCTGGTCGCTCAGCAGGTCGTGCACCTGGAAGGACTGCCCTGCGGGCACGCCGATCGATTCGGGCGCAAGGCCGATCCAGCCGGACTGTGCGTTGTGCGGGTCGAGGTTGACGACCGTGACCACCACGTTGCTGCCGTCGTCCGAGGACTTCACGTAGGCCAGCAGCTGGTCGTTCTCGACCGGCAGAAAGCGCAGCGTCGCGTTGGTCTGCAGGGCCGGGTTGTCGTGGCGGATGCGGTTGATGCGTGCGATGAAGGGCGCCAGGCTGTGCGGCATGTCGGTCGGCCAGGTGCGCAGCTGGTACTTCTCCGAATCGAGGTATTCCTCGCTGCCCGCGTGGCGCGGCTTGTGTTCGAGCAGCTCGTAGGCCGGGCCGTAGATGCCGTAGCTGGCCGCCAGCGTGGCGGCCAGCGCCAGCCGCAGGCGAAACATCGGTGCCTCGCCGCTCTGCAACTGCTCGTGCAGGATGTCCGGCGTGTTGGGCCAGACGTTGGGGCGGAAGTAGTCGTGGCCGGGGCCCTGCGACAGCTCGGTGAAGTACTCGGTCAGCTCCTGCTTGGTGTTGCGCCAGGTGTAGTAGGTGTACGACTGCGAGAAGCCGAGCTTGGCCAGGCGGTGCATCACCTTCGGCCGGGTGAAGGCTTCGGCCAGGAAGAGCACTTCGGGGTGTTCGCGCTTGATCTCGGTGATCACCCATTCCCAGAACGGGAAGGCCTTGGTGTGCGGGTTGTCGACGCGGAAGATCGTCACGCCCTCGGCGATCCAGTGGTCGAACACGCTCTTCAATTCGGTCCACAGCCCCTGCCAGTCGTCGCACTCGAAGTTGAAGGGGTAGATGTCCTGGTACTTCTTGGGCGGATTCTCGGCGTACTGCACCGTGCCGTCGGGCCGCCAGCGGAACCAGTCCGGGTGCGCCTTGACGTAGGGATGGTCGGGCGCGCACTGGAAGGCGATGTCCAGGGCGATCTCCAGGCCGTGCCTGCCGGCTTCGGCCACCAGGTGCCGGAAGTCTTCGGGCGTGCCGAGCGCGGGCAGGATCGACTTGTGGCCGCCTTCCTCGGCGCCGATGGCCCACGGGCTGCCGACGTCGTCGGGCTCGGTGACGAGTGCGTTGTTCTTGCCCTTGCGGTCGACGCGGCCGATCGGGTGGATCGGCGGGAAGTACAACACGTCGAAGCCCATCTTCCGGATCGCGGGCAGGCGTGCCTCGACGTCGCGGAAGGTGCCGTGCTCGCCGAGCACGGTGCCGGCCGAGCGCGGGAAGAGTTCGTACCAGCTGCTAAAGCGTGCACGTTCGCGGTCGACCACCAGCGACAGCTCGGCGCCGTAGCGTGCCTCCAGGCGGCGGTCTGGATAGAGCGACGCCAGGGCTTCCAGCTGCTCGTCGAGCGCCAGCGCCTTGAGGGCCGTGCCGGTGACCGCTTCGTCAGCCGCAGCGCGGTCGAGTTCGGCCGCCAGGCGCGTGAGCGTGGCGGCGTCGTCGCCCGTGGCACGCCCTGCGGCGGCTGCGACTTCGAGCGCACCGACCTTCGCGGCGATGCGGATGTCGGCATCGTCGACGCGGCGTGTCAGCTCGTGGCGCCACGACGCGAAGCCATCGACCCACGCCAGTACCGAGTAGACGTAGCGGCCCGGCACCGGTGGCGTGAAGCCTCCCTTCCACACGTCGTTGTGGAGCAGGACGAGCGGCGCCTCGTGCACCGTGGTGTCGCCCTCGCGCCACCACTGGACGACCGCGCGCAGCACGTCGTGGCCGTCGGTGAAGCAATGGGCCGTGATCTCGAATGGCTCGCCCGCGATGCGCTTGACCGCGAAGCGGCCGCCGTCGACGTTGGGAAGGACCGCGTCGATCACCGCGCGGATGCGGCCTTCCTGGGGCAGGCTGTGCGGATGCGCGATCAGCGCGGCAGTCTGTGTTTCGGGGATGGCCGGCGCGGCAGCCGCGGTGCTGTCCCTGGATGTGTGTGCGGCCTTCGATGGCTTCGCGGTTGGCGGTGTGCTCTTCGGTGGGCTCTTAGGCATGGCTCTCAAGCTTCAGGATCAGGGTGGAAAGAGGCGGCAGCGTCAGCGTCAGCGCGTGCGGGTGGCCGTGGGCCGGCAGCGGCGAGGACTCGACCGTGCCCATGTTGCCCCAGCCGGCGCCGCCGTAGTCGCGTGCGTCGCTGTTGAGCAGTTCGCGCCACATGCCGGGAAGCGGCACGCCCAGGCGGTAGTTGGTGCGGGGCAGCGGGGTGAGGTTGCACACCACCAGCACCGGGTCGCCGTTGCGCGCCTTGCGCAGGAAGGCGAAGACGCTGTTCTGTGCGTCGTCGGCCTCGACCCACTCGAAGCCTTCGGGCGAGAAGTCGAGCTCGTACAGCGCGGGTTCGGCCTTGTACACGCGGTTGAGTTCGCGCACGAAATGCTGCAGCCCGCCGTGGCCTTGCTGGCTGGTCACCCACCATTCGAGTTCGCCGTCGTGCGTCCATTCGCGCCGCTGACCGAACTCGCCGCCCATGAAGAGCAGCTTCTTGCCGGGGTGCGCCCACATCAGGCCGAACAGCGCGCGCAGGTTCGCGAACTGCTGCCAGGCGTCGCCGGGCATCTTGTTGATGAGCGAGCCCTTGCCGTGCACCACCTCGTCGTGCGAGAGCGGCAGCACGAAGTTCTCGTTGAAGGCATAGACCAGCGAGAAGGTGAGCTGGTGATGGTGGTGCCGGCGGTGCACCGGGTCCTTCGCGAAGTACGACAGCGTGTCGTGCATCCACCCCATGTTCCACTTCATGCCGAAGCCCAGGCCACCCATCTCGGTCGGCCGCGAGACCATCGGCCAGGCGGTCGATTCCTCGGCGACCGACACCGTGTCGGGGTGCTCGCGGTAGACCGCGCGGTTGAGGTCGCGCAGGAAGCCGATGGCCTCGAGGTTCTCACGGCCACCGTGAATGTTGGGAATCCATTGGCCGGGTTGGCGCGCGTAGTCGAGGTAGAGCATCGACGCCACCGCGTCGACCCGCAGGCCATCCAGGTGGTAGCGCTCGAGCCAGAACAGCGCCGACGAGATCAGGAAGCTGCGCACCTCGTTGCGACCGTAGTTGAAGATGCTCGAGTTCCATTCCGGATGGAAGCCCTGGCGCGGGTCCGCATGCTCGAACAGGTGCGTGCCGTCGAAAAAGGCCAGGCCGTGCGCGTCGGTCGGGAAGTGCGAGGGCACCCAGTCCAGCAGCACGCCGATGCCGCACTGGTGCATGTGGTCGACGAAGGCCATGAAGTCCTGCGGCGTGCCGTAGCGCGAGGTCGGCGCGAAGTAGCCGGTGGTCTGGTAGCCCCAGGAGCCGTAGAAGGGGTGCTCGGTCACCGGCATCAGCTCGACGTGGGTGAAGCCCATGTCGACCATGTAGTCGGCCAGCCGCTCGCCCAGCTCGCGCCAGCCCAGCATCTGGCCGTCCTGCCGCTGCCAGGAGCCGGCGTGCAGTTCGTAGGTCGACATCGGCGCGTCGAGCGCGTTCTTCGGGCCGCGCGCGGCCATCCAGGCGTCGTCGTTCCAGGTGTGCTCGAGCGACCAGACGCGCGAGCCGGTGGCCGGCGGCGGTTCGGCGTAGAAGGCGAAGGGGTCGGCCTTCTCCAGCACGTTGCCGCTCGCGGCGGAGAAGATGCGGTATTTGTAGACGGCGCCGCGCACGGCTTGCGGGTCGAAGCCTTCCCAGACGCCGCTGCCGTCCGCGCGCGGCGCCAGGCGCATCGCGCAGTCGTCCCAGCCGTTCCAGTCGGCGATCACCGACACCGCCTGCGCATTGGGCGCCCACACCGCGAAGCTGGCGCCTCCCCCGGGCTGGAGGTGGCAGCCCATGGTGTCGTGCAGTTTCGCGTGCGTGCCTTCGCGGAAAAGCCAGACGTCATGCTCGCTGAGGCGAGGGTGTTCGATGTGCACGGGTGCGTTCCTTGTTGCGCCGGAAAAATCCGGCGCTTCCACTTCGGGCCTGAAGCCTTTAGCCTACGCCACCCTCTTGACATTACCGGCCGCCGAGCGCCCTTCGTCCTGTCGGACAGGAGCTATGTCGGGCTTGAGCCGGGGTGTGGCAGCACTCGGCTCAGGGCAACTCGGCCGCGGCGTGGATCGCCTCGCGCACCCGCGGGTAGATCTGAGCGTTCCACTTGCTGCCGCTGAACACCCCGTAGTGGCCCACGCCGGCCTGCAGGTGGTGTGTTTTGAGGTAAGGGCGGATGTTCGTGCAGAGGTCCTGTGCCGCGACCGTCTGGCCCACCGAGCAGATGTCGTCGCGCTCGCCCTCGACCGTCATCAGCGCGGTCTTCCGGATGGCCGCCGGGTTGACCGTGCGGCCGTTCACGGTGAGTTCGCCGCGCGGCAGGTCGTAGGTCTGGAAGACCCGCTCGACGGTCTCCAGGTAGAACTCGGCCGGCAGGTCGTTCACGGCCAGGTACTCGTCGTAGAAGTTGCGGATGGTGTCGGCCTTGTCGGTTTCCCCGTCGACGATGTTTCCTGAACTGCTCCTTGTGCCGCTCCGGGTTCATGCTCATGAAGGCCGTGAGCTGCAGGAAACCCGGATACACGCGCCGCATCATCCCGGCGTGCGGGAAGGGCACATGGCTGATCAGGTTCTTGCGGAACCACTCGATGGGCTTGCTGGTGGCCAGGGTGTTCACGCCGGTGGGGTTGACCCGGCAGTCGACCGGCCCGGCCATCAGCGTCAGGCTCTTCGGCGCAGCGGGGTTGTCGTCTTCCGCCATCAGCGCGGTGGCGGCCAGCGCGGCCACGCAAGGCTGGCAGACCGCGACCATGTGCGTGCCCGGCCCGATGGCTTCGAGGAAGGCCATCAGCTGGAGCGTGTAGTCGTCGAGGCTGAAGCCGCCATGGCGCAGCGGCACGTCGCGGGCGTTGTGCCAGTCGGTCAGGTAGACGTCGTGGTCGCGCAGCAGCGTGCGCACCGTTTCGCGCAGCAGCGTGGCGAAATGGCCCGACAACGGTGCCGCCAGCAGCACCGGCGGGTGCACCGCCCTGGTGTCCTTGCGGAAATGCAGCAGCGTGCCGAAGGGCGCGGCCAGCGTGACTTCCTCGTGCACCGCCACCGGTTCGCCGTCGACCATCACGTCATCGATGCCGTAGGCCGGGCGGCTGTGGGTGAGCCGCAGGCGCGAGAAGACCTCGAAGGCCGCGGCCGTTCGCCGGGTGGCGCTGCGGGGGCTGTCGCCGACCCACATGGCCTGGCCCATGAACTGCGCCGCGAGCCGCATGGGAGACATCAGATCGCTCTGGTTTTGGTAGGCCCGGTACAGCATGAGGCTGCGTGAAGGCAATTTGCGGGCCAGCACGAGCGGCCCGCACGGGCTGTGGCACAGGGCTTGCACGCGGGCTGGAACGATTGGGCAACCAGGAACAATGCAATGGCCAAACCCGTCCTCACCATCAGCAGCAAGAACTACGGTGCGTGGGCGCTGCGCGGCTGGCTCATGTGCAAGCTGGCCGGGCTCGACTTCAGCGAGAAGGTGATCTCGCCGGACGATCCGGCCATGAAGGCCGAGATGCTGCTGCTGTCGTCGTCGATGCTGGTGCCGTCGCTGCAGCACGGCGCCGTCAATGTGTGGGACACGCTGGCCATCGGCGAGTACCTCAACGAGATCAAGCCCAAGGCCGGCCTGCTGCCGGCCGACGTCAAGGCGCGGGCCCACTGCCGGGCCATCAGTGGCGAGATGCATTCGGGCTTCAGCGCCCTGCGCGGCTCGCTGCCGATGAACATCAAGGGCCACTTCCCAGGTTTCAAGATCTGGTCGCGTGCGCAGACCGACATCGACCGCGTGGTCGCCATCTGGCACGAATGCCTCAAGAGCTACGGCGGCCCTTTCCTGTTCGGCAAGCAGCCCTGCATCGCCGACGCGATGTATGCCCCGGTCGTGACCCGCTTCCTCAGCTACGACGTGCCGCTGGACCGCGAGTGCGCCGCCTACTGCAAGCGCGTCATGGCGTTGCCAGCCATGCAGGAATGGGTGGCTGCGGCGAGACAGGAGCCCGATGAAATCGACGAACTGGATGCCGAGTTCTAGCGGGCGGGTGCGCCCGGCGGCATGCGCGGCGTGGAGGCCGGTATCCGCTGGCGCTCTAGTAAATGAATACTTGTGGGTAACATTTATTACACAAAAGAGTACTAAAGGTTAACATTTCGGCCTATCATCGCCGGCATTGTCGGCAGCCTGGGTGGCTGCCCGCGGAACCGGAGATGTGTTGTGAAGAACTGCTGGACTGCGGCCGCGGGCCTGACGGTGCTGGTGCTGTGCCTGACAGCGTGCGACGACGGCGCGCGCGCCGGCCTGGATACGAGCCAGAGCGCGTCGGCCTCGCAGGGCACCAACATCGAAACCGTCATCGTGACCTGGCAGCCGCGCGACAAGACCGCCGAATTCCTCAGCGCCTGGCGCCCGAAGAACTGACCGAATCCGAGGTTCCGACCGCGTTGTCGGATCGCTCCGTCCGGGAGCCACCTGGGCCGCGCGGCCCGGCGACACCCGCTCCCTGCCTCAAATTTTGTCGAAGAGCCTCAAGACTTGGTGCGCGCTGCCGATAAGTCTTTCGTAGGCATCGAGCGCGGTGCCCAGCCGATGGACACGACTCTGGACGAGAGGATCACATGCAACACGACACCATTCCCATGGGGTCTGCCTTCTCCCAATGGGAAAGCCTGACGAAGGACTACCTGGAAGGCCTGGTGGCATTGCGCCGCCGGGAGCCGGGTGCGTCCGCCAAGATGATGCGCCTGGCGCGCGAGATGCAGGAATGCGAAGCGCGCTGCGGGGGCCCGGTGTACGCCCCCCCGCCCCGCGTCGAAGCGCAGCCGGCGGCCCCGGCCAAGCCGATCCAGCGCCAGCGGGCCGACAAGGACCCGGCGCCGGGCTTCTGGACCAGCGCTTTCGGGACCTTGCTCGGCGTCAGCCGGCACGCCGCCCACGGCGGACGAGACGCCGCCGCCCGCTGACCTGTAGCTACCGTCCCCCTTCTCATGAGGGAGGCAATGCGAGATACTGTATTTAAATACAGTATCTCATGGCCGACCACCTCATTCCTCTCCAGGCCCTCAAGGGCCGCGGTGCCGCCAGCCGGCTGCCGCACCGTTTCGAGCGCGACGTGCGCGACGACTTCGACGACGGCTGGAACACGTTGCAGGACGATGCCGCCGAAGGCCTGCCGCCGCTGCAGACCGAGGTCCGCTTCGAGGACGTCAAGTCGGTCCTGAGCGAGAACGATTCCCCCGACATCCCCTTCGACCGTTCGCTCAACCCCTACCGTGGCTGCGAACACGTTATGTGGCCTGCGTTTCCACTCCCGCCTCAAGACGTACGCAGCCTTTCCCGTGAATCCTTCTAATCGGCTGTTTCCTGGTCAGGCGGGGTGGAACAGCCGCTCTGCGGCTGTGCAACCTCGCAACGCAGTACTCGTTGCCATACGGGTCTTAGATGCGGGCGAGGCCCTGTCCCATCTGGATGACATCACGTGCAAGAGGCGCGGCGCCATCTTTTGAAGCAATCTCCGTCTAACGAAGCTACTTCTTGACCACAGGTGGTCTACCGCGGCGGTTTCGCTCACCAGCAAACCGTTCAGCCTCATCCTTCAGACGTTCAGGCGCCCGGATTAACGCCTCAGTCGACGAAAGCAGGCTGGAGGGTTCTATGGCCAACGCGTCGCACAGGCGGACTAGCGTGTCAAAACCCAAGCTCGTTCTTCCTTGCTCAATTCTTGGGACGTACGCCGTGGCGATTTGAACGTGATGTGCAAGTTGCTCTTGCGTGATGCCCGCCTCCTGACGCACTCGCCTCACCACAAGCCCAAGCGCCACCCTCCATACCTGCTCGGAATCCACCGCGACCTTTCGAAAACGCGAAGTGTCCGGGGATAGACCACTTAAATAAACGTATTTAAGTAGTACTACTATAATAGCCCTACAATAGTAGTATTTAAACGAGTGCAAGCGGGTGCCGACGCAGGTCTAAAACGCGGCCTGGCACGCCCTGCGGCTTTGTCTTCAGCGGATGAGAAATGAAAGCATCGGATATATCTAGTCACGCTCTCTGCACCCGCCTCGACGACGAGCGGACGCCCCCGCGCTTCGACCGGGTCCGAGGCCAACGCTTTTGGACCGGAGCCGAAATTCGAACGCATGTCTGGTTTGTGGCGGAAGCGTATGTCATCACCGACGAGCCACGGCTCCTGACTTTTGTGACCACCTCCATCGAGGAAGCCAGCCAGTTCCTCCGGAGACACGCACATGGCGAATGGTCACGTCTGTACGTGCGCATGCGCGCTCCCCTGTCCGAGGGATACGGGATGCTGTTTGAAGAACTTGAAGAGGTCTATTCGTCCCAAGATGGTCGGCTGATATTTCACCTTTTGAATGGTCTTGTCCTGATGGAGGAGCCGCCAACGAAGTCGGCTGGCGACGACGAGCGGAGTTACTTCAAGAAGAGATTCGTCAGACGCCGAAGCAGCCCGCTTTCATACTGATGTGCGGTGCGCGTCGAGCGCAGCCGTCGCAGGAGGCAAAGCGAGGAGTCCGAGCCAAGGCGGTTGGCTTACTTCGGGCTGAGGGCAAAGGTTCAATGCCCGTGTGCAAGTGAATGACTGAGAGGTACAACAAATGACCCCCGCAAACGGCGCGAGAGGCATCGGGCTCGCACTTGAATACATGTTGAACTACGCCGCCGTGCAACCAGTCGGGCTCACCGTGCAGGCCGCTCGCGCATGCATTGACGCCAAGAACCTCGTACGCGGCGACGTCGCGCCGATGGGCAACGCGGCCCTGCTGGGGCGCCTTGAGGCAATCGAGGCGAAGGTTTCCGCACGCAGGGTTCTGTTGCCAAGGCCGACATACGTCGTGCAGCGGTCGGCCGGGCGTCTATTCTCAGATTGCGACTATGAGGCTCTTGAGCCTGTACTGGCTCGCCGGTTGGTTGAGGTGAAGACTGCAGAAGGCCGGGGTGTCCCGTGACTCGAAGCCTTGCATCCGCTCCTTCAATACCACGTCGGCAGGGCTCACGAGAGCGAAGCAAACGGCGTGCGTCGACGAACACTGCCGACCGAACGGTACTCGTCCTGGACCTTGATGACGTCGTCTGCTTGAATCGACCCTATGGCGGTTACGACGTCGCGCTCGCCCTGTCGCCAAAATCGCGCGGAAACGCCACCGCTCCGCCCGGCCTCTGGAACGAACTGTTCGATTCCGCCGCATGCGCACACCTGAGGCGCATTGACCAGGAATTTCGTCCGGTCTACGTCATCTCGTCATCGTGGACGCGGGTTCTTGACGACGGCAAACTCCGCGACGCCCTCAGCCGCGGTGGCCTTGGATTTGTTGTCGAAAGCCTGCACCGCGAAATGGTCACACCGACTATCCGAGGCCGGACGAACCGATGGGCGGAAATTTCCGCTTGGCTGCAAGGCCACCCCGAGTTTGCGAGCAGCTGGGTGGTTCTCGACGATGAGCTCTCCGGCACCGGTCTGGACCTAGCGCAGCCCAGCGAGAACTTGCCGTTCATCGTCAGATGCAAGGAAAGCGTCGGGCTGACCAAGGTGGAGTACCTCGAGCTCCGCCTCGCGTTCCAACTCCGCAGCCAAGCCGACCAGGCATCCCATGACCACCCCGTTTGAGCGAACCCGCGCCGTCGTCGAGACAATGCACCTCCTGCGGCAGCTCTCGACCGGCCAGTCCCCTGCGACTTCGCTAAGGGACCTGCAATGCGCAGCAAGCGCACTTCTCCGGCACTACCCCGACGAGAACAATCTGCGCCTGAGCGCGCAACTGCTGCCTTTCCTCTGGGCCGAACCAGGCGCCCAACGTCAATGACGCCGCTCACTGTGCTCTACCTCCAGCCCCAACCATGAGACAAGAGCTTGTTCCCAAGTCGCGCTCGCTCGCCCGGGTCCTGCGACACAAACCCGAGCTATGGGGCGTGCGCCTCGACGGCGAGGGCTGGTGCCAACTCAGCGACCTCCTCGCGGGCGCCGCCGACCACGGGCAAGACCTCACCGTCGACGAACTGCTTGAGATTGTTGAGACCAACGAGAAAAGGCGCTTCACGATTTCGACGGATGGCCTGCGCATTCGCGCAGCGCAAGGGCACTCAGTCGAGGTGGACCTCAGGCTGTGTACGAAGGTGCCGCCGCCTGTGCTCTATCACGGCACCATACGCAAGCATCTGCCCGCAATCCTAAAAGAGGGTCTGCGGCCGATGAGTAGGCATGCGGTTCATCTGTCCGCAACGAAAGAGGCCGCAATCGCAGTGGGCGCGCGCCGCGGTGCGCCGGTGGTCCTGGTTGTCGACAGCTACGCGATGAACCGAGATGGGCTTGAGTTCCAGCAGGCAGAGAACGGCGTCTGGCTGACAGCTACCGTACCGCCGGAATACCTCAGGCTGCCACCTCCAAGGTAATTTTCTCCGACGCCATCGGGCTGCCGAATGTTGAGCCCGTGAACCTCAGGAAAAAGGTCGACCATGCAAGAACCGACAGCATCGTTTGAACGCTCGTTGCTATGCGACCCTGACATCAAATTTGGTGCAGAAAACTACCAACTACTGAAGGCGCTCGGCGCGTTCGTCCGGCAGCTAAATGAGGCCGGTGCACGCATCGAGCCAGATGGCAGCACGACACTTCACAGTAGCATCCTCAACACCGCTGGTTTGGACGAAGGGCCATCGCTGCTCAAACTCATACGCCTGGCGCACGCTGGTGGCAATAGGCTAGTGATATCACTCGAGGATGCGGAGGACCCACACGAAGCCGTGGAAGTGCTACGCATATGAAGCCCGTACTCGTGCCGCGAGTAAACGGCGATTTACCCGTGTCGCGGGTATGAGGCAAAAGTTGTCCCTGCCCTCTCAACTGGGCCCTATGCTGCGAGGTGCCCGCAAGCAGGCATCTCTGAGCCAGGCTGAACTGGGGGCACGAGTAGGTCTGTCCCAAAAGCGAATCTCCTCGCTTGAGTTGGACCCGTCTTCGATGACCGTCGAGCAGCTGCTGACAATCACCGCTGTGCTACGCGTTGAGGTAATGCTGCAGCCATACGGCACCGATGTGCCGACAGGTGAGTGGTAAGCGCTGACGGCACCGCACCCTTGGACCAAGCTGGCAGCAGGGAAGAATATCGCCCAAAATAAAGGCCATGGCCAAGCGCATCGCCAACAAAGCACCTTTGTCGACAGGAAGCGCCGAGGAGCTTGCGCGGGCTCACGCCCGGCTCGAGGCGCAGGTCACCAACGGCGACCGGGACCCGCGAAGCCTCCACCTGATACCAGCCGCGGTGGCGCGTGGTGCCAAATTGACATTTCCGCCGCACGCGTTCGGTCGACCCAAGGACTGGTAACGAGCGGCGGCTGGGCATCTCCAACTTGTGCCTCCCCTCAATGGCAGGCGCGCGAGTCGAACGACGCCGGAGTTCAGCCTTGGCGTTCACTTAACAGCGAGGCTGAGTCCGAGGTGCGCACCAGGGCCTTCCACGTCGTGAACGTCTGTTCAATCAACGCGAGGTACGCCTCCGTAGTGTCCTCGTCGACGTTGAGCGATTTGATGCCAAGCTCTGCTGCTCGCTTTGAGAAGTCGAGACCGATAGGACTCGTGAAAATTCGCTGCAACTTGTCCTGAACGGTGAGCTGCTCGCAGGTCATACCGCTGTAATCAAGTGGGTCGAGTTCGATGACGTCGGCACCTGTTCCGACCTGCAGGACGGGAAGCGCCCGGATTAGCAGCGCGCCCGCGGCAACCGAGGTGGCACCGAGGCAGCGCTCGATGGCCTGCTTCTGCGCCCAGCTAGGGAAGTCGTTGCAAAGAGAAATCTTTCGTTGTACGCGGCCCCTCTCGTCGAGGGTCTCGACGGTGACACGGATTTGTGCAGGGATGGGGGCGGAGACGGTGCTGTGTGCAAGGGTCATGGTCAGACGTGTACGCACCCCATTTATTTTCACCTTGCATCTATATCGCGTCCTAAGGGCGCTGACCATTAACCGCCCGACCCGGAAATGTCAGTTGTCTCGGGATTTTGAGAACGACACGTCTCGCCAGCCGCTGAGTGACAGTCTTCAAGCCAAGGCCGGCGGCGCCCGGTACGCCAAAACCTTTAACGACCGCTCGTCGGATACGTCGGCAAAGGTGTTGGGGTTCGCCAGCCGCTCCACAAAAGCCAACTCTGGTGCCAACTCGCTCATCTGCTCCTGCAGAAATCTTGGTCCCAGTTCTGGCGCATTGAGGCACAGAAGCGTATAGCCGTCGGGCTCCAGCAGGTCGGGCAGCCGTCGAATCAGCCAGGCGTAGTCTTTGGTCGCAACGAAGCTGCCCTTCTGATAGCTGGGTGGGTCCACGATGACCAGCCCATAGGGACCCCCGCGCGTGACTTTCCCCCATGAACTGAACAGGTCGTGCGGGAGGAAGCTGGCGCCCTCAAGCACGTCGTTGGCGCGGTGGTTCTGTTGCCCAACTGCCAGCGCGCCCTTGCTCATGTCCAAGTTGGTGACATGCCGGGCCCCTGCCTGCAGTGCAACCACCGAGAACGCGCAGGTGTATGCAAACAGGTTGAGTACCTTGACCCGTGAGCGGGGTTCCGTGCGTGCGTTCACAAACTCACGAACCCAGCGCCGTCCTCCGGCCATATCCAAGAACAGTCCGTGGTTCTGGCCCCGGCCTACATTGACGCGATAGCGGGCACCGTCCTCCGTAACCCAGTGCGGGTCCGGCACCGAACCAGCCATCAGCTGGGTACTGGTTTCGCCTTCATGCTGGCACTGACCAGCTCATCGACCGCGACCGCGACCGCCAACGACTGTTCACACACTGCTTCGACGACGCCCCCGAGCACATCGATGCCGAGCGAATAACCCCAGGCGGCTCCCGGCGTGTACAGCAAGGGCATGCCCAGCACCCCGTGACGTCAAAACTTTCTTCTTCAAACCCCTTGACTTGAACTTGACTTCAACTTTTATAGTACTTCTAACGCATCACACCGAACCAAGAAGGAGTCGTCATGTTTACCTCTCAGGAACTGGTCAATGTCCTGCTCATCGGAGTAGGCGCCACGGCTGTTCTGGACTTGTGGCTCGTCGCTCTGAAGCGGCTTGGCGTGCCCACCGGTAGCTTCGCACTCATTGGTCGCTGGGTCGCACACATGGCCCGCGGTCGCTTCAGCCACGTTTCCATCGGCAAGGCCAAGCCGATGCGCCACGAGTTGGCCATCGGCTGGGTCACGCACTACGCGGTGGGTGTCTTCTTTGCCGCAGTGCTGCTGGCCCTGCAAGGCTCGGCTTGGGTCCAACAGCCGACCATCGTGCCGGCTCTCCTGACCGGTGTGGCAACGGTCGCCATGCCGCTGTTCGTGATGCAGCCAGCTATGGGTTCGGGATTTGCTGCGTCCAAGACGCCGACTCCGCTGAAGAACTGTGCCCGCAGCGTTGCCAATCACGCGGTCTTTGGAGTGGGCATGTACCTGGCCGCCATCGCCGTTGCGAGGTTCGTCCAATGAGCTCGCGCCATGGGCTCACAGCCGCCGATTTCGAGCGCACCTGCCCAGACAGAGCCATCCGCAGTTTCTCAACTCGCTCTCATTTAACGGACTTCGCGATGGAGAGCGCACTAACCAAGAAGTCCGCCATCTCAACAGGAGAACTCGTATGACCAAGCTGGCCATCATCTACCACAGTGCCCACGGACACACCGAACACATCGCTCGCCGCGTTCTCGAGGGCGCGCAGCAAGTCGAAGGTGTGAAGGCGCACCTCATCAAGGCCGAAGACATCGGCACACGGCCCAACGACCTCGTCGACTTCGACGGCTTCATCATGGGCTCGCCGACCTACCTCGGCGGCGTCTCCGGCCAGTTCAAGTCTTTCATGGATTCGACTGGGCGGCTGTGGGGCAAGCAAGGGCTCAAGGGCAAGCTGGCCGCCGGCTTCACCGTGTCGTCGTTGCCGGCGGGCGACAAACAGTCCACGCTGATGTCCATGTTCGTCTTTGCGATGCAACACGGGATGCTGTGGGTGGGCAACCCCATCCTGCCAGAGCAGCACAGCGGCGTGCCGTACGACGAAGCGGCCAACCGGCTGGGCTCGTGGTCTGGCCTGATGGCTCAGGCGGGCCACTCGGCGCCGGCCGACTCGTTCGTCCCTGGCGACGTAAAGACCGCCCACATGTTCGGTCGGAACTTCGCCAACACCCTGCTGCGCGTCAACGCGAAGGCGCAGCAACAAGCAACTGTGCAAGCCTGAACGTCATGTTCCCCAAGAAACTCGCACCCGCCCTCTTCGGCTTCATCCTCTCGGGGCTGATGTCGTTGCTCGTTTCGGGCATCGCCACCTATCGCGCCGCCGGCCTCGCGCAGGGGTTTATCGGTATGTGGACGACCGGCTGGCTTACCGCCTGGCTGGTGGCGTTCCCTGTCGTCCTCCTGGTGGCGCCGCTCACCCGCCGCGCGGTCAACGCACTAGTCACGCAGGATTGAGTTGAGACGTTCGCCCCGGAGCCGCCATGAAAGCCGACTTCGGCAGAGTCAGCCAGCTGCTATGGGTGCTCTGCGTCGTACAACTCGTGGCTGGGAACCCCTTGAAGATGGCCCGATGGCCGGAGCTTGGAGGCTCAACATCGCCGTGGTCAAATCCCCATTCGCAAGAAGTCATGGCAGCAGCTCGAATGCACGCAGGCTCGTCCCGCCTGAAGTTCGTGCTTCATTGCTTCCGAGGCAACAGCTTATGAACTGGCGAGTTGGCGGGCGCGGAGATAGCCTCAGACGCCCCGACGAGGTCCAAATTGTCGCTGTCGACTCTCTAGCGCGCCAGCGGCGGCGGCACTTAGCAGTCGCTGGAACGAAGGACAGGAGGCGTGACTCTTCGCTGGACACGCTACAGCATGCCGCAGCCCCCGAATCATTGCCCTTAGGCGCTTAACCATCTGTTCAAGCTCATCGGCTTTGGCAGCGAGCATCGCTCGGTCGATGTTGGGCTCCCCGTTCGGTGTGAACATCACCCGAATCTCATCCAACGAAAAGCCGGCAGCCTGCCCCAATGCGATGAGGGCCAGTTGGTCCAGTACCGCCGGCGAGAACTTGCGCCGGGCGCCTTCCGACTCAAGCGACTGGATGAGGCCCTTGCGCTCGTAGTAGCGCAGCGCCGAGGCCGCGACTCCTGACTTCTTGGCAACTTCAGAGATGTCCATGCTGCAATAACCTCTTGACTTCAAGTTTTTCTAAAGTTGACTTCAGCTTCAATAATGACGTCATCAAATCGAAAAGTCAAAACCCGGTCAAAGGAGATTTCAACGCCTTCTGCTCCCGCCGTCGGACAAACCGCATCTACAAAGAACACGTCTCTCCGCGTCTGCCTGATGGGCATCTGCCGTCTCATGTCGTGAGGGTTCCCGACGGTCGAGCCAGCAGCTCTCAGCGGTTCTCAGAGGAATATGGCGGCAGTCGGTCGCTGCGTTTCAGCATCCTGGCCAAGGCCGGTGTGCAGGTTCTAGTTTTTGGGTTCACCCACGCTTCGCCGCCCTGGCCGAATGTGCACTCTCCTTCAAGCCAAGATAGCTCAGGATGCCTCCGGCGGACAAGAGAGCGACCGCCAGGG
>LNAP01001751.1_pt1 | contig 22615 bp, 15 predicted proteins | sample 602601 | NCBI WGS metagenome assembly LNAP01 (sample SAMN02440304, study PRJNA202911) | soil metagenome | biome: Subtropical and temperate rainforests or woodlands; isolation source: soil samples (1 kg each in a 20% v/v slurry with milli Q water) were... ...
GTCGGCTGCGGCCACCGCAGCGCCGGCCGTCGAGCCCGCCAAGGAGCCGGTAAAGGCAGCCAGCACTGTGCCCGCCGCCGATCAGGCGGTCGCCGACAGGCTGAGCGAGATGGTGGGCGCGAAATCGCAGCGCTATTTCGATCGCAAGAACGAGCGCGCCGCCGTCGAAAAATTTTACACCGCGCGTGAGTTCGCGCCGGTATGGACGCAAGGCGGAGCCTTGAGCGACAGCGCCAAGGGCGTCATCGCGCGGCTCAAGGATGCCGCATCCGAAGGCTTGAACGCGGCTGATTATCCGGTGCCGGATTTCGCCGCCGCGACCACGCCGGACGCGCTTGCGGAAGCTGAGTTGAAACTGACCGCCAGCATGTTCGACTATGCGCGTCAGGCCCAGAGCGGCCGGATGCACTGGTCGCAGGTGAGCGGGGACATCCAATACCCCGAACATCCGACCGATCCCACGGAGGTACTGGCGAATGTCACCACCGCCAAGGATGCCTCCGCAGCGCTCGATGGCTACAACCCGCCGCACAGGCTCTATCGCGAGCTGAAGGCAAAGCTTGCCGAATTGCGCGGCCAGGGCGACGGACCGGTGGTCCAGATCGCCGAAGGTCCGGTGCTTACCTACAAACCGGCCCACAAAAAACAGGCGGCGATCGCGCCGGAAGATGCCCGCGTGCCGCAACTGCGTGCCAAGCTCGGCGTCACCGAGAACCACGACGACACCCATTACGACGCCAAGGTCGCCGAAGCGGTGCGCAAATTCCAGGCAAGCGCCGAACTCAAGCCCACCGGCGTGCTCGACGATCGTACCGTCAAGGCGATCAACAGCCCCAAGCGCGACCGCCAGATCGACACCGTCATCGTCAACATGGAGCGCTGGCGCTGGCTGCCGCGCCAGCTCGGCGCCGCTTCGCTGGGCAATGCCTATGTCATTCTCAACATCCCGGATTTCACGCTCAAGGTGATGCAGAACGGCGCGACGGTCTGGAACACCAGGGTGGTGACCGGAAAGCCCGGCGTTCACGCCACGCCGCTTTTGACCGAGACGATGAAGTTCATCACGGTCAACCCGACCTGGAACGTTCCACCGTCGATCATCTACAACGAATATCTGCCGGCATTGCAGCAGGATCCGACCGTGCTGCAACGCATGGGACTGAAGCTTGAACGCGCCCGCGACGGCAGCATCCACATTTCGCAGCCGCCGGGCGACGCCAATGCGCTCGGCCGCATCCGCTTCAACTTCCCGAACAAGTTCCTGGTCTATCAGCACGACACGCCGGACAAGAACCTGTTCGCCAAGGAAGAGCGCGCATTCAGTCATGGCTGCATGCGGGTGCAGAATCCGGACCAGTATGCGGCGACCCTGCTCAATATCACGATGCCGAACGAGCGCTACACGCCCGAGAAAATCCGCAGCATGTATGGCCGCAGCGAGATCGACCTGAAATTCCCGACACCGATCCCGGTCAACATCACCTACCAGACCGCGTTCGTGGACGACGCCGGCAAGCTGCAATTCCGCAAGGACCTCTACGGCCGCGATGCCGCCATGCTGGCATTGCTCAGGAACAGCCGAAACAAGGATCTGGAGAGTGTCGTCGCGCACGCCCAGCCGAACTACAGCCGGCCGAGCGGAGCGTCATTGCCGTCGAACGTCGCCTTCAACAACGATGACTATAGCGGCGGCTTTGGCAGTTCCGGCCCGTCCTTCTTCGAGCGGCTGTTTGGTGGGCCACCGGCGCCGCCGGCCCCGATTCCGGGCCGCCGTCAACAAACACGAACCCGCTAATCACAGCCCCCGTTCGGCCGATTGTGTAAATTCTGAAACAAAATCAACGATCTCGCTTCTCATGGCGAGATCGTTTGCGTTAACCATTGTCCACCCGGATTTAACCACTGGGCACTTTTTCGCCACACTGGGCGGTTTAGGTTACCGTCGACTTGGGGGGTGGGAGTTATCTCAATAAACCCACCCGGCGTTAAGGCTGCATTAACCCTCTTCCGCCACACGGGGTAGCGGAAGAGTTCTCTCGATCGGTCTCCTCTGGGTGGGCTCATACGTGCTGGCTGGTTTCGCACGCCAATTCAACTCACTGTCGCTGCCGAAGGCCGGGTATCATCTCGGCGCGACCTGCTTGTTGCTGCTGGCAGGAGCCGGATCGGTCCACGATGCGACTGCGTTGAACGAAACCCGCACCCTTTCCTTCCACCACACCCATTCCGACGAAGATCTCACCGTCACCTTCAAGCGCGACGGGCGCTACGACGAAGAAGCGCTCAAGAAGCTCAACCATTTCCTCCGCGACTGGCGCAGCCAGGAACAGACCACGATGGATCGCCGGCTGTTCGACATCCTCTGGGAAGTCTACCGCGACGTCGACGGCAGGAAGCCGATCAATATCATCTCCTCCTACCGCTCTCCTTCCACCAACGCCATGCTCCGCCGCCGTTCCTCCGGGGTGGCCCGCTTCAGCCAGCATATGCTTGGCCACGCCATGGACTTATACATTCCGGACGTGTCGCTTGAGCAGATCCGCAACGCCGGGCTTCGGCTGCAGCGCGGCGGCGTCGGCTTCTATCCGACCTCAGGATCGCCGTTCGTCCATCTCGATACCGGCAGCATCCGTCACTGGCCGCGCATGACTCATGATCAGCTGGCCCGTGTCTTCCCCGACGGCCGTACCGTACACGTTCCGTCCGACGGCAATCCGCTCAAGGGATATGAACTTGCCCGCGCCGACATCGAAAGACGCGGCGACGGCGACGTTGCATCGAAGAGCAAGCCGGGCTTCCTTGCCGCCCTGTTCCGAACCAAGTCAAACGACGAGGATGACGAGGGCGGCGCTGCTGTCGTGAATGAAAAGGCTGCTCCTGCGGCGGTGATGGCCGCGGCCGCTCCGGCAAAATCCGGCGAGACCGTACCGATGCCGCGCTCGAAGCCTGCGATGGCGACAGCCTTCCAGCTCGCTTCGGCCGACGCCCAGATCGTCCCGGCCCCGAAATCCAGGCCGGCCGCGTCGGCTGATAAACAGGCCGCCGTGGTCGAAAAGACCGAGCCGAAACCGCAAACGCCGGCTGACATCATCAACGCCCGCGGCTTCTGGGGCGATGCTCCGGCGGCGCCGGCACAGGCCACTCCGGCGCAGGTCGCCGCCATCAATGCCCGCAAGGCGCTTGCCGCCGCCGATCCGCAATCGACCGCCAGCGTTACCGAGGCCTTCAACAGGGCGCTGGCCTATGCGCCGGCTCCCTCTTCAGCGCCGGCCGCCAACTCTCCGGCCGAGCGCGCCAATGTCGTCACCGCCAGCGCGCCGATCCCGCGCAGCATCCGGCCGGCTTCGCGTAATGCCGCGACCGCAGCCACCGGAATCGACACCGTTGTCGCCAAGGGCGCGCAGGGTCAGGGCGGCGTGATCGCGACATCGACTCGGATTGCGGCCGCCAAAGGCAACGACGTCTGGATGCGCGTGATGATGCTGGCGCCCAGCGCGAGCATGTCGATGTCCACGACGATGCTCGGCGATGCCGACATGACCTTGATGCGTGCTTATTTCGTCAAGCCGCCCGCCGTGATCGCGATGACCTTCTCGGACGATCCGCAGCTCGGTCTCGTCTGCGACCAGTTCACGGGATCGGCCACCGCGACCCTGGCGACGCAGTCGTTCGTGATGCGGACCGCGTCGCTGCGCTGACGCCAGCCGTCATTGCCGGGCTTGACCCGGCAATCCATCCCGCTTCGCAAGCTACGCCACTTCGTATGATTCTTCTGAGGATTGATGGATACGCGGGTCAAGCCCGCGTATGACACTGTCATCCAATCGACCTCACAGCATCCCCAGCGCCTGCATATAGGTTTCCAGGATGGTTTCCTGTTCAGCCCGCTCGTTGGCGTCCTGCTTGCGCAGGCGCACGATGGTGCGCAGCGCCTTGACGTCGAAGCCGTTGCCCTTGGCTTCGGCATAGACGTCACGGATATCGTCGGAGATGGTTTTCTTTTCTTCTTCCAGCCGCTCGATGCGCTCGATGATGGCCTTGAGCTGGTCCTTGGCAAATTTCGTCGCGGGCTCTTCTTCCTTGAGGGCGGCGGCAGAGGTGGCCATCGGGTACTCCTAGTGAACTGACGGTTGATGTGTGGGGAGAAGCGCCGCACGCTTCCTACGCACCGCATCCCGGAATGACCCTCAAGAGTGGGGCGCTTTCCGTCAAGGCAACATCGCGCTCATCCACAGCGCGCCCACAGGAGAAAGAGGCGCACTGTCATTCCGGGGCGATACGAAGCATCGAACCCGGAATCTCGAGATTCCGGGTCTCGTCCTTCGGACGATCCCGGAATGACGGAGTCGGATCAGCTTCGCCAGTTCAGAGCGCGAAGGACTCAGTGCCCGCTCTGGGCCTTCTTCATCGCTTCGAGCTGCTCGGGACTGGCGGTGCCCTGAAATTTCGATTTCCAGGTCTCGTAGGGCATGCCGTAGACGGCCTCACGGCTCTCGTCCTTGCTCATTGCTGCGCCCTTGGCGTCGGCCTCTTCCTTCATCCAGTTGGACAGGCAGTTGCGGCAGAAGCCCGCCAGATTCATCAGATCGATGTTCTGGACGTCGGTACGGGAGCGCAGATGTTCGACCAGTCGCCGGAAGACGGCGGCTTCAAGTTCTGTTCTGGTTTTGTCGTCAATCGCCATGCCGTGATCTCTCGCCGATTCGCGTAACCTTATTGATATTAGGTGGGAGTTGTCACAGATTTTGCCATATCGCAGCGCAAAGAGGGAACCGGCTACCGGAATTCGGGCTGTGCATTGCCCAAAAGCACTGCTCCGGTCGTTGACAGGCTCCGACGCCTGCGCGAAATCGTCAATGAATTGATATAGCTTCATTAAATGATCCTTGAGTCCCGCCGCCGTAATCCATTCCCTGTTCGCGTGACCGCTGGTCTGATACCGGCGCTGGCGCTTGGGGTGATGTGCCTGTGGAACAGTCCGGCGGCGGCGGACTTCCGGCTCTGCAACAACACATCGAGCCGCGTCGGCATCGCGCTCGGCTACAAGGACGCCGAGGGCTGGACCACCGAGGGCTGGTGGAATGTCTCCTCGCGAACCTGTGAGACGCTGCTGCGCGGCACGCTGGTCGCGCGGTTCTATTATATCTACGCGCTCGATTACGATCGCGGCGGCGAGTGGTCGGGACAAGCCTTCATGTGTTCGCGTGACAAGGAATTCACCATCAAGGGCACCGAGAATTGCCTGGCGCGCGGTTATGACCGCACCGGCTTCTTCGAGGTCGACACCGGGGAACAGCGTGCCTGGACCGTGCAACTGACCGAATCCAGCGAGACGCCTGCGCAGCGGGTGCCGGGGATTCCGGGAACGGTCGGCCCAGGCGGACCTGGAGGTCTTCCTCCGGGCATGTCCAGTTCGCCGGGCGGCGGGACACCCGGTCTGCCCAACCCGCCGGGCGGAACGCCGCCGGGCACGTCTGGTCTGCCACCAGCGCCCGGAAGCAAACCATGAGACGCCTGCGCCGTATCAAGATCATCGCAACCCTTGGCCCTGCTTCTTCCGACAGCGCGATGATCCGCCGCCTGTTCGAGGCCGGCGCCGACGTGTTCCGCATCAATATGAGTCATACGCCGCACGACAAGATGCGCGAACTGGTGAAGACCATCCGCAATGTCGAGAGCAGCTATGGCCGCCCGATCGGCATCCTGGTCGACCTGCAAGGACCGAAGCTCCGTCTGGGCTCGTTCGCCGAAGGCTCGATCCAGCTCAAGAACGGCGAAAGCTTCGTGCTGGATTCCGACAAGACGCCCGGCGACAACACCCGCGTCCAGCTTCCGCATCCCGAGATTCTCGCTGCGCTCAAGCCCGGCCATGCGCTGCTGCTCGACGACGGCAAGGTACGCCTGATTGCCGAGGAAACCTCACCCGACCGCGCGGTAACGCGCGTCGTGATCGGCGGCAAGATGTCGGACCGCAAGGGCGTCAGCCTGCCCGATACCGACCTGCCGGTGTCGGCGATGACGCCGAAGGACCGCGCCGACCTTGAAGCTGCGCTGGTGACGGGTGTCGACTGGATCGCGCTCTCCTTCGTGCAACGCGCCGAAGATGTCATCGAGGCCAAGAAAATGATTCGCGGCCGCGCCGCCGTGATGGCCAAGATCGAAAAGCCCCAGGCGATCGACCGGCTTCCCGAGATCCTCGAAGCGTCCGACGCGCTGATGGTCGCGCGGGGCGATCTCGGCGTCGAGTTGCCGCTGGAGCGGGTGCCGAGCCTGCAGAAGCAAATGACCCGGCTGGCGCGGCGCGCCGGCAAGCCGGTGGTGGTCGCAACGCAGATGCTGGAATCGATGATCCAGTCGCCGGTGCCGACCCGCGCCGAAGTCTCCGACGTCGCCACCGCGGTCTACGAAGGCGCCGACGCCATCATGCTGTCGGCGGAATCCGCGGCCGGCAAGTTTCCGGTCGAGGCGGTCTCGACCATGAATCGCATCGGCGAGGAAGTGGAGCGCGACCCGACCTATCGCGGCGTGCTCAATGCGCAGCGCGCCGAACCGGAGCCGACGGTCGGCGACGCCATCGCGGACGCCGCCCGGCAGATCGCGGAGACGCTCGACTTGTCGGCGATCATCTGCTGGACCAGTTCGGGATCGACCGCGCTGCGTGTCGCGCGCGAGCGGCCAAAGCCGCCCGTCGTGGCGATCACGCCGAATCTGGCAACCGGACGCAAGCTGTCCGCGGTCTGGGGCGTGCATTGCGTCGTTGCCGAGGACGCCAAGGACCAGGACGACATGGTCAACCGCGCCGGCTCCATCGCCTTCCGTGACGGCTTTGCCCGCGCCGGGCAGCGCGTCATCATCGTCGCCGGCGTGCCGCTCGGCACCCCCGGCGCCACCAACATGCTGCGCATCGCCTATGTGGGGCCGGAGAGCGACGCCGATATGTAACACTTGCCGTCATTCCGGGGCGCGTCGAAAACGCGAACCCGGAATCCCGAGGTTGTAAACGCGAGATTCCGGGTTCGTGCTTACGCACGCCCCGGAATGACGAGCAAAGCTACAGCAGCGTCGCGTCCAGCGTAATCTTCGTATTCAGCACCTTCGAGACCGGGCAACCGGCCTTGGCCATAGCAGCCAGTTCCTCGAACTTCGCCTTGTCGGCGCCCGGGATCTTGGCCTTCAAGGTGAGATGCACGGAGGTGATGGCAAAACCCTCGCCCTGCTTTTCCAGGGTGACGTCGGCCTTGGTCTCCATCTGCTCGGCGGTGAGCTTGGCCTCGCCCAGGATCAACGACAGCGCCATGGTGAAGCAGGCGGCGTGCGCGGCCCCGATCAGTTCTTCCGGATTCGAGCCCGGCTTGCCCTCGAAGCGGCTGGCGAAGCCGTAGGGATAATCGCTCAGCGCACCGCTCTTGGTCGAGATCGCGCCTTTGCCGTCCTTGATACCGCCCTGCCATTTTGCTGAACCGAATGTCGTTGGCATGTGTCGCTCCTCTATTCACCGGCTGGATGATCGATCGCACATAGTCTGACGGATGATTGCGTCAAGGCGGTATCAATTGCCGGTGAGTTTAAGCGCCGACCAGCGTCTTCGCGGGCAGCACGGCCTGCACCACAAGGCCGCGGGCGCGGGCGTCCATTACGCCGACGGCGCGCAGCGCCAGGAGCGTCACGGTTTGCACGGCGTCGCGCAGCTTTGCGGGGTCGTCCATGTTGTCCGGCGCCAGCGGCCCGACCAGCGATTCATGCAGCGCGCCGAGCAGCGCGGTCGCGGCAAGCGCCGTATCTTGCGCCGGCAGATGTCCGGCGCGGACCGCAGCATCGATCCGTGCGGCGATCTCGCCCGCGATCTCGCGGCGGCTGGCGAGCCGCGATGCGGTGACGTCGACATCGACCGGCTCGGCCAGGATGCCCCAGGCGAGCTTGCGCTGCGACAGCACGTGCACCGCCACAGTCGTGACGGCGGCAGCCAGCGCCGACGACGGCCCGGGTGCCGCATCCGCCGCACGCCGGATTGCGGCCAGTTCGTCGCGCGAGACCTCGGCGATCAGTTCGGAGATGAGGTCCGCCTTGGACGGGAAATAGCGATAGACGGTGCCCGCGGCGACATTGGCCCGTACGGCGACCGGGGCGATCTGTACCGCGGCCATGCCGCCGTCCGCGGCCGCATCCCGCGCCGCTGCCAGAATGGCGCTGCGCCGCGCCGCAAGGCGTTTCACGACTTGATGAGTCCTTCGGTAAACCATGACGCGTTTCTCGTCCCCGAGCGCGGGTCCCGGCCGGAGCGTTCGGCCGGAGAACATGCGCTTCTTCAATGTTTTGAGCGATCGGTCCCAAATCGCTTTGAAGAATTGAACAACTATTCAGACGGTCTGACAAGATACAAAGTTGGCGATTCAGAACAACGCGGCGGCATGGCTGGCATGATACCGCGATCAGGTCGCGGCCGAGACCACCGACGACGCCGGCTCTCCCCGCCACCATGGGCTGGCGCGGCGCAGCACCAGGCCGGCCACGATCAGCGTCGCGCCGAGCCCGCCCGGCAAGCCGAACAGGATGAAGCTCATGACCAATGCCAGCGCGCAGGCCAGCGCCGGCAACTCATAGGGACGAAAGCCGCTCTTGAGCCCCATACGCACCAGAAAGGCGACCGGGATCGCCAGCACGGTCATGTCGTACATGAAGAGATACGGCGTGGTCAGCAAGGTGCCGGCCGCGAGCGCCGCGGCTTTCACCGAATAGCGCACCCGGCTGCGCCACATCAGCGCCAGCACCACGGCCACCCCTGCGGTCATGATCCACTGGAATATCCATGCCAGATGTTCAGTGCCGCCGAAGTACCGCACCATCGCGAACAGGCTCTGCAACTTCCACCAGGGCGCCTTGCCCTCGGTAAGGAAGGCCTGCGAGAACATCGGCACCCAGTGAAAGAACGCCTGCCAGCTCTCGGTGCCGAAGGCGAGCCAGGACGCCAGGGCGATCGCGATCGCCACGATCGCCGCGGTGAAGAACACGGTCCACTGTGATGCAGCGATCAGCACCAGCGGAAACAGCAATCCGTATTGCGGCTTGTAGCTCAGCAGCCCGAGACAAATCCCGGCGAGGATCGGCCGCACCGGAATCAGATAGAGCGTGCCGCCGATCAGCGCCGCGGTGAGGAAACCGTTCTGCCCGACCAGCACATTGTTGAACGCCATCGGCACAGCCAGCGCCAGCAGCACGCCGAAGGGACGGCCGACGACCGCGCGCATCATGGCGAGATAAGGCACGAGGCTTATGCAAGCCCAGCCGATGAAGGCGACCGCGTAGGGAAACTGCGCCAGCAGCGCGGCGACGAACAGAAACGGCGGCGGGTAATGCCAGGCAAAATAGCCGGTAAAATTCTGGCCGAGCAGCGCGACCTCGACCTGCTTCTGGATATCCCAATCATAGGCCTGCGCCGGATGACCCTCGAGCACCAGCCGGCCCGCAGCCCAGACGTTGACGAAATCGGTCGGAATGCCGAGACCGTTCGAATCGTAGATCCACCAATGGGCGAGGAACGCGGTGGGGAAAAACGACGCGTTGATGACGAACAGCACGAAGCAGGCGTTCACGAGCACTGGCGGGACAGCGCTTTCATGCTGACTTGCTGTCGTGGCGGGTACGAGCGTGGCCATTGCAAAGTCCAGTTCGCGCGCTTTGGAAAGGCGCGCGCCCCTCAAGCAATAGGCCAAGCACGCTTGAGGAAATCTTAAGGTTTGCCCGCCGGTGGCGGTTTGGGGGCCGGTACCATCACGTCAGCACGGCCGATGCCGGTCGGCGCAACGACAATGGCATCGCGTCAGCATAGCCGAAGCGGACGATCAGATCGGGCCGGCGCTCGCCCAGCCCGAGCTGCTCGGCCAGCCGCCGCCGCACCTGCGGTACCTCGACGGCCTGGTTGAGAAAGGCGTGTTTGATACCGAGCGCGGTCGCCTGCAGCGCGAAGCGCTGGTAGGCGCGGCCGCTCGCGATCCAATGCGGCCTGTCGTTGCGCCCGGAGACGAACACGGCAAGACCCGCCGAACTTGCGATCTGGGCATGACATTTCTTGTTCTCGGAATCCGCTGACACCACCAGGTCGAACAGCATTCGGCCGACGGGATCCGGCAACGCCGGATTGCCGGAGACTGGGGCGAACAGCCCATCGCCCGCCGACAACGCCGCGGCGTAGCTGAAGCGCAGCCAATGCTGCAGCTCGCTCCTGAAAGCGGGCTCGCGCAGTTGCGATGTATTGCCTTCGATAATGAGCTCCGCGACGGCATCGATCGCCGGCCGTTCCGTCAGCAACACGACATCGACCCCCTCGCCGCTGCCGGCGGCGGCGAGCGACCGGAGCTCGGGAGCCGGAACCGCGCGGCCGTCATACACGGCTCGCGTGCACTGCCGTTTCACGATTGCCGCGGCCATATCGGGCGTCGCAGTGTCGCCGGCCCGCAGCTCGACGACGATACGGCCGTCTCCGCCGGGATCGAAATGTGGCTTTGCCGCCAGTCCAAAGATCGGTGCCGCCTGCACGATGTTCTCGACGGCTGCGCCGAGGCTGGCAAACAGATGGTGGTCGTCGGGATCGACGACCGGCGTCCGCCGGGCGAAATCGGGAACGATTGTCATGGCGGACTCACCGAGGGAAAAACGCCACGCTTGCGTATTGTGGCTGTTCGCCGCGAGCGTGGCACAGCGGACGAGTTCGCCCAGCGCCGCGCGGCCCGACAGACCGGGCATGAGGGGGCGCCGGATCGCAGCAACAGCGTCGCGCCAGGCGCCCATGTCCTGCCGCGCCCACAGGGCAAGGCCGCCAATGCCGGCCGGGACAGCAACGCCGACCGCTGCCGCGCCGCCAATCAGAACTGCCCTGCGATTCACAGGCTCGCTCCCGAACGGATAAGATCGGAGGCACGCTAGTCGCGCTACCGCCAAGCGGAATTGACCTCGATCAAGCCCATCGCCACGTAACGGCGCATTGAAGACGCGCCCCCGGGTGCCTTGGCGGATGTGCGCCCGGCCAACGCGACGCCCCGGCGAAAGAGTCCGGCTTGTCTACTCCCAATTCAGAGCGCCGCCGTTCTGGTATTCGATCACACGGGTCTCGAAGAAATTCTTCTCCTTCTTCAGATCCATCGCTTCCGACATCCAGGGAAACGGATTTTCGGCCTCATCGAACACCCGCGAAAGCCCGAGCTGGGCGCAGCGGCGGTTGGCGATGAAATGCATGTAGGTTTCGCACAGCGCCGCGTTGAGGCCGAGGAAGCCGCGCGGCATCGTGTCCCTGCCATAGGCTGCTTCGAGTTCGGCCGCGGTGCAGATCATGGCGCGCACCTCGTCCTGGAAGGCTTTGGTCCACAGATGCGGATTCTCGATCTTGATCTGGTTGATGACGTCGATGCCGAAATTGAGGTGAATGGATTCATCGCGCAGGATGTATTGATACTGCTCGGCAATGCCGACCATCTTGTTGCGGCGGCCGAGCGAGAGGATTTGCGCGAACCCCGTGTAGAACCACATGCCCTCGAAGACGACGTAGAACGCGACGAGATCGCGCAGGAAGGCCTGGTCGGCTTCCGGCGTGCCGGTCCTGAAATCCGGATCGTCGAGATGCTGGGTATGTTTCAGCGCCCACGCCGCCTTGTCCGTGATCGAGGGCACTTCGCGATACATGTTGAACAGCTCGCCCTCGTCCAGCCCGAGGCTTTCGACGATGTACTGGAAGGTGTGGGTGTGCACCGCCTCCTCAAAACTCTGCCGCAGCAGATATTGCCGGCATTCCGGATTGGTGAGGTGGCGATAGATCGCCAGCACGATGTTGTTGGCAACGAGGCTTTCGGACGCGGCGAAGAAACCGAGGTTGCGCTTGATGGCGCGACGCTCGTCTTCGGTGAGGCCGTCGCGCGATTTCCAGAGCGCGATGTCGGCCTGCATCGACACTTCGGTCGGCATCCAGTGGTTATTGCAGCCGGCGAGATATTTCTCCCAGGCCCATTTGTATTTCAGCGGCAGCAATTGATTGACGTCGGCACGGCAATTGATCATCCGCTTTTCGTCGACCGACACCCGGCCGCCGTGGCGATCGATGGTACCGAGGCCGGTCTGATCGGCAGCAGCTACGGGATTCAAGACGACGGGCGGCGCGCGACGTGCGGCGGCTGAAGGTTCGGACCAGTCGAGCATATTGTTCTTCCTTGGTTCGTGCTGCTTACTGGCAGGCTTCGCATTCGGGATTGTCGATCGAGCACGCGATCGCGCCCGAGAGGTCCGGGGCCGTCTGCGGCACCAAAATCGGTGCGCTCGTCGGCATCATTGCCGACGACGCGACGCTGTTGAGCTTGCCGTCGGTACCCCTGAGCGTGGATTTCTCGACATGCGTGGCGCTGCGCGAACGCAGGTAGTAGGTCGTCTTCAATCCGCGCGACCAGGCGAGGCGATACAGCGCGTCGAGCTTCTTGCCCGATGGATTGGCGATGTAGAGATTGAGCGACTGCGACTGGTCGATCCATTTTTGCCGCCGTGCGGCGGCCTCGATCAGCCAGGCGCTGTCGATCTCGAATGCAGTGGCGTACAGCGCCTTCAGGTCATCGGGAATGCGGTCGATCGAGCCGACGCTGCCGTCGAAATATTTGAGGTCGTTGACCATCACCTCGTCCCACAAGCCACGCGCCTTGAGGTCGCGGACCAGGAACTCGTTCACCACGGTGAAATCGCCCGACATGTTGGATTTGACATAGAGGTTCTGATAGGCGGGCTCGATCGACTGCGCGACGCCGCAGATGTTGGAGATCGTCGCCGTCGGCGCGATCGCCATCACGTTGGAGTTGCGCATGCCGGTCCCTCTGACGCGCTCGCGCAGGAAGTCCCAGTTGCGGGTCGTTGCCCGATCCATCTCCACGCCACCGCGCGCCTCGGCCAGCAGTTCGATCGAATCGATCGGCAGGATGCCCTGGCTCCAGAGCGATCCATCGAAGGACGGATACCGCCCGCGCTCGGCAGCGAGATCGACGGACGCCGAGATCGCATGGTACGCAATCGCTTCCATGCTGGTATCGGCGAAACCGACCGCCGCATCGGAGGCAACCGGGATTCGCAATGCCTGCAGTGCATCCTGGAAACCCATCAGGCCGAGGCCGACCGGGCGGTGCCGCAGGTTCGAGCGACGCGCCTCGGGGATGGTGTAGAAATTGATGTCGATGACGTTGTCGAGCATCCGCATCGCCGTCGTCACCGTACGCTTCAGGCGAGAATCGTCCAATTGCCCGTCCCGGATATGGTTGGGCAGGTTGACCGAGCCGAGATTGCAGACCGCAACTTCGTCGTCGGACGTGTTGAGCGTGATCTCGGTGCAGAGGTTCGACGAGTGGATGATTCCAGCGTGCCGTTGCGGCGAGCGTAGGTTGCAGGGGTCCTTGAACGTGATCCAGGGATGGCCGGTTTCGAACAGCATGGTGAGCATCTTGCGCCAGAGGTCGGTGGCGCGGACCTGCTTGAAGACACGGATTTCTCCGCGTGCCGCTTTTGCCTCATATGCCGCGTAGCGCTCGGCGAATGCTTTTCCGTAGAAATCGTGCAGATCGGGCGTCTCGTCCGGCGAGAACAGCGTCCATTCGCCGTCCGCCTCGACGCGCTGCATGAACAGATCAGGCACCCAGTTCGCGGTGTTCATGTCGTGGGTGCGGCGGCGGTCGTCGCCGGTGTTTTTTCGGAGGTCGAGGAACTCCTCGATATCGATGTGCCAGGTCTCGAGATAGGCGCAGACCGCGCCCTTGCGCTTGCCGCCTTGGTTGACGGCGATGGCGGTGTCGTTGGCGACCTTGAGGAACGGCACCACGCCCTGGCTCTCGCCATTCGTGCCCTTGATGTGGGCGCCGAGGCCGCGCACGCGGGTCCAGTCGTTGCCGAGACCGCCTGAATACTTTGCCAGCAGCGCGTTGTCCTTGACCGATTTGAAGATGCCGTCGAGATCGTCGGCGATGGTGGTGAGAAAACAGGACGACAGCTGCGGCCGCAGCGTGCCTGAGTTGAACAAGGTCGGCGTCGAGGCCATGAAATCGAACGACGACAGCAGGTCGTAGAACTCGATGGCGCGGGCTTCGCGGTCGATCTCGCGCACCGCCAGTCCCATGGCGACGCGCATGAAAAACGCCTGCGGCAGCTCGATGCGATTGCCATTGGCGTGAAGGAAATAGCGATCGTAAAGGGTCTGCAATCCCAGGAACTGGAACGTGAGATCGCGTTCCGGCTTCAACGCCGCAGCGAGGCGTTTGACATCATAACGGCCGAGATCAGCGTCCAACAGCTCGGCCTTGATGCCGGTCTTGATATAGGCCGGAAAATAATCGGCATAGCGCACGGCCATGTCGGCCTGCGACGCAGTCGCGGGCGCGCCGTGCACATAGGACAACACTTCAGTGCGCAGCTTGTCGAGCAGCAGCCGCGCGCTGACATAGGTGTAGTTCGGTTCCTGCTCCACCAGCGTGCGCGCCGCCATCACGGCAGCCAGCGCCAGTTCGTCCTGGCTGATGCCGTCATAGATGTTGCGCTGGATTTCGCCGAGAACAGGCGCGGCCTCGACGCCATCGAGGCCTGCGCAGGCTTCCTCGACAATCAACGCCAGGCGCGCGCTGTCGAGCGGAACCTTCGTCCCGTTCGCCAGCGTCATATGCATCACGGGTTCGCGGGATGTTTTCGCCGGCTTCGCGGCCGCCTGTTCGGCGCGCTGCTTTGTGCGCTCGTCGCGGTACAGCACATAGGCGCGGGCGACCTTGTGGTGCTCGCTGCGCATCAGCGCCAGTTCCACCTGGTCCTGCACATCCTCGATATGAAAGGTGCGGCCCTCGCTCATCCGCCGCGTCAGCGCGCTCACCACTTCGGCTGTGAGTTGCTCGACGACTTCGTGCACGCGGCGCGACGCCGCCGCGGTGTGCCCCTCGACCGCGAGGAAAGCCTTGGTCATCGCCACCGAAATCTTGCCGGCATCGAATTTCGACACCGTGCCGTTGCGGCGGATCACCTGCATCGGAAGCTGGGCTTCATGGGTGCCAAGCGATTCCGGACGCGATTGGATGAACGGCGCGGCTTTGGCGGCTTCGCGATCGAGAGAGAGTGACATCGGCAGACCCCGTGATGTTCGTTGTTGGGGGCTGGATGTCTGGTGAGGACGCTGCATCAACTGCCGGCGGCAAAGCACCGTCATGGCCATGCGAGCGACCGCCGGGACACCCCGCCCGTGGACGTTTTTTGTTGTCGCGGCAGATCTCCTGGCTCGCAGGTCGTCGTCGCGCCCTGGTCTTCCCAATGCGAAACCGCATCAGTGACGTCTGGTCGGGCGAAACTCGCTGCTTACAGTTGCGGGGGCAGCGCCGGAATGTCGCGCGAATGCGCGATGCACCGGCTTCCCTCTTAGCCACTATGCCTTGCGACATAACGGACCGTGACGGCTACATCTGGTGTTATTCGCGGAAGCCTGTCAATGCCCCCCGCCCACTTTCTCCGCATCGAGATATGAAATCCACAAAGCGCGGTCCAGTTGACGGCCCTGCATGGTTGCCGGTAAGTGGACCCGTCGTGGTTCTTCGGGCTCGTTCGGCCCGAAGCTAAGAGGGAAGCCGGTGCGGCGTTGAGCCAAAGCCGGAGCTGCCCCCGCAACTGTAAGCGGTGAGCCGCTGTCCAATAACGCCACTGAAGCCTGCAAAGGTTTTGGGAAGGCCGGACAGCAGCACTGACCCGTGAGCCAGGAGACCTGCCTCGACAACATACACGTCCTCGGGCGGGGTGTCCCGGTGGTGCGGTTGCGATTCCGCACGCATTGCGCTGTCCGGAGTCCAGACGTGTCACTTTGGCCTTTGCCCCCAACTTCTGGGGTTAAGCCATGTCTTCTTTCAAAACGTCTTCTTCCAAAACGTCTTCTTCCACGACCTCCACTTCCACAATCGCGGTTGCAACGCTCGGCACGCCGCGGATCGGTCCGCGTCGCGAACTGAAGCTGGCGCTGGAAAGCTTCTGGTCCGGCGCGACCGACGAGAAAGCATTGATCGAGGCCGGCGCTGCGCTTCGCGCCGCCAACTGGGCGCGCCAGAAAAAGCTCGGCGTCACCGTGATCCCGTCGAACGATTTCTCGTTCTACGATCAGGTCCTCGATACCAGCGTCATGGTCGGCGCCATTCCCGAAATCTATGGCTGGAACGGCGGCGACGTTTCACTCGCGACCTATTTCGCCATGGCGCGCGGCGCGGAAGGCGATGCGCACCATCAAGGTTGCGATCACGCCCATCATGCGCATGGCAGCACCCACGGCGTACCCGCGCAGGAAATGACAAAGTGGTTCGACACCAATTACCACTACATGGTTCCCGAACTGCGGAAGGACCAGCAATTCACGCTGGCGTCGCGCAAGCCGATCAGGGAATACGAGGAAGCAAAGGCGCTCGGTTACCGGACCCGGCCGGTGCTGGTCGGACCGGTGACGTTCCTGAAACTTGCCAAAAGCACTGAGGCAGGTTTCGATCCGCTTTCGCTGCTCGACAGGCTGTTGCCTGTTTACATCGAAGTGCTCCGCGAACTCGCGGCCAAGGGCGCTGAATGGGTGCAGCTCGACGAACCATGCCTGGTGCTCGACCTCGACGCTGCCGCGCGTGATGCCGTTCGCCATGCCTATACGGCGTTCGCAGACGCGCTACCCGATCTGAAAATCATGCTGACCAGCTATTTCGGCGGGCTCGGCGACAACCTGAACACCGCGATGGCGCTGCCTGTCGCCGGGCTTCATGTCGATCTCGTTCGTTCGCCGAACCAGCTCGACGACGTCCTGAAGAAGGCGCCGCAAGGGCTGGTGCTGTCGCTCGGCGTCATTGACGGCCGCAATATCTGGCGCGCCAATCTGCCGGCGCTGCTCGACCGGCTTGAGCCCGTCGCCGCCAGGCGTGGCGCCCACACAATCCAGGTCGCGCCGTCCTGTTCGTTGCTGCATGTCCCGATCGATCTCGATCAGGAAACCGGTCTCGATCCCGATTTGAAGAGCTGGCTTTCGTTCTCGGTGCAGAAGATGGGCGAGTTGGCGGCACTCGGCCAGGCGCTGGCGGGCGGCCGTGATTCGGTGAAAATTGCCCTGTCAGGATCAGCCGCAGCGGCGGCGGCGCGCACGGCGTCGCCCAAGGTGCATGACGCCGCGGTAGCACAGCGGCTCGCAACCGTCACACCGGCGCTGGGTCATCGCGCAAATGTTTTCGCCGAACGAGCCAGGATCCAGCGCGCGCGCTTCAAACTGCCGCCCTTCCCGACCACGACCATCGGCTCGTTTCCGCAAACGGCCGAGGTCAGGAACGCGCGCGCCGCGCACGCCAGGGGCGCGCTGAGCGACAGCGCCTACAAGGTGTTCCTGCAGAACCAGACCGCGCGCGCCGTTCGCTGGCAGGAGAATATCGGTCTCGACGTGCTGGTGCATGGCGAGTTCGAGCGCAACGACATGGTGCAGTATTTCGGTGAGCAGCTTTCGGGCTTCGCTTTCACCAAGCACGGCTGGGTTCAGTCCTACGGCTCGCGCTATGTCCGTCCGCCGATCCTGTTCGGCGACGTGTCGCGCCCGCAGCCGATGACGGTGGAATGGTGGAAATATGCTCAGTCGCTGACAGCAAAGCCGATGAAGGCGATGCTTACGGGGCCTGTGACCATCCTCAACTGGTCGTTCGTCCGCGACGATATTCCGCGTAGCGCATCCTGCCGCCAGATCGCACTCGCGATCCGCGACGAAGTAACCGATCTCGAAGCCGCCGGCGCCGGCATGATCCAGATCGACGAGGCGGCGTTGCGGGAGGGGCTGCCGCTGCGCAAGTCGGAATGGCAGGCCTATCTCGACTGGGCCGTCGACAGTTTTCGTCTCTGCTCTTCCAGCGTGCGCGACGAGACGCAGGTCCACACCCATATGTGCTACTCGGAATTCAACGACATCATCGACGCCATCGGCGCAATGGATGCCGACGTCATTTCGATCGAAACATCCCGCTCCAAAATGGAGCTGCTCGATGCCTTCAAGAATTATCAATACCCGAATGAAATCGGCCCCGGCGTCTACGACATCCACTCGCCGCGCGTCCCCGAAATCGGCGAGATGACCGGCCTGCTCAAGCTTGCACGGCAAAGGCTTTCCGACGCGCAGCTCTGGATCAATCCCGATTGCGGATTGAAGACCCGCAAATGGGAAGAGATCCGGCCGGCGCTGGCGAACATGGTCGCCGCCGCCCATCAATTGCGGGCGATGCCGTAAATCATCGGCCGCCCCGTCTCACATCCTGTGCCCGCAACACGAAGAGGAGAACTCCATGCGATTCCGGATCGAGTGCACGAGGTTTGGGACGGGGCAAGTCTATCACCGCCCCGGAACGACGAAGCTCTCTAATTCCCCGCCTGTAGCTCTCCAAAACGCTCCCAGCTCTTGCCGTTGAAGCGCATGAACTGCATCTGGTCGACCGGGACGTGGTCGGTCGGCGAGGTGTTGACCTTGATGCCCGGCAGCAGCATCGGCAATTCCAGATCCTTGATGGCGTAGGCCTGCTTCAGGATATTCTCGGTCGAGAGGTCGTCGCCGCAGGCTTTGAGCACCGCCTCCAGCGCCATCGCGCTGTTGTAGGAGTTAACGTAGTTGGTGTCGTGCAGGTCGCCTTCGGGAACGTATTTGACCATGAACTCCCGCCACCCCTTGACGCCCGGATCGTCCTTCCAGGCGGGATCGTCGGGATCCTTGACATAGGCGGTCGAGAGGATGCCGATGCCGGCCTCGAGCCCCGCGGGCTCCATCACGGTCGATACCCACACCGCGACATTGGACAGAAACGTCATCGGCCGCCAGCCGATCTCGAAGGCCTTGCGGATCGACTGCGCTGCGAATTTCGGCGTGGCCGCGATCACGAAGACATCCGCGCCGGAGGCTTTCAGCTTGACGATCTGCGAGTCGATGGTCGGGTCCTGGATTTCGTAGGTCGCCGCAGTTACGACAGCATCGTATTTTTCGCCGAGCACATCCTTCAGGCCGGCCAGATAGTCGCGGCCGAAATCGTCGTTCTGCGAAATGACAGCGAATTTGGCGTTGGGATTTTTCGCCAGCGCATAGCGCGCATAAAGCCGCGCCTCGTAACGGAACGGCCCCTGCACGCCCAATGTCGCCTGCGGATATTGCGTAATGTCGGCGAATTTCGAGGCGCCGGAACCGATGAACAATTGCGGGATGTTCTTGCCCTGCAGATATTTGGCAATAGCGGTGTTGTGCGCGGTGCCGATCGAGGAAAAGATCAACGCCACTTCGTCGCTCTCGACCAGCCGCCTGGTCTGCTCCACGGTCTTCGGCGGCGCGTAGCTGTCGTCAAGCGAGATCAGGTTGACCTTGCGGCCGTTGATGCCGCCGCGCTCGTTGAGCATCTTGAAATAGCCGACCTCGCCCTTGCCGAGCGCGCCGAACGCCGACACCGGGCCGCTATAGGGCATGGTCTGGCCGATCCTGATTTCGCTCGCGGTGACGCCGCGCATCTCGGCGGCCGGCGAGGTCGCCGGCAAGATCAGCAACGCCATTGCGCCCAGCGCGCCGTATCCGGTGGCGATACGCATCGGTCCCTCCTCCCCCTGTTTCCGCTGCGCGCGACGGCGCGGCGCGACTGGCCGGTTTATCGGCTCTTGTCGTGAGGGAGGATGCCATGGCGCCAAGATGGACGCCAACCATAATCATGATGGAGCAGACGGAACTCGCGGCCGATGGCGCAATAAAAAACGCGGCGTCACCGCCGCGCTTTTCCAGACTCAGTGCGGGCCGCTTACGCCTGCGGCTGGGGCTCCAGCCCGGCGTCCGGATCGGGACGCGGGCGCGGCTTGCCGGCCGGCGGCACGGCCGAGGTGCGGGGCGTGGTCGGCTCCAGCACCGATTCGCGGTTGGGCTTCTTGCCGTTGAGCAAATCCATGATTTCATCGCCGGTGAGCGTTTCGAACTCGAGCAGGCCCTTTGCCAAAGCTTCGAGGTCGGCGCGCTTCTCGGTCAGGATTCGCGTGGCTTCATTGTAGCCTTCTTCGACCAGGCGCCTGATCTCGGTGTCGATCTTCTGAACCGTCGCTTCCGACGCGTTCTGGGTGCGGGACACCGACATGCCGAGGAAAACCTCGTCCTGGTTTTCGCCGTAGGACACCGTCCCGAGGGCTTCGGAAAGGCCCCAGCGTGTTACCATCATCCGCGCCAGCCGGGTCGCCTGCTCGATATCAGATGAAGCGCCGGAGGTAACCTTCTCGCGGCCGAACACCAGTTCTTCGGCGACGCGGCCGCCCATCATGATGGCAAGGCGCGAGGTCATCTGCTCGAGCGACATCGACAGCTTGTCGCGCTCGGGCAGTTGCATCACCATGCCCAGCGCACGACCGCGCGGAATGATGGTCGCCTTGTGGATCGGATCGGTCGCAATGACGTTGAGGCCGACGATGGCGTGGCCGCCTTCGTGGTAGGCCGTCAGCATCTTCTCTTCTTCGGTCATGACCAGCGACTTGCGCTCGGCGCCCATCATGACCTTGTCTTTGGCTTCCTCGAATTCGGCCTGGGTCACCATGCGCTTGTTGCGGCGCGCGGCGGTAAGCGCCGCCTCGTTGACGAGGTTCATCAGGTCGGCGCCCGAGAAACCGGGCGTGCCGCGGGCGATGGTCTTGAGGTTGATATCCGGCGCCAAGGGCACCTTGCGGACGTGAACCTTGAGGATCTGTTCGCGACCGACGACGTCCGGATTCGGCACCACCACCTGGCGGTCGAAACGGCCCGGACGCAGCAGCGCGGGATCGAGCACGTCGGGCCGGTTGGTGGCCGCGATCAGGATCACGCCTTCGTTGGCCTCGAAGCCGTCCATCTCGACCAGCAACTGGTTCAGAGTCTGCTCGCGTTCATCGTTGCCGCCGCCGAGACCGGCACCGCGATGGCGGCCGACCGCGTCGATTTCGTCGATGAAGATGATGCAAGGCGCGTTCTTCTTGGCCTGCTCGAACATGTCGCGGACGCGCGAGGCGCCGACGCCGACGAACATTTCGACGAAGTCCGAGCCCGAGATCGTGAAGAACGGCACATTGGCTTCGCCGGCCACCGCACGCGCGATCAGCGTCTTGCCGGTGCCGGGAGGGCCGACCAACAGCACGCCGCGCGGAATCCGTCCGCCCAGCCGCTGATATTTGCCGGGATCGCGCAGGAACTCGACGATCTCCTGCAGGTCCTGCTTGGCCTCGTCGACGCCGGCGACGTCCTCGAACGTCACGCGACCGTGTGCCTCCGTGAGCATTTTGGCCCGCGACTTGCCAAAACCCATCGCCTTGCCGGCGCCGCCCTGCATCTGCCGCGACAGGAAGATCCAGACGCCGATCAGCGCGATGAAGGGCAGCCACGAGACCAGCAGCGAAACGAACCACGGCACGTTGTCGCCGGGCGGTTTCGCGGTGATCGAGACCTTGCCGTCATACAGCCGCTTCACCAGCGTCGGATCGTTCGGCGCATAGGTCTGGAAGCTGGAGCCGTTGGTGAAGGTGCCGTGGATTTCCGGTCCCTGGATCACGACGTCGCGAACGTGGTTCTGATCGACCTCCGTCAACAGCTGCGAGAATGAGATGTCCTGCGAGGACGCGCGCTGACCAGGGTTCTGGAAGAGCGTGAACAGCGCCAACAGCAGCAAGACGATTATGACCCAGAGGGCGAAGTTGCGCAGATTGGCGTTCATCGATCTTCCTTCGTGGCCGCGCGGATCGCGGCCTTATGTCCTTTGGCAGTATCCCTGGGTAGCCACGAGGGATTGCCCCGGACCGCTGCATACAATCTAGGTGCCGCCCCGGTCGATGCCAAGGGAACCACACAGGACTATTTAGCGCATCTTAGCGTGATTCCAGCTCAAATAATGGCGCTGAAACGGTTGTTTTCCGGGGGTGGTTAAGACTCCAGGATGGATTTCTGCCGCCTCAACCGGCCTTGCCGCGGCGGCGCGGCGCCGCTTCGACGCGAATCCGGCCGTCGCTCAGGCTGACCAGCGCGCCGGCAAGGGTCTGTTTCAGCTTTTCCGGGCGCCTTGGCGCGCTTTTCCCGATCGCTCGGTCCAGCGCCGATAGCAGGGCCTCAACCTTGCCCAGTTCCGCCGGGCCTTCATGACCGAAACGGTCGATTGCGCGCTTGAGCAGCCGAAGGCGGATTTCTTCCGGCAGCGCGGCAAATGCCTCGGCATCGAAAGTTTTTGCGTCGGGAGCCTTGGCCTCGACTCCAGATTCCGGCGCTTCGCGACGCCTGAGCGCCAAATAGCGCTCGGCGCCGTCGGCGAGAATCTCCACCGCGGCATTGGCCCGCGCCAGGCGCGCCGCGAGCCGGGCCAGGTTGCGCGCATCACCGCCCTCGGCAGCCAGCACCGGCATCATCGCGCGCAGCCGCGGGCGGGTGAAATTCATGTCGCGGTTGGTCGGATCGTCGGCGAAGTCGATCTTCGCCTTCTTCAAGGTGGCGACCAGTTGCGATTTCGAAACATGCAAAAATGGGCGCGCGAGCAGGACGCCATCGCGCTCGGTGACGCGCGCCATCGCTGCAAGGCCGGCGATGCCGCTGCCGCGCAGCATCCGCATCAACAAC
>LNAP01001762.1_pt1 | contig 22606 bp, 21 predicted proteins | sample 602601 | NCBI WGS metagenome assembly LNAP01 (sample SAMN02440304, study PRJNA202911) | soil metagenome | biome: Subtropical and temperate rainforests or woodlands; isolation source: soil samples (1 kg each in a 20% v/v slurry with milli Q water) were... ...
GCTGCGCTCCGACTGCCCGGCCGGATGAGCGTGGAATAGGTGGCCGGATGTTGGTGGGCTGGGTGGCCGGATGGCGTGGAATGCGCACGTTTTGCGGAAGCCGATCTGGGCGCGCACCCTAGTTTTTTTGAGCCCAATTACTTCCTGAAGGCCGGGCGACGAGACTTTCTTCGCGCCTTGCACGACCAAATCACAGTTCCAGTGATACCGGGCTCTGGGAAAAGCTATCTGATCACTCAGGTCATCGCTGAATACCTTGCGACGCAGCATTTTCCTCGTTTTGATGGCGTCATCTTCAAGTCAGTTCAAAAACCGGGTGAGCAGAACATCGTACTGTTCTCGCATGTGGCATCACAGGAGATCTCTGTAATGCAACCTGTCAATGGTGGGTACATGATTTTGGGGCCTAGAGAGTCATTGGGCCCTCAGATAGCATTCGTGCCTGGTAGCTTGGTTATACATACCATTACGGGCGTCCACTATGAGCAAGACGATTATGCACTTGGAACATAGTCTGAAGGCTTACGGTGCAGCACGTAACCACCAAGGTGATTAGGGAGGCAATATGCGGGTGAGCTATGATGATCCAGATAATATCTACTGGGTGGCGCCTTAATCAGTACCAGGTGGGGCTGATATAGAAGGCCGCGCTCGCTCACATTGGAGCTTCTGGGCTTCATTAAACGGTGCTGGATCTACTTCATGCCTTTGGGCTCCGACCTCCGCGCAGTCAAATCAAATACCTCCGCCGTTAGTGGATTGGGTGGACGTACTCCGCATGTTAGAAAAAGCTTTCGCGGAGGCCGGCACCGGGATGCCATCGCTTGCTGCATTAACCCGAATACATTGCGTTGCTCTCACGCCATAGCCGGCACCTGGGAGACAGTTTTCTGCACTTCCTACCGCTGAAAACGCTGACATCAGAACTACGTGATTATCGTCTTGAGCATGACCCAGGTATGTGATTACGATCATCGGTGCCCCATTCGCCGGTATGAGGTACTGGAGTGTCTGGGAAAGGCGGTATGGTTCCTCACTCTCCGTTTGCAAGACGATTTAATATTGCCCTGGCGGTCACCAGCGCTATATGAAGCCGCATGGTTGAATGATCTTCATCAGAGAGGCCTTTGTGCGAACCATCTGAGTGCAGCATTTTCATCAGCCCGTTCAGCATCCCTTTCCCATCCTGATTCCATTCGGCGCGGTTTTCGGATAGAAATTCGCACTTGGTCAAGGCTTGAAAACCGTTATTCAAGCTGGGGTTCGGTGGCAGCTCAGCAGATGCAATCTGCGTCGCTATCTCCAGAATGAGGCTCTCCATGAATGTCCTGATCTGAGCGTTAGCAGATGCCCAGTCACCCCTTGTATGCGCGTCGATAGCCTGATCAAGATGACCGCAAGATCTGGCGAAGCCAAAATGCTTCAGGTGCAAGTGCACCAGGTCATCGCCAGCAGGTAAGTCCACGTTTTGTGGCAAGCTTCGCCTCAGCCAAGGAGGAGTGCCTCGCCCACAATCTCCCGCATCCCATGTGACAGTGAACCCATCCCGCGCCAGGCAGCGCTCGAACGGCTCTTGATCCGCAAGTACGGGAGGCGAACTCATGAGCCGAACTGCTTCCCGGACGAGGGCTTCGCCATGTGTCATCTGTCCTTCCCTAGCCCAGAAAACAAGCTCCGCTCTGGCCAGGAGCGTCTGGTTGAATACCACTCTTTTCTTGGGAACCGACAGCTCACTTCCCGACGGTACCCACTGATCCAGATCAAGACGCTGCACCATCAGGTCAAAGCCTGCGTTTGTTCCTGCTTTCTCGATAAAATCTGATGCAGCCAATAGGGTCTGACGAGTGAAATGTAATTGCTCAGACATCATGTACTCCAGCGATCATTAGTTACTCTGCAACCGAGTCAGGCTGTAGTTTTTAGACTCGCGACTGGGCTTGCTTGCAAACAGCGTGGATAACGCCAAAGTGTTCAAGCTGCCGCTCGCTTACAGGGATCGTCATCGAGCGGCGACTTGAGCAACTATCGTGAAAGCCGAACTCGCAATCGACGAGCGCGCTCCTTAAACGCGGTCTCACCTCCTTCGAGAATCTCGCATACCCGCTCACGTATCAATCTGTCCTCCAGTCCGCCCGATAAGTACGTGATTGAAGGCAGTTGCCCGCTACCATGAGGGCCGCATTCAGCGATGATGATTTGGTCGGCATCCGTGTTCACGACAAGGTTGGCATTGTGGGTCACGATTATGACTTGTCGACTCGACTTGGCGGCCATGAACAATGGGACGAGATCGTTGTAGATTGACCTGGGGTCGAGGTTCTCTTCTGGCTGGTCAATGATCAGCGGCCGACTGTCTTTCGCATCGAGCGAAAGGTATAGCAGTAACAGTACAATTCCCCTGGTGCCAGGAGAAAGCTTCTGGATTTCAACTCCGTCGTAATTTATTGCGTAGCGAACAGAAATATGGTCGGTGCCGTACAGCCATTGAGCCAGGCGTTTAGTCCACCGTCGATACTCCGCGATATCCGATGTGGCCACCGGCGCATGCTCAACGAGCTGCTCCTGATAGTTCTTAATAAATTCTCTTAGCGCCAAAAGTACGGACTCGTCATCTCCATAGAGCCAAGGAGTATTCAACGATTCGAGCACTTTTTCGCGCAAGGTGCCCTTGCCTCTGAAAGGGCCCTTTCTAGATAGGTTGAGCAACGACTCACCCTCGGCTGACCAGGCTTCAATGTCGACGGTTCGGGCTACCGAAAAAGAAAGCTTGTTAAGAGTCCCTTGGGCACTTTCCAATCGCTGTTTGATGGGTGAATAGAGCTCCTGGAGAACTTGCTCCTCAGCAACGAGGGCAGAGAAAACGCGTTTGTATGAGTCACACCGTTCACTCACCAAGACTTCGAGACGTTGGGAGGCCCCGACATGGTCGGTTAACTTCTCCTTGCTGGCCCGCAATAGCTCAGTTTCCGTGGTTATTTTTGTTGATAGCTCTTTAAATCGCTTAGAGGTGTCTTGGTCGACGCTGACCAGCTGCTGGAGTCGATCAATTTCTGCCTGCAGCAACGAGAGAGTGCATTCTTCAAGCTTGGAGCCTTCAGCAATAAACTCGTGTTGAAGGTCTTCATTATGAGCAGGTGGTGTTCCTATCCATGCGTCTCTGTTCTTTTGAGCCTCGAGCAACATCTTCGACAGGATGGCACCGACGTCGCCTTCGTAGTCTCTGAAAAAAGCACTCCACTCATCATTCCCCAGACCACTTTTGGTATGGCGTGCTTGGATGTCTCTAAGATCACTGGGCGCCACGACTTGGCGAACATTGTTGACCTCATCCTGCATGAGGAGAATCTGCTGCTCTTGGGCTTTGAAATACCTCACATAGCCGGCAACCTTTTCTGAGGCGGCGGTCAGTAACTGCAGTCTGGACAGCCTGACCTCTGAGCCCTTCGCAACAAGCTTGCTTCTGTCTTCGGTTAGCCGTTTGACCAGCGAATCTTTTTCCTGCACCTGCGTGGTCAACTGGGGCACGAGGCTGCGTTTTTCGAGTTCGGTGTTTATTCTCTCTGACAGACTACCGAGTGATTCTTCTTCCCGACGTCTTGCCTCTCGATATCGCTCAGAACGGATATCTCTCAGGTCATTGAAGCTGATGGCACCCTCACGTTCGGTGGGGGAGTGCGACTCGTAAATTACGCGCTCGACCTCTGCCAGGAGGCCGTCCGTCATACCATCGGCTGAGCAAAGCTCTTCCACGAATTGCTGCGACAGATACCGAGCTCTTGGGTACACGAACTCATCGTCAGTCGTCTGGTTGAGCTGGATGGCCTGCGTGTGACCGTTGTACCACGTGATTTTCACTTCAGCATTTTGTAGGTGGTCTCGGGCTCTCACCAAGAACGAGTGGCCGGTAATTGCGCTGCCTCGTGCATCACAACCTGCCGCCAAGATGTCAGCCAGCGCGGTCTTGCCTGATCCTCTTGCGCCTACCACGGCAATCAGGCCCGGGTTCAGAGCCAAGGATGGTGTCTTGAGCCAAGGTGCATTGGTGATGTCGACTTGGGAAATGACCTCGGAGGCATTCCCATAAGGCGGTGGTTCCTCTCCAATGAAAGCCCTGCCTGCCGGATCGATACAAGCTTGACGGAGCGTGTCGAAGGTAGGACTTCCCTTGAGCCAGGTAAATCTTTTCCCATCAGGCGCTCCAGTCTTGGCAGTTTGATGGGCATCGCTGCCATGCAAGCACGGCTTCAGGCCGTTGTACCGCTCAACCAAGTTCTCTGCGGATAAAGCTTTTCTACCTAGCCAAAAATCCCTTTGATTCGGGTTGGAGGCAAAAATGACATGCGCGAATCGCTCGATTTCCTGGCGCCATACCTCATCTGCACCTTCTTTCAGCGCGGACGTACCATCATTCTCTTTTGCTGCGACTGCGATGATGATGTTGGCTTGTGCCCACTGGCTGTTTTTGTGCTTGTCCTTCAGCTCCTGAAACGAAACCTTGAAGCGCTCAGCACCATGGCGCAGGGCCGTTTGGTCATCTTGGATATCCGCGTTCGCTCGCTTCCCAAGCCTTCTCAAATCGCTTGGGGTGCACCTGAACTCGTCGTCGAAAGCCTTGAAAGTAAGCGAGGCAAGAAAGCGCTCTAGCTCTTCTAGGTGATTTTCTTCATCGGGACACACCAATAGATGGGCGTTGATCCAGGATTTTGCAGTTCCTACATCGAAGCGGATTTCTACATTAGGAAAGAGCAGTTCGCAGCTTGCAAGCCTGCCCGCCTGCTTGTGCTCAACCAGCTGTCTGTAGGTATCAAGCAGATAGTAATCCGTCACCGCGATCGCGCTAATGGTGGGAAAGGCGTCTTCAAGGGCGTTTAGATATCCCTCCCAATCACCTTTGAACTGATCGTTGAACAACGTGCCTGGTGCGTGGACGTGGGGATCCCATCGAAGCCAGCGAGATCCAGAGGAAAGAGGCTTTGGTTCATTCTGCATATTTACATCCTAGTAGGCAGATAGGAGACACATTGCGGCCACGGCACCAACCGCGCGGAGCGCGAGCATGAGCTGTCACCGTGCCACTATTTTGGATTCGGTCAGCTGTGTCAATCTGAAGCCGATGGAGCGGGTGCCCTCATATAGGGATGTCCAAATCGCCGCTCATCCCTTTGCGGTGGAGGGGAGAAGGGGCGGCATATCCAAGCGATGACATCAGCGCTTGGCTTGAAATGGTTGATAATCTCAGCTGGCTTTACCATGAAGAGGCGATGAGAAGCACCAAATGCCTCGTCGGCTGGATACCAGCAAAGGCTGGGTGTCTGATTGCAAGCGGAGCGCGCAGGCGCGAGGATGGAAGCCCTCCGGGCCGAGACGTCGCCCTGGCGAGCGGCTCGGTTCACGACAGCCGTCCCGAAGGGCGCGCACTGCAATTTTTCCAGGCATTTTTACGTGACACGCGACATCAGAATAAATATTTCTAGTTTCTCCTAAAGTTTTTTAAGCGACGAACCGTTTAAATTTGTATTTAGGTGCAGTGGTATATGCAGATGTTGGATGAAAGTCGTTTGCCGAACAGCATCGTGTTTAAAGCTGAGCGTTCAATGGTGTGTCGGGCATTTGCCGAACAGAGGGTATTCACTGCGTCGATTGAGTTAACCGGAAACGTCGTAACGTGTATTTTGGACGATTCTGAATACTCCTTTACGGCGCAACAATGCGCTGAGCTTGCGGATAGCCTCGCTACCCTATTGAAAACCAGCACTGAACGCGCCGCCAGCCAAATAAAAGTTGGACGTCCGCTACAGCTCGATTTTTGTGAGATTTTCTACCAGTTGATTCTATCGAGAAGTTCGGCGAGCGGATGCGATCGACTATACGGCTATGATTACGACTCTGACCGTGTGCTTCTTGGTGCCTCTGGATCGTTCCGATATCCCGGTACGCGTGATTCCTACAAGCTATTCGTAGGGTTCAATGATGAGCTTGGCCTTCCATTTTTAGGTATCGAGGACTGGGTGTACACCTTCAGCTTTGGCGAAGCGTCCTGGCTAATCGAGCAGTTGTGCGTTGGAGGCTATTTGCTTGCACAGATAGAACAAACAGAAAAAGAATTTAGAAAGAACGGAAGGAATTATCAATGAGCTCATCCAGTGTAGATCCCGCTGTTGTAACAGAATTCAAACGCGACTTCCTGTGCTGGCGAGGTCGGGAGTTCGATGAACGCTATGAATGCCGTGTTGCAGGCACTGACGGGAGAGGCGCGAGTATTGAGTTTGAACTCGATGGGATCGTTGTCGGCGCGGAAGTAGCGGCAGATATTGCCTTTTGCCTTTCTGAAGCTCTGGCAGTCGCGGAGCAGACGGATGTAGAAAGTGCGACCGCAGCGATACGTGACGAAGGCTCACTTACTAGGAAGTATCGGTTGTCGTGCGGCGCATGGCAGGTCAGTGCAACCGGTGTTGTGCCTGTTGAGAATGCTAGCCCTGAGCTTCTTGGCGATGCGATCGGAGCAGGCTCCTTCGTGGCTGTTCGAACCATAGAGGAGGGGGGCTTCGAACTCGAGTTCGGAGGGATGGGCTACTCGTTTTCTGTGCAGGATGCATCCTGGTTGCAAGAGACGCTGCTTGAAGTTAGTCAGCAGCTACCGAAGCAGTACCCTCGAGTAGGCTTACTTAAAGCAGCAGAAGCGGCCGTAGCTGGGGGTTAGGGGCTGACAAGTCTAACTTGTAGAGGGCCTAGATACTGGCATCGTGGGCGTCGATCGCTTCGTTGAGTGAATCGAACCATAGTAGCGGATCGGCACAGTCAGTCGTCTGGATTCGCTGTGCGATCCTATCTTCGAACGACTTAAAGTTTGAGAGCTTTTCGTCGCTAGAAAAGTAATCAGTGGCTGCGATGGCGAACTTTTCTGCGTTCAAGCCTTGGAGGCAAACATAACGGATCGCCGCGTTCGAGGGCAGGCGTCGCCATGTGATGACTTGAGTGAAACAGGCGTGCTGGGTTCCTTCAGGTAGCTGTACTGGGTTTGCCGGCAAGGAAATTTCATCGCGTCCACGGTGCGCTGGGTCTACCAAGTGCTTTAAAGTCTCGCGACTTTTTTCGATCTGGTCTCGCAGTTCCTCCGAGTTCAAGAATAGCCCTCCACGCTCAGTGACCGTGAGGGACTTCAATTTATTTGCGGCGTCGATAAACTCCTGCTCGCGTCTTACTTCCCACTCTGACCTTTTATCTTTGAATAGCCACCGTAGGCGATCTATAAGCCACTGCATGTTTTGCTTCCGGGGATTGGCTCAAGTGGTAGTTTCGCATTCATGAGGGATAGCTCGGGTGAGTAGTCCAAGATTCCAATTTCGGCTGACCTTATGATTGGGTTGTTGTATCTTTCCAGTACGCTTGCCTTTTCAAGAATCGTGGACTTTAGGTTGTCTGAACAAACCACCAGGATCCATTTTTTCTCGGAGATTTTTCTTACGAGAGCGTCCAGTGCAAATACGAAAGCCCTTAGCTTTTCTTCGTTCAGATCTTGATCGATAACAATATCTAAACGACCATTGTCAATTTGTAAAACCTTAATTGGGGAAAACATCCTGGCAATCAGCGCTTCCTCGATAATGGTAATTACTTTTGAGTCGAATTCGCCATTCCAGAGAACTACAAATCGTTGTAGTCCGACCGATTTGCGAAAGCCGAGCGACGGGGTGTGTGACTGCGGAGTCGAAAATATCAAGTATTGTGTTTCATCTTGAGCGGAGGCAATTGAGCCTTGGGACTCCGTATGCAAAAAACGCGAGTAAATCATAGGTATTCCAAATCATTGAAAACGAACCCGCGAGCGGACTTAGCGGGCTAGTGCATGCTCGTTGTTTGTGGCGCTGTCTCGTTCTATTACTGAAATACAGATGGGGGTGTTTAGTCAAGTTTTTTTGTCTTGTCTTGGGGGGGTTTAAGTTGGTTGACGGTATTCTTAAAGTATCCTGTTATGAGTATTTTATAGAAGTGTTTTTCGTCAGGTTTAAATGTCAATTCATTGGTAATTAGTGGCTTGTTATATATGGGTGTTTTTTTCTTTTGGGGAGCCTTTCGTTTAAACGGAGGATTGCAGGTGTCGGTTGGAAATAGCTAATTAGGATGCCTGGGGGTATGACAGCTTATGAAGGGTATACATATCATCCTGCGGTGATTTAGCTTCGAAAAGACCGGATGGGATATTTTAGGGGGCGTTTCTGTGTCCCTGCGTCGATAGACGTGTCAGCTGCCTTATAGATGTGGTCGGCTTAGGCTAAATTGACAGGACAAAGCTGGTTTCACAGGAGGCTTCTGCTAGTGATGTTGGGGCGGTTAATCGACTAAGTCGCGTAGCGCCCTCTGGTGCGTTCAAACGTGGTATCTGCTATGGCAGCTGTGACCTGCATAGCCCAGCGTAGGCTTCAGTCCTGGGCTTTGATGCCTCTGTCGCTTGAGGTGCTAGCTTAAATAGGGGTTTGCATCGAGCCAGACAGGCAGAGCTCAAAGATATAGAATCAAGCGCCTGTTCCTCGGGTTTACATTTTGACTCATCGAGGAGCCATCGAAATTCACTTTTTTGTGCAGCACTGAGAAACCAGGTTTACATTTTCACCTTGATGAAGCCCATTTTTGGGTGGGGTTGACCTGCTTTTAAATATGTGAACGATTTTAGCAGCGTGGCATAAGGTTTTAGCCTTGAATTTATTAGGTTTTTTAAGATTTATGCTGGTGCAAACTCAAGTTTCTCTTGGGTTTACATTGGTGTCGCGAGATATATTTGGCGCCGGCAAAAGCACCAACCGCGATTACCTGGCCGAGCGTTTGCGCGCTGCGGGCGTCGAGGTGGTGCTGACCCGCGAGCCCGGCGGTACGCCATTGGCCGAGCGCATCCGTGAAGTGCTGCTGGCCCCAGGTGAAGAACAGATGAACCCGGACACCGAGCTGCTGCTGGTGTTCGCCGCACGCGCCCAGCACCTGGCCGAAGTGATTCGCCCGGCGCTGGCCCGCGGCGCCGTGGTGATTTGTGACCGTTTCACCGATTCCACCTATGCCTACCAAGGCGGTGGCCGCGGCCTGTCCCAGGCGCGCATCGCCACCCTGGAGACCTTCGTCCAGGGCGATTTGCGTCCCGACCTGACCCTGGTGTTCGACCTGCCGGTGGAAGTCGGCCTGGCCCGTGCCAGTGCGCGTGGCCGCCTGGACCGCTTCGAACTGGAAGGCCAGGCGTTTTTCAACGCCGTGCGCAGCGCATTCCTTGCCCGGGCCAAGGCCGAGCCGGCGCGTTACTACCTGTTGGACGCCGCCCAGCCGCTGGCCCAGGTGCAGCAGGCCATCGATGCGCTGCTACCCACATTGCTGGAGCGCGCCCGTGGCTGAAGCCTACCCTTGGCAGGACAGTCTCTGGCAGCAACTGGCGGGGCGTGCCCAGCACGCCCACGCCTACTTGTTGCACGGCCCGGCGGGTATCGGTAAGCGCGCACTCGCCGAACGCCTGATGGCCAGCCTGCTGTGCCAACGTCCGGTCAACCTGGAAGCCTGCGGCGTGTGCAAGTCCTGCCTGCTGCTCAAGGCCGGCAGCCACCCGGACAACTACCTGCTGGAACCCGAGGAAGCGGACAAGGCGATCAAGGTCGACCAGGTGCGTGACCTCGTCAGCTTCGTGGTGCAAACCGCGCAGATGGGCGGGCGCAAGGTCGTACTGATCGAGCCGGTGGAGGCGATGAACATCAACGCGGCCAACGCCTTGCTCAAAAGCCTCGAAGAACCTTCCGGCGATACCGTGCTGTTGCTGGTCAGCCACCAGTCCAGCCGCTTGTTGCCGACCATTCGCAGCCGTTGCGTGCAGCAGGCGTGCCCATTGCCCAGCGAGGCGATGAGCCTGCAATGGCTGGAACAGGCTTTGCCGGACTGTTCCGAAGCCGAACGCGTCGAGTTGCTGACCCTGGCCGCCGGCTCCCCCCTGGCCGCCGTGAAGCTGCAGGCCCAGGGCGTGCGCGAGCAACGCGCACTGGTGGTGGACGGGGTGAAAAAGCTGCTCAAGCAGGAGTTGTCCGCCACCCAGTTGGCGGAAACCGCCTGGAAGGACATCCCCTTGCTGCTGCTGTTCGACTGGTTCTGCGACTGGTCGAGCCTGATCCTGCGCTACCAGTTGACCCAGGATGAAAATGGCCTGGGCCTGCCGGACATGCGCAAGGTCGTGCAATACCTCGCGCAGAAAAGCGCACAGGACAAGGTGCTGAATATCCAGGACTGGATTCTCGCCCAGCGCCAGAAGGTCCTCGGCAAGGCCAACCTCAACCGCGTGCTGTTGCTCGAAGCGCTGCTGGTGCAGTGGGTCGGTTTGCTCGGCCGGCGTTAATTTCCGTGGCCGACGGGTGTATCGTCGGCCAGATCCTTCCCGTGATTGAAGTTGTCATTTCCTATGCTCGTAGATTCCCATTGCCACCTTGATCGCCTCGACCTCGCCCAACACGGCGGTTCCCTCGACGCCGCCCTGGAAGCGGCCCGCCAGCGTGGGGTCGGGCACTTCCTGTGCATCGGCGTCAGCGCCGACAATGCGGCCGACGTCAAAGCCCTCGCGGATCGCTACGCGGACGTGGATTGCTCGGTGGGTATCCACCCGCTGGACCTCAAGCCCGGCGAAGCCCCGGCCCTCGACTGGTTGCTCGGCGAACTCAACCACCCACGGGTGGTGGCGATTGGTGAAACCGGCCTGGACTATCACTACGAGCCCGAAGCCGCGCTATTGCAGCAAGCGTCGTTCCGCCTGCACCTGCACGCCGCCGAGCAGACCGGCAAACCGGTCATCGTCCACACCCGCGGCGCCCGCGCCGACACCCTGAGCCTGCTGCGCGAAGCCGCATTGCCCCAGGCCGGCGTGCTGCATTGCTTCACCGAAGACTGGGACATGGCCAAGGCGGCCCTCGACCTGGGGTTCTACATTTCCCTGTCGGGCATCGTCACCTTTCGCAATGCCGACGCCCTGCGTGACGTGGCGCGACAAGTGCCGGCCGACCGGCTGCTGGTGGAAACCGACTCGCCGTACCTGGCGCCGATTCCCCATCGCGGCAAGCCGAACCTGCCGGAGTATGTGCGTGACGTGGCGGATTACCTGGCGATGCTACGCGGTGAATCCTACGAACGCTTTGCCGAACAGACCACCGAGAACTTCAAGCGCCTGTTCCCGCTGGCGCACGTCGCGGGTTGACGCGACCAAATCCGAGGCAAAAAAAACCCGGGTTCTGGGGGGGGAATCCGGGTTAAGACCATTAGGAGTAAAACAAGGGCACGCAGTCCGTCGGTACCCAGGTCGACGCTTCACTTGGGGGAGATGTCGCGCCGACAGTTGAAGTATTGATCAGTATCCGATTCAGTCCAGTCGCGTCTGGTCGTTTTTTAAACAGATTTGGAATACGCGCGCTTCGCTTGAGTTCTCATTGAGCGGATGTACAGGCGTAGACGTCACGTATTATTTCTGACTGAACGCCATGAATTCGTCGGCATGCTGAAAGTAATGTGTGTGAGCGGTTCACATAAGCGTTGCCCAACGACCGTTCAGTCGGGATAATCCCTCGTACCGGGTAAATCGTATCGCCACGTCTCCTTGGCCCTGCGCAACCCTCCCTATACCGACCTCTGCAGACCTTTTCCTCATGCAAAAAGAACCCCGTAAGGTCCGTGAGTTTCGCCGCCGCGAGCAGGAAATTCTCGACACCGCCCTCAAGTTGTTCCTCGAACAAGGTGAAGACAGCGTTACCGTCGAGATGATCGCGGATGCCGTAGGTATCGGCAAAGGCACCATCTACAAGCACTTCAAGTCCAAGGCCGAGATCTACCTGCGCCTGATGCTCGACTACGAGCGCGACCTGAACGAGCTGCTGCATTCGGCCGATGTGGACAAGGACAAGGAAGCCCTGTCGCGGGCCTACTTCGAGTTCCGCATGCGTGACCCGCAGCGCTACCGCCTGTTCGACCGCCTGGAAGAGAAGGTGGTCAAGGGCCATCAGGTGCCGGAAATGGTCGAGGAGTTGCACAAGATCCGCGCCTCGAACTTCGAACGCCTGACCCTGCTGATCAAGGGCCGCATCAGCGAAGGCAAGTTGGAAGACGTGCCGCCGTATTTCCACTACTGCGCCGCCTGGGCGTTGGTGCATGGCGCGGTGGCGCTGTACCACTCGCCGTTCTGGAGCAATGTATTGGAAGATCAGGAGGGTTTCTTCCAGTTTCTGATGGACATCGGTGTGCGTATGGGCAACAAGCGCAAGCACAGCAGCGAGCTGCCACCCGTTGACGCTGCACCTGCTGGCACACCTGCCGCGTAATGATTTGCTGCCAGGTGCAGTAACCCAGGAATATACTCAGGTAAGGCTATTGCCAAAAGCTGATTTATGAGTCAGCTTTTGCTGCGTCTGAATTATCCTCTGCCGGAGTGATCCATGATCGTTGATCGTCAAGGCAGGCGTTTTCGCAATTTGCGGATCAGCCTGACCTCAGCCTGCAATTACGCGTGTACCTATTGCGTGCCTAACGGCAAGCGGCTGGTGGCTGCCCAGGACGAACTCTCGGCCGAGGCCATGGCCCGTGGCGTGGCTTACCTGATCGAAGCCGCCGGTATCGAGCGCCTGCGCATCACCGGTGGTGAGCCGTTGGTCAGCCCCAAGCTGGAAGCCTTCATGGGCGCCGTGGGCGGGATGGGCCTCAGTGAGATCAGCCTGACCACCAACGGCCAACTGCTGGCGCGCAAACTGCCGCTGCTGGTGGACGCCGGCATTCGGCGCATCAACGTATCCCTCGACACGCTGAACGCCGAGGCCTTCCGCAGCATCGCCCGTGGCGGCGACCTGGCCACGGTGCTCGATGGCATGGACCAGGCGCGCGCGGCCGGGATCAAGATCAAGGTGAATATGGTGCCGTTGCGCGGCCAGAACCTCGATCAGGTGATGCCGCTGCTCGACTATTGCCTGGAACGGGGCTACGAGCTGCGCTTTATCGAACTGATGCGAATGGGCCACCTGGCCAAGGACTCCAATGCCTTCCTGCAGCAATTCGTCAGCCTTCAGCAACTGCTGAGCCTGATCGGCGAACACCACGAATACCTGCAAGCCAACGCTCCCGTGGACGCCACGGCGGTGCGCTACGAAGTGCCGGGCAAGGGTTTCTTTGGGGTGATCGCCAACGAAAGCGTGCCGTTCTGCCGCACCTGTTCACGGTTGCGGCTGTCGTCCACCGGTTGGTTGCATGGCTGCCTGTCGTCGAGCAATCGTCACTATGTCGGCGACCTGCTGGATAAACCGCGCCACCAGGCGCTGCCGGCCTTGCAAGGCTTGCTGATCAAGGCCCTGGGCGACAAACAGGAAGTGGCGTTCTCCGGTGGTGCGACCATCATGAAAATCATCGGCGGCTAACCCGGTTTTCAAGATTGCGCACAATCCAGTGTGGGAGGGGGCTTGCCCCCGATTGCAATGTGTCAGTCCCAGATAATCTGACCGACTCGCCGCAATCGGGAGCAAGCCCCCTCCCCAAATGGCGCGGATTCTGCATCTCATGCCCATTCGCCGGTTTTCCGTCACCGGCTTCTGGAGGATTAGGATGCGTAGTCTGGTTTTGTTGCTGGCGTCGTTGACGCTGAGTGGTTGCATGACCGTCAGCGATATGGCCGAAGGCACCCGTTATCAGATGAGCGACGCCGGGTTGCTGGACCACAGCGACACCCGGCGCTCCGCGTCGATTCGCGTGCAGCCGGACTCCTTTGTCTTCATCGCCCAGGGCGCCTTCGTGCCGCCCGGCAGCGCCTATCCGCGCCCGAACGTGGTCGCCGAAGAAGCCTTCAACGGCTTCGTCGAATACTTCCCCATGGTGCGCCGCGCCCGCCAGCCCGAAAGCCTCGAACAAGCCATGGCCGAAGCCCGTGCGGCCGGCGCTCACTACTTGCTGTACTGCCGCTTCGCCAAGGCGGATGACCGCATCGGCAACGCCGATGAGTGGACCGATCAACAGGCCCTCGACCGTGTCGGCCTGGACAGCGGCGTTATCCAGATCATGTTGATCGAGACCAGCACCCAGTATTTGATTGATACTGCACGGATTCGCAGTCGTGGCGGTTTACTGACGTTCCACGACAATACGCCCCAAGATCTGATCGCCCGCCCGCTGGCGCAGTACGCCCGAGGCCTGCTGGGCATGAGCGATCAGTAAGCCAGAGGAGAAGCCCATGACCGATTCCGCCAAGGCCAATGATCTATTGGCCCAACTGCCCAAGGGCAAGGGGCCGGCGCCGGTGCATCTGTGGAACCCGGACTTCTGCGGCAACATCGACATGCACATTGCCCGCGACGGCACCTGGTATTACCAGGGCACGCCGATCGGGCGCAAGCCGATGGTCAAGTTGTTCTCCAACATCATCCGCCGCGATGGCGATGAGTACTTTCTGGTCACCCCCGTGGAAAAGGTCGGCATCACCGTCGAGGATGCGCCGTTTGTCGCGGTCACCCTGGAAGTCGAAGGGCAGGGCGAAAGCCAGCGGTTGCGCTTCACCACGCAAGTCGACGAGCAGGTCGAGGCCGATCTTGAACACCCGCTGCGGGTGGTGATCGACCCCGACACCGAGGAGCCTTCGCCCTATCTGCGCGTGCGCGCCAACCTCGAAGCCCTGGTGCATCGCAATGTGTTCTACCAATTGGTCGAGCTGGCGGTGAGCCGTCCGATCGACGGTCAGAACTGGCTCGGCGTGTGGAGCGGCGGGACGTTCTTCCCGATTGGCCTGGAGCCCTGAGGAGGTTTTTTTCCTCTCCCTGAAATAATTCGCTTGCTGTAAACGGCTGCTTTCGGTTATCAATTTGTACATGATTAGACATGTCCGATTCGATAAGAAAAAACGCGTCGTCGACGAACTCATCCGCCGTATCGAAGGTGGGGTGATGGCCGACGGTTTCCTGCTGCCGGGTGAGCATCAACTGGCCGAAGAGTTTGCGGTCAGTCGCGGCACGCTGCGCGAAGCCCTGGCCGAGCTCAAGCGCCGCAACTACATCGCCACCCAGGGCGGCGTCGGCTCCATCGTCACCTATGACGGCATGGTGCTCGACCAACGCAATGGCTGGGCCCAGGCCCTGGCCGACACCGGCGCCCTGGTCAGCACCGACATCCTGCGCTTCGAAGCCGTGACCCGCCCGGACCTGTTCAGCCGCTTCGGCAGCGACCAATTCATCGCCCTCGACCGTCGCCGCCGCGCCGCCGATGGCCGCGCCGTGTCTTTGGAGCGCTCGCTGATGCCGGCCTCCGGAGGCCTGGAAGGCTTGCCCCGGGTCGGGCTGATCGACAACTCCCTGACCATCACCCTGGCCGCCTACGGTTACGTCGGCGCCGAAGGCGATCAATGGATCGGCGCCGAGCCTCTGACCGATGAAGACGCCGAGCTGCTCGAGCGCCCGGTGGGCACGGTGTTTCTCAAGGCGTCGCGCACCACTTACGACCGGCGCGAACGCTTCATGGAATACGTGGAGAGTCTGCTCGACCCGCTGCATTTTCGTCTGCACTTGCAGTTTGGCGCGACGAAATGAGCGCGCACAATCGTGCCCTCGGCGCCTTCTACGGTCTGGCGTTGGGCGATGCCCTGGGCATGCCCACCCAGTCTTTGAGCCGCGAGCAGGTCCGGGCGCGCTTCGGTGCCATCACCGGCCTGGAAGATGCCGACGCCGACCAACCCATCGCACCGAACATGCCCGCCGGCTCCATCACCGATGACACCGAGCAGGCGATCCTCGTCGGCGAGTTGCTGGTGGAAGGCCAGGGCACGATCGAGCCGAGCGTACTTGCGCGACGCCTGATCGACTGGGAAGCGCGAATGCGCGCCAAAGGCTCCCAGGACCTGCTGGGCCCGTCGACCAAGCGCGCCATCGACATGATCCTCGCCGGGCATACGCCTGAAGAGTCCGGGCGCTACGGCACCACCAACGGCGCGGCGATGCGTATCGCGCCGGTGGGGATTGCCGCCGATGTCAGCGACCCCGCGCCGTTCATCCGTGCGGTGATCCAGGCGTGCCAGGTGACCCACAACACCAGCCTGGGCATCTCCAGTGCCGCGGCAGTGGCGGCAGTGGTCTCGGCCGGGATCAACGGCGCGGACCTGGGCGCAGCGCTGAACATCGGCAGCCAGATCGCCCAGCAGGCCGAACGCCATGGACACTGGGTGGCCGGCGGCCGTATTGCCACGCGCATCGGTTGGGCGCGGACCTTGAGCGTCGCCAGTGGCGACAAGGCGCTGTTCGCCGACCTGCTCTATGAATTGATTGGCACCTCGGTCGCTTCCCAGGAATCGGTGGTGGTCTCGTTCGCCCTCGCGCAGCAAGTGGCGGTGGGCGAGATGAACGCCTTCGAGGCCTTGTGCGTGGCCGCCAGCCTGGGCGGCGACACCGACACCATCGCCGCGATCCTCGGCGCGATGCTGGGCGCGTGCCTGGGGATGCAATGCTGGCCGGCGGCGATGATCGAACAGGTCCAGCGGGTCAACGGGCTGGCGTTGCAGCCGTTGGTTGAAGGGCTGCTCAGCTTGCGCCAGGCGCTACAGGCCAGCGCGCTCGCGCACTGACCGAGTCAACATTGCGATTTGCGAATTTGCCACAACCCTAACAATACTGGCACCAGGAGCACCCGCACATGAGTACGTCCACTTCCGGCCCAAGCGCCGGGCGCTTGGAAACGCGCGGCATCGAACCGGTCCCCGAAGGCGAGTGCCACGGCCATCCGCTGCAACTGTTCTGGGTGTGGTTCGCCGCGAACATCAGCATCCTGGGGTTGCCGCTGGGCGCCACCCTGGTTGCGTTTCGCGGCCTGGCCATCTGGCAGGCGGTCATCGTCGCCATCCTCGGTGCCGCCGGCTCCTTCGCGGTGGTGGGCATTATCTCGATCGCCGGGCGGCGCGGGCGGGCGCCGAGCCTGACGCTGTCCCGCGCCATCTTCGGCGTGCGCGGCAATATCGGGCCGACGTTGGTGTCGCTGATGTCGCGGCTCGGTTGGGAGACCGTCAACACCACCACCGCTGCGTTCGTGCTGCTGTCGTTGTGTACGCTGCTGTTCCACACCCCGGTCGCGGCGAAAAGTGCGCCGCTGCTGACGCTGCTGTTCATCGCCATTTTCGTACTGCTGACCCTGGCCGTTTCCGGCCTGGGCCATGCGACTTTGCTGGTGATCCAGAAGTGGGCGACCTACGTGTTCGGCGCCTTGAATCTCCTGGTCGGCGGCTTCCTCTGCGCCACCATCGACTGGAGCGCAGTGTTCAACGCCACCCCGGCGCCCTTGAGCGCGATGCTCATCGGCATCGGCACCATGGCCGCCGGCACCGGGATCGGCTGGGCCAACGCCGGCGCCGACATGTCGCGCTACCAACACCGCAGCGTCACGGCCGTGCGCCTGGTGGCGTCTGCCGCGTTTGGCGCGGGCATTCCACTGGTGCTGCTGATCACCCTCGGCGGCCTGCTGTCGGTGGGCAACAACGACCTGGCGGCGGCGACCGACCCGATCGTCGCGATCCGCGACATGCTGCCCACCTGGATGGCCGTGCCGTACCTGATCACCGCGTTTGGCGGGCTGTTGCTGTCGAATAACCTGTCGGTGTATTCGGCCGGCCTCACTACCTTGACCCTCGGTTTGAAGGTCAAGCGCGTGTACGCGGTGATCGTCGATATCGTGGCGATCTTCGCCGGTTCGATCTACTTCATGCTGATCGCCGACAGTTTCTACGGCCCGTTCATCACCTTCATCTCGTTGCTGGCGGTGCCGATCACCGCGTGGGTGGGGATCTTCGTGGTCGACCTGATTCACCGTCATTACTACAGCCCCGACGACCTGCTGAACGTCAGCCCAAGCAGCGCCTACTGGTATCGCGGCGGCGTGGAATGGCGCGCGTTGGGGGCGTGGGCCGTGGCGATCGGGCTGGGGTTCAGTTTCACTACCATCGGCACCACCGCCGACAACATCTGGTTCGCCGGGCCGTTGTCCGATTCCTGGCTGGGCCACAACGGCCTGGGCTGGATCGTGACTTTCGTGGTGGCCGGCGGGATATATGCGTTGCTCGGCGGCGCGGCTGACCGGCGTCCGGCATTGGTCGAGCGTGCCAATGCCTAGGTTGCTGCACACCGGCCAGGTCATCGTCGACCTGGTCATGGCCCTCGATCAATTGCCGGCGAGCGGCGGCGACGTGCTGGCGCAATCGGCCCGTTTCGAAGCCGGCGGCGGTTTTAATGTGATGGCGGCGGCGCGGCGCAACGGGCTGCCGGTGGTCTACCTGGGGCGCCACGGCAGCGGCCGTTTCGGCGACCTGGCCCGTGCGGCGATGCACGCCGAAGGCATCGACATCGCGCTGCCCGCCAGCGCCGGCAAGGACACCGGCCTGTGCGTGGCGCTGACCGAAGCCAGCAGCGAGCGCACCTTCATCTCCCATCTGGGCGCCGAGGGCGAGCTGAGCGCCGAGGACTTGGCCAACGTCGCGCCACGTGCCGATGACTACGTGTACGTGAGTGGCTACAGCCTGCTTCTCGACGGCAAGGCCCAGGCGCTGATCGACTGGCTACTGGCGCTGCCACGGGCGATTACGGTGGTGTTCGACCCGGGCCCGCTGGTCAAGGCGCCCGATTCGGCGTTGATGCGCGCGCTGCTGCCGCGTATCGACATCTGGACCAGCAACGGCCCGGAAGTCCTGGCGTTCACCGGCGCGGCGGATATGGCCGAGGCGCTGATCAAGCTCAACCAGTATCTGCCCGCCGACACACTGCGGGTGGTGCGCGATGGGCCGAACGGTTGCTGGGTCGGGCGGGCGAATGCGCTTGAGCCTGTGCCCGGCTTCAAGGTGCAGGCGCTCGACAGCAATGGCGCCGGAGACGCCCACGCCGGCGTGTTCATCGCCGGTTTGGCCAACGGTTTGAAACCGCTCGACGCGGCGTGCCGTGCCAATGCGGCGGCAGCCCTGGCGGTGACGCGCTGGGGGCCGGCGACTGCTCCCGGCGCCGCGGAAGTCGACGCATTCCTCGCTGGATAAGCCCCCGCATAGGCGCTCGGGCTTGCCCTGACTCATAGGCTGGCGCCGACTAACCCGCTATTTCGATGCTTCACGGCGCAGGCTGTTTCGGTGCGCCAGGGATGTTCGAGTCGTCGCCCTTGTTGATACCGGGCTGATTGACCCCCGGGCCCATCTTGCCGTTACCGACGGCGGCGGGTGTCTGGCGCTGGGTGTCGTTGCCTCGGGTGCGCGGGTCGGCGCCGTTGTCGATGATCGCGCCACCATTGGTGTCGAGGCCAGTGCCCATCGAGTCCTGGGATTCCTGGGTCGCCGGGCTCGGCGGGGTGCCGACCGGATCGGTCTTGCCGGTGGACGAGGACGCGGCCAAAGCGCTCAGCGACGCAGCGGACAGCAGCGCCGTGAAGGCGAGGGCAGCACACTTGGAATGCTTCATGAGGGTGTCTCCATTAGGGTTAATGTCCTTACCCTTTATTGGTCAGCCCTCATGTGGGGTTCGTGCCTGGATGCCGACGAGCGGTATCAGGACACCTGTAAGGTTTTGTGCGCCGCGAACTGGCGCGCTATCAGGCGTGCCACGGTGATCATCCAGTTCAGTGCAGCGATGGCCAGTACGCCCATCATCAATGTCGACAGGCCGTAGTCGACGATGATCCTGCCCGCCAGCCAGGGAAACCCGAAGACGCCGACAAAATACGCCAGGCTGAACAGCAGCAACGCCTGGGACGTCGTGCCGGACGGCGCTTCGTGGGCGACCAGCCCATTGATCACCGAATACGTCAGGCCGTAACCCACCCCCAGCGTGGCAGCCGCCAGCAGGTAGCTGAGGTTACCGCTCACACCAAAAGCAAACAGTGCAATCGAGCCGAGCATGATCCCGGACAACACACAGGCGGCCCGGTAGGCATCACGCTTGACCACGAAGCCGGCGATCAACAGACGGCTGGTGATCGCGGCGCTCAGGAACCCCGCGAAGAACAGCGAATAATCCAACCCATGCGCGGCCGCGTAGCTGGTCTGGAACGATGAAAGCCCGCCAAACACGCAACCGCCCAGGCCGACCATGAGGATGGCGAACGCCGCCCTGGACGACAGCACCCGGCGGCTGGCGGCCAGGGAAATCCTCGACGTCGGTGCATTCGCATGGTGCTTGAGTTGTGCGCCCAGTCGCCAGAACATCAGCACCCCAACGAGGCTGGCTGCCCCAGCGATATAGAAGGCGGTCGTCAGGGGCAGGTCCAGCGCACTGGTGGCTCGTCCGAGCAAGGGCCCGGAACCGATCCCGCTCAACATGCTGCCCGACAGCAGCGCAAAGTACTTGGCCCGCTGCCTGGGCTCGACCAGCAAGGTCACGATGATCGGGCCCAGCGTGTAGAACACCCCCCAACCCAAGCCGAGGGCCAGCCCGAACAGCATCAAGCCTTGGCCAAACCCCGGCGTCAGGGCAAAACCGAGGCAGGCCACCACCAGCAACACGCCCATTCCCGCAATCGCCCGTGCCGCGCCCAATGCATCGGCCAAATGCCCGGAGAGCACTACCGCGACGAAAGTACTGAGCATCGCCGTGGAAATCACACTGCCGGCGTCATGCTCATTCCCACCGCGCGAGTGAATCAGCAACGACAGCAGAAACGTCGAGCCGTAGGACAAGGACAACAGGAAGCTGGCCAGGCAAAACAGGACGAATAGTTTTCCGCCCACCGGAGGTGTGGAGTTCATGAGCACGCCTTGGAATCATTGGAGTTATGGCCACGTTCTACCATGCGTGTCAGGGCGGATTGTTCTGTGGTTGCTGGTGCTTGCTTTAGCCCGCAACGGAGTAAGGTGGCCTGGCGATCCCGAAATTGCACTGCAATCTGTCATCAAACCGTCTTAGTATGTGGCCTTTGAATTTGCCCAAGGCGCGCCCATGACCATCGAGATTCGCCCCGCCGTGCCCAGCGATGCTGCGCAGATCCTGACTTTCATCACCGAGTTGGCCGAGTTTGAAAAAGCCCGTCATGAAGTGATCGCCAGTGTGGTGGATATCGAGCGCAGCCTGTTCAGCGAAGGCGCCACCGCCCATGGGCTGATCTGCCTGCGCGACGGTTTGCCCATCGGCTTCGCGGTGTTCTTTTTCAGCTATTCCACCTGGCTGGGCAGCAACTGCCTGTACCTCGAAGACCTCTACATCAACCCCGAGCAACGCGGCGGCGGGGCCGGCAAGAAGTTGCTGCGCCACCTGGCGAAGATCGCCTGCGACAACGGTTGCGGTCGGTTCGAATGGAGCGTGCTGGATTGGAACGAACCGGCGATTGCCTTCTACAAATCCATCGGCGCCCAGCCCCAGGAAGAGTGGGTGCGCTACCGCATGGAGGGCGATGCGCTGCGGGATTTCGCCCAGGGCTGATCAAGTACCCGGTGAAAACCGGCGTCCCGACGCCGGTTTTTTTATATGCATTCTCACTATATGGGATGTAAATTTATATATTGAGATATTTCAAGGTCTGGGTTTATAGTCGGCTGCATCAGCACTCACTACCAAAAATAAAACAGGTGAAGCGATGCAGGCACAACCTCTGTCACTCCCCGCCGTGCCCGAACCGACTTATGGCGAGCGGCTCAAGCACAAGGTGGTGATCGTCACCGGCGCGGCCCAAGGCATTGGCGAGGCGATCGTGGCCTGCTTCCAGGCGCAGCAGGCACGTTTGGTGATCGCCGATATCCAGGGCGAAAAGGTCGAGCAAGTCGCCGCCCACTGGCGCGAACGCGGCGCCGAGATCTACGCGCAACCGGTCGACATCACGTCCCAGGCGCAATGGCAGGCGCTGGTCAACCTGGCCATCGAGCGCTTCGGCCGTGTCGATGTGCTGGTCAACTGCGCCGGGGTCAACGTGTTCCGCGACCCGTTGCAGATGACCGACGAAGACTGGCGGCGCTGCTTCGCCATCGACCTCGACGGCGCCTGGTATGGCTGCCGCACGGTGTTGCCGCACATGATCGAGCAGGGCATCGGCAACATCATCAACATCGCCTCGACCCATTCCAGTCACATCATTCCCGGCTGTTTTCCCTACCCCGTCGCCAAACACGGCCTGCTCGGCCTGACCCGCGCCCTCGGCATCGAATACGCGCCCAAGGGCATCCGCGTAAATGCCATCGCCCCGGGTTATATCGAAACCCAACTCAACGTCGACTACTGGAACGCTTTCCCCGACCCCCACGCCGAGCGCCAGCGCGCGTTCGACCTGCACCCGCCCAAGCGCATCGGCCAGCCTGTGGAGGTGGCGATGAGCGCGCTGTTTCTGGCCACCGATGAGGCGCCCTTTATCAACGCCACCTGCCTGATGATCGATGGCGGACGGTCGGTGATGTACCACGACTAGAACTTGTCACTCTCCAATAACAACAAGAGGTGCCGTTCATGAAAAAAACACTCCGCGTACTCGCCGCCGCCATTGCGTTAAGCGGCTTCAGCAGCCTGGCCGTTGCCGAACCCGTAAAAATCGGCTTCCTGGTCAAACAAGCCGAAGAACCCTGGTTCCAGACCGAATGGGCCTTCGCCGAAAAAGCCGGCAAGGAACATGGTTTCACTGTGATCAAGATCGCCGTGCCCGACGG
>LNAP01020066.1_pt1 | contig 22603 bp, 24 predicted proteins | sample 602601 | NCBI WGS metagenome assembly LNAP01 (sample SAMN02440304, study PRJNA202911) | soil metagenome | biome: Subtropical and temperate rainforests or woodlands; isolation source: soil samples (1 kg each in a 20% v/v slurry with milli Q water) were... ...
GCGCTCATCGGCCAGCAAGCGGGTGGTCGAGCGACCGCGCGCCTTGGCCCGTTCGATGTCGGCCAGGTTGGCGGCTTCGATCAAGGCCCAGCATTGCGCAGTTTCCAGGCGCTGGGCAAACAGGTCGAAGAAGGCGCTGATGGCTTGATCGGACACAGCCGACAGCGCGGTGAATGCCACCTGGGCCCGCTCGATCGCGACGTTGGCCGCTTGCTGGTCCGCCACAGGGATCAACAACAACTCGCCGCTGACCTGTTCCACCAGCAGATGGTCACCGGGCTGGAAGCGTTGCGCCAGTTCGGGGCTGACGACAGTGACACGATTACCGGCGAAAGGGATTGGCGTGCCAGCGACTAGACGTTCGAGCGCAAGAGACATGAAGCGATTTCACCATGCAGGGGGCGGCCAGAAAATGTATAGCAATTTCCCTGTGGGAGCGATGGCCGTTTACGTATCTCAGTGTATACAGCCCCACCCCAGACACACCCCGCACTCAAAACCCCGCCGCAACGACACACCGCAGATACACCCCATTGATGAAATACGCCTGTCGATTGGCCAAGCCGATCAAAGCGCTCAACTCTCGGGGGTATGCCGTTGCCCCGCCGCCCTGACCTGAAAGAGAACTACGCCCATGAACACCTCCGTTTCTTCGGCCGTCAAAGGCCTGCACCTGAACCTCGACCGTGCCGGCGACTGGGTTGCCCCCCTGGCACTGCGGGTGTTCCTCGCCTGGGAATTCTTCGAGTCCGGCCTGGAAAAATTCAACGGCCAGAATTGGTTCGCCGATATCCAGGAGCGCTTCCCGTTTCCGTTCGACCACCTTCCAGCGACGCTGAACTGGGAACTGTCGATGTGGGCCGAGCTGATCTTCGCCTTGACCTTGCTGGTGGGCCTGGGCACACGTTTTTCGGCGCTGAGCCTGATGGTGGTGACCCTTGTCGCAACCGCCGCTGTCCATTGGCCCGCCGACTGGCACACTCTCAGTGAACTCGCCCAAGGCTATTCCATCAGCAACAAGGGTTACGGCAACTTCAAGCTGCCTTTGATCTATCTTGTGGCCCTCACGCCGCTATTGCTGTCGGGTGGCGGCAAGCTCGGCATCGATGCGCTGCTGGCGCGTTGCTTCTGGCGACGCTGAAACGACAGCTGCAACGCCGACAAACAAAAAGGGGACTTCCATGAAGTCCCCTGTTTTTTTCCCCGGAACTAACCCATCACCTCTTCCAGTCCGGTCTGTTCTGCCAGCTTTGGATGCGCGCTGCGCTCATGCACATGGGATTGCGGCGTGCGGTCAATCAGCAGGCTCAGCAGTTCCGGGCGGCTGTAGTGGCCACGGGAATCCATCATGCGTTTGCGCTTGTCGATCAGCCCCATATCGAGGTCGGCGATCACCTCTCCCTCACCTTCATGCAACGAACCCAGGACCGTGCCATCCGGGCTGATGATCGCGGTGTAGCAACCTCCGGAGATCGGACCGATAGCGCAACCGGTGTCGGCCATGATCTGCGCCTGTTGCTCGGGGTACAGCCACGCCGTGGAGTTGACCACAAAGCACGCGGCCTCCAGAGCATGCTGACGAATGCTGACTTCCATTTGTGAGGCGAACAGCGGACCTGCAAACGACCCCGGGTACATGGCCGCATGGATCTGTTCGCCATCGGCCATCAAGGCATAACGGGCCAGCGGGTTGAAATGCTCCCAGCAGGCCAGTTGCCCGATGCGCCCTACCGCGCTATCGACGGCCTGCAGGCCGGAGCCGTCGCCCATGCCCCAGATCATGCGCTCGTGGTAGGTCGGGGAAATCTTGCGGCGACGCTGGATCAGCGAGCCGTCGGCATCGAACAGCAACTGCGTGTTGTACAACGTGCCGCCATCGCGCTCGTTGACACCGATGGACACGACCATCCCCGCTTGCCTGGCCGCAGCGCCGATGGCATCGGTGGCGTGCGAAGGCACGGTGACCGCCTGGTCCAGCAGCTTGAGGTGTTCGGCGGCCATTTCGAATGGCGACTGCACGTAGGAAAAGTACGGGTAGTACGGCACCACGGTTTCCGGGAATACGGCGAATTGCACACCTTGCTCACCGAGTTCGAGAATCTTCTGCACTACTTTGTCAACGGTGCCTTCTCGGCTTTAAAGAACTGGGCTGATCTGTACGGCGGCGGCTTTGACGAGGGTCATGGCGGTGATCTCATTGAGGGAAAGGTTTCAACGAGATAAATATTACGCAAATAATATTAAGACCTGAATGCCGTATACACCACCTTTCAGGACATCACGATTCAGCCCCGACTGGCACGCTGAATCACCTGCGGCGGCTGCCCGAACGCACGAATAAAAGCGCGGCGCATCCGCTCCCGGTCACCAAAGCCGGTGTCCGTCGCTACCGCATCGATAGAGTGCCGTCCGGTTTCCATCATCAACCGGGCCGACTCCACCCGCAGGTTTTCGATGGCCTTGGCCGGAGACTGGCCGGTTTCGGCATGAAACACCCGGCTGAATTGCCGAGGGCTGAGATTGGCCGCACTGGCCAGCTCCTCGACCGACAGCGCGGACTTGAGATTCTGCTTGGCGTAATTCAGCGCGGCCTGTATGCGATCGGTCTTGGGGGCCAGTTCCAGCATCACCGAAAACTGCGACTGTCCGCCGGAACGCCGGTGATACACCACCAATTGCCGCGCTACCTTGCGTGCAACGTCGACGCCCAGATCGCTCTCCACCAGGGCCAGCGCCAGATCGACGCATGCGCTCATGCCGGCAGCCGTCCAGACGTTGCCGTCGTTGATGAAGATCCGGTCTTCCTCGACCTTCACGTTCGGGTAGGCCTTGCGAAAGGCCGGCACATGCGCCCAGTGGGTGGTCGCCCGCCGACCATCAAGCAAACCGGCCTGGGCCAAGGCAATCGCCCCCGTGCAAATCGAACCCAGACGCCGGGTGCCGTGGCTGGCCCGACGCAAAAACTCCAACATGCCCGGCGTGGTCGAGCGGATCAGGTTGTCGCCCAGGACCAGCAGCGTATCGAACGTGCGCTGGTCGAACGCTTCAGTCTGCACTGCAAAACCGGCGGACGTTTGCACCAGGCCACCCGACTCGGACAGCAATGCAATGCGGTACAACGGTTCGTCGCCGGCACTATTGGCCAACTCGAAGGCGGCACACATGGCCAGGCCCAGAACCTGGAAGCCGGGGTAAACAATGAGTCCGATCTGGTGCATGGCGATATGACCCTAAACGTGGCATGCCTGATGTTCAAGCCAGAAGACTTGTACTCTAACCCGAACAGCAGGCGCCGGGCATCAGGGCAGAGCACCTCGCGCATTGGCCGATAGCGACGGATAATCAGGTGGTTTTCATCTCACCGAGGAATTGCAGGATGTCGCTGACACTTTATTTCCATCCGCTCTCGTCGTTCTGCCACAAAGCGCTGATCGCTCTCTATGAACTGGGAATCGAGTTTGAAAAAAGGGTCATAGACCTCGGCAACGAGGCTGACCGGGCCGAGCTTCAAGCGCTGTGGCCGATCGGCAAGTTTCCGGTGCTGCGCGATCACGCCCGGCAAAAGAATGTACCGGAGTCGAGTGTGATCATTGAATACCTGGACCGGCTTCATCCCGGCCAAGTGCATCTGGTTCCGGACGACTGGGAAACCGCGCTGGAGGTGCGTCTGTGGGATCGTTTTTTCGACCTGCACATCCAGGTGCCGATGCAGAAGATCGTCGCTGACAGAATCAATGCCGCAAATGGTGACCTGCCCCGCGAACGCGCCGCGCTAATGACGGCATACGGCATGCTTGAACGTCAGCTGGCGGCAAGAACCTGGGTCGCCAGCCCGGCGTTCAGCATGGCCGACTGTGCCGCCGCCCCGGCACTGTTCTACGCCAGCACCCTCGTGCCCTTTCCCGGCGATCATCGCCACTTGAGTGCTTATTTCGACAGGTTGACCCAGAGGTCCTCGGTCAAGCGGGTCATCGACGAGGCAAGGCCGTATTTTTCCTGGTACCCGTTTGCCGAGGCCATCCCGGAGCGCTTTCGGTAGTGGCGCCAGCGCGACCGGGGAACGGGAGGCAAAAAACCGACGAATCGACGAATCGACGAATAATAACCGTCGGTCGAGTGTTATCTGATTACGCAGGAATAAAAAAATGGCAGGGGCGGCTGGATTCGAACCAACGCATGGCAGGATCAAAACCTGCTGCCTTACCGCTTGGCGACGCCCCTGTATCTGTTGCGATGAGTTCTTGAGTGGCAACAAGACCTGTTGCCTGCTCTTGCGCCTGATTCCCTGAGGGCCGTTGCAAGAGTGGGCGCAATTTACCAACTTTTTCCTCATCTGGGAAGCCCAAACAAAAAAATTGTTTATTAAAACAGGCGCTTAGTGTTGAGCCGGATCTCGGGGATCTATCGGCGCACATTCAGCCCGGACAGCTCTGCTACGCTTTTCTTTACTCGAATTGAATCGGGAATCGTTTATGCCACACCCTTCCCTTGCCATTTGAGGGCGTCAAAAGTGAAAGGCAAATTAATGGGGGCCGCTGCAACCCTTCTGGTACTCGGGACCGCGATTTATGGGGTGAACACCTGGGAACACATCCAGAACCAGCGACAGGAAGCGGTCTGCAAGGCTGCCCGGGAGCATCTGAATGACCTGGAAGTCCAAGCGCGAGCCTTGGCCTCCGGGTTGACGGTCGAAGCCTATGTCGAAGCCGAAAAAGCCGAGGCCGGCCAGTTGGTCCTGGCACTCGATACCGCCAGGAATGAAGCCGAGGTCGATGCCGTCATCGACAAGCATGCCGCTGCCATCGAGGCGCAGATAACCGCCGAGGAGGCTGAGGTCCAGTCCCGAGGCGAACAACCCTTCCTCGGTCAGGAACTGAAAAGACAACGCATCCCGACCGACGTCAAACAGGAATTCAAACGAGCTGAAAAGGCCGTTGCCGATACCTGTAAATAGTGTCGACCGCCAACTCCAGGTTTATCGCCAGCGTCTGGACTTCAGCAACAGAGGTTTCAGGCTGGAACAGGTGAGCGCGCCGTTGCGGCGCACTCACCGGTCACTCAGTGCGGCGCGCGCGGGATGGTCTTGAGCAGGTCTTCAGGGCTGATGTGCCCCACCACGCTGCCCGGTTGCGGCAGGTTGAGGATGTGGCCTTTCATCTTGCCGATGATGTGCATTTCACAAGGCTTGCAGTCGAACTTCAGTGTCAGCGGATCAATTGCATCGGTGCAACCTTGGTACGCACGCCAGTCACACCCTTGGCCTGTTTCGGGCACAGGTTGAAGGAGAAACGCAGGCAGTGCTTGGTGATCATCACCGGCACCTCGCCGGTTTCCTCATGGGCCTCGTAGGCCGCGTCGATCAGCTTGACGCCGTGGCGGTGATAGAAGTCGCGGGCCTTCTGGTTGTAGACGTTGGCCAGGAAAGACAGGTGCGACTCCGGGTATACCGGCGGCGGCGTGGTTTCGGCCTTACGGCTGCCACGCGGGTGGGCGGCGATCCGCGCTTCGGTCAAGGCGTCGATCACTTCACGGCGCAGGGCCTTGAGCTGCGAGTTGGGAATGAAGTACGCCTGCGGCGCGTCCAGCTTGATGTCGATGGCGTGGTACTGCGTGGTACCCAGTTGACCGAGCAGATCCTGCAACTGCTCCAGCGCCTGTTCCGGTTTGTTGGCGGTGCCGAACGGGCCGGCCAGGGTGACGCTGGCGCTGATGCCCTCTTCGCTGGTAGCGGTCAGTTCCAGCTGCTCTTCACGCAGGCAAGCGACCCAGTTCAGGGCAATGCGACGCTCGGCGGAGGTCTTTTGCAGCGCCTGTTGCCAGTTGTGATCAAGGTTGCGATTCAGCGGATGATTGGGGCGCAGCTTGTACATCCCCTCCGGCATCTCATTGGGCTCGACGCGATAGCGATAACGCTTCTCGCCGTCCTCCTCGAACTCGCCTTTGGGTTCGGCGATGTTGGCGCGGAAACCCACCACTTCCCGCTTGACCAGCACATTGAGACCGTCGCCGTTGGACAGAGGCTCGTGCGTCACGACCTGCATATCACGCTTGGCGACTTTTTCGACCACGCCCACCGGCAGACCGGTGAAGGTCGGCGAATCAAAGGCGCCAATGTCGATCTTGCGGTCAGTGACGAAGTAATCGGTGCTGCCACGGTGGAAGGTTTTTTCCGGGTCGGGCAGGAAGAAGTGCGCGGTGCGGCCGCTGGAGGCACGGGCCAGGTCCGGGCGGTCTTCGAGCACGGCGTCGAGGCGCTGACGGTAGTAGGCGGTGATGTTTTTCACATAGCCCATGTCCTTGTAGCGGCCCTCGATCTTGAACGAACGCACGCCGGCCTCGACCAGTGCGCGAATGTTGGCGCTCTGGTTGTTGTCCTTCATCGACAGCAGGTGCTTTTCGTAGGCGATCACGCCACCCTTTTCGTCCTTGAGGGTGTATGGCAGACGGCAGGCCTGAGAGCAATCGCCACGGTTGGCGCTGCGCCCGGTTTGCGCGTGGGAAATGTTGCACTGGCCGGAAAACGCCACGCACAACGCACCATGGATAAAGAACTCGATGGCTGCGTCGGTTTCGTCGGCGATGGCGCGGATCTCCTGGAGATTCAGCTCACGGGCCAGCACCAGTTGCGAGAAACCGGCCTGATCGAGAAACTTCGCTCGCTCCAGGGTGCGGATGTCAGTCTGGGTACTCGCGTGCAGTTCGATCGGCGGAATGTCCAGCTCCATCACCCCCAGGTCCTGGACGATCAACGCATCGACGCCGGCGTCGTACAACTGATGGATCAGCTTGCGGGCCGGTTCCAGTTCGTTGTCATGCAGGATGGTATTGATGGTGGTGAACACCCGGGCGTGGTAGCGACGGGCGAACTCCACCAATTGGGCGATATCACTCACTTCGTTGCAGGCATTGTGGCGGGCGCCGAAGCTCGGGCCACCGATGTAGATGGCATCAGCGCCATGCAGGATGGCCTCGCGGGCGATGGCGACATCGCGGGCAGGGCTGAGCAATTCCAGGTGATGTTTGGGCAAAGACATAGTTTTTTTAGTCAGGCTTGTCACGGTCGAGGCGTGCATTGTAGCGGCGAAACGCCTGACCGGCACCCGTATGCTGCCAGGTGGCGTTTCGGGCAGGCCTGGCATGCCTCAATCCCTGTAGGAGCGAGCTTGCTCGCGATGGACGTCAACGATAGCGCTGGCAACCTGATGCCCCGAGTCGCTCTCAGGTTCATCGCGAGCAAGCTCGCTCCTACAGAGTTGTGTGTGACGCGGCTATCAGGCCTTGGCCGCCATCGCGGTCACTTCCACGCGCATGCCTTCCACCGCCAACGAGGCAACCCCGACAGCAGCGCGCACTGGCCATGGTTTGGCGAAGTAGCGCTTGTAGACTTCGTTGAACGCGGCGCGGTCGGCCATGTCGGTGAGGTAGATGGTCAGGTGCATCACGCGGTCCATGGAACTGCCGGCTCGCTCCAGCGCGACCTTCAGCGCTTGCAGGGTGCATTCGCTTTGCAGGGTGATGTCGCCCAGTTCCAGGCTGCCGTCGGCGTGGGTGGGGATCTGGGTGGAGACCAGCACGCCGCCGAAACCGACAACGTCGGAGGAAATCGAATCCGCATCGGGATCAGGGGTGAAGGTCAGGTCGTGGTTTGCCATGAGGACTCTCTTGCTTGAGGTGGTGAGGCAGGCGCCTTTTGCGCGGCCAGTTTACAGGGCCATTGGCGGCGCGTCGCTAATCCAGACCGGACGGCTGCTGGTGACCGGTGGCCTGCCTGTGAAATGTTCGGCGCCGCTTCGCTGATCGTGCAATGTGCCAGCGATGCGCAAATCCGCCAAGTCATCGAACACCCGGAGGGCCAACTGACCGCCAACGGCGGAAATGATTGCGCAGATGGCCTCGCCTTTGACCGACGCCCAACCTCATGGCCTGCCGACGACGGCGGCGTACCGGCTGGATCGTTTCTGAGGTCCCGGTCGAGCCGTACCCAAGTCATTGCAACGGCGAGAACTTCGCGGGCAGGTAGATCGTCGAGCACATGTCCCGCAGTTGCAGGCCGGAGTTTTCCGGCGGCCAAACGCCGTCGGCGACTGCTTGGGTGCGTACTTGCAGGCGCTGTTCCAAAGTGGTCCACGGCCAGATGTGCAGATAGCGCGGCAGCGCGCCGTCGGTGGCGTAGAACGCTGCGTACACCGGCGAATACTGTTCGGCGGTTCGCGCTTCGATGGCTTTGCTCCAGCCGTCGAGGGTGGGTTGCAACCCGCTGCTGACCAGGTCGTAGACGCGCAGTTCATAAAACGGACCGTGCTGGCCTGCGCTCAAGGGTTCGAGGAAGGGAAACAGCGTGTAGTTTTCGATGCGCAGATCGGTGATGAACTCGTTGATACCAAACGCCCCGCCCCCCAGCAGGAAACGCTCGCGCTCGGCTTGCCGCAGGTTTTCGTCCTCATATGCCCGCAGCACGGCAATCTGGTTCAACTGGCCGATCTCCGAAGCCCAGCAGCCTATCAACGTGCCGCCGACTTTCGGGTCGTCCAGCGCCGCCTCGATCTGCGCCAACGCTTGCGCAACCGTGCGCACCCGCACGGTAAAAGTGATCAGTTCAAATAAACGCATAACAACTCCGCCCACCGGTTCGCCAAAAGCACACAGCCTAGGGCAGCCCTCGCAGGCGGGATATTGAGACGAACCCCATCGTTTTCAGTATTTGCCGCAAGATCCTAGGTAGTTTCTTTACGCCGGGCCATCACTTGAAAAAATCACTCGGCGTCTTGCCGAACTGCTTCTTGAACATGGTCGTGAACGCGCTCGGGCTGTCGTATCCCAGCTCCCCGGCGATGTCGATGATCTTCTCCCCCCAGTGCCAACAGCAGTCGCGCTTGCTGGCGCCATTGGCCGAAAGTCATGCCGGTTTCCTTGCGAAACCTGCGCTGGATGGTTTTGGCGTCTAGGCTCAACCGGGCGCTCCAGTCCGACAACGTCGAGCCATCCCCAGGATCACGCTGCAACGCGGTGCAGATCAGGCTGATACGTTGATCGGCAGGCTGCGGCAGGTTCAATGGCAAGGTCGGCAGGATCGTCAGTTCATCCAGGATCAGCCGCAACACCCGGGCTTCCCGCGGGTCCGGATCGACGGAAAAGTCGAAATCGACCGAGACCTTGATCAGCTCACTCAGCAATGCGGAAACACTCACTGCCCGGGTTTCGACGGGCAGATCCGGGCTCGCGTCAGGGTGCACGAAAACGCTGCGCATCTTGATCGCCCCCACGCAGCGAATCGAGTGCACCTCTCCACTCGGCATCCAGATGCCACGGCTCGGCGGCACCGTCCATTGGCCCATTGCGGCATGCACCACCATCACGCCTTCGATGGCATAGATCAGTTGATGCTTTTCATGGGAGTGCGGCGGGATGAACCAGTTTTCCGGGTAGTCGGTCGCACTGCTGCGAACGCTCCAGCCGCCCTGGTCGATTTCCGCCAGGAATGTCTGCATTGGCTTGATCATAACGCCCTTTTTGCGATGGTCCCCGCCCGAATTGCGCGAGACGGGCACCCTTGAGGCCCATAGGATAACGCCGAACCCCGAAATTGGCTGCGCCTTGCGCTCGCAGTTCGCGTTTTTATCCGGAAAATCCTCCATGTCGACCACTACCCTCAGCTCACCCTCACCCGCCGTCTCGGTTGCCAACCAGGCCAGCCCCCTGGTCATGCGTGTCATTGGTGCCTGTGCCCTGGCGCACCTGATCAACGACCTGATCCAGGCCGTGCTGCCGTCGATCTACCCGATGCTCAAGACCACCTATGGACTGAGCTTCACCCAAGTCGGCCTGATCACCCTGACCTTCCAGCTCACCGCTTCACTGCTGCAACCGTGGATCGGTTTCTACACCGACCGTCATCCCAAACCGTGGCTGCTGCCGGCTGGCATGGTCTGCACCCTGATCGGGATTCTGATGCTGTCGATGGTCGGCAGCTTCCCGGCCATTCTCGTGGCCTCGGCGCTGGTGGGCGTAGGTTCGTCGACCTTTCACCCCGAGACCTCGCGGGTGGCGCGCCTGGCTTCGGGCGGTCGCTATGGCCTGGCACAGTCGACCTTTCAGGTCGGTGGCAACGCCGGTAGCGCCTTCGGCCCGTTGCTGGCCGCCGCGATCATCATTCCCTATGGTCAGGGCAACGTCGCCTGGTTCGGCCTGTTCGCGGTGTTTGCCATCCTCGTGCAGTACGGCCTGAGCCGCTGGTACCGCAATCACCTGAACCTGTTCAAGCTCAAGCAAGGCAGCAAGGCCACCCACGGCCTGTCGAAACGGCGGGTGACGTTCGCCCTGGTGGTGCTGGCGCTGCTGGTGTTTTCCAAATACTTCTACATGGCCAGCTTCACCAGTTACTTCACCTTCTACCTGATCGAGAAGTTCGACCTGTCGGTGGCCAGTTCGCAGCTGTACCTGTTCCTGTTCCTCGGAGCCGTCGCGGCGGGCACGTTCTTTGGTGGCCCGATCGGCGACCGGATCGGCCGCAAGCAAGTGATCTGGTTTTCCATCCTCGGCGCCGCGCCTTTCACCCTCGCCCTGCCCTACGTCGACCTGTTCTGGACGGGTGTGCTGAGCATGATCATCGGCTTCATCCTCGCCTCGGCGTTCTCGGCCATCGTGGTCTTCGCCCAGGAACTGGTGCCCGGCAACGTCGGCATGATCGCCGGGGTGTTCTTCGGCCTGATGTTAATCGGTGCCGCGCTGCTGGGGCATCTGGCGGATATCCAGGGTATCGAGTACGTGTACACGCTGTGTTCGTACCTGCCACTGCTGGGGATTCTGACGATCCTGTTGCCGTCTACCGGAAAACGCCCGTCGGGAGCGTGAATGACCGCTCCACCTGATCATTTTTGCTACCCGCCCTGTAGCACTCGGTAACACCCGGCCCCATTGCGGTGCGTCTTCTCCACGACGCGCCGCCAACCACCGCGCTCCACACGGGCAATACCGCCATGGCGTACTTTGTGCATCCACAGGCCATCCTCTTCTGCCTGTAGCCGCCATGCGCCCCAAGGAACTGAAACTCTGGACCACCGGTGTCGCCCACCTGCTCGACCTGCCTGCCGGGCATGCGCGGCTGTCAGGGTTGAGCCACTGGATCCGGCAAATCTGCCCGGTCGATCATTTCGTGTTGTTTGTCTACGAAGGCAATCACCGGCCACTGGCGTTGTTCGATACGTTCTCGGCGGACAAGCGCGCGGTGTATGTGGACGACTATCAATGCGGGCCGTACCTGCTCGATCCGTTCTATCTGGCCTGCACCCGTGGACAGGCACCGGGACTGTGGCGTCTGCGCCAGTTCGCCCCCGACCACTTCTACCTTGGCGAATACTTCCTGACCTATTACCAGCAAACCGGACTGGCCGAAGAAGTGGCGTTCTTCGTCGACCTCGGCGGTGGCGCCATGGCGGTGTTGTCGTTGATGCGCTCCAGCGCCAGCTGTGCATTCAGCCGGGACGAAATGCAACTGGTCGAGTGCGCGCAAGCGGTGGTCGAGCAGGTCATCAATGAGGCCTGGCGCTTGCGTCAGGCCCAGCAGCCGCGACCGGCCCAGGACCTGGACTTCAAGATCCGCGAAGCCTTCGACCACTTCGGCGCGCACATCCTCACCGGACGCGAGCAGGAAATCGTTCAACTGTTGCTGCGCGGCCACTCCAGCGCCTCGGTGGCCGAACAACTGAACATCAGCCCCGGCACGGTGAAGATTCACCGCAAGAACATCTACGCCAAGCTGGGCATTGGCAGCCAGTCGGAGTTGCTGGGGTTGTTTATTCGGGAGCTGACGGAGGATCCGTTGCAGGCGCCCGGCCTCAAGCTGCAAGCCTGATACCTGTCGGCTTGCAGCCCCCCCCTGTGGGAGCGAGCTTGCTCGCGATTGCGGCCTTACATTCAACATCCATGTGTCTGACACACCGCCATCGCGAGCGAGCTCGCTCCCACAGTTCTATCGGTGATCTGGAGATTGTGGTCAGGGCGGATCAAGCTGATCCAACGCCCGGTTCACCGCCAACTCCCCCAGCATGATCACCTGCGCAATCCCCAACAGCGCATTGCGACTCGTCCCCTGCAGATGATCCACCAGGTCGTTGGCCATGACATTGGCCGACGCCAGCGATTCACAGGCATGCACCAGCAGGGTTTCGGTATTGAGTTCGGGATTGACGATGAACATCGAGTTGGGCTTGCGCGGCGTCGCCATGATATGGGGGCCGGGGTTGAGATCGTGATCGAGGCTTTCGTGGGGAGATGCCGGATCGTTGTCTGGCGGGTTGGGTGTGACTTTGAACATAGTGAAACTCCTAGTTAGAAAAAGGAGCCTTCACCTCGCTACCAAACGAGGGGGTGGCGACCATACGCGGGTTGGTAGACCGGTAACTAGGACCCGGCGCTCCCGAAGGAGCCCTGCGCATGGCCACCATAAAACAGACGCCTGAAAAGGCCTGTAGACGGCAAAACCAATACGCCTAGTTACCGGGCTACCAAACCCGATCGCTGTTGTTTTTCAGCGACCGGCAAACGATAAAACCCAACCCCTAGACGCACAAGCCGGCGGATTCTGGCGTACCTGTAGGCAACGACGCAAGGTGGTGTAGCTTGCGGGAAGTAACGCTGACAGCGATTAAACATACGTGTCTCAGCCTTGAATTTACGTGGCTTGCCAACGTTGAAATTCCTAGGACCGAAGAGGAAACATCTGACGTATTTTTAAGGTTGGCGGCAGGAAGCGTGAGGTTTAACTTTGCCGCTCTGATCAGGGATAGCCATTTCTCGCCTGATGCAGGCGTTCTTTCAGGCATTTAGGGTGAAACGATTACATGCGCGAGACAAGGGTCGACAAAGGCAATTACCCGGCTAGCGACATTTGGCGCTATGATCGCGTCAAATGGCGCATGGAGGTAAACGGTATGCCCGCCGTCAAAAATGAAGTTGTAGGGACAGAGACAAAGCGTGTTGCCCGCAAGCCTACTGAAGTGCTGCTACATGGCCGTAGTGGCGATACACGCATGTTGATCATCCGATACACGCAAGAAGGCTTTGACCTGAGTGACGTCAGGGACATGATTTCCATATCCGGCCTGTACATGGAGCACGACCTTGTTCAGCGCATTACCGGGAAATCCCTGAGGACCGTGCAGCGCTTGGCAAAGGAGACCCAGCCGGTTCGGCTGAACCAACAGCAAAGCACTGTCGCCTTTCAGTACGCACAAGTACTCGAACACGCCATCAATGTATTTGGCGATCAGCAGTTGGCTGAGGATTGGCTGAAGAAACCCTGCAAGTACCTGGAGGGTCATATTCCTCTGGAATTGATCGACAATTCGCTGGGTTTCCAGGTGGTAGAGGACTACCTGACCCGAATTGAGCACGGGGTTTATCAATGAATCCTTTGCCTTGGGATGGGAAGTGGCACGCCTGGCGTCTGGATCGTGCGGTTTTCAAGGACTCATGGGATAGCGGCATTGGTGCGCAACAATCCGGCGGCCGATGGAATCCTCCTGGCCGCCGGGTTATTTACGCTTCGGCCGACCCGGCTACGGCAATTTTAGAGGTCGCCACCCATGCGGGCTTCGATACGCTCGACAGAGTGCCTTATGTGCTTACGTGTTTCGAAGTTCTGGATTCGAATGTCATCAAGGTTGTTCAGCCCGAAGATGTGCCGAACCCCAACTGGCTCATTCCATCTGAACTCTCGCCCAATCAACAGCATTTTGCTGATGAGCTACTGGCGCAACATCCATTCGTGCTTATTCCGTCTGCAGTTACGCGCCACTCCTGGAACCTGCTGGTGAGCTGTGACTTGGCAGCGGATCAATTCAAGCTTGTTTCACAGGAGCGCTTTGGCCTGGATACCCGTTTGCTGAAATGAATGTGAATGTGAATGTCGACTTTGCCTACCAGTACTAAAATTCAGCATTCACGTGTGATCTCTACACTTCACCGCCTACCGAACGCTTGAACCATTCCCCTCCTATCCCCCAAGGGATATATACACCGCAAAACCCCGATTGCTAGTTTGGCCTCCGACGCACTGATTCATCACTGCAAGGGAGCCCGCATCGTGAACAACACCCCGCCAAGCGATATCGAATTCTGCAATGTGGTCAAGCGTTATGGCGAGGTGCAGGCCGTTGGCGGTCTGAATTTCGCGGTGCAGCGTGGCTCGTTTCATTCCTTCCTCGGCGGCTCGGGCTGCGGCAAGACCACCACCCTGCGCATGATCGCCGGCTTCGAACAGCCCACCAGCGGCGAGGTCCGCTTGGCCGGCAAGAGCGTTGCCGGCGTGCCGGCCTTCGAGCGGCCGGTGAACATGGTGTTCCAGCATTACGCGCTGTTCCCGCACCTGACCGTGGCACAGAACATTGCCTATGGCTTGCGTTATCGCACCCCGCGCCCTGACAAAAAACAGCAACTGCGCATGGCCGATGAAGCGCTGGAAATGGTGCGCCTGAGCGGCTTCGGCCAGCGCAAGCCGAGCGAGCTTTCAGGCGGCCAGCAACAGCGTGTCGCCCTCGCCCGCAAGCCGACGGTGTTGCTGCTCGACGAGCCACTGGCGGCACTGGACCGCAAGCTGCGCAAGGAGATGCAATCGGAATTGCTGCGCTTGCAACGTGAGGTCGGCATCACGTTCGTGCTGGTCACCCACGATCAGGAAGAAGCCCTGTCGATGAGCGACAGCATCAGCGTGATGCACAACGGTTCGATCATCCAGACCGCCACCCCGGAACAACTCTATGAAGCCCCGGCCAGCCGTTATGTGGCCGACTTTATCGGTGAGTCCAACCTGTTCGACGGCACCGTTCGCCAGCTCAACGGCAACTCCGTGGTGCTGCGTACCGAGCAAGGGCTGGAACTGACCAGCCCCCTCACCCCCACCGGCAAAGCCCTGAGCGCCAACACCGCCGGCTGCATTGCGGTGCGGCCTGAGCTGATCAGCATCGCCGGGGCCAACGCCGAGATGACCCGGGAAGTGAAGTTGCCAGGCTGCGTCGAAGATCGCATTTATCTGGGCAATTCCACCGAGTACCGCGTGCGCACTCAGGCCTTCGGGGTCGTGTGCGTGCGTGTGCCGCGCCATCAGGATCACGGCGCCAATGCATTCGAACACGGCGCGGCAGTGCGCGTCGGCTGGGATCACGCCAATGGCCTGGCCATGGCGTTGTAAATCATCGATTCGATGTGGAGCGTGCTATGGACCAGAAGACTTTTATAAAAACCCTGCGCAGCTGGCAGAACGGCTCGATCAGCCGCCGTGAGTTCCTTGGCCGCACGGGCCTTGGGATCGCCGCCGCCGTGGTCGCGACCAACATGCCCGGCCTGCTGACCTCCACCGCAGAAGCCGCCGAGCAAACCAGACTCGGTGATCGCCTGTCGCTGGCGACCTGGCCGAACTACCACAGCCAGGAAAACCTCGACGCCTTCGGCAAGACCACAGGTGCCCGGGTGTCGATGAGCGTGTTCGGTTCCAACGAGGAAATGCTCGCCAAATTGCAGGCCGGCGGCAGTGGCTGGGACGTGCTGGTGCCGACCAACTACACCATCAGCACCTACGTCGGCCTGGGCCTGATCGAGCCGCTGGACCTGTCGCGCATTCCCAACTTCGACGCCTCGGCGTTCCAGCAGAAGTTCATGGCTCAGGGCACGGTGGACGGCAAGGTCTACGCGGTACCAAAAAACTGGGGCACTACCGGCATGCTCTACGACGCCGGCAAACTGAAAAACGGCCCAGCCAGCTGGAAGGAGTTCTGGGCCGCCGCCCAAGGCCCGGCCAGTGGTCGGACAATGGTCCACGACTACCAGTTGACCGCCATCGGCAACGCGCTGAAAAGCTTCGGCTACAGCTTCAACTCCCTGGACCCGAAAGAACTGGCCGATGCCGAAAAGCTGCTGATCGAGGTCAAGCCACACCTGTTCGCGATCAACTCCGACATCCAGCCGTCGATGCGCAGCGGCGATGCCTGGCTGGCGATGTCGTGGACCGGCGATGCTTCGCAACTGCACCGCGACAACGCGCAAATGCAGTTCGAATTGGGCAAGGAAGGTGGGGAACTGTGGAGCGATTTCTTCGCGATTCCCAAAAGCTCGGAGCACAAGGACGCCGCCTATGCCTTCATCAACTACCTGCTCGATCCGCAGCACAACAAGCTGGAAGTGCTGAGCCACGGCTACCCGAGCGGCGACAAGCGAGTCGATGCCTTGCTGCCCACGGCGATGCTCGACGACCCGATCATGTACCCGGCCGCCGAAGCCTTGAGCCCGCTGGAATTCGGGGCTGCCGCCACGCTGACCAGCCCGGCACGCGCCGAACTGATGGCACGTTTCAAGTCCGCCTGATCGCTTGACCATGGCCAATGAGGAGTCACCCATGAATGCCGCCGCCCACCCGCAAACGGTGCAGCCGGGCCATGCCCTGTCCGCCGAGGTTCGCCAACGGCGCAGCCTCGGCCGACGCATCACCTTGCTGATGCTCTTGCCTTCGACCCTGTGGTTCCTGCTGCTGTTGTTGATGCCGCTGGTGATCATCCTGGTCTTCAGTTTCGGCGAGCGCAGTGCCGTGGGCGGTTACGCCGGTGGCTTCACCCTGGCCAACTACCTGAACCTCGGCTCGCGCGGTGCGGCGTTCAGCAACACGCTGATGCTCGCGCCGCTGGGCACCCTGGTGTGCCTGGTGGCGGCTTATCCGCTGGCGTACTTCCTGGCGGTCAAGGTCACCAGAAACCGCTCGCTGTTGCTGACCCTGGTGATCGTGCCGTTCTGGACCAGTTTCCTGATTCGCACCTACGCGTGGATTTTCATCCTCAGCGGCAAAGGCATTCCGGCGCTGCTGGCCAGCCTGGGCCTGGAGGATGTGCGGTTGATCAACACGCCGTGGGCGGTGCTGATCGGCATCGTCTATGGCTACCTGCCGCTGATGGTGTTCCCGATCTACGTCAGCCTGGAAAAGCTCGACAAGCGCCTGCTCGAAGCCTCGGCGGACCTCGGTGCCAGCGCCTTCGAAAGTTTCCGGCGCATCACCCTGCCCTTGTCCGCGCCGGGGATCATCACCGGGGTGATGCTGGTGTTCATCCTGCTGATGGGCGAGTTCCTGATCCCGGCCATTCTCGGTGGCGGCAAGGTGTTCTGCTGGTCGACCTGTTCCTGCAATCGCGTAACTGGCCGTTCGGCAGTGCCCTGGCCATGACGCTGGTGGCGATGATGCTGCTGATCATCGGCGTGTATTTGAAACTGGTGGCGCGCTATGGCGGCCGCCCTGCCGACGGAGGTCTGTGACATGTGGCTGCGCAGCTATTCGACATCGCTGTACCTGTTCCTCTACGCTCCGATTGCCTTGATCGTGCTGTTCAGCTTCAACGCCGGGCGCAGTGGCCTGGCCTTTCAGTGCTGCTCGGTGCAATGGTTCGGCACTGCATTCGGCAACCCGTTCATCATGGAAGCCCTGGGCAACAGCGCACTGATTGCCTTGAGCTCTGCGGTGATCGCCACGCTGTTCGGCACCCTGGCGGTGTTCGGCTTGCAACGCTGCGGCAGCAAAGTGCGGATGCTGTTCGATGCGCTGACCTATTGCGCGATCATCGTGCCGGGCATCGTCATCGGCATCTCGACGCTGATCGCCTTCATCAGCCTGTTCGACCTGATCAACCCGTTGCTGGCGAGCTGGTTGCCGACGGTGCCGAAGTTGAACATGGGGTTCTTCACCGTAATCGCCGCGCATTCGCTTTTCACCATGGCACTGGTGATGGTGATCGTGCGCAGCCGCGTCGATTCCCTGGACAAGGCCTTGCTCGAAGCCTCGGCGGACCTCTACGCGCCACCGATGGATACCTTCTGGCGGGTAACCCTGCCGCAGATCAGCCCGGCGATCATGGCCGGCTTCCTGCTGGCCTTCACCTTCAGCTTCGACGATTTCATCATCGCGTTCTTCGTCGCCGGCTCCGAAACGACACTGCCGATCTACATCTTTTCCTCCATCCGCCGTGGCGTCACGCCGGAGATCAACGCGATTTCGACGGTGATCATCTGCGTGTCACTGGCCCTGCTGTTCACTTCCCGCCATCTGCAAAACCGCCGCACCGGCGTCCAGGAGTTGCACCATGCGTGATCAGCTTTACATCAATGGCGAGTGGGTCAGCCCGGATCTGGGCGGCTATCTGGACGTGATCGACCCGGCCACCGAACAGGCCTTCCACCGCGTCGCGGCAGGCACCGAAGAAGACGTCGACCATGCCGTGCGCGCAGCCCGTCGCGCCTTCGACAATGGCTGGGGCCAAAGCAGCGGCGCCGAGCGTGCGCAGTGGCTGGAAGCATTGGCCGATGAACTGGAAACCGGCAAACAGACACTCTCGGAACTGGAAGTGCGCGACAACGGCAAACCCCTGCCGGAAGCACAATGGGACATCGGCGACGCCATCGCCTGCTTTCGCTACTACGCCGGCCTGGCCCGTGAACTGGATCAGCAGCAGGACCAACCGCTAGCGTTGCCGGATGAGCGTTTCCGCTGCCGCATCCGCCACGAGCCGATTGGCGTGGCCGGGCAGATCATTCCCTGGAACTACCCGCTGCTGATGGCCGCGTGGAAGGTTGCGCCTGCCGGGGCCACTGTGGTGTTGAAGCCGTCAGAACTGACGCCGCTGACCGCCCTGGAACTGGCCGCTGCCGCCGATCGTATCGGCTTGCCCGCCGGGGTGTTGAACCTGGTCACCGGCCTCGGCGCCGATGCCGGCAGCCCCCTCACCGAGCATCCGGGGGTGGACAAACTGGCGTTCACCGGCAGCGTGCCCACCGGCGCGAAAATCATGTCGGCGGCGGCGCGGGACATCAAGAACATCAGCCTGGAGCTGGGGGGCAAGTCAGCATTCATCGTGTTCGACGACGCCGATGTCGACGCCGCCGTGGAGTGGATTCTGTTCGGTATCTTCTGGAACCAGGGCCAGGTGTGCAGCGCCACGTCTCGTCTGCTGGTGCAGGAAACCATCGCTGCGCGCCTGATCGAACGGCTGGTGGAGGAAACGCGCAAGATCAGCATTGGCCCAGGCATGCAGCCCGGCGTGCTGCTCGGTCCGCTGGTCAGTCAGAGCCAGTACGACAAAGTGCTCGGCTTCATCGACCAGGGCTTGGCCAGCGGCGCCCGTTTGCTCACGGGCGGACGGCGACCGGCGCACTTGCGCGAAGGTTACTTCGTCGAGCCAGCGATTTTCGATGAGCCTGGCCACAGCAGTATTTTGTGGCGCGAAGAAGTGTTCGGCCCGGTGCTGTGCATCAAGCGCTTCAAGACCGAAGAGCAAGCGCTGCAGATGGCCAACGCCAGTCGCTTCGGCCTGGCCGCTGCCGTGATGAGCGCGGATTTGCAGCGCACCGCCCGGGTCGCCAACCAACTGCGCGCCGGGATCGTCTGGGTCAACTGCTCGCAACCGACCTTCGTCGAAGCCCCCTGGGGCGGCATGAAACACAGCGGCATCGGCCGCGAACTGGGCCAATGGGGGTTACACAATTACCTGGAGGTCAAACAGGTGACCGAGTACGTCAGCGACCAGCCTTGGGGGTGGTACTTGAAGTAAACGGGTCAAACCGTGGGAGCAAGCTTGCTCGCGATAGCGGTGGGTTAGCCAGCATCTCTGTTGGATGTGCCGGCCTCTTCGCGGGCAAGCCCGCTCCCACAGTGTCCCGGGATTAACTGACTGGCATTAGCCTCCGGAGAGCCGCTTTTTTTTCAGGACTGTCCCGCCCTAGATCCGCCTGTTTCTGCCGCACCTGCAACAGGCGGTGGATCAACTGGATGCCGAACGCCAGCTCTACGCGGCAACCATCGACCGCTTGATGGTGGGCACGGCCATCCTCGACGAGAACGGCCAGATGATGCGCTGCGACCGTGCCGCCCAGCGCCTGCTCGACAGCCATGACGGCCTGGAATGCAAGCACGACAAGCTCTGTGCCTGCGCCAACCATGAGAACCGCAGACTGCAGCAGGCCATCCCGGCCGTGTCAAACAACACCCGCACGGCCTCGACGGCCTGCAAGTCCTGACTCAGTCGCGGCCCAGCGGTGAGATGCCACTGAACCTGCTGCTGCGCCCGATTGCCATGAACTACCAAACCCACAACAGCGCCCGACGCCCGGCAGTGGTGGTGTTCATCCGCGATCCAGCCGATTCGCCACAAGCCTCGCGTGACCTGCTGCGTAGCCTGTTCCAACTGACCCGCACGGAAACCGAAGTGGCCATGCTGGTCATGGACGGCCAGACCCTCGATGAGACAGCCGAGGCACTCGGAGTTTCGCGCAACACCGTGCGCGCTCACTTGCGCGGTGTATTCGCCAAGACTGGCGCCACGCGCCAGGCGCAACTGGTCAAGACCTTGCTCAATAGCGTGGCGTCGTTGGGGTAGATGTCTTCATAAATTCAACCGCGCACCAGGTAGGCCCCCGGGGGAACCCGATGTCGCAGCTTCTTGCATTTGCCGGGTGCCGGCTGATGCCCCGCCGGGCGATCAGGAAACCAGATTCGACATTTACCCGGACGCGGCATATGGCCGCGGGGAATCTGGACTTCAGCGTACGCCCGCTCTGGCTCGACATTAGTCATTTGTAATTTTCCTTCGGGTCCGGCTCTGCCAGCCGACGGCGCATCCAGCCCCCGATATGCCTCTGCGCGAGCCAAGTTGCCAGCGTCGTTCCCAGTATCCGGAGCGGATTGCTCAGCAACGGCCATTTCCGCTTCGCGACGCCTTTGGGCCTCCTCATCCAGCCCCTTCTGTACTGCAACCACGTCCTCTTTTGCATTGGGTGGGGTACCCGAAGACTGGGCCTGCTGCGCCGCCTGGATCAATTGGAAGTTGCGGTTGCGTAGCTCGACATTGCGACCAACCCGTATGTTCGAGCGTGCCGCCAGGGTTTCAGCCTGCTGGTACTGCCCCTGCTGAAGGCGCAACACCCCCAGGTAATGCAGTGTTGCTGGATTGTTCGGCTGGATATGCAGGGCTCGCTCCAGCGTGGCGGCGGCCTGGTCCAATTGGCCATTTTCATACTGCCGCGAGGCGGTTTCGATCAGGGTGGTTGATGCGCTGTTACTCTGCGCCGGCGCGCTTCGTTCGGCAGCAACCGAATAAAGCGACGGGACAGTGCAGAACACCAGGATGAGGCCCGGCAGAAAACTCTTGGTTGGCATCAGGGGGCGGACTCGACTGAATTCAAACGGCACTGCCGTAAAACAGGCCACAACACTGCTCGGCATTTACGATACAGAGCCGCTATTGACCGGGCCAATACCCTGAAGTTCCTGCTGCAACGACCGTTGCGACCAGTACCATTTTTTACCACCCCCAACATCCAGGCACGATCTGTTGCTGTTCTTCACTCAGGGAGCAAAACAGCCATTAACGGACGCTCAGCCTACGTCTTTTTCCTGCGTACATTACGTCCTCCTGAAAATAGATCAGAAGGTGTAAACCTTATTCAGGATGGGACACTTCCGTTTGTTCCGGCATTTCCAGGGCATCATCGACCTCGATCCCCAAGTATCTGACGGCGCTTTCAAGCGTCGTATGACCAAGCAGAAGCTGGACAGCTCTCAGGTTGTTCGTCCTGCGATAGATCAGCGATGCCTTGGTTCGCTGTAGTGTGTGAGTACCGTACATGGCTGGGTCCAGGCCAATCGCTGTCACCCACACTTTGACTATTCAAGCGTATTGTCTGGTGGAAGATGGACGCATCGTCAGGCGTATTCAACGGAATATTCCATTTAAGAATTTTCTGCCTCGGGCGCACGGAAGGCCTTACTGTAATAACCGGACTGGTCGAAACAGCAAACCTGCTTCTTGCCGGTTGCAAGCATATCGCAGGCATCACCAATTCGCTTTTCGCGGGTCTTTAGTTGCTTGGCTGAAGTAATCCAGTGGATCCAGTCTACTCGTGCGATGGTCGTTGTATTATTCCAAACTTTACGAGCCTCAGGAGTGGCTGCCAGTGCTTCCTCAAAGTCTGCCGGGATGTCAGGCTCGGGTTCCTTTTTCACAGGGGTCAGCTCGAATGTAACGATATCCCCAACGGCCACACCTGCGGCGTCGAGTAACTCGCTACTTACCTTCAGCCAATGACTCAACTGACCATCGGGCTCAAGGGTTGCCTGGAAATGGTGCCCATTGATTGTGCCTTCAACTGTCGTCCTTCCTCGCCTCGGAAGCGATTCACTCGCGTCTCTTGGCAGTACTGCGAACGCCCACGACGTATCATTACCAGGCTTTGCCGGACGAAGTAGTTTTGCTTCGAATCGGGATTTCACATCGATTATTGTCATTGCCACTCCTCCAACTAATACGCCTGACTTCTTTCTGGCAACATCACTGTCGCGTTTAAATGCGACAGTGATGTTGCCAGGATGCGCGCTTAGTTATCCATCACCTCGTCCAGTACCTTCTCGAGGGTGCTGACCGTGCGCTCGATATTGTGCAGCTTTTCGAGTCCGAACAGGCCGATGCGAAAGGTCTGGAAATCGGCCGGCTCGTCGCATTGCAACGGCACTCCGGCGGCGATCTGCAGGCCGTGGTTGGCAAATTTCCTGCCGCTCTTGATGTCGGCATCATCGGTGTAG
>LNAP01001764.1_pt1 | contig 22598 bp, 21 predicted proteins | sample 602601 | NCBI WGS metagenome assembly LNAP01 (sample SAMN02440304, study PRJNA202911) | soil metagenome | biome: Subtropical and temperate rainforests or woodlands; isolation source: soil samples (1 kg each in a 20% v/v slurry with milli Q water) were... ...
AACAGGCGCAGCTCACCGTAGTCCAGGTCGGCCATGTGGGTGCAGACGCTGTTGAGGAAGTGACGGTCGTGGGAAATGATGATCATGGTGCTGTTACGCGCCGTCAGAATCGTTTCCAGCCAGCGGATGGTGTTGATGTCCAGGTGGTTGGTCGGTTCGTCGAGCAGCAGCACTTCCGGATCGGAGAACAGCGCCTGGGCCAGCAAGACCCGCAGTTTCCAGCCCGGAGCGACTTCGGTCATCGGGCCGAAATGCTGTTCCAGGGGAATGCCCAGGCCCAGCAGCAGTTCACCGGCGCGGGATTCGGCGGTGTAGCCGTCCATCTCGGCGAAGTCGGTTTCCAGCTCGGCCACGGCCATGCCGTCTTCTTCGCTCATTTCCGGCAGCGAGTAGATGCGGTCGCGCTCGGCCTTGACCTTCCACAGCTCTTCGTGACCCATGATCACGGTGTCGATCACGGTGAATTCTTCGTAGGCGAACTGGTCCTGGCGCAGTTTACCCAGGCGAACGTTCGGCTCCAGCATGACCTGGCCGCCGGACGGCTCGAGGTCGCCGCCGAGGATTTTCATGAAAGTCGATTTGCCGCAACCGTTGGCGCCGATCAGGCCATAGCGGTTGCCGCCGTTGAACTTGACCGAAACGTTCTCGAATAGCGGCTTGGCGCCGAACTGCATCGTGATGTTAGCTGTGGAGATCAATTACTTTACCTATCAAGGGGTTGCGAGCATCGTGTTGGCTCTTGGGTCATTCCCGGGGCATGTTGGAGCGTTTCCATTTCGCCCCGGTCATCGCCAGAGTCGAGCCAGCGAGCATAAGTAGACAGCAACATCTGGACGCTATGGCCAAGTTGCTGGGCAATAAAGGTGGGAGGTCATGTTGGAATTTGGCGCGCATTGTCGCATATGTGCGCCGGCAGTTGTATGACGGCGAGCCACGGATTTTTCATCCAGGCGGCTCAGCGCCAGCCGTTGTAAAAGTCGCCGCTGCGGATTTGTCCCGGGCAATGCGACTTAGGTAGTGGCACCGTGGGCGGACACATTTTCACAAATCGGAGTTAACCTTTGGTTACAAACTGTGGCTAAAATGCCGACCAGTTGCCACATGCCATCATTGGCATGGGCTCAGGGACGTGCCTTCAGGACCTCTTATCGCTTTCGGACGCTGCACATGACCCCTCGGCCCAGGTGGCCCACATGGGGGCGCAGTATGTTCTCTTCTGACATGTGACGATTTCCGTGAAACTCATCATTGCCGCTGTTTACGTTTTATCCATTGCGTATGTGCACCTGCGTGGTCGCGTGCGCCATAAACTGGGCCGCCAGCTGAGTGATCACTCGAGCTTCCTGGCTCCCATCAACTGCTTCCTTTATCTGTTCTCGAAGATCCCCAACCGCCCGTACCTCGATCCGGCCGACTTTCCCGACCTGAGCCCGTTGCAGGCCCACTGGGAAGAAATCCGCGCCGAGGGCCAGAGCCTGCTCAGGGCCGGGGAGATCAAGCGTTCGGAGCAGTACGACGACGTCGGCTTCAACTCGTTCTTCAAGACCGGCTGGAAGCGCTTCTACCTCAAGTGGTACGGCGACAGCCATCCTTCGGCGATGAAGCTGTGCCCGCGGACCACCGAACTGGTGCAGAGCATCGGTTCGATCAAGGCGGCGATGTTCGCCGAACTGCCGCCGGGCTCGAAGCTGGTGCGCCACCGCGACCCTTATGCCGGTTCCTATCGTTACCACCTGGGCCTGGAAACGCCCAACAGCGCCGGTTGCTACATCAATGTCGACGGTGAGAAGTATCACTGGCGCGACGGCGAAGCGGTGATGTTCGACGAGACCTACATCCACTACGCGGAAAACACCACCGAGCAGAACCGCATCATCCTGTTCTGTGATGTCGAGCGGCCGATGAAGTACCGCTGGGCCGCCGCCTTCAACCGCTGGTTCAGCCGCACCGTGATGGCCGCCGCCGGTGCGCCCAACGATGCCGGCGACCGCACCGGGGGCCTGAACCGCGCCTTCACCAAGCTGTACAAGATCCGCCTGCGCGGTAAAGAGCTGAAAAAGCGCAACCGCAAGCTTTATTACCTGGAAAAGTGGGCGATCTTCGCTGCGCTGTTGTTGCTGTTCATCTTCATCTGATTCTCCGCACGGCGAATCGCTGATCGCGGGCAAGCCTCGCTCCTGCATGGGTTCTGCAGGAACGAGGTTTGTCCGCCATCACTTCCTCAAGGCTTGTCCGCCCCCAATTGCTGCCACATCTTCGCGGTGATCCGCTGCCGATGGGCGTAGCCGTGCCACGGATCCTCGGTCAAGGCCTCCAGGCGCTGACTCAGGTTCGCCACATTCCACTGCTGGGCATGCCGGACATCGCCCAGCTCATCCCGGGCGATAGGCACCGAGACCGGCAGTCCCGGGCGCGCCCGTACCGAATAGGCGGCCACGGTGCTGGCGCCGCGGGTGTTGCGCAGGTAATCGACGAAGATCCTGCCGACCCGGTTTTTCGGGCCCATGGTCGCGGTGATGCGTTCCGGCAACTGCTGCGCCATGAACTGCGCGACGGCCTTGGCGAAGCCCTTGACCGTTTCCCAGTCGGCCCTGCGCGCCAGCGGCACGATCAGGTGCATGCCTTTGCCGCCGCTGGTTTTCAGGAAGGCCTGCAAGCCCAGCTCATCGAGCACCGACAGGGTCAGTTGGGTGGCTTCCAGCATGCTTTTCCAGGGCAGGGCCGGGTCCGGGTCGAGGTCGAGCACGAACAGGTCCGGGGTTTCGATCTGATCGTGAGTCGCGCCCCAGGTGTGCAGCTCGATGGTGCCCATCTGCACCGCGCCGATCAGTGCCGACGTACTGTCGATTTCCATCAGTCGCGCGTGGCCGGGGTCCAGCGCCGGGTCGAGGTGACGGATATTGGGGATGGCCAGGTGCTCGGCATGTTTCTGGAAAAACTGCTCGCCTTCCACTCCTTCAGGCGCCCGCAGCAGCGACACCGGCCGGTCGCGCAGGTGCGGCAGGATTTGCTGGTCGATGCTGGCATAGAACTGCGCCAGTTGCAGCTTGGTGGTGCCGGACTGCTGGTCGATGACCCGTTCCGGGTGGGTGATCTTGACCCCGGCGACGCTGTGGGCGGCCGATTTATCCGAATGGGAGGCCGTATGCCGACTGCGGGTCTCGACGGCCTTGAAGGTCTGTGGCCGCTCACGGACGATTTCGCTGGCCGGCTTATCGCTGCGCAGGGCGATGAAGGCTGCCTGGCGCACCACCTGTTCGCGGGTCCACTCGGCGAACTCGGCTTCGGCCACCAGTTGCGGTTCGATCCAGTGCACGCCGCGGGCCTGGGCCACGGTCAGGGGCTTGGCCAGTGGCGATGAATCCCGTTCAAGTTCCTGCATCCGCTCATGCAGCTGCTTCAAGGTCTTCTGGTCGAAACCGGTGCCGACCCGGCCGGCGTACACCAGCCCGCTTGCGTCGTTGACCCCCAGCAGCAGGGCGCCAAAGCCGCTGCGCGAACCTTGCGGGCGGGTATAGCCGATCACCACGAACTCCTGGCGCAGCCGGCATTTGAGCTTGATCCAGTCGGCGCTGCGGCGCGACACATAGGGGCTGCCGGCCCGCTTGCCGATCACCCCCTCGAGGGACAGGGCGCAGGCGCTTTCGAGGATGTCCTGGTGGTGGGCGGCAAAGGCTTCGGAAAAGCGCAGGACCTTGCTCGATTTGCGCCCGAGCGCCTGCTTGAGCGCCTGACGGCGTTGTTCCACCGGCGTTTCGCGCAAGTCCTCGCCCTGCAGAAAGGGCGCATCGAACAGGTAATAGATGATGTCCACGCTGCGACCGATATCGAAGGCGTTCTGCAATGCCTGGAAGTCCGGCAGGCCTTGGTCGTTGAGCACCACCATTTCGCCGTCCAGCCAGCTGTCCTTGAGCTTCAGGGCGGCCAGGGCCTTGGCTTGCTGGGGCAGGCGGCTGGTCCAGTCGTGACCGTTGCGGGTCAGCAGGCGCACTTCGTCGTCCTGGATCCGCGCGAGGATCCGGTAGCCGTCGAACTTGATCTCGTAGCGCCAGTCGCCGCTGGGCGCCTTGTCCACCAGGGTTGCCAGCTGCGGCGCCAGGCTTTGCGGCAGGGCGACGACCTTTTTTCCTGGCGGTTTCTTCGCGGTTTTTTTCGCGGCCTGGGGTTTGGCGCGCTTGTTGTCGCCCACCGTGGCACCGCTGAGCACGCTCCTGGGCAGGGCCTGGACCACGTCGTACTCGTCGCTCGGCCGCGCCTGGGCATCCTGCTCCTTGATCAGCAGCCACTGTTCCTTGTCGCCGCTGCCGCGCATATGGGTGCGCACCAGGGTCCAGTCGCCGCCGAGCTTCTCGCCGATCAGGGTGAATTTGAGCTTGCCCGCCCGGTAGCTGGCCTCAGGGTCGTCATGGGGTTGCCAGACGCCATGGTCCCAGACGATCACGTCGCCGGCGCCGTATTGCCCGGCGGGGATGCTGCCTTCGAAATTGCCATAACTCAGCGGGTGGTCTTCGACATGCACCGCCAGGCGTTTTTGCCTGGGGTCCAGGCTCGGGCCCTTGGGCACCGCCCAGCTTTTCAGGCTGCCGCCCAGTTCCAGGCGAAAGTCGTAGTGCAGGTTGCGCGCAGCGTGCTTCTGGATCACGAAACGCAGGGCCGAGGCGGTCTTGGCGGATTGGCCGAAGGGTTTGTCCGCCGCCGGCTCCGAGGTGACCGCGAAGTCGCGTTTGCGCTGGTATTCACTCAAGGATCTGGCCATGACCCACTACCTTGTCATGCGAGCCGCGCCGTTCAGGCACTGGATCGCTTCGTGGTTTTCTTGGTCGCAGCGGCCTTGCCGGGTTTGTCCGGGCTGGCGGGCGGCTTGCTCCTGGATTTGCCGCCCAGGCTGCGCTTGAGCATTTCGGTGAGGTCGATGACATCGGCACTCCTGCGTTGCGCTTCGCCGGTGCGGCTTTCCACGTCTTCGATCTTGCCAGCCTGGGCCTTTTTCTCCACCAGGGCCATGATTTTGTCGGTGAAGCTGTCGCGGTATTCCTCCGGCTGCCAATCGGTGCTCATGTTCGCTACCAGGCGCTTGGCCATGTCCCGCTCGCCCTTGGTCAGGTCCGGGTGAGTCACCTCCGGCCCCAGGGCCAGTTCGTCGAGGCTGCGCACCTCGGCCGGCCAGCGCAGCATTACCAGTACCAGCGCCGACTCCAGCGGCATCAGCGCCGCCAGATGCTGGCGGGTGTGCAGCACCACCAGGGCCAGGGCGACTTTCGAGGTGCTCCGCAGGGTTTCGCGCAGCAGCGCATAGACCTTGCCGCCGCGCTTGTCCGGGGCCAGGAAGTAAGGGGTGTCAATGTTCTGCAGCGGGATCTGCTGGCTGTCGACGAAGGCGAAGATGTCGATGGTCTGGGTCGACAGCGGGTGGGCCGAGCGGATCTCGTCCTCGCTGAGCAGCACATAGCGGCCTTTCTCGTACGCCACGCCCTTGACGATATGTTCCTTGCTGACTTCCTTGCCGGTGACCTTGTTGATTCGCTTGTAACCCACCGGGTCCATGGTGCGCTGGTCCAGCCAATCGAAGTCGACGCCCTGGGAGGAGGTCGCCGAAACCAGCGCCACCGGAATGTGAACCAGGCCGAAACTGATCGCGCCTTTCCAGATTGCCCGTGCCATGAGCCTGTCCCCGTATTGACTGTGGAATCGCTATGCAGCGACTGGTTTTCAGGTGACCCGTGGCGTGGCGCGAAAGTTTCCCCGGGGTGCCGGCTTGCAGGGGCGAGCCGATAACTCGTGTTACATGTCTGGCGGATTATTTAATTAACAAGGCCGAACCTGCGACGTAGCCTGGACTCGAATGCGATAACTCGTCGCCATCCAGGAGGGTCGCCATGAACAACCTGCTTCGCGGTCTTGCCGTGTTTGCCCTGATGAGCGGGGCCAGCATCGCGGCGTTCGCCGCACCCCAGGCGTCCTCGGACAGCACCGCCATGCTGCTGGCGCAGAACCTGCCCGGCAGCAGCAACAACAATCCCTACAACAGCCCGATACGCCGGGCCAACCCCAACAGCATGCAGGGCACCCAGCCCAGTGCCCCGGCTGTCCGCGGGGTTAATCCGGTACCGGTGCAACGCCCTCCGACCCTGGAGAACGGCGGCATCGGCAACGGTTACCCGCGCACCATCACCCAGCCGCGGATCATCGATCCGACACCCGTGACCCCACCGCGTAACCAACAGCAGCGATAAACGCTGACCGCCCGAGGCCGATGCCGGCTCCGGGCGGAACCCTTTTTATCGACAGAAGGAATCGTGCATGTTGCGTAAAACCCTCTTGGCGACAGTCTGCGCCAGCCTTGTCCTGAGTAGCGCGCTACCGGCCGCGGCCGCCACCCGCCAACAATTGCAGAGCGAGCAGGGTCCGCTGAGCGTGACCCCGGTGGTCGAGGGCCTGGATCACCCCTGGGCCCTGGCATTCCTGCCGGACCGCCAGGGCATCCTGGTGACCGAGCGGCCGGGCAACCTGCGGCTGGTCGGCACCGACGGCAAGCTCTCGGCGCCCCTGGGCGGCGTGCCGCAGGTCTGGGCCAAGGGCCAGGGCGGCTTGCTGGATGTGGTGCTGTCGCCGGACTTCAAGCAGGACCGCCTGGTCTATCTGTCCTACGCCGAAGGTGGCGGCGAGGGTGGCACGGCAGGGACGGCGGTGGGGCGCGGGCGGCTGTCCGAGGACCTGAAGACACTCAAGGATTTCCAGGTGATTTTCCGCCAGGCGCCCAAGCTTTCCACCGGCAACCATTTCGGTTCGCGCCTGGTGTTCGACCGCGATGGCTACCTGTTCATCACCCTGGGGGAAAACAACGAGCGCTCGACCGCCCAGGACCTGGACAAGCTGCAAGGCAAGATCGTGCGCCTGTATCCGGATGGCCGGATCCCGCAGGACAACCCCTTCGTCGGCCAACCGGGCGTGCGCCCGGAAATCTGGTCCTACGGCCACCGCAACCCCCAGGGCGCGGCGCTAAACCCCTGGAGCGGCACCTTGTGGGATAACGAGCATGGGCCCAAGGGCGGCGACGAAATCAACCTGATCGAGCGTGGCAAGAACTACGGCTGGCCCCTGGCAACCCACGGCATCAACTATTCCGGTGCGCCGATTCCCGAAGCCGAGGGCAAGACCGCCCCGGGCACCGTGGGGCCACGGCATGTCTGGGAGAAGTCCCCCGGCATCAGCGGCATGGCCTTCTACGATGGCGACCGCTTCAAGGCCTGGCAACACAACCTGTTTATCGGCGCCCTGGCTTCCCAGGAACTGATCCGCCTGCAATTCGATGGCGACAAGGTGGGCCACGAAGAGCGCCTGCTGGGTGAACTCAAGGAGCGCATCCGCGACGTGCGCCAGGGGCCGGACGGTTATCTGTATGTGCTGACCGACGAGGACAAGGGCACGCTGTACAAGGTTGGCCTGGAATAAACCAATCCCTTCTTCTGTAGGAGCGAAGCTTGCTCGCGAAAAAATCTTCAACGATAACGCGTGTTGGCAGGATGAATCGCCGCTTCGCGGCTATCGCGAGCAAGCTTCGCTCCTACAGAGGCACTGCGGTCGGGTAGAGGATCACCGCCGCCTGCAGCTTGCCGCTGCCGAAACGGCACATCTTGGCGAACTCGCCGTGGCTCACCGGCAGGTGCTGGCAATCCATCGGCTGGCGGTGCTGGCTGTGGTCGACATCGGGATCGTGCAGGTAGACGAACTCCTCGTCGCAGTCGGTGACCATCACCCAATGCGGGGCCTTGGAGCGGGTCAGGCGGTAGCTGCTGATCAGCACCAGGGGCTGGCCGCCGTCGGCCAGCAGCCTCGGCAGGTCCAGCGGGCCGCCCAGCACCTGCAAGACGTCGCTGCTATCCAGCTCTGCGCAGAACTCCTCGTGCACCAGGCGCATGACGTCTTTTTTATGCTCGTCGCGCACCCCGCCAAGAAACAGCGGCCCGCGGGTATTGACCTGCAGCCTGACCCTGAAGCCCCGACGCCACGCGGCCAATGCCAGCCCCTGGGGGCTGCAGCCGCCATGTCCGGAGGTCATGAACACGGTGGTCGCCTCGCGCCACAGTTGCAGCTCTTCGCGTCGCTCCAGCGCCCGTCCGGGTTGCAGCGCGCCCATAGCCATCAACAGGCAGGCCGGGCCGCAGGTGAAATCGGTGGTCTGCTGGTAGTAGGGCACGCTGATACTGCGGGTTTCGCGATGCTGCAGGATGCGCTTTTCCAGGCGCAGGGCATCGGTGTGGTCTTCGTAGTAGTCGTGCAGCACGGCGAAACGCCGGTAGCCGCTGCGCTCGTACAGGGCGATGGCCGTCGGGTTGTCGGTACGCACCTCCAGCCGTAGGTAGGCGCAGTCATGCTCCCGTGCGCAGGCCTCGATTTGCTCCAGCAGGCGCTTGCCCAGGCCCAGTCCGCGGGCCTCGACCGCGGTGGCGATGGAGTACAGGCGGGCCAGGGACGTACCGCGATGGAACAGCACCAGGGCATAACCCAGCAGCTGGTCCGCCTGCTCGGCGACGATCAGGCGCGCATGGGCGCGGCTGATCATCCACTGGAAGCTGCGCACCGTCAGGCGATCGGTGGTGAAACACTGCTGTTCCAGTCGCACTAAAGCGGGCAAATCCTCAGGTGTGGCAATGCGAAAGACAAGATCCATATAACCGCCGTAAAAGTTGCGTAACGAAACGAGACTTTCAGAAAAGTTCGTGCTTAATAGAAAAGGTCTTGTTCTTAAGCGGATCAAACATTATGTCAGCGGTACAAGGTCATTGGCGTGGAGTATCCGAGCAAAGTCTGCCGGCGACAATAACGCCGGTTAATTATTTTTCAACGGTGAGTGAAACTTCCAGTCAGTTGGTGATTATTGTCGAGCGCAAGGAAGATTGGGCTTCCTACTTCCCCAGCGAAGACATCCTCAGCGCCCAGGAGTACCTGGAACAGAGCCGCGAAACCCAGCCCGGCAAGCGGGTCCAGGTGATCAACCTGTGCCGCAGCTACAAGTACCTGGGCCACGGTTACTACTGTTCGCTGCTGGCCGAGGCGCGGGGACACAAGGTGATTCCCTCGGTGCGCACCATCAGCGAACTGACCCGCAAGTCGCTCTACGGGCTGGCCCTGGACGACCTGGATAAAACCCTGGAAAAGGCCCTGAGCAATCATCTTTACAGCGATACCGAAGGTTTTACCCTGACCCTCTACTTCGGCAAGACCCATATCGAACCGTTACAGGAGTTGGCCCGCCAGTTATTCGAAGTTTTCCCCTGTCCGATATTGCTGGTGGACTTCAAACGAACTAACGGCTGGCATATCGAAGGCGTTAAGTCCGGGGCCTTACATAAGTTGCGCGAAGACCAGGAAGATCAATTCGCCCATTCCCTGGACAGTTTCAGTCGCAAGATCTGGCGTGTGCCGCGCTCGAAAAGATTGGCCCGGTATGACCTGGCCATCCTGCATGACCCCCAGGAAGCCTTGCCGCCTTCCAACGCCCGGGCGCTGGAGAACTTTGTCCGGGTCGGCAAGGGCCTGGGCATCGACGTCGAGCTGATCGAGAAGAAGGACTACCCGCGGATCGCCGAATACGACGCCTTGCTGATCCGCGAGACCACCAGCGTCGACAACCACACCTACCGCTTCGCCAAGAAGGCCGAAAGCGAGGGCCTGGTGGTGATGGACGACCCGACCTCGATCCTGCGCTGCACCAACAAGGTCTACCTGACCGATCTGCTGAAAAGCCACCAGTTGGGCATGCCCGCCACCGAGATTCTCTACAAGGAGCGACCGGAAGATTTCGAGCGGGTCGGCGAACGCCTGGGCTTCCCGCTGGTGCTGAAGATTCCCGACGGTTGCTTCTCCCGCGGGGTGATCAAGGTCGAGAGCCAGCAGGCGCTGCTGGAGGCCACCGCTGAGCTGTTCGAGCATTCGGTGTTGCTGCTGGCCCAGGAGTTTTTCTACACCGAGTACGACTGGCGCATCGGCGTGCTCAACCGCAAGCCGATCTTCGCCTGCCAGTACTTCATGTCCAAGGGCCATTGGCAGATCTACAACCACAAGGCCAAGGGCCAGGACATCAACGGCGAATGCCGCACCCTGGCGATCCACGAGGCGCCGCGGGCGGTGGTGGAGCTGGCGGTGAAGACCGCCAACCTGATTGGCGACGGCCTGTACGGCGTGGACCTGAAACAGTCCGGCGACAAGGTGGTGGTGATCGAAGTCAACGACAACCCCAACCTGGACTCCGGCATCGAAGATGCCTACCTGCGCGACGATCTGTATTCCCTGGTGCTCGAGGAGTTCGTCCGCCGCCTGGAGCTCAAGCGCCGCGGACAGGCCTGGTGAACGGCCGATGATCAAGAGCTATCAGTTGAGCCAGGGCCGCCTGCTGGCGGTGGAGCGCCTGGACGCCGAGGTGATGCTGTTCAGCAACCCCGACCTCGCCGAACGCGACCTGCTGCACACCGGCTTCAAGCTCGACGAACACGCTCTGGCCTCGGCCCTGGACCCGGACGAGGTGTCGCGCATCGAGTTCCACCCGGACAACCTGTTCCTGATCTGGAAGCGTCCGGAGAACTATTCCGGCGGCGGCAGCCTGTCGTTCGAGGTGTCGTCCTGCGGCCTGCTGTTTTCCCCGCAACGGCTGCTGCTGATCGCCCATGACGACAGCCAGCTCAGCGGCCTGGGCGCGCGCCAGGCCTTGAATAGCCCCCTGGATGTGCTGCTGGACCTGCTGTCCAACAACATCCATCACTACCTGGGGCACCTCAAGGTGATCAAGATGGTCGCCCGGGAGTTGCAGCAGCAGTTCAACGACTCGATGGAAAACCGCCACCTGATCCAGATGTTCAACCTCAGCGAAAGCCTGATCTATTACATCAACGCCATTCACAGCAACGGCGCGGTGCTGACCCGCCTGCGCAACCACGCCGAGAAGGAACATTTCAGCGCCGAGGCCATCGGCCTGATCGACGACCTGATCATCGAGAACAACCAGTGCTACAAGCAGGCGGAGATCTATTCGACGGTGTTTTCCGGGCTGATCGATGCGCGCGGCAACCTGATGAACAACAACATGAACAGCCTGCTGCGCAAACTGACCTTGATCAACGTGGTGTTCCTGCCGCTGAACCTGATCGCCAGCATCGGCGGCATGTCCGAATTCAGCATGATGACCGCCGGCACCCCCTGGTGGATTGCCTACCCGCTGTTCCTTGTGGCGATGCTGCTGGCGGCAGGGGGGATGGTGCTCGGTCTCAGGCGCCTGGCCGGGGGCAGCGGCAAGTGCGCCTGAGCCTTCAGGCCGGTTGCAGGGTCAGCACTTCATAACCGTCGCGGGTCACCGCCACCGTGTGTTCCCACTGCGCCGACAGGCGGTTGTCGCGGGTGACCACGGTCCAGCCGTCTTTCAGGCCGCGCACCCGGGCGCTGCCCTGGTTGATCATAGGCTCGATGGTGAACACCATGCCTTCGCGCAGCTCCAGGCCGGTGCCGGGGCGGCCGAAATGCAGGATCTGCGGCTCTTCGTGCATCTGCCGGCCGATGCCGTGGCCGCAGTACTCGCGGACCACGCTGTAGCCTTTGGTCTCCGCGTGTTTCTGGATGGCGTGGCCGATATCGCCAAGGCGCGCGCCGGGGCGGACCACCTTGATACCTTCCCACATCGCCTCGAAGGTGGTGCTGACCAGATGCTGGGCCTTGGGGCTGACATTGCCGACCAGGTACATCTTGCTGGCGTCGGCGATAAAGCCGTTCTTTTCCAGGGTGATGTCGATGTTGATGATGTCGCCGTCCTTGAGAATGGCCTTTTCATGGGGCATGCCATGGCACACCACCTCGTTGATCGAGGTGTTGATCGAGTAGGGGTAGCCGTACTGGCCCTTGCTGGCCGGGCGGGCGCCCAGGTCGTGGCGAATGAAGCGCTCCACCGCGGTGTCCAGCTCCATGGTGGAAAGGCCGGGCGCGACCAGATCGTCGAGAAAGGTGAACACCGTCGCCAACAGGCGCCCGGACTCACGCATCAGCGCCAGTTGTTGCGGGGTCTTGATCAGGGCCTGGGTCATTCGCTGCGCCCCCGGATCAGATCGCTCTTGTTCAGCAGCAGCTTGTTGATCAGGTCGTTGTAGGCCAGGTGCGGATTGAGCTCGGCCAAGAGGCCGATCTTGATCCAGAACTCGGCCTGGGCGTTGATGGAGCGATCCATGGCGTCGCTGGCGACGCGGATCTGTTCATGCAGCTGATCTGAAATCTTGACGATGCCCACGAGGTTTCTGCTCTGGTAAATATACGAAGCATATACGTTTCATATATTCGCAGGCAAACCCAGATCGCTCGACCGGGCTCAAGCCTGCTGGCGGGCAGGGCGGGTGGTTCTCCGTTCACGAAAGCCGCGAACCACCAGATACAACAGCGGACCGATGGAGGCGAACACTGCCGTCAGCAGCAGATAAGGCAGCACCGACAATGCGGACTGGCCACGGAAGCGGGCGTCCCGGTACATCCAGATGCCGGCCAGGGTCGCCAGCAGGTACAGGTCGATCACCACCTGCGCGGTGTCGGGGCGGGACATCAGGCCGAGGCCAAACTCGAGCAGCGATTGTTCCGCCTGCAGCATCACCGCGAAGGTGTAGCCGGCAAAGGCGATCAGGGCAATCAACGGCAATCCGACAGACTTCATGTTTCCTTCCTTGGTGGCTGAATGAGGGCTGAGAAGCGAGCCGCGAGAGTAGCGCAGGCAGAGGCCACCTCAAAGAATTGGCCATTGACTTGCCAGCAGCGCGCCGGTTAATTTCCTGGCCATGACTTTTTCCGCATTGCGTTCCCAGCCAAGCATTATTACCGCCATTCCTGATTGGCGGGTTTGCTGACGACTGCACCCAACCCGCCCTAGAGGCGGGTTTTTTCTTTCTGTCTCCGGGGCCTTCAACACAGCCAGGAGAGCCGTATGAACCATCCCGCCGAGCCCGACACGCAACTGGACCTGCTTGAGCACTACGTGAAGAAGATTCTCGCGGCGCCGGTCTACGACCTGGCGGTGCGTACGCCGTTGCAGCCGGCGCCGGCCTTGTCGGCGGCGCTGGGCAACCAGGTGCTGCTCAAGCGCGAGGACCTGCAACCGACCTTTTCCTTCAAGATCCGCGGTGCCTACAACAAGCTGGTGCAGCTCAGTGACGAGCAGAAGCGTCGCGGAGTGATTACCGCATCCGCCGGTAATCACGCCCAGGGCGTGGCGTTGGCGGCGCGGGAACTGGGGATCAAGGCGACCATCGTCATGCCTTCCACCACGCCGCAGCTGAAAGTGCAGGGCGTCAGCAGCCGTGGCGCCGAGGCGGTGCTGCACGGCGAGAGCTTTCCCTTTGCCCTGGCCCATGCCCTGCAACTGGCCGAGCACAGCGGCCAGACCTTCGTCTCGCCCTTTGACGACCCGGACGTGATCGCCGGGCAGGGCACGGTGGGCATGGAGATCCTGCGCCAGCACGCCGGGCGCCTGGACGCGATCTTCGTCCCGGTGGGCGGTGGCGGATTGATCGCCGGCATCGCCGCCTATGTGAAATACCTGCGGCCCGAGGTGCGCATCGTCGGCGTCGAGTCCGAACACTCCAACTGTTTGCAGCAGGCGTTGCGGGCCGGGGAAAGGGTAGTGCTGCCCAGCGTCGGCACCTTCGCCGACGGGGTCGCCGTGGCGCAGGTCGGCGCCCATTGTTTCGAGCTGTGCCGAGTGCTGGTCGACGAGGTGATCACGGTCAGCAACGACGAACTCTGCTGCGCGATGAAGGACATCTACGACGACACCCGTTCCATCACCGAGCCGTCGGGGGCGCTGGCGGTGGCCGGGATCAAGCGGTACGTGGCCCGCAGCGGCGTACAGGGCGAAACCCTGGTGGCCATCGATTCCGGAGCCAACATCAACTTCGATCGCCTGGGGCATGTGGCCGAGCGCGCGGCTTTGGGCGCGGTTGCGCTGGTGTAAGAAGGAGCAGGGCCTCTGTAGCCGCTGGCGAAGCCTGCGCACGAGCGCGAAGCGCTCGCCAGCCGAACCACAGCTGCACCGCAGTGTCTGGCCTGGCGGCTACTGCGTAGCCGATCGCAGCCTGCGGCAGCGGCTACATCACCTGCGATGCAGCCGCCGCGGTCTGGATTATTCCGCGCGGGCCTTCTCGACTTTATCGGAGGCGGACCACAGGCGGTAGCGCACTTCAATGTCCTTGGGGGCGTAGATCACGATCGGCAGCTTGCTGTTGTAGCGCAGCACGAAGCCTTCGCCGACCACCGGCACGAACGCCTGCTTGCTGGTGCCTTCGGGACAGGCCATCAGGGTGCTCATCGGGCCGCTGACCTTGTCCAGGCGGTAGTAGGGATAACCCCAGCCATCCAGGTTTTTCTCTTCCAGGGTGCCGCCCAGGCGCTGACGGTTGCAGTCGACGGTCAGGGTCTTGCCGGCCAGCACCTCGACCTTGAAGTCTTCTTCCTTGGCCTGCTTGGGCAGATGGATCACCTGGCGCACAAAACCGTCTTCGGCCTTGGGGTAGGGCGCCACGTCTTCGAGCTTGGCCGCATGGCTCAGGGTGGAAATACCGCTCAACAGCACAGCGACGGCGGTGGAAACAGGAAAAAAGCGCATAAGGCCTCCTTGCAGGTTGATCGACGGCTCTCTCCATTTAGAGGGAGTCGCTTGCTTGAAACGCCGGGCAGTTTGACCGGGTAACACCCGGTCATGCAAACCGTGGCCCGCTTCGCCGCGGCAACTGACATGATGTATTCCTTCAATATCCATTGGTAAGTCAATGATTTATAAGGCATGACAACGGGCGGGAGGACGGCATGCATATGCTCCATCCTCTATCGGCGAGAGGCAGCTATCGGTTCCGCAGGAGGTCTTCCAGTCAGGCGAAAGTCCCAGGACTGAGGGTGAAAAAAGCCTCACTGCTCAGAGCAAAATAGAATTTAGTAGAAGTGCAAATACGGCCTAGTCTAGGAATTGGCTTTCTCTTCCAGGGAGGTTTAGTCATGCCGTACGCCGTATTTCGGGGGTGGAATCCCGAGACGATATTCTTGCCATCATTGAATGGCCACTGCACCAACGGAGAGATCTGCCATGTTCTTATCTGCCTTGGAACTGCGCAATATCATTGAATGCAGCTTCCTGCCCAAACGCTGCGAATGCACCCTGAGCCCCGACCTGCACATGACCGTGAAAGTCTATGGCGACCATGAAACCGACCGTGTGGACCTGGTGGTCACCGGTATCGATGCGGCGAGCCTCAACGGCTGCCGGGAAATCAACGACCTGATCGCCGAACTGCGCTACGACCTGGCCAATCATCCGGGAAGCCAGCCCATCACCCTGAAATCCAGGATTCATTGATCGGCGGCTTTGCCAATGCCCGCGTTGCCTGCCTGGCCTGGATAGATCCCGGGCCAGGCACAGACTCGACCCTCACCGCGAATAAAATCCCTGCCTGACTATCGCCGAGATGCCTGCAACCTGGCGCGCGGTAGAGCAGGGCAGTCTTCAGTTCTGATAACTGCAGGCGTCCGACAGCTTGCGGTAGCTGATGGCCTCCAGCTTGCCCGCCTTGTCGATAAAGGTCATGTCCGCGGTGATCACCTTGCACTCCGGCGTCGCAGGCTCGGTCATCGACACCACCTTGGCCACATTCAGCGGCATGCCATAGTGATAAGGCACCGGCTGCACCTGGGCCGTGTCCGCCTGAGCCACACCCACAGCCCCGACAAAAGCCAAGGCCCCGACCAGCAAAATACGCATGTTCATGAGAATTTCTCCGATAAGCCCGACACAAACCGCCATCGAGCGCGCCGCGGAGGGCGGCAGAGGATTCTGCGCTGCGCGGTTTCGTACAGTTTTGGGCGGCGGGATTAATCGAAGATTAAGTAGGGGGCTAATGATTTGCGCGGAAGGGAAACTGCCCGCCGAGATGTTCCTTGGGCAAAAACGCGTATTTGGTGTTCGGCGGTAAGGGCTGAAGGCAGGGGACAGAAGCCCCTGCCTTGCTGGTCGTCAACGCCTTGCCCGATTCCGGGCAGGCACTGAATACACTTATTTCTTCTCTTTCTCTTTCTCCTTTTCCTTCTCTTCTTCCTCCGGCAGATCGATCCCACGGATATCGAAGTAGTATTGCCCGCTCATGGACTTGGCTGACTGTTGAGCGAGGGACTGTACCAATTGGTCATGAATGAAGTGACCGAACAACAGGCTCACTTCCTCCGGCAATGGCGACAGTTGCTCCTTGAACCATTCCTCTTCCAACAGCACCTGCCACACCAGCATCTGCTGCGGTGTGCCGGCGGCCCTGTAGCCATCCCGTGCCCGGCCGCTGCGCATGCTGCGGGCCTCGCTGTCCACATCTTCCAGCCAGCCGAGTTGTGCCCTTAGCGTCTCGCGCTCGGTTTGCAGTTCCTGGGTGCGCTTGAGGCGGGCCTGCCTCTTTTCCTGGGTTTCCACCGGGCGGCTGAACATTCCGGCGCTATTCCCCGCGGCATACTGGCTGGCATTCAGGCGATCTTCTTCTTCGCCGATCTCCCGCAGGCGCTGCACATAAGGGCGTGAGATCGATGCCAGCCAGCGGATATACAGGCGCATATGGCCGAGGAAGGGCGCTTTATTACCCAGGTTGAGGTTCTTCAACTGGGCGATGCTGGCCTTGGCGGCCTGTTGATAGTGTTTGACCAGCGCAAAGGCGCCCTTGCCGTTTATATGGTCGTTGAAGGTGAACAGTCCGGCAGTCTTCATATCGATATCCGGCAGATCTTCGATATGGGGAAAAGGCACTCCAGCCTGGAACGCTGCGCGGTACATGCGGTGCAAACTGACCAGGGCCAGTTCGGCGCTGGGCTTCTGTTCGCCGGGCAGCAGGCTGCCACCGACATCTTCGCTGACCCCGGGCATCAGTTCCTCACGCCACTTGGCGTTGCCTTTGCCGAGCAGGCTGGCCCGTCGGTAAAAGCGTCGCTCGTGGGCAGCCACCAGATGCAGCGCCTGCCGCACCTGTTTGGGCAGGCCGTTGGAGTCTCCCAACACCGTACTCGTGGGCACGGGTATGTAGTCGTCGACCAGCGGTATCTTGCTATGGCTACGGTCCACCGCATCGAACAGGCCGGCAAACAACACGACCAGGCGGGCACCCTGATACTCCACCTCTTCTCCATTGATCAGGCTGCGATCCCGCAGACGATAGAGAAACCCCCGGGCCAGGGTGGCGCCATAATCGAAGCCATATACGGACAGTTCGATACGCTTCAATGGAGGGCCGCTCAATGCCTTGATCTTGCCAACTTCAACGCTCAGATAATCGATAGCACCATCTATACGAACATTGGCTCCGGTCTTGGCCACCTGAGCCATACCAGGGTTGTCGCGCAAGGGCGGTATGGCTTCAGCCACGGCGTCAACCACCGCGCTTTTGACCACTTTGAAAATTTTGATGGGGGCACTCACCACGCTTTTCACGTCGCGCTTCAAGCGCTCCCACCAATTACGGCCATCCAGCACGTCCTTGAAGACTTCTTTCGCTCTGTCCTGTGCCACATCCTTGGGTATATCTGCGGCTTTTTTGCCAATGATATCCATACCCGCGTTGGCAGTGGTGGTCAGGTCTGCGATGTACTCCTCACCCATCCCGGAAAGGTATGCCCGTCGATAGTTATAGGAATCTTTGTCCTTTTCGGTATGGGGGTGTGCCATATACATCTTGGCCACATTACTGACACGACCTGTCTGCAGGTCTTTCAATAAATGGCGTCCAAAACCGTCGAAAAAAAATCCGATCCGCAAGGTCCGTTCACAAGTGGTGACGTGAGAGTTGTTGAGCGGCCCAGTACAACGGGCTCCGGCAGCGGTTGCCAGATCAGCATTACGAGTGCTCATTGGGGTGTGGCTTCCTGATCCTTGGAATTAGGCACTGATGGGGCCTCCTTGAGGTTTTCATAAGGGGTATCCAGGTTGGCGCTCCAGGCCAGACGAACTTGGTCTCCGGGAAAAAAGTGCACGTGCAAATAGCGGTCACTGCGTTGGCGGGGAGGGTTAGGGATCTCTATTGATAGGGTTTCTTCCCTAGCTCCTTGCTCATGTTGTGTACGGGTCATGCTCTTGATCCAGTCTACCTTCAGTGTCGTGCCTTCTATGCGCCAACAGCAGGTCATACCCCCTCCACCATTTGCAGCGGCGTTCCCCCCCCAATTGTCATTAATGAAATAACTGAAGATGGGTCGATCCGTATGGTTGTGAGCATAAAGCGCCGCCCCCGGCATTCGGCTGTACTGCCAGATGAAATAGGCGGGAATCATCGTCCCCAAAACCAATAGATTGATGAGGGTCTTCTGCAGACCGGACAAAGACTTCCAGCGATTTCTGAGTGATTGAATCGATGTCACAACAAACTCCTTGTTGGTGCGAATCTGTTTCTGCGCACGGTCACGTTCTTTTGCCTGGGGGCATTTCTGTTGCCCAGCTCACGCTATTTGCAAGTCGTTCAATAGTTGGCGCCAAAAAAACTCGACTCATTGGGGTTGAACTTCCTGATCCTTGGTGGCGGGCACTGCTGGTGCTTCCTTGAGGTTTTCATAAGGGGTGTCGAGATTGGCGCTCCAGGCCAGGCGAACCTGGTCGCCGGGGAAGAAGTGCACATGCAAATAGCGGTCACCGCGCTGGCGGGGAGGGTTAGGGATCTCGATTGAAAGGGTTTTCTCTTCGAGCCCTTGTTTAATTTGTTCTGGCGTCACGTCCAATATCCAATCCACTTTCAGTGTCTTGCCCTCGATGCGCCAGCAGCAGGTCATGCCCCCATTTCCCCCCCAATTGTCATTGACGAAATAACTGAAAATCGGGCGATCCGTATGGTTATGCCCATAAAGCGCCGCACCCGGCATACGGCTGTACTGCCAGATGAAGTAGCTGGCGACCAGCGCTGCCAAAGCCAACCAGTGGATCAGGGTTCTCTGGCGGCCGGACAGGCGCTTCCAGCGCTTTGCGAGTGACGGGAACAATGTCATCAGGCGCCTTCTTGCGCGGCCAGGGCGTTTTCCAGGCTGTCCTGGTCATCGATGACCTGGCGCAGGACTTCGGCCCATTCGGGGCGCTGGTGCAGCGGGCTACGGGTGATCAGGCTGTGCAATACGAAGGTCGACTGATCCTCCTGCTGGTCCAGGCCCTGGGCTCTGGCGATTTGCAGCAGGTCTTGCACCTGTTGCAGGCGTTCGCCGTGGCAGTCGCTGGCAAAGGCCTCGGGGGCGACGTTTTCGGTCTGTACCAGCAGCTGCTCGGCGTGGGCGTCATGCTGCAGGCTGTGCATCATCGGCTCATCCAGGCGTATCGGGTGGTACTCGGGTACTTCGCTGTGCGCCGGGCCGGCAAAGCGCTGCCAGTCCTTTTCAGCCTTGACCCACCAGGTATCGAGGGGGCCGAACAGCCACTGGTGCCATGGCTGGTCATTTTGCTGGTGGAGCAGGGGCAGTACCTCGGCGCTGTAACTGCGGATCAGCAGCACCGCATCGTTGGCGTCCTGGCAGACCAGGGCGTCGCCAAGGTGGGTGGCCAGCCGATTGGCTGGCAGGGTGCTGCTCAACCAGCCGGCCAGGTTCGGGCCGAACAGTTCGTGGATCGCAACCAGTCGCTCGAAAGGTTGGCCGGTCATGTCCAGCAATAGCGGCCCGTCATTGCGCAACTGGACCAGCTCGGGCTGGTACATCAGGGGCCAGCGGGTGCCTTCCAGTTCCACCAGGGCATTGCGCTGCGACGCGCTGAGCAGCGCCTGCTCGACGATCGCCGTGAGGCTGAGGCCCTTGGCCACGGCGTTGACCCAGTCCTGCTGGCCTTGCTGCAAATCGCTCATGGCTGTGCTCCGGACTGAATCGCCTGGCGTTGGCGGATGGCTTTGAGCAGGCATTCGACACATATACCCTTGGGCGGCATCAGGGTCTTGGCGCGTTCAAATGACCCAGCAGCAGGCCGCCGGCCTTGTCGGCGTCGGCAAGCTTCAGCAGGCCCGGCAACAGCGACGCCGGTGGCGTACCCGCTCCTGGCGCTCTCTCGGAGTTGACCTTCACATGGGTGCCGGATGGTAACGCCACCGGCCTCGTCGCTTCGTCTCTACTATCTCAGTCAACCTGTTCCATGGCGGGAGCTTGATAACTCTGATCAATTTCCACTCCTGCAGTTCTTGCCTTGGACTCGGCTTCCGATCTAAGCAGTAAAAGAGTTTTCAAGTGCTCAGGAAAAAGCTTTTTCCAGTTAGGGCGCTCTTCCTCTTCGAAGCTGTTTTGCCAAAATGTATTTAGTGAGGTGAGTTCAATTTTTATTAAATAGGTCCCAGTTTCTGTTGAGGCAACTGCCGAGTTTCGTAAGACTTTGACGTGAGCGAGATAGTCGCCACTGTACAAGTACCAGTCATAGAGCATGTCTGAGCCTATCCACTGTTCAAGGCTCATTTTTCTGTTAGGGTCAAAGAGCGGATGGCTCAAAGGACTTCGCCCGAATATCGATTTTTTCCAGTCGAATTTATCAAGTTCGGTGCCGGGGATTCGAGGATCCGAAGGGAAGTAATATTTATGCCATCCTGCTGATTTCAGTTTGTCTATGAGGCTATAGACAAGTGCTCTATTCTCTTCATGTGTGCTGTTGTCTGGCAAACCACGGAGCGTAACCTCAACCTCCTCAATGTCCTTGGAAATATCATCGTCTGCAACAATGCCGAGGGACACGACCTGATCCAGTTCGAGGGTGCTTTTCGGCTGAGTAATACTTACACTCAATAGATTCTGGTCATCTCTGCTTTGATTGATTTCGTGCCAGCATATATTGGCGGCAGCTAAGCAATCGGAACTGAACTTGATAGGGCTTTGTTTAAGTAGATCTTCAACAGGCGACCCTAGCTGAATGTTTATACTCTTGATTTCACTTTTCACCTTGTATATTCCTTCACTAGGAGAGCCATCACAACCGACGAGAAAGATAAAAAATAGTAACCAGAATATTCTCATTCTATGTTCTTCCAACTGGCAATCGAAGCGATCTCGCCTTCCATGTAGCTTTTCTTCTTTCTCATGAGATTGTGATATTTATCGGCGATTTTTACGATGAAATCCATTCGCTGTTGCGCATGATACAGTTTGCCATCGTGCATTTGCTCTCTCAGGTCAGGATCATCAAGATCGCATAGAGTAGAAAATGCTGCTGAACGTAGAGGTACTAGTGGAGCGCCTTCTGCGAGTTTTTGAACATCGAGCGTTTTTTGGAACGACCAGTCGTTGTAAATTAACTTTTGCAGTATGTTAAGTTGCTCGTGATTGGCTATCGCAAGTAGTGATTTGTATTGCTTTTTAGCTCTTTCTTCCCCCGTCAGAGCCTCCGTCTCCTTAATCAGTTCAAAGGCTGAACTTACCTCGGGTGTCACCTTGAGGTTATTAATTGCTGGTAATGACTCTTCCGACCAAGGAAGTTTTTTAACAGCGTCAGCTATCGGTTTCTCGAACGTATCACTGTTTCGTGCACTCTTGCATGAAAAGAAGCTGTCTGGGAATTTGCTGTAAAACCAGTGCCAACAGAATATGTCCTGGAAAAGCCAGAAGTTTCCTTTTCCGAGTCCATTCTTGCCGACCTGGTTTGGTACTTTTGCGGGAGCAAGTAAGGGGGTGTTCGTTGCGGCATCTACCAGCTTCGTGAACTTGAGGCCGCACATCACCTGCTTGCTCGCAAAGGCAGCCAGCCCCATCCAATAGAACCGGCCCTTGAACGCTGCCTGTCCTCCATCTTCTCTTTCTAGGTAGAAGGACGCATACACACCGGCAATACGCGCGGCTCTGGTAGTAAAGTCGCCGACCAGCATCCACTTCTTACTGCCGAACAGGTAATACTCGTTACGCTGAGTGCTTAGTCGCCTGATTGCTTGCGCTTGGGCCAGAGACCACAATTGCGCGCAGTTGATCTTCACCTCATGGGGAGGAGCGTTCTTGGCCTTGTTGATCTCGGGTGTGGCAACTGGAGGTGTGCTCATTGCTTCCGACTCCGTTCATAATCATCTGCCCCATCCGGGACGTCAAAGTCATCCCAAAGAAGATGAACCTTGGCTGTTTGTACGGTCTGCGCCTCAACTTGTGGGGAATGGCCATCGGCGTCGCTTTTGAAGATCAATGGTGCAGTGAGGCTCGGTAAGATAAAGGCAGCCTTGAGACCTTCGACGGGCGTGCCAGAACTGGTGACGAACTTGCACCGCTCGTAAAAGCTGCTGCTGATCTCTTTGCTCTTTAACACGCTTCCCGCTCTATCCTGATCGGCAATCAGCGGCATCCCGGGCATCAGAATATTCAGTCCTGTACCCGTTCCCGGCGCGCCGCCGGAATTGATCTTCACATCGGCCCCGCTGATGGTCACGCCACCGGCATCAAGCTTGACGAAGCTGCCGCCGGCCTTGGCCGTTAGTTCGGCGCCGGCTTCCAGCACGGCCTTGGTCCCGGCCTTGTAGTGAATTTCCTGGCCAGCCTCGACGAATTGCGCGGTGCCGATGTTGGCGTGCTGGGTGACGGCCACGGTGAGGTGGTCGTTGGCGCGGATTTCGCTCTTGCGGTCGAGGTGGGTGATG
>LNAP01001766.1_pt1 | contig 22593 bp, 16 predicted proteins | sample 602601 | NCBI WGS metagenome assembly LNAP01 (sample SAMN02440304, study PRJNA202911) | soil metagenome | biome: Subtropical and temperate rainforests or woodlands; isolation source: soil samples (1 kg each in a 20% v/v slurry with milli Q water) were... ...
CTTCACCCCCACGGCTTTGCAATTCACCCACGGTGCCGCGCACAAGGTGAAGAGCCTGGTCGATGAAGAGGGCAATGATCGTTTGAAGCTGCGCGTATTTGTTACGGGTGGCGGTTGTTCCGGTTTTCAGTACGGTTTCACTTTTGATGAAGAAGTGGCCGACGATGACACCATCGTCGAGCGCGAAGGTGTCAGCCTGGTGGTCGATCCAATGAGCTTCCAGTACCTGGCAGGTGCCGAGGTGGATTACCAGGAAGGCTTGGAAGGCTCGCGGTTCGTGATCAAGAACCCTAACGCCACCACGACCTGTGGGTGCGGTTCTTCGTTCTCGATCTGATGCTTCCTGACGGGTCTGGCCTTGATGTGGTGGACGAGTTGCGAGGGCGGCAAGTGGGGACACCGGTGTTGCTGCTGACGGCTCGCGATAGCGTGCCCGATCGTATCGCCGGGCTCGATGCCGGCGCCGATGATTATCTCGGCAAGCCCTTTGATCTCGATGAACTCGCCGCGCGACTGCGCGCCCTTGCGCGGCGGGGGACCGGGCGCGCGGGCCCGCTGCTGACCCATGGCGCCCTCGCGCTCGACCCCGCCACGCTCACCGTTAGCCTTGGCGATACGCCCGTCCCGGTGTCGCGGCGGGAAATCGCAGTGTTGTCCATGCTGATGGAACGGCCCGGGATAATCCGCTCCAAATGCGAACTGGAGGAACGGCTCTATGGCTGGCAGGAGGAGGTCGAGAGCAACACGGTCGAGGTCTACGTGCATAATCTGCGCACCAAGCTCGGCCGGGACTTGATCGAGACGGTGCGGGGCCTCGGCTACCGGCTGCGGGGGCCGGCATGAATTCGCTGCGCAGCCGGCTCTTTCTCATCCTTCTGGCGGCTACAGGCTGCATCTGGCTATGCGCGATCGCCTGGATCAGCATTGGCAGCCGCAGCGAGCTGGAGCATGTGCTCGACGCCCGCTTGCAGGAAGCGGCCCGCATGGTCCACTCGCTGGCCATGGCGACGGGTGCCGATGATGCGACGGCGAGCGAGCCGGCCCCGCCCGCGCCCGTGCCGCTCCCATCCGATACCGGCTATGAGCGGCAGTTGTCCTGCCAGATCTGGTCGTTCGACGGACGCCTGATCGCCCGCTCCTCCGGCGCGCCGAATGAGGCCCTGACCGGCGAGAGCGCCGGCTTTTCCGACCGGCAGATCAAGGGCGAGACCTGGCGCGTCTACACGATCGAGGATCACGCGAAAGGGGTGAGGGTCGTCGTCGGCGACCGGATCGGGCTGCGCGACCGGCTGGTGCACGACCTTGTCGCCGGGCTCGCCGCGCCGGCCCTGCTGGCTTTCCCGCTGCTGGGGCTGCTGATCTGGCTCTGTCTCGGGCAGGGCCTTCGCCCCCTCAGCAAGGCCGCGGAAGACATCGCCTCGCGGGAGGGCGACGACATGCGCCCTGTTGCCCCCAAAGAGGCGCCCAGCGAGATTCAGCCGCTGATCGGCGCGCTGAACGGGCTGTTCGCCAAGGTCGAGGCGGCCCGCGCCCATGAGCGCGAGATAACCGCCTTCGCCGCGCATGAACTGCGCACGCCGCTTGCGGGACTGAAGACGCAGGCCCAGGTCGCCCTTGCCGCCGGCGACGGCGATCTGCGCGAGAAGGCGTTGCGGCAGATCATCGTGTCAGTTGACCAGACCAGTCGCCTGGTGCGGCAGCTTCTCGCCCTCGCGCGTCTGGACGCGGGCGCGGCCGGCACGCTCGCCGAGACAAGGCTCGGTGCCCTCATCCGCGACATCGTGGAGGCCGTGCCGCTTCCGCCCGACGTGGTCACCTTGATCGATCCCGACTTGGCTCGCAGCGAACGGCAGGTGGACCGGGACACCCTGTCGCTCGTGCTGCGAAACCTGCAGGAGAACGCCGTTCAGAACATGACGGAAGGTACAATCCACTGGCGCCTCAAGGGGGCGGACAGGCTCGTGATCGAGGACGAGGGACCCGGCATTCCGGCTGAGGAGCTAGATCTCGTGCGGCAGCGCTTCTACCGCGGCCGCAAGGCGGCAGGTTCCGGCTCGGGTCTCGGCCTCGCCATCGTGGAGGCCGCCATTCGTCGTCTCGGCGCGAACCTGGACATTGCCAACCGTACTGACCGTACTGGCGTGCGTGTTGTCGTCGAACTTCAGCGAGACGCCAATCCGACATCCCGAAATGGTCACGGACCACGGTTGACGAGCAGACAGCAAGGTCCATCACGCTAAGCGGCGTCGAGGAACGCAGACATTGGTGTAGTTCTAGTGCGTCGGCGCCACTCTTTCCCGAAAGCTCAGGCCTAAGCACGCGAGTGCCGCAGGTAAGCCAGCACGGGGCAGAACTGTCGATCCTGCAGGCTGGCATCGACGATGAAATGGCTCACAATCCCAGTCCCCTCTGCCGGCCAATCTCCCATTCGATCCCGCCATCGCCGCGCATGACGCCGGAGACGTGACGGCCGATCTGCTTGTCGAGCACGGGCTGCCACGGCACGAGCTGGAAGCCCAGCCCGTCCTCCAGCATGGCGAAACGACCGGAGACCAGCTGAAGCTGGCGGGTGACGGTGCCCGAGATATATTCGCCGCGACTGGAGGGGCGGTAGGCAAGGCCCGTGGACTTGGAGAGGTCGGCGGTGACGCCCTCCACCTCCCGGCGCTGGAGGCGGCTGAGCAGGTTGGGGGCTTCGATCCGACCGCCGGGCTGCCGCGTGGCGAGCCCTATATCGACGAGCGTGTTCCGGCGCTGGTCGAGTGCGTGGCTGACATCCCGACCAAAGCCGTCGGGGGAGCGGGGCGTGGGTGAGATGATCTCCCTGTCGAGCCAAGTGGCGCCCTCCGCGCCGATCTGCCGGTCGAGCGAGAGTTGCGAGGCGATCCGAATGTTGGGGCCTTCGCCTGCGAGCGAGCGGTCATAGGCAAGGCCGCGCTCGAGGAGATCCTTCGGGATGGTCCAGTGCTCGGCATGGACCCGCTCGACATGACCGGCGCGCCGGAGCGCCTCCAGCCGCCGAACATGCGAGCGGATATAGGCCTCGGGGTCCTTGCCCTGTTCGGTGAAGCGGTCGCGGATGCGGGCGAGGTGCATGCTCGGGCTGTAGATTCCATCTGGGTCGGCATTCTGCTGGATGTTGAGATCTGCCATGCGCGGCTGAGTGATCGGCGGCGTGACCTCGACAATCATGCCGCGCTGGAGATCCTCGAGCCTGGCGGGGTCCGGGAACTCGACATGGTGGACGCGGGCGTCGATGCCATCGACCACCAGATAGCTGGTCTCGCTGAGGCCGTCTCCGGCTAGCCCCTTGCCCAGCACCCGGCCGGTCAACGTCTGTTCCGGTTCTTGCCCATGGTGGATATATTGGCTGCTGCCTCGCTCATCGCCGAGGCCGTTGTCCTCAACCGCCTGCTGCATGGAGCGGATCACCTCGTAGCGGGCTTCGATCTCGTTGAGGGTCGCTTCCGTGCGCGATGCGACGATCCACTCGCCGGGGAAGTCCTCGGTGGCAAGGCCATAGCCCTCCAGCTTGCGAAGCCGGCCGATGAGGGCGTTCTGGTTCTCGCGGATCAGCCGGTTGCCGCTGGTGAAGAGATCGACAAAGCCCTCGCGCTCCTGCTCCTGGATCAAGAGACGATCCAGTCGGGTGAGCCGCTCGGCCTCGACCTCAGAGGCGAGCTTCTGCTGCAGTTCCAGCTCGCTCTGCGGGCCGAGTTCGCGGGTGATGATGTCGCTGGCTCTGTGGCGTATTCCATGGGCGATGTAGTCGCCCGCTATGGTGAGGGTACGTCCCTCATCGGTGATGCCGCGCACCAGCACATGGGTGTGAGGATGGCCGGTGTTGTGATGATCGACCGCGATCCAGTCGAGCCTGGTGCCGAGATCATTCTCCATCTGCCCCATGAGCTCACGGGTGAAGCCTCTGAGGTCGCCGAGCTCCAATCCATCTTCCGGCGCGACGATGAAACGGAACTGGTGGCGGTCCTCGCGGCCGCGCTCCAGGAAGGCCTTGCCATCGGCCTCATCCTCGAACGCCGAGTAGCAGCGTCCCTTCTGCCGGTCGGGCGTTACCCCGTCGCGCTTGAGATAGCGCAGATGCGCATCGACCGCCTTGGCGGAAGCACCGACCGTCTTGCGCCCGCCGCGTCCCCGCACGGCGCCGAGTTTCACCACCCGCGCCTTCACCACCACGCGGCGAGAACGGAAGCGTCCACCGGCATCGACCTTCCAGCTACGATCGACGCCGGAGAGCGCGCCCGCTGCCCGGACACCACGGCCGCGGGCGTTGTAACGCCCGCTTCCCTTCCGGCCTGACCATCCGCCGGCCTCGCGCACGGCGATCTCGACCTGACGCCGGAATGGCAGCGCCGCAAGGCCGCTCTGCCGCGTACCGCGCTGGCGGATCCGGCCGGGCCGTACCCGGAATTTGTCGCTGTCGTCCTGTGCCATACCGGCACGATGAGCGGCATCGCCTCATAGTATCAAGCGTAGAAAAGGCGGGTTCGCAGAGTAGCGTGCAAAGACCTGTCACAGCAGGCAAAGGGCGGAGGATACATTGCGATCCAGGTCAACGAATCTAATACATATCAGTATCTTACGCCCTCTGGGCGCCTCGTCAGCACCCTACGATTCACACTCCGCACCGTGCCTCAACCTGGCAAAACCAATGTGCAGACAACCAAATAATGTCGCCAGACATTGCGATCAACAGATCGCTTTATCTTGCCATCAACCTTCTATGATTTACCACTAGCGAAATTAAACTAACAATTCATTCTAAATATACTACGAAGGAGCAACCAGGCAATGTCCGTTGCCGCCAGAGGTGCCCTCTGAGACGCTAGGGCCGCCGTAGCTGCCAAGGACAGCATAGGAGGCATAATCATCGATGAGGTGAGTTCGCGGTCAAAAGTCGCACAGGGCGCAGCCGCGCTTGCCGTCGAACGTGCATTAAAGGTGCAAACGAGGGTTCGCTGCCATGCAGAGACTTTGCAGCGAAACTTCCGTCGCGCTGCCGTACCCGCGCAGTTGCGTCGCGCGCGGACTGTAACGGACGTGCTTATTCGGATGCCGGTGGGTTCCTAAGGCGCACACCGGCGCCGCCACCATTCTCGGGCGTAAACTCGATGCCGGCTTGCTCAAGCGCCGAGATGATGGAAGCCAGATTGCCCGCGTGCGGAACGCGAACGCCGCGCTCAAAGTCGACAATCGTCGGCCGAGACACCTGTGCCGCTGCCGCAAGCTCAGCTTGACTCCAACCGAGCATCCCTCGCGCTCCACGGCACTGGGCGGGCGAAATTTCCGTCACGTTCAAGGCACCGTCAAAGTTTGACTTTTTGAAAAACAACTGCATTCTGAGATAGCCGCCAACGGCGGCTAAGCGGTCGGAAAAGGTGTTTGCGCCACCTCTCCCGACCTGACCACAATCAAGCTGCTTGGAGCTCGGATCATGGCTGATTCTGAGATTAGCACGAGTCTGTCCCGGCCATCCCGGAGGGACGTTCTCTCTGCCGCGTTGCTGACGGTCGGCGGCACCTCATTCAACAGTTCGGCTGCGGCAGAGCGGCAGGACGAGAGCGCAACGGATGCCGCCGTGATCACCTGGGAAGCGTGGCGCGCCGCGCATCGGCGCACGCTCGCTTTGTGCCGGAAACAGCAGCGATTGGAAACCGAACTCGCGCGGAGAATCGGCTTTCCACAGGCCGTTCTTGCCGCAGCCGAGCTGCGGTCACCGGTTCGCATTGGCTCTCTGCGGCAGTTCGATGAGCTTGCTGGCGATCTGCCGTCGCTTTGCACGCGGCGCGCCGAGGTCGCTGCAGCGCTGCGCGCACATCAGCAGCGTTGGGACGACGCGGATCGCGCCATCGGCTACTCCGTCACACGACAGGAAGAGGCGGCGGCATCCGCCTACGAAGAGCGTCTGATCGCGCGGCTCTTTGCGGTAGACGCCACCTCTCTGCGCGGCCTCTCCGCGAAGCTCGACGTGCTGATCGCCGTCGGCGCTGATGGCGCAGAAGGGCGGCATTTCCCGTGGCCGGAACTGCGGCGCATCCGCAGAGATGTTGCACGCTTGGTGCAGTTGCAGCGTCACGTTGCAGGGGGCTTCACTGCTTGAAGCGGTCCTCTCGATGCCAACGCAGGAAGTACTGTGCGGACGCTCAAGCGCCTGTTGTGGAGCGATAGCGCGTCCGCTCCGGTTGATGAAGGCACGCGTGCCATCGGGATAGTTGGCAGGCAGATCAGAACGTCGAAGTCATCCGACAGGCTGATCAGCCCGCGATCAAATATCAATGCGCGGTGATCTGCGCCTATCGGCGCAGGACGATCGTTCCCGCAGTGTTCAGCCCTTGATGCCAGTTCCGGTTTGTCCAATACACGCCGTCCATCCAGATGTTCTTGCCATCCCTCTCGACCGTAAGATTGGCGGCCCCATCATGGCAGTCGCTATCGGTGACCAGCGGCAGTTTCGTCGTGTTGCGATAGAGATAGTGCAGCATAACCGAACCATCCTCGTCATCACGGCTCGCGCGGACGAACACCGTTTTGGAGACTGAGTACCGGTTCTCCGATGTAAGATTCATGCGGATATAGAACAGCCGCGCAATGATGGTCACTGACGCGGTCAACGGCGCGAGCGGCTGTGCCGCTGCCCCAGCGCTACCGCGCTGCTGAATGGTTGACCAATTCGAGTGGAGTTCGGCGCGCCACTTACCATCTATGGGCGGGAACCAGTTCCTTATGAACGGCAATCGGCAGATACAGGGGAAAATTGCAGTCTGACCGAACAGGGCCACGACCGTCCCTAGACCCGCGACAGTGCTGGTTCCAATCCGCCATACCCCCGCCAGCCCCTCCGGCGGTATGCAATATATCCAGCCGAGTGCCACCGCAAGACAAACCAAGGCGAAATAGCTCAGTGCTCGCTTGATGCCGAGAATCTGATACATCGTCTGTTCCCGTCTTGTTCACTTCTGCCCGACCCCTTACATAAGGTGATATGGGTATACGTCTTGGAGGAGTCGGATATGGGACTTAACTATCACCGTGTCTTCACCGGCCCTTCCGGCGCTGACAGCTATCTCGCCACGCTCACGCTAGAAGGCTCACGTGAAAAAACCCTTCGCGACGCCCGCGACGAATGTCGAGAGGCAATACGGGAGGGTTTGCGGCACTGGTCTAGCCTCGTCACAAAAAACGAGCTTTTTGAACGGATTTTTGCTGATAACGCGCCCACCATTCTTAAGCCGAAGTTCCGCATGCAAGGAAGTTTCGTCTACCGCACCCTGAACGACCCGGCCTACGCGCCACCGCAGCAGATTGATCTTGATGACGGTGTTTTCTTGCCGGTATCATTTCTAAAAGAGCAGGGCCGAGATCATCCAGCACTTGTCAGTGCTGGCTATTTTCAGGCGGTCGAGAGCGTTCTCAAGCCCGTATGCGATACTCATGGGTGGAAGCTGAAGGGAAAATCTACGTGCGTACGCGTTGAACTCGATCAGCACGCGCACATCGACTTTGCGCTTTACGCCATACCGGACGATGAGTTCACGGCGTTATTGGAAGCGGAACTGTTCAACAAGGCGATGGACGCCCGGAATTTCTTGCGGGACCATGTCGAATTTTCGGAGCCGCTGTATCAACGCCTGCAAGAAGATCAGATTATGCTGGCGCATCGCGAGGAGGGCTGGAAGCCCTCCGATCCACGCAAGCTCGAAGATTGGTTCAAAAAGGCACTTAGCCGCCATGGCGAGCAGATTCGGCGGGTTAGCCGCTACCTGAAGGGGTGGCGGGATTTCCGCTGGGAAAGCTGCCGTTTATCATCCATCACGCTGATGGCCTGTGTCGTTACCGTTTACAACGAGGCGGCGCAGGGGCTTGTCGACGACCGCGATGACCTTGCCCTACTGACCATCGCCGCGCAGATGCCCATCATCCTCAGTGGCCGCGTCGCCAATCCGGTGGTCGAGGGTCAGTATCTCGACGAGTCCTGGACGGAAAGTGACCGTCAGAGCTTCATTGAGGAAGCGAAGGCGCTTCATGACCGTCTTCTCGAAGCCACTTCAGGAACCGACAGCGCAGTACAGGGGCTCACCCATCTTGTTCGGGCCTTCGGCGATCGTCTCCCAAACGATACAGACTTGATCACCTCCGATAGCGCTCCGCCTATCAGTGGGCACCCTGTTTTATCTTACGGCTTGCTGAATGAGATTGCGTCTGAAACCGCGCCACAACAGGCCGTGATACGGGAAGGGGATCGGCGGTACGGCTGATGGGGCAATCACTTCAGCATGACCCAACGTTGGAACGATGCGGTACAGGCCGTCGATCAGTGGCTGTCACGCTGGTCCGAGACAACACGCCTCGGCCAGGAAGCTGCTCGATTATATCCCAAGCGTAAGGTTGTCGACGGCTGGCGTGTGACCATTACGCTGCCGAGCAGCCGGCGCAGATTTGATGTCCTCGTCGACAGGGGATTTCCCTTCAGCGCCCCCATATGTGCTCTGGTTGATAGGCCTCCGCACCTAACTTGGCCCCACCTCGAAAACGACGGTTACCTTTGTGCCTTGCCTTATTCAACCGCGGTGGATTCGACCAACCCGGTTGCAACCTTACAGCGCGTGATGGCAGAGGCAGTTTCCCTTGTCGCCACGTGCGAGGCAGGGAGTAATGTCGAAGACTTCCGGACCGAGTTTCTCTCATACTGGCCCGCAAATCCGGATGCGCCTCACTTTTGGAGCCTGCTCACGCCGACCGGCCCCTCACGCCCAATCGCCGTGTTTCAACACTCTGACCTTGCTTTGGTGGCCGAGGATGCATCGACGCTCGACTCATGGCTGAACAATATTCGTCCCGGCTTGCAGCGTCGACCGCGTGATATTCGCCCCGCCTTTCTGCTCTGGCAGGAGCAGCCCATGCTGCCGAGAGAATATCCCGCATCATCAACCGACCTGACCAATCGCCTCCGTACAGATGGTCTCGTAGCCAATCTCGCAAGCCTACCGCATGGCGATCTTCAGCGTCTGGTCGTTGTCATAGGCTGCCGTACAGATAATGGCCCAGCCTTCGCCGCCACGCTTCTGCATCCGCGGCCACAAGCAAAATATGGCACCGGCCGTCAGGCGAAGGACATCGAAAGTGGTTTTCGACCTGGCCACGCGCCGCCTGCCATTTTGACCCAGCGGCTTCCGCAACTTGCCCGATTGAAAAAAGCCCATGTCGAACGCATCGATGCCGCCTGGGTTCATGGACGCGATGGGGACGTTGATCTGCCTCGGCTGCGGACCGCGACCGTGACCATCGTCGGCTGCGGCTCCCTCGGTGCGCCGGTGGCACTTAGCCTTGCGCAAGCCGGCGTGGGCACCCTGCATCTGATTGACCCCGACAGTGTGGCATCCGCCAACATTGGGCGTCACCCCCTCGGGATTGCATCCGTTGGCCTCGCCAAGGTCAAGGCTTTGCAAGCACGCATCACCAATTACTATCCGCACATACGCGGCGTGCACGTCTCTGCCGGCGACTGGCAAAGCGTGGCCGAGCAGCAGCCAGAGCTCCTGACTCAAGCCCAGCTTATAATCTCCACCATTGGAGCCTGGCATGCAGAAGGGCCTCTCAATTCCTGGCGCCTGGATCAGTCACGCCGTCCCGACCTACTCTACGGCTGGATGGAACCGCACGCCGTCGCCGGTCACGCCGTCGGGTTGGTCAATGATGCGGGATGTTTAGCCTGTGGGCTCACAGCCCATGGCGCTCATCGCCTTCCGGTGACCGAATGGCCCAATGGAACGGGCTTTCGGGGCGAGCCGGCATGTGGCGTGACCTACCAACCGTACGGGCCTGTGGAAATCGGACATATCTCCGCCATTCTGAGCGAGGCAGCAATCGACATTCTTCTGGGTCGCGTTAGCGAACCTTTCCATCGCGTGTGGACCGCGCGCGCGGCGCTCATTGACAGATCGGGGGCTGTTTGGAGCGAAGCTTGGTCCGCGGCGAATGACGGCGCGCCACGCTACGGGTGCGTCACCGAAGGCGCGTGGCCCACCACCGCAGAATGCCCAGTTTGCCATGGCGGGGTCTCATGCTTGCCTTCTGCATAGGATCATCAGGGCAACGACTGGTACTCACCGATGAAGTGCTTGCTCATTTCGATCGGCATCGCCAAGTCCTCTTCCGGCAGCCCGAAGCTGGAGGACAGCTTTTCGCTCACTTTAGCGACGTAGATATTGTGGTCATCGAGGCGACGGGGCCTCGGTCGACTGACCGGCGGACGCGTACTCGCTACGAGCCAGATTCTAAAGCCGAACAACGGGAGATTGACGAGCGTTTCACGAGGGGACTCCATTTTGTGGGTGATTGGCACACCCATGCTGAACGACACCCGAGCCCCTCAGGTCTCGATCTGCGCAGCACGGCAGATGGATTTAACCGCTCACGGCACACGCTCAGTGCTTTCGTTCTCATTCTCGTTGGTCAAGACCCATTTCCGCATGGGCTTCGCGTCTTGCTGCACGATGGGAACACGTGCGTGACCTTAACTCCGTGAATCGCGGGAACTGACCCTCAGATCTTTAAAAATTGCTGCTTTAAAGTGAGCCGGTCTGCCTGCAAACAAGCGTCCGTTCCCAAATTCGGCCAAGGTTCAGCATTGCGTCATAGTGTTATAGCGAACACATAGTTCTCGTCTTCATCCCTCGCGGCCCGCCAGCTTACGCTACAGTGTCCCGCCGTGCGCAGTGATGTCCGATATAGCGCGGCTAACGTATGTGGACCTTCGGGCGTGATATACCCGACATTCTTCCACCACGTCTGTTGCCGATGTCCCGCTATAGTAACCATCACGGATACTCAAGCCGCGCTCAGCTTCGTGAGTGAGCGCTTGGCATCACGGCGAACAGGACTGGTCCGTTGATCGTTATCCGGAACTGATCTCCCGACGCAGACCATAATCCCATATAATTCGCGGCTATCTGCGGGCAGGCGTATAGAAAAGATGGAACAACGTTCTCGATAGCGCTAGCCAATTACTGTTGTCACCAGCACTCCAGCTTGTCGTCGCGGGTGCCGTCTTGTGCCGTGGGGGCGACTTTGAGAGAGTACGACGTCTAGGATGATTGCCAGCGCGACTCTTCGGTGCGGTGGATGGTGGAGATGTCGATCATTGGCCTTTGATATACACCTCGCATGCCCGGTCTCCTGATGAGCGATGATCTCGGCATGGGCGATGCGTTCGATCACGCACGATCGCCAGCCAGCCAGGGATTCGAACTCACGGGGCTTCGTACCGGGCCGGGGCCGACCATGCCCCGGAGGCAGGTGGACGCCAACTTCCTCCTTTCCACCCTTGACTGGATCGAGAGCGACACCTGCGCTCCCCGCACGGTGGAGGCGGCTGCAGCGCGGGTGGGCATGAGCCCGTTCCATTTTCATCGCCGGTTTACCGAACTCATGGGGGAGACCTTCGGTGCCTATGTGCGCCGCACCCGGCTTGCCCATGCCGCAGCGCTGATTTGTCGGTCATCCACGTCGATCATCGACGCCTCGCTGCGGAGCGGCTACAGCAGCCAGGCGGCCTTCACGCGCGCCTTCGCCCGGCAGTTCGCCATGGCGCCCAACCAGTTGCGGGCGATGGCCCAGGCCCAGGCGCCAAGACCGCAACGGCTGCATTTTGATCTTGTCGATCAGGCCGCGCCGGTGCGGCAGAGCGCCCTGCCGCTCATAGGCATGCGCTTCCACGGCCCCTTGTCGCATGTTCCCAGCCATTGGCAGCACTTCGCCTCTGCTCTGCAGTCAGCCGGCCTGCCGCTGGAGCATGTGACCGCCGTGGGCATCCTCTACGACGATCCGGGTTTCACCGCGCCCGAACAAATCCGCTACGACTGCGCCGTAGTGGACACTCATTCCACGTTTCCCGCCCTCCGCGCGCCCCTGCGCCGGCTGCGCCTGCGCGAGAGCTGTTTCGTGCGGCTGGATGTGGATGGGCCTTATCACCTCATTCCCGAAGCCATCTTCGGCGTGTGTGCCCTGTGGCTGCCGCGCAACCGGCGGGCACTCGGCGAGGCACCTGCCTATGAGATGTATCGGGCCCCACCATGGCTTGCGAATGGCTGCTTCCGCGCCAGCCTGTTGGTGCCGTGCACCCCTTGATCGCCCTGTTGTCACCGTGCATCGGCCGAAGCCCATCATGGGCGAATAGCAAGCACGATCAAACACGCACGCCCTTAAGCTGTTAGGGCGGATAGCGGCTGGTTTGACGACGCTTAGGGATAGGTCTTGATGCGCAAGAATGAGACGGCATGCCGCGGACAGGCATTCCCGTGCGGCGGCCGCTTCGGCTTTGCGGCGTCCGTTTCTCTTGCGGCTCTAAGCCTCGGCCTCGACGCTGGGTCCGCCGGTGCGCAGGACCTGACGGTAACGGGCAATGTGAATATCGCGCACGGCACCAGCCAGTCCTACGACAACACCTATATCGGGCTGGGAGGTCTCGGTGGGACGCTCGCCGTGACCGATCCGGGAACAACGCTCACAAATGGCGCTGCCGTTATCGTTGGCGCCAGCGGCACCGGCGCTCTGGAGATCCTGGCCGGTGCATCCGTATCCGGCGCCAGCGGCACTGTGGGGCAAGCGGCGACGGGAGATGTGCTCATATCCGGTGCCGGGTCCGCATGGCGCAGTTCCGGCAGTCTCACCGTCGGCTTTGATGCGAATGGCACTATCCTCGTGGAGCAGGGTGGACTTCTCACCTCGGGCGGCGCCGATCTCGGCGTGGCCGGCTCCAGCGTCATCGGATCGGTGCAGGTGACCGGCGCCGGCTCGGCATGGATCAATGCGGGCGGCTTGACCGTGGGCAACTTCGGCACCGGCCGATTGACGATCGCGGACGGAGGCGTGGTCACCACCGGCGATACGGTTGTGTCGGGACTGCTGTCGCCCAGTGGCGAGGTCGTTGTCAGCGGTTCCGGCTCGGCCTTTCGTGTGGACGGGACGCTCGCCGTCGGCACCAACGGGACCATTTCGGTGCTCGATGGGGCGGTGATGACGTCCGGCCACACCAATATTGGCGACGGCGTGAGTGTCGCCACCGGCAATATCACCGTCGACGGAGCTGGCTCACGGTGGGATGCCGCTGGCGCCATCACGGTCGGTGCGCTGGGGAGCGGGTCGTTGGTCGTTGCCGACGGCGCGGTGGTGACGTCCACAAGCGCGCTGATCGGCAATGCAAACAGCACCGGGCAGGCGGCCGTGCTCGGCGCAGATTCGCAATGGACGATTACGGGTGACCTGACGGTCGCGACGGGCGGCGGCAGTGGCACTCTCGTCGTCTCCGACGGCGCAATTGTTTCTAATGCCAATGCGGTTGTAGGCGATGAATTCTCGCCCGGCCTGGTGGAGGTGGGCGGGGCTGGCGCCCGTTGGGACAGCAGCGGCAGCGTGCTCGTCAAGACCGCTGGCGCCGTGTCCGTCTTTGACGGCGGAGCTGCCACGAGTTCGGAACTTCTGGTCGGCGTCGACCTCGCCAGCCCGGCGCGGGTCGAGGTCACGGGCGCTGGATCCAGTTGGACCGCCTCGGATTCTGTGGTGGTGGGGTATGGCGGCTATGGGTCGCTGGAAATAGCCGATGGCGCCACGCTTCGCTCCGGGGACGGCGTTATCGGCGCTTTCTACGGCACGATCGGTGTGATCGATGTATCCGGCGCGGGCTCCAGCTGGAGCAATGACGGCGTGCTCTATGTGGGCGATGGCGGCGACGGCGCATTGGGAATTGTCGATGGCGCCTCGGTCAGTACCAATTTTGCCGTGGTGGGCTATGAGGCCAGAAGCACCGGCGAAATCGAGATCGGCTCCGGCGCCTCGCTGGTGGTGGCCAACGAGTTTTACGTGGGCTTTGGCGGCAGCGGCGAAGTGCTGATCGAGGCGGGGGGTACGCTCGTCACCGGTGCCACGGCGCTCGGCGCGGGGCCAGGCTCGCGGGGGTTTGTCAGCGTCTCGGGCGCCGGCGCAAGCTGGACCGTGAACGGCGAGCTGTCCGTTGCCAGCGAAGGTGGCCAGGGCACGTTGCAGGTGGAGAATGGCGGGCGCGTTGTTGCCTCCTTCGTCAACGCACTCGGCGGCACCTCCGAGATCGCCGTGACCGGCAGCGGGGCGCGCCTCGATGCAGGCAGCGCGCTTTTGCTGGGTGGCGTCACCCCCAGCCGATTGATCCTGTCCGAGGGCGGCACCCTCGCCGCCGATCTGGTCTCGGTCGGCATCGTCGACCAGGAGGGCAATGCCGGCATCTCCGCCGAGATCATCATCGGCAGCGCAGCGGGTGACGCGGCAGCGGCGCCGGGAGGGCTGGAGACGGGGACGTTGGCCGTGCAGTCGGGCGCGAGCGCGCATCTGGTGCTGAACCATACGGCGAGCGACTACCAGTTTGCCCCCGACCTTTCCGGCGCACTGACGGTGGATGCCTATGCCGGTGTCACCCGGCTTACCGGCCTGAACACCTATTCCGGCGCGACCAGCATCTATGGCGGCACGCTGATCGGCTCCGCCACCAGCTTCGGCAGCGGATCGATCCTCAATCGGGGTGTGCTTGTCATCGACCAGTTGGAAACCGGCACGCTTGCCAACGGGCTCAGCGGGAATGGAGCCCTGCTCAAGACCGGCACCGGCACGCTGGTTTATGCCGGCGACGGAACGGCCTTCACCGGCACCACGACTATCGCCGCGGGCACGCTCTCGCTCGCGGGAACGCTGGGCGGGCCTGTTGTGGTGGAGGATGGCGCCGTGCTGGCCGGCAATGGCAGCGTCGGAGAGCTGGCGCTTGCGTCCGGCGCCACGGTCGCACCGGGCAATTCCGTCGGCACGGTGACGGTTGCGGGCGATTTCAATCAGGCGGCGGGTGCTCTCTATGCTGTGGAAGTGGCCGGCGCCACCGCCGACCTCATCTCCGTCGGGGGCACCGCCACTCTGGCCGATGGCGCGCTCATCAGCATCACCGGCCTCGGCGGCGTCACGGCCCTCGGCACGCGCTTCAGCGTGCTCACGGCCGCCGGCGGAATCACCGGGAGCTATACGCTGGTGGGCGACAACTCCATCTCGGCTTTCTATGCGGTGGAAGTAGCCATGGACGAAACGGGTGTCTATCTCGACGTGATGCAGGATCGAGCCTTCGCGTCTGCCGCCGTTACGCCGAACCAGCGGGCGACCGCGGGGGCACTCGACAGCCTGCCCGGCGGAAGCCTTCTGCACGACGCCGTCGGCTCGCAAATGTCGGATTCCGCCGCGCGGCTCGCCTTTACCCAATTGTCGGGAGACGTCTATCCCAGCTTGCAGAACGCGGCGCTGGAAGACAGCCGTTTCGTGCGCGATGCCGCCTTGGCGCGGCTGCGGCAGGCCCTCGGAGACGTTGCCACCCCCGGGGGGGCGGTCGTTGCACTGCCATCCATCGAGGAGGGCGCCGCCGTGTGGGGCCGGGCCTATGGATCGTGGGGAACGTTCGACGGCAATGCGAACGCGGCCGGTTTCGACCGCACGACCGGCGGCTTCGTGGTCGGTGTGGACCGCCCGGTGGGCGAGGCGTTCCGCGTCGGCGGCTTCGCCGGCTTCGGGCAGGGCAGCTATGATCTCGCCACTGGCGGCGCCTCCGCCGACAGCGACGACCTGCATGCGGGCATCTATGGCGGCGGCCAGTTCGGCGCTCTTGGGGTGCGCCTCGGCGCCGCCTATACCCATCAGGATTTCGACACCCGCCGCGTGGTTACGTTTCCTGGCTTCTCAGATCAGTTGAACGGCGAATATGATGGCCACACGGCGCAGGCGTTCGCCGATGTGGGATGGCGCATGGCGCTCGGCCCTGCGGCACTCGAGCCGTTTGCGGGGCTGGCTTATGTCAACGTCTCCAGCGGCGCTTTCGCTGAAACCGGGGGCGCGGCGGCGCTATCGGGCACGGGGAGCGATGCCGGGGTGACGTTCACCACCCTTGGCCTGCGCACATCGGTCGATCTCGCCCTCGGCTCCCTGCATGGAGAGCTTACGGGCATGGCCGGCTGGCGCCATGCCTTCGGCGATACCGATCCGACTTCGACGCTCAGCTTTGCCGGAAGTACCCCGTTTTCAACCGCCGGCGTGCCGTTGGCGGAAGATACGCTGGTGCTCGAAGGCGGCCTTTCCCTGCCGCTCTCCCCGGCCGCCCATCTGGCCGTGTCCTATTCCGGCGCATTTGGCAGCGGCGTCGCGGACAATGGGTTCAATATGGGCCTTAGCTTGCGCTTCTAACGTTCGCCGCGCCCGGCTTCACCCGGGTGGTGGACGTCGATCCGGGGCACGCCAGGACCGCCAAGGCGATCTTGGCGGTGCGGGAGCAGGATCGCTAAAGGCGGCTCTTACGACAAAAGCCGGGCTCGTCGCGGATCGACAAGGCATGTCTGCTCGCTCATGCTGTGCTCTGATTTGGCAGGAGGGCAAGTTCATGAAGTCCATCAACGGATCGAAACTGACCGCAGCGCTCGCCGGTCTTGCGCTCATGACCGGCCTCGCCATTGCCCAGCAGCCGACCTTCTTCCGCATCGGGACGGGCGGCACGGCAGGTACCTACTATCCGGTGGGCGGCCTCATCGCCAATGCGATCTCGGGCAATGGCGACAAGGGCGTTCCGGGCCTGGTGGCGACCGCCGTCGCGTCCAACGGCTCGGTCGCGAACGTCAATGCCATCCAGTCCGGTTCGCTCGAATCGGGCTTTTCCCAATCAGACGTCGCGTATTGGGCGTACACCGGCACGGGCCTGTATGAGGGCAAGCCGAAGGTCGAGGATCTGCGCATCATCGCGACCCTCTACCCCGAAACCATCCATCTCGTGGCCGCCAAGAGCGCCAACATCAAGTCGGTCAAGGACCTCAAGGGCAAGCGCGTCGCGCTCGACGAGCCGGGCTCCGGCACGCTGGTCGATGCGCGTATCGTGCTCGCGGCCTATGGCCTGACCGAGAAGGACATCAAGCCGGAATATCTCAAGCCCGGCCCCGCCGGCGACCGGCTGCGCGACGGCGCGCTCGATGCGTTCTTCTTCGTGGGCGGCTATCCCACCGGCGCCATTTCCGAACTCGCCTCTTCGTCGGGCATCGAGCTTGTCCCCATTACCGGGCCGGAGGTCGACAAGCTGCTGGCGGAGTACCAGTTCTTCGCCAAGGACAAGGTGCCGGCGGATACCTATAAGGGCGTCGGCGCGACCGACACCCTCTCGGTCAATGCGCAATGGCTGACCAGCGCCAAGCAGCCGGACCAGCTCGTCTACGACATCGTCAAGGTCTTGTGGAACGACGCCTCGCGCGCCTCGCTCGACGCCGGTCACGCCAAGGGCAAGCTCATCACCCTTCCAAACGCCACGAAGGGCCTCGGCATCCCGCTGCATCCGGGCGCGGAGCGCTTCTACAAGGAGGCCGGCGTCCTGAAATAACGGGCAGCCAGCATCGCCGATATGGCTGTTCGTGAGGAACCATCCGGGCCGTCCGGCACGAATCCGGGTCTCGAACTCGACGAAGCGAGGGTTCGGGAGCTGGAGGAGGTCTATGACCCCGAAATCCGCTTCCGGCCGCTCGCGCCGGGGGCGGGATATCTGGTTGGCGGCCTGCTGATCGTGCTGTCGCTCTTTCACTATTACACGGCCGGCTTCGGTCTCCTGCAGGAGACGATGCACCGGGGCATTCACCTGTCCTTTGTACTTGGCCTCGTCTTCCTGGTGTTCCCGGTCACCAAGCGGGGCTATTCGCAGCCGGCGCGATCCGGGCTGCTGCGTCCGCTCGGTATAGCGTTGCCGGACTGGCTGCTCGCGGGTGCCGCCGTCGTGGCGGTGATGCACATTCCGCTCATCCCTCTGGACGATCTCGCCTTCCGTGTCGGCAATCCCACGACGCTTGACGTCGTGCTGGGCGGCCTGCTCATTCTCACGCTCCTGGAAGCCACGCGCCGCTCGCTCGGCGTACCCTTGCCGATCATTGCGCTCCTCTTCATGGCCTATGCGCTGTGGGGGCGGTACATGCCGGGGATATTGGTGCATCCGGGCGCCAGCTTCCCGCAACTCGTCGACCATCTCTATCTCACGACGCAGGGGATTTACGGGGTCGCCCTCGGCGTCGTGGCGACCTACGTCTTCCACTTCGTGCTGTTCGGCGTGTTCGCGACACGCATCGGCCTGGGCCAGCTGTTTCTCGATTGCGCCGCCTGGGTCGCCGGACGCTATGCCGGCGGGCCGGCCAAGGTGTCGATCTTCGGCTCGGCGCTGTTCGGCATGATCTCCGGCTCGTCGGTCGCCAATACGGTGACTGTCGGCTCACTCACCATTCCGGCGATGATCCGTCTCGGCTATAAGCGCCACTTCGCCGCGGCAGTCGAGGCAACCGCCTCGACGGGCGGGCAGATCACACCGCCGATCATGGGCGCCGCCGCCTTCCTGATGATCGAGTTCCTGAACCTGCCCTATACGACGATCATTCTGGCGGCGATCGTTCCCGCCTTCATGCATTTCTTCGGTGTTCTCATCCAGGTGCATTTCGAGGCGAAGCGGAACGGCCTCAGGGGCCTCGAACCGCATGAAATGCCGGATGTGAAGGCCGCCCTCAAGCGCGACTGGCCGACCGCTATCCCGCTCGTCGTGCTCATCACGCTGTTGATGGTGGGATATACGCCCTATCTAGCTGCCTTCTGGGGTATCACCCTGTGCGTGGCGGTCGGCTTGCTCAACCCGCGCAACCGCATGAGCCTGACCGACATCGCCGAGGGACTGCGCGACGGGGCCAAATACGCCCTCGCAGTCGGCGCGGCCGCGGCCACCGTCGGCATTGTCGTTGGCGTCGTCACGCTCACCGGCGTGGGATTCAAGGTCTCCTTCATCGTGACCTCCACGGCCTCCGCCATGGCGGCATGGACGACGGATGTCCTTCCGGTGATGCTCGCCGCGCCGCAGACACTGACGCTGCTGTTCACCCTGATTATGACCGGCATCGTCTGCATCCTCATGGGCTGCGGCATTCCGACGACCGCCAACTACATCATCATGGCGACCATTGCGGCCCCCGCCCTCGGCCTCCTGGGTGTGGAGCCGATCGTCGCCCATTTCTTCGTGTTCTATTACGGCGTGCTGGCCGACATCACGCCGCCCGTAGCGCTCGCGGCCTATGCCGCGGCCGGAATGGCCAACGCCGATCCCTTCCGAACGGGCAACACCGCATTCAGGCTTGGCCTCGGCAAGGTGCTGGTGCCCTTCGTCTTCGTGTTCTCGCCCTCCCTGTTGCTTGTGACAAAGGGATTCAACTGGCCGGACTTCGTTCTCGCCTTCACGGGATGCGTCATCGGCATCACCTGCCTCGGTGCCGGCATCTCGGGGTGGATGCTGACCGGCCTGCGCGCCTGGGAGCGGCTTGTCCTGCTGGCGGCGGCACTGCTGCTGGTGGCGCCTGAACTCTATTCGACTTTGCTTGGACTGGCCTTGATCGCCCCGGTGCTGCTGCTGCAATGGATGAGACGGCCCGGCAGAGCGCAAGGCCTGTCCTGACACTTGGGAAGCGGACACAGCGCGGGTGTGCCATGGGCGAACACTATGGTAGTCGCATAGCGCAAATATAGTGCCCGTCTTCGTCATTGACGGGCCGCCCGCCTCGCCGATTGCCCTCTATGGCCCGATATTCCCGCCGATCACCGCACCACACCAGGCGGTATAGCGAACCGCCGATTCTACGCTATCGCCCGCTGCTTGCTTGCCAGAAACGGGCCGGAAGTCGCCATAAAGGAAGAGCTTTCTGAACGACGGCTGGCGCCTTAAGCGGAAGTCGGCGCCTCGCTCGTGACCGGACATTCATCGAAGGCGGGGGGCAGCGTTGGTTCGCGACTCCGAGCAAAAGTTCGCCTACCGAGGCATGGCGGAACGTGCCCTCCGACCAATGCGAGAACACTTAGCAAGTTGACGAAGTTTCTCTTGCGCGACCGGCGCATCGGATGATAGTTAGCAATATGGCTAAGCATTGTCCCGATCTCTCGCTGCTCTTCCACGCTCTGGCCGACCCGACCCGTCGGTCGATCCTGACCCGGCTCGCCGAAGGGCCGGCGCGGGTCACGGAATTGTCGGAACCCACCGGCCTGCGCCTGCCAACGGTGATGCGGCACCTGTCGGTGCTGGAGGAAGCGGGACTGATCGCCACCTCCAAGGATGGGCGGGTACGCACCTGCGCCATCGTGCCCGAGGCCTTGGAGCCGGTTCGGACATGGTTCGACGAGCAGCGAGCCCTATGGGAAGCCCGCCTCGACCGGCTGGAGGCATTTGCGATGAAGGTGATGAAGGAGCGCATGAAATGACATCGAATTTCAATCCGGTCCGGACGCCTGTGCGCGGTCCTGCGAAGGGCCGCTTTGCGACGCTGACCTTCGAGCGGGATGTGGCCACGCCCTTGTCGGTGCTGTGGCAAGCCTGGACCGCCCCCGCCGCGCGGGCGGTCTGGGCGGCTCCGGCGCCCTCGGTCATCGTGGAGTTCCTGGAAGCCGACACAAGGGTGGGTGGCCGCGAAGTCTCGCTCTGCAAGGTCGAGGGCCAGCCGGATATCCGCTGCGAGTGCGGCTGGCTCGAACTGCAACCGGCACGGCGCAGCGTGAACTACGAGGTGGTCTCGTCCGAGGGCGTGACGCAATCGGCGGTGCTGGTGACGGCCGATTTCTCCGGCACGGAGGAGCGCAGTCGGCTGGTCGTGACGGTGCAGCTTTCCTCGCTGGCCGAGGATATGGAGGCCGGCTACCGACAGGGCTTCGGCGCGGGACTGGACAATCTCGCCGGAGTGGCTAGGCGGACCATGGTGCTCCAGCGCGTGATACGGGCACCGCGAACCATCGTCTGGAACACGTGGATGAACCCCGAGACGCTGCCGCAATGGTGGGGGCCGGACGGATATTCCTGCCGCACCAAGAGGATCGACCTGCGAACGGGCGGCGAATGGGTGTTCGACATGATCGGGCCCGACGGCACGGTCTACCCGAACCACCATCTCTATAACGAGGTCCGGCCCGAGGAGAGGATCGGCTACGCGCTGCTATGGGGCGAGAACGGGCCGAAGCACGCCGACGCCTGGGCCTTGTTCGAGGAGCAGAATGGGGCGACGAAGGTGACGCTGGGCATGGTATTCAGCACGGAGGCCGAGTTCCAGCAAGCAAAGAGCTTCGGCGCCATCGAACTGGGCCTGCAAACCCTGGGCAAGCTGGAGCGCTTCGTCACGTCTCGCTGAGATGCGGTGACTTCACGGTCAGGCGGAAGCGGCCGCCGAGGTGGTCGAGGCGACGCTTCGCGGCCGACGAATGGCCCGCACCTTTCCGCTGCTTCCACCACCGCAGAAGAAGCGGTCGCCGCCATCCGACTCCAGCCCGGAGACACCGGTTCCGGCCGGCATGTCCAGTCGTTCCATCACCTCGCCCGTCGCCGGATCGATGCGTCGGATATCACTCGTCTCGTCCTGCCAGGTACCGTGCCAGAGTTCGCCCTCGACCCAGGTGACGCCGGTGACGAAACGATCGGATGTAATGGTGCGCAGGACAGCGCCGGTCTCCGGATCGATCTGATGAATCTTGCGCTCGCGGTATTGGCCGACCCAGAGCGAGCCCTCGGCCCAGGCGAGGCCGGAATCGCAGCCATTGCCGGGTGCGGGAATGGTGGCAAGCACCTCGCCGGTATTGGGATCGATCTTGCGGATAACGGCTTCGGCGATCTGGAACAGGTGCTTGCCATCGAACGCCGTTCCCGCATCGGCGGGCACGGCGAGCGCGCCGACGATGTTCCCGCTGTCGGGATCGAGCGCGTTCACCTTGTCGCCGGAGGCAAACCAGACATGGCGTCCGTCGAAGGTGACGCCGTGGACGCCCTGGACGTCCGGGAAAGGGCCGTATTCGCGGAGGATTTCGGCGGGCGCCTGTTTCATGCGTCCACTCTAGCCGCTGGTCGGCACGGCGGGGAGTAACAAGCTTGTCGGGAAACCCGGTAGCCTCCGTGCGATCCACCGGCAGGCACGGCCACGGCCGAAGCTTTCGACCTCGCCGGCTAGCGCCAGTGCTTCCAGCGCGCGCTGGACAGTGCGCGGGCTGAGACCGAGAGCAAGCGCGAGGGCCGAGCTCGACCAAGCCTCGCCATCGGCAAGCAGCGCCAGCACTTCCGCATAGTCACGCTCGACGGGCGGGGCGAGCACAGCCATGCCCGATGGCCGATGCGGCTTCAGCACGAAGCCGCGCCGGGTTGCACTAATCTCAGCCATCGGCGCGAGCAGCCGGCGCAGCCGTCCTATCTCAACGCGCAGCCGGACGCGGTGCGATTCATCGGCCTCGCGTCCCCGGAAAGCGCGTGCAACCAACGCCTCGCGCGAGACGTCGCCGGGCCACGCTTCGGCAAGGGCGCGGACGAGGGCGAACAGCACCGGGCGGCCCACGAGCGGCACGATCACAGGACCGCTGCGTACGACATTGCGGCAGGCATCGACCAGCAGCACATCCGAGGCGATGAGTTCCTCGATCTCCGCGAGGTCGCGCAGCTTCTGGCCGTCCCGCGTGATCCACCGCGCCGCCGGTGCCTCGAGCGCATGGGATGCCCGGTCG
>LNAP01001767.1_pt1 | contig 22585 bp, 22 predicted proteins | sample 602601 | NCBI WGS metagenome assembly LNAP01 (sample SAMN02440304, study PRJNA202911) | soil metagenome | biome: Subtropical and temperate rainforests or woodlands; isolation source: soil samples (1 kg each in a 20% v/v slurry with milli Q water) were... ...
TGAATGTACCGGCCTCTTCCCGGATAAATCCGGTCCCACATGTTCGGTGTTTGCTACGCGACAGCGCCGTGTCAACGACATGGCGAAATCTCCTACGGATTTCAGCTCACTTATCCAGGCCCATAAATTGCACAACGCGTTCCCCAGCCTGACCTTCACGAATGGCTTGCGGGGCGGCGTCGGCCTGGATGACGCCGTTTTCCATGAAGATCACCCGATCAGAAATGGACATGGCGAAGTCCATTTCATGGGTCACGATCAGCATGGTCATGCCTTCCTTGGCCAGGTCGCTGATCACCTTCAACACGTCGCCCACCAGCTCCGGGTCCAGCGCCGAGGTGGGTTCGTCGAACAGCATGATCTGCGGGTCCATCGCCAGGGCGCGGGCGATGGCGACGCGCTGTTGCTGGCCGCCGGACAACTGATGCGGATACTTGTGCGCGTGCGCCAGCAGGCCGACTTTATCCAGCAGGGCGTAGGCGCGCTGTTCGCTCACGGTCTTGTCGCGGCCGTGATAACGCGGCGCCAGGGTGACGTTGTCGAGAATGGTGCGGTGCGGGAACAGGTTGAAGTTCTGGAACACCATCCCGATGCGCTGCACGCCCCGGCGGATCTGTGGATTATTGGGTTTGTCGCCGGCCTGAATGAAGCTTTCGCCGAACAGAATGATCTCGCCCTTATCGATGCTTTCCAGGCCATTGACGGTACGAATCAATGAAGTCTTGCCCGAGCCGGACGGACCGATGATGGAAATTACCTGGCCGCAATTCACTTCCAGATCGATGCCCTTGAGCACTTCGTGATGGCCATAGCTTTTATGAATGCCGCGCAGCTGCAGGGCAGGCGTGGCGCCTTTGGCGGTGGCAACCGAAGCTTGCAGGGACGGCGATGCGATGCGCGTGCGCAGTTGGGTCAGGCTCGTATCGTCGAGAGTTTGCGGCTTGCGGTTGTTCAGCTCCAGATGGCGTTCCAGCCAGCTGAACAGCCAGCCGAACACCGTCACGATCAGCACGTAATACACCGCCACCGCCGACAGGGTTTCCATGACCAGGAAGTTTTGCGCGTACAGGCGCTGGCCGACCGTCAGCAGTTCGGTGAGGGAAATCACCGAGACCAGGGAAGTCAGCTTGACCACGGTGATGTATTCGTTGATCAGCGTCGGCAGGGAAATCCGAAACGCCTGCGGGATCACGATCAAACGCTGCAAGCCGATGAAGCCCACGCCCAGCGCACGCCCGGCTTCTTTCTGGCCCTTGGCCACGGAGATCAAGCCGCCACGATGGATTTCCGCCATGTACGCCGCTTCCGTCACCACCAGGGCGAGCAGGCCGGAGTAGAACGGGTTGGACAGCACTTCACGGGTAAACGGAAACATCTGCGGCAGGTTGTAGACGAATACCACCAACACCAACAGCGGAACGCTGCGGAAGAACCAGATATAAATCGATGCCGGAATGCTCAACAGCCGCGAAGTCGACAGCTTGGCCGACGCCAGCAGAAAGCCGAGCAGCATGCCGATAAACCAACCCAGGGCGCTGAGCTGGATGACGGTGATGCACGACTCCCAGAAGTCCGAGATCGAAAACAGAGAAAAAAAGTAGGACCATTCGAATTGCATGTACACCTCATACCGCTGATGCCGTGGCACCGAAAAACTGCAGGAGCGAACTTGTTCGCGAGAGGGCTGGCCTGACACACCGCCGCTTCGCCAACAAGTTGGCTCCTACAGGCCCAGCGTCAACAATGGGCGTTTATCCAGAAAATCAGTTAGCCGGCTCTTCCAGGTTGTACTTCTTCAACAGGGCCGCGTATTCACCGGATTTCTTGGTTTCGTCGAAGGCCTTGAGCAGCGCCTGATACAACTCGTCGTTGCCCTTCTTGACGTAGATGCCCAGGGTTTGTTGATAGATCGAATGTTCGGTGCTGACCACCACGCGACCTTTGGTGCGTTCGGCGATCATGCCGGCAGCACCGTCGATCTCCACTTGAGCCTGAACGTTGCCCGACAACAACGCCTGGGTGACTTCCGGTGCGGACGGGAACTCGCTGACCGAGATCGCGCCCTTCTTGTTCGGCACGCAGTAATCAGTGGACAGTTTGTTGAATTGCGCGACCCAGGTGGTGCCTTTTTCCAGGCCGACCTTCAGGCCGCAAAGATCTTCCGGGACTTTGGGTTTGAGCGGGCTGTCCTTGAGCACCATAATCGCCGCGCCGGTTTTGGCGTAAGCGATGGTCTGCGCCTGGACCTGACGTTCCGGGGTGATGTACATGCCCGAAATAATTGCGTCGTAGTGCCCGGCATTCAGGCTCAGGATCAGGCTGGAGAACTTGGTGTCAACGAAGTCTGCTTTCAGGTCCATGTGTTTGGCGAGCAGGCGCGACAGTTCCGGATCGGAGCCGACCACGTTCTTCTTCTCGTCGTAGGACTCGAACGGCGGATAGGTGATTTCCATACCGACTTTGAATACGCCCGGCGTCACGGTGGTCGCGGCGTGTGCCAGGCCCGCGCCGAGCACGGCGGCGGCAAGCACGGTCAAGCGGACAGCAAGGTTGTTTTTATTGCGCATCGTCGGTGACTCCGAGGTCAGAAGGTAGGGCACGGTTGGGTTGATTCAGGTACTTCAGTCAGGCAATGCGCGTCTTGAAAACCATCAGGACGGTTCCGCCGTCTGGTTCTTCAAGTGGCCGAAACTCGAAGGTTTGCGGGCTTTTTCATACAGCTTGAGTTCGCCGTTCTCCACCTTTTTACGCAGGTAGGAATAGGTCTGCAGGGCCTGGCCGAACATGTGTTCACCGATGGTGATCTCTTCGTAATCCTTGCCATCCTGAATGAATTGCGGCAACGGTTTGATCTGGGTATGGAAGTCGCAGGCGTAGAACAGCGGGAACGAATAGCGCTCTTCGCTGACGGTCCTGACCCGGTGGGCTGTTGCAACGAACGTACCAGCGGTCATCACTTCGAGCATGTCGCCAATGTTGACCACGAACGCGTCTTCAACGGGTGGCGCATCGATCCATTGGCCTTGATCGTTCATCACTTCCAGGCCCGGTTTGTCGGCGAGCAAGATCGTGAAGCACTCGTAATCGGTGTGCGCACCAATACCGGGCGCGTCCTGTGCAGCGCCGTCGAACGGGTAGTGGATCAGGCGCAGTTTCGAAGGCGGGCGCGTGACCAACGCCTCGAAGTAACCCTCCTCAAGTCCCAGCGCCAACGCGAAGCCATCGAACAGGCGACGGCCCAAGGCAAAAACGGCAGCGTAGTAGGCCTGAACCGCCGGCTTGAAGCCCGGCAGGTCCGGCCATTCGTTGGCGCCGATCAGCGGGGTTTTGGCGATCACCAACGGATCTTCATCGCCCACTTCAAAACCGATATCGAAGGCTTCCTTGTGATCCGGCTTACCCTTTGCGTACACCTCTTCGCCTTCAGGCACGAAGCCTTTATGGCTGCGCGAAGTGCCGATGTAATGCTGCATCTTGTAGTCCAGGGGCTGGGCGAACAGATCCTTGGCCGCCTGCCGCAAATCGTCGATCAGCTGTTTGTCGATGCCATGATTCTTGATGTACAGAAAACCCACTTCCCGAGCCGCCGCGCCGAGCTCGTCGGCCACGGCCTGGCGCTGGGCAAGGTCGGCGCTGAACAGCCCGGCGATGTCCACCACCGGGATGCTGTTGAAGTTGGCGATTTGAGTTGCGTTTTTATGGTGTTCAGGCATGACGACAACGCTCCTTTAACGACGGGTCGATTGAGTGAAGTGCTGGAAGTGTTCGCGCTCGGTCTGGCCCATCCATACGTTCAGCGACCACAGATCGGCGACCGGAACATTGGTAAAGGGCAAATGGTGCAGATAGCCGTCGGCGCCGAATTCCGGGGTCAGCGTGCTGACTTGATAGCCACGCGCCTGCTGTGAACGCCAGATGGCTTCCCAGTGTTGCTGGTGGAAGGTGAGCTCTTTGGCGTATTCCGGCGCGGCGGGATGCGGAACCTGCGGGCCCTGGTCATAACCGACCCGCGCCTGAATGTGATGCACCCGCTCGACGAACGCGCCGAGGTCGTCTTCGGGGTCGTTGAGCAGACGTTCGCAGGTGACGATCCAATGGCTGATGTCGCTGGTGAACAGCAAGTCGGGCAGCTGGCGAATCAGTTCGAGGGTGATCCACGGGTTGAACAGCGAACGGGAGCGATGGGTTTCAAAGGAAACCACTTGGCCGTGCTTGCGCGCCAGATCCAGCGCCTGACCGAAGAAGTCCACCTGCTGCGGCAACTGCCAACGGTCATTGCCGCCCAGCACATTGACGAAGCGCGGCGTCAGCTCGCCGGCCCAACCGAGCTTTTTGTCCAGATCAATCAAGTGCTCGGCAACGGTGGCCGACTGTTCCGGCAGCACGTCATAGGCGGTGAATACGGTGCTGATGTAGCCGACGCGGTTGGCACGCAGGAACGCGGCAAATTCGGCACGCTCGGCAGTGGCCAGTGGCAGGCGCGCTTCCATACCGTCGAAGCCGACCTTGAGCAGTTCTTCCAGGGCTTGGGTCTTGCTGGCGGTGTAGCCCCAAAGGGTGCGGAAAATTTCCAGTTTCATCGATCGACCTCAAAGATTACTCAAGCGACTGGCGCAATTCGCCCGCGGTGTTGACCGGAGCAAAAAAATCAATAGCGGGCAGTAGCAAACGGGAACGTAATCTGCGGGCCGATCTCTTTGGAACGGTCTCAATGCTGGCGATCTTAGGGGCGCATCGGGCGAGGGAAGAATAGGAAAGCTCAAATCCATAGTTCAGAGATTTCTAAACTAATGCACGAACCCTAAACAAGAGGGTAGAAGGTGACTTGTCCCCGCTGGCGTCGGATGGGGCGACATCATTTTGCCTGACACTTCCGGTGTTTGCGCCGACGCCTTCCCGGACAAGTCCGGTCCTACCGAGTCAGGTGCAACCCGGTAGGAGGGGACTTGTCCCCGCTGGCGTCGGATGGGTCGACATCATTTTGCCTGACACTAATCCGGTGCCTGCGCCAATGTCTTCCCGGACAAGTCCGGTCCTACCGAGTCATGTGCAACCCGGTAGGAGGGGACTTGTCCCCGATGGCGTCGGATGGGTCGACATCATTTTGCCTGACACTTCCGGTGTTTGCGCCGACGCCTTCCCGGACAAGTCCGGTCCTACCGAGTCATGTGCAACCCGGTAGGAGGTGACTTGTCCCCGAGGGCGTCGGATGGGTCGACATCATTTCGCCTGACACTAATCCGGTGCCTGCACCAATGTCTTCCCGGACGAGTCCGGTCGTACGCACCACACAACGCCGGAGTTATAGGCATTCCGTCACTTGGTGGCACAAGCGTACTATTCACATCCTGCTTTACCGCTGACGCTGACGTCAGTGCGTTTACTTCTTTTTTCGCTCATGGGACCGGATTTGATCCAAGGCCGATCATGAGCACGCTGTTTATAAGCATCCCCGGCAACGATCCGGGGAGCCGAAGAGTTATCCGAATAGAACCGAAATCGCTGTGGACCAGCGTTGCCCCTGGCGACGTATCAGCGCTAAACCGTGATGAATGCCAGAGGCTTTGTGATGCAAAAACTACTGATCAATGGTCAGGAACATGAGCTGGATGTCGCTCCCGACATGCCGCTGCTCTGGGTCCTGCGCGATGTCGTGGGTCTGACCGGCACCAAATACGGCTGCGGTATTGCCCAGTGCGGCGTTTGTACTGTTCACCTGGATGGCCAGGCCGTGCGTTCCTGCGTGCTGCCGGTCAGCGCCGTTGCCGGACGTAAAGTCACGACCATTGAAGCGGTTGGCGAGTTGCCAGTCGGCCAGCAAGTGCAAAAAGCCTGGCTGGCCCATGAAGTCGTGCAATGCGGTTACTGCCAGCCCGGCCAGATCATGTCTGCCGTGGCACTTCTGCAGGCGCATCCGGATGCCAACGATGAACAGATCACCACGGCCATGGCCGGGAATCTGTGCCGTTGTGCGACCTATACGCGAATACGCGCCGCCATCAAAAGCGTCAGCCAAGCCTGAAGGAAGTCACCATGTCAGAGGTAAAAGGATCTGCCACGACGGTTTCGCGTCGCGGGCTGCTCAAAGGTGGCGCGCTGTCTTTGGGCGGGTTGGTGATCAGCACCTGGTTGCCGCCAATGGTCAATCGCAGCTTCGCCGCTGAAGCGGTCAGTGCTGCGCGACTGGGTGATAAAGCATCGCCGGGTTTTGGCGCATTCGTGCGCGTCGGCCTCGACGGCCATGTCACGGTTATTTCGCCAAAAATCGAAATGGGTCAGGGCGTGCAGACGGGCATCGCCATGATGGTCGCTGAAGAACTGGAAGTGCCGCTCAGCCAGGTCAGCATCGAAGAAGCGCCGCCTAACGGTGACTTGTACACCGACAACATCCTGCAGTTCCAGGCCACCGGTGGCTCGTCATCGACCCGTTACACTTGGGAGCCGTTGCGCCGTGCGGGCGCCAGCGCTCGGGTGTTGCTGGTTCAGGCCGCAGCGATTCGCTGGAAGGTCGCGCCGAGCCAATGCCGCGCTGAAAACGGTCAGGTGCTCGGACCGAAAGGCCAGACCGCCGTTTATGGCGACTTGGTTCAAGCAGCTTCAGCATTGCCACTGCCCAGCGACGTGCCGCTCAAAGCCATCGCTGATTTCAAACTGCTTGGCACGCCAGCCCAACGCCTGGACACGCCCAACAAGGTCAACGGTTCGGCGCAGTTCACCATCGACCTGAAAATCCCCGACATGCTCATCGCCTCAACGCTGACCTGCCCGGTATTCGGCGGCAAGCTGCGCGGCGTGAAAAACCAAGACGCGGCGCGCAAGGTGCCGGGCGTACGCGATGTGATTCGCCTGGACAACGCCGTTGCGGTCACCGCGACGAATTTCTGGTCGTGTCAGCAAGCGCTCAAGGCGTTGGAAATCGATTGGGACATGGGCCCGCACGCCGCTGTCGATTCCGAGCAGCTGGACAAGGCCTTGCTCGACGCCAGCTCCAAAGACGGCGTATTCGCCAAGCAGACCGGTGATATTGGCGCGGCGTTGAAAAACGCGTCGAGTCATTTCGAAGCGGTCTATGAGCAGCCGTTCCTGTCCCACTCGCCGCTGGAGCCGATGACCTGCGTCGCCCACGTGCGCCCGGACATGTGTGAACTCTGGGTCGGCTGTCAGGCGCCGACCTTTGCCCAAATGGGCGCGGCGAAAGTCTGCGGCATGCCTGTGGATAAAGTGGTTATCCACAACCAATTGATCGGTGGCGGCTTCGGCCGTCGCCTGGAGTCGGACTTCATCTTCCAGGCCGTGGACATCGCGCGGCAGCTCAGCTACCCGATCAAATTGATCTGGAGCCGCGAAGAGGACATGACCCACGACCGCTATCGCCCGCATTACGTCGACCGCCTGAATGCCGCGCTGGACAAGGATCTGCGTCCGGTCGGCTGGGAACATCGCATTGCTGGCGCTTCGGTCATGGCGGCGTACATCGGCAAGCTGCCGGAAAGCGGCGTCGATGGCGATGCGGTGGAAGTGGCGATTGATCCGGTCTACAAGCTGGCCAACCTGCAAGTGCGCTACATCCGTCAGGACCCGGACGTGATTCCGGTTTCCTGGTGGCGCGGCGTGGGGCCGTTGCGCAGCACCTATGCCGTGGAATGTTTCATCGACGAGTTGGCGCACAACGCCAAGGCCGATCCGGTGGACTACCGCTTGAGCCTGATGCAGGACCAGCCACGCGCCCAGGCCGTGCTGAAAAAAGCCGCAGAACTGGCTGACTGGAAAACCCCATTGCCGGCCGGTCAAGGTCGTGGCGTGGCTGTGAGCGCGGTATTTGGCAGCTTTGTTGCGACCGTGGTCGAGCTGGAAATGCAGGGCGACAAGGGCGTACGCATCAAGCGGCTGATCACCGTCATCGACTGCGGCTTCGTCAACAACCCGACTTCAGTGGCTTCGCAGATGGAAGGCGGCACGCTGTTCGGGCTGTCGGCCGCGCTGTTCAACGAAATCCTCATCGAGAAAGGCCAGGTGGTGCAGAACAACTTCCACGCCTATCGGCAGATTCGCATGAGCGACGCGCCGTCGGTGCAAGTGCACCTGATGCCGAGCACCGAAAGCCCCGGCGGGGTCGGCGAAACCGGCGCGGTGCCGGTTGCTGCGGCATTGGTCAACGCGCTGCACGCCGCCTCGAAAGTGCGCGAGCGCCGTCTTCCATTAAGCCGCTTCGGCTATTTCACTGTTTAAGGAGCGCTGTCATGAAAGTGTTTAACTATGCGCTCGCGCTGTTGGGTGCAGGCTTCGGGCTGATGGCCCAGGCAGCGCAATCACCGGCGGATCCGGCCCTGATCAGCAAAGGCGAATACCTGACCCGCGCTGCCGACTGCGTGGCCTGTCACATGACGCCGGGCGGCAAACCGTTTGTGGGTGGCCTGGAATTCAAGCTGCCATTCGGCACCCTGTATTCGCCGAACATTACCCCGGACAAAGACACCGGGATCGGCAACTGGACCGACGACGAGTTCGTCAGCGCTCTGCAAAAAGGCGTTGGCAAAGACGGCAAGCATTACTACCCCGCGTTCCCGTACACGTCCTACACCATGATGCCGCGCGAAGACATTCTGGCGATCAAGGCGTATCTGTTCAGCCTTGAGCCGATCAGCCAGAAGCCGCCGGAAAATGACCTGTCGTTCCCGTTCAATCAGCGCTGGGGCATGTTCTTCTGGAACGCCGTGTTCGCGGATAACGAGCGCTTCGTGCCGGACAGCAAACAGTCAGCAGAATGGAATCGCGGCGCGTACCTGGTGCAAGGGCCGGGACACTGCGGCGAATGCCACACCCCGCGCAATATCTTCCAGGCCATGAGCTCTGGTAAATCCCTGGCCGGTGGCGAGCTGGGCAACTGGCGCGCCTACAACATCAGCTCTGATGCCAAACACGGAATCGGCGCCTGGCCGCAGGAAGCACTGGTCAGTTATCTGTCTCAGGGTTATGCACCGGGTTACGGCGGTGCGGGTGGTCCCATGGCTGACGCCGTTGAACACAGCCTGCGCTTCCTGACTCCGGCGGATGTGAATGCGATTGCGGTGTACCTCAAAACGACACCCGCGCGCAGCGAAGGCATTGCACGGCCGACCGTGGCGATCAACGATCAGGCTGACAAAGGCCTGGGCCACAAGGTCTTCACTGACTCGTGCGTCGCCTGTCACCGCCTGGATGGCACCGGCAATCAGTCGCCCATCGCAACTTTGGTCGGCCTGAAAACCGTCAACGATCCAGCAGGCACGAACCTGATGGCGACATTGCTGGAAGGTCATAATCAAGGCAGGCGCCGCGTCGATCAACGCATGCCCGATTTCGCCCGCGCCTACAGCGACGTCGAACTTGCCGCCGTCAGCACCTTTGTCCTGCGCCGCTTCGGGCAGAGCAATGGCGAGGTCAAGGCAGAAGACGTCGCCAAAGGGCGGGCGGGTTCGTTGCATTGATGGCGCCTACCTCGGTGGTTTGACACTTCTATCGTGGGAGCAAGCTTGCTTGCGAAGAGGCCGATGCTTGTTAGTTGATCGGGAGATGGCCTTCGCGAGCGAGCTCGCTCCCACAAGATTAACGCCACCCAGCGCAAATACCGCAATCGCCAATCCCTGAAACACCGCCGCCAACACGAACAGCCAGGTTCCCGATTGCGCTCCGTTGGTCATCGTGAACACGGCGCCGAACACCGCTGGCGCAAAGGCGTAGCAACCCTGCGCAATCGCCACAATCAAGGCCACGACCCGTTGGCTCTGCTGCCGGGAAAATTCCGCCTGGGCGATCAGCGGTGGCAGCGAAGTGGCATTGCCTATACCGGCGCCAAATAACGCGACGCCCAGCCACACCCATACTGAATGACCTTCTGCGCTGATCAGGACGATACCGCCCAGCAATTGCACTGCATAACTCAGGCAGGCGACAGCGCGGCGATTGGCTTTGATCGGCATCAGCCAGCCCACCAGTGTTCGCCCGACGATTGCACTGGCGGTGGCCACGCCCATGGCCAGACCGGCCTGCTGCACGCCAAGTGTTGCCGCCAGCAGCAGGAACAAATGCGCGATCAGTCCGATCTGGGCAAACAAACCCAGGGACATACCAGCGGCCAGGGTCACGAACTGGCGGTTACCCCACAACCTGACGCTGGTTTCTGGCGTCGTCGTGATGGTCGGCGCGGCTGCGGTCATTGCTGAGCCGTCCGGGCATTGCCCCAATTGCTCAGGCCTGTAGCGAAACACCCGCAGCGACAGGGCGCCGATCACTACGATAGCCAGAGCCCCGATCATCAGCGCTGCGTTGCTGAATCCCGTCGCGGTAATCAGGAATACCCACAGCGACGAAAACACCACGCCACCAATGCTCGCGCCGTTGTAAGCCATCGCCAGTGCAGCCGGGCGCTTGACGACAAACCAGGGCGCGATGATCGAATTGACCGCCGCCGCGCCCAATGTCACCCAGCCAAATCCGCTCAGCACTGCGGCCATGAACAACTGATAAGGCTGGCTTGCAATCGACCAGCCATACACGCCGATACTCAGCAGCAAAGTGCCCGACACCGTGATGCGTGCCACTCCAAAAAGCTGATACAGCCGTGGCAGGTTCACGACCACCAAAGTGCCCGCGAGGAAATGCACAGTGACCGCCGCTGCACACAACTGCGCACTCCAGCCGGTGCGCTGCATGACGGCGTACATAAAAACCGGTGGGCCGTAGAAACCGATACCCCAGCCGAACATGGCCAATATGAAAGTCGCGGCTACGACCTTGCGGCCAAAAAAAGCGTTCTGAGCCATCATCAAGTTCTTCCCTGTGGATTGCCGCCCAGTATGATTGGCGCAATACGGGACGCTTCGGGGTTGAACGAATCATGGATGCACAGAGTGCCGATACCAGTCTGGCCAGTATCGCTGGCGCCATTGCCGACCCGGCGCGGGCGAAGATGCTCTGCAGTCTGCTCGACGGTCATGCGCGGACCGCCACCGAGCTGGCGGTGGTCGCCGACATCGGTGCTTCTACCGCCAGCAGTCATTTCAGCCGTCTTCGCGAGCAGGGTCTGGTCGAGTTGATGGTTCAGGGTCGCCATCGCTATTACCGGCTGGCCAATGCCAAGGTCGCCGCCGCGCTGGAAGCCTTGTTATTCCTGGCGGACATCCCGGCGCCTGCATTCAAGCCTTCGACGCCGTCGGCGTTGCGTTACGCGCGCACCTGCTACGACCATTGCGCGGGCGAACTGGCGGTCAAGCTGCACGATGCGCTGCTTGCCTCGAACTGGATCGAAGCGCAGGGCCAGGATTATCGTTTGACCGAGAAGGGCGTCGCGTCGCTGGCGGAACTGGGGATTGATCCGCAAGCCTTGAGTCGTCAACGCAGGCGCACCGCTTACCCGTGCATGGACTGGAGCGAGCGCTCACCTCATATCGGCGGCGCCCTTGGCGCGGTGTTGCTGGCATTGATGCTCAAGCGCGGTTGGCTGGTCCGGCATCTTGACTCACGGGCGCTACGTCTGACTGCCGGTGGGCTGGCCGGTTTGTCGCGAAGCTTTGGTCTGGACAGCGCGAAATAAGGCCGCAGCGTGCGCTGTTGATTTCCCTGGATCGCGTCCGCCGTCGGAAAAACTGAAGAAACCTCTGGCGCCGCCGACACGAATTGATGAGCAGCTTGTCAATTCTGCTCCTGTACCTGACTGGAAAAGATCGCTCCGGTCGGTTTTATCTGTTTTGCATTCAGAGACAACCCTCCCTGATGAAGAGAAATCTATTCGGCAGCTTTTGGGCGTTGATCTGCGCGCCCCATGACAACCCCGGTTTGCTCCGGGCGCAGTACATTGCGCTGTCGCGTCAGTTGCCGATGATGTACTTCATCCTGCTGATCAACAGCCTTGCCCTTGCCGCTACCCATTACGTCTCGGCCCCCCGCTGGCTGGTGATCTACTGCCCGGCCGTCATGACCATTTTTGGTGTGACACGGGCGGCTCTGTGGTGGCGTTCATGTCGGCGCGCGCCACCGCCACCCGCGAAAATGCTCGCCACCCTCAAGCGCACCAATCGGCTTTCGCTGCTGGTGGCGGCGGGTTTTACGGCGTGGTCGCTGGCATTGTTCCCCTATGGCGATGTGTACAGTCAGGCCCACGTCGCGTTCTACATGGCCATTACGGTGATCGCCTGCATCTTTTGCATGATGCACTTGCTGCCAGCTGCGTTGATCACAGCGGCGGTGGTCAATATTGCCTTTGTGGTGTTTTTTGCCACCACCAACAACATCACGTTCATTGCCACCGCGATCAACGTGTTGCTGGTATCCATCGCCATGCTGTCGATCCTCAAATCACAGTACACAGACTTCACCCAGTTGGTGAATATGCAGGCGCGCACCGAAAAGCTCAGCGACGACAACCGCCGCCTCGCCAATCAGGACAGCCTCACCGGCCTGGCGAACCGTCGCCAGTTTTTCTCCAATCTCGATGCGACGCTCAGCCAGGCGCGCGAGCGCGACGTGCGTTTGGCGGTGGGTTTGATTGACCTGGACGGCTTCAAACCGGTCAACGATCTCTACGGCCACAGCGTCGGCGACAAATTGCTGTATCAGGTCGGCCAGCGCTTGACCGGCCTGCTCGACGAAGGCGTGCATCTGGCCCGGCTGGGCGGCGATGAATTTGCCTTGATCATCACCGACGCCCAGAGCGACCAGCAGCTGCGCGCGTTTGGCGACAACCTTTGCGCCAAAATGCGTGAGCCTTTCCTGCTGGTGGACATTCCGATCCAGATCAGCGCGTCACTGGGTATTGCGAGTTTCCCGGACCTGGCGACCAGCGCCACCGAAGTCTACGAATACGCCGATTACGCGTTGTATCAAAGCAAGCGGCAGCGGCCCGGCACCTTGAGTCTGTTCAGCGCCGAGCACCGTCGGCAACTCAATCGCGAAGGCCTCACCGAGCAGGCGCTGCGCCGGGCGGATCTGTACCAAGAATTTCATGTGGTGTTCCAGCCCATCATCGACATTCGTACTCAGCTCACGGTCGCCTTTGAAGCGCTGGGACGCTGGACCAGTCCGGAGCTGGGTCACGTTCCGCCTTGCGAGTTCATTCCCGTCGCCGAGCGTATCGGGCTGATCAACAAGCTGACGATTCCGCTGCTCAAACATGCCCTGAGCGCTGCAGCCACCTGGCCGCCAGGCATTCGTCTGGCCTTCAACCTTTCCGCCCATGACTGCGGTTCCCCCGAAGCCGTGCAACAGATTGCCCAAGTGATCATGGAAAGCGGATTTGATCCGGGGTGTCTGGATCTGGAAATCACCGAAACCGCAGTCATTCAGGATCTGGCGCAAACCCAGCGCGCCATCGCTTTGCTGCGCGATCTGGGCTGTGGCATTTCCCTGGATGACTTCGGCACCGGCTATTCAAGTCTCAGCCAGATCCATGCGCTGTCGCTGACCAAACTCAAGGTCGACCGCAGCTTTGTCACCGGCATTCACCTCAACCCGGCCAGCTTCAAGATCGTCAAATCCCTGCTCGCCCTGAGCCACGACATGCAGCTGCAATGCATCGTCGAAGGTGTTGAAACCGAAGACGAGCTGGCCGCGCTCAGGCGTCTCGGCTGTATATGGGCGCAAGGCTATCTGTTCTCGCGGCCCATCTCTGCGGATGAAAGCCAGGCGTGGCTGGCGCAGGAAAGCCTTGATGCGGCGACTGGCTGATCGGTTTTCTTGGCGACTGATTACGGCTGGATTTTCGCTGCAAGCATGGCCTTCACCCCAAGCCACTCATCATCAATGATGCTGAAGCGTACGGAGTTGCGTTTACGGCCATCGGGCATGATTCGCTCGTGACGCACAATGCCTTCCTGCGTAGCGCCGATGCGCAGAATCGCCGCCCTGGATTTCTCGTTGAGTTCATCGGTGGTGAACTGCACGCGCACCGCCTGCATGACTTCAAAGGCATGCTCCAACAGCAAATACTTGGCCTCAGTGTTGATGCCCGAACGCTGCGCCGAAGCACTCAGCCAGGTGTGGCCGATTTCCATCTTGCGGTTAGCCCGGTCGATCTTCCAGAACCGGGTGCTGCCCACCACTTGCCCGCTATCGCGACGCACGATCACAAATGGCATGACCGTCCCGGCCTCGCGACCCTGCAAGGCAATCGCGATGTACTTATCGACCGTCTCCGGTCCCGGAATGACCGTAACCTTCATGTTCCACAACTCGCCATCGGCTGCGGCGTCCAAGAGTGCTTGTGAGTGCGACGCTTGCAGCGGCAGCAGTTCGATGGACTTGCCCGCGAGTGCGGGTTGGCTGAAGCCGGTAAGGATGTCGGTCATGATCGATCAGGCGGCTGAGTGGGAAGGTTTTACTACCACGATGTCTTCTGTATCGGCAAATCGTAACGCCTGCGACTGCCCAAGCAGCAGTGGGCCATTCAGCTCGGTCACTTGCCTTATGTAATCCCACAACAAGGTAATTCGCTTGAGCTTGCGCAGGTCTTCGCGGCAGTACATCCAGAAATGCCGGGTGATGTTCACCTCTTCTTGCAGCACCGGGATCAGGCGCGAATCCTGTGCGGCGAGGAAGCACGGCAGGATCGCCAGCGACCGGCCTTGCAGCGCGGCCTGGTATTGGGCGATGACGCTGGTGCTGCGCAGTTGCGCCTGGGCGCCGGGCAGCAGGTTGCTCAGGTAGAGCAATTCCGAGCTGAACGCCAGATCATCGACGTAACTGATGAAAGTGTGTGCGGCGAGGTCGGCGCTGCTGTGCAGCGGCGGGTGGTTGTCCAGATAATCCTGAGTCGCATACAGCCGAAGGTTGTAATCGCAGAGTTTGCAGCACACATACGGCCCGTGTTCCGGGCGCTCCAGGGCGATGACGATATCGGCTTCGCGCTTGGACAGGCTGATGAAGTGCGGCAACGGCAGGATGTCCACCGAGATGTCCGGGTAATTATCCAGAAAGTGGCTCAGCTGCGGCGTGATGAAAAAACTGCCGAAGCCTTCGGTGCAGCCCATGCGGATATGCCCGGACAACGCCACGCTGGAGCCCGAAACCTGCTCGCAGGCCATATGCAGCGTGCTTTCGATGGATTCGGCATAACCCAGCAAACGCTGGCCTTCGGCAGTCAGCACAAAGCCGTTGTTACGTGACTTCTCGAACAGCAAGGTGCCGAGCGAGCCCTCCAGAGAACTGATCCGTCGCGACACAGTGGTGTAATCCACCGACAGGCGTTTGGCCGCGATGCTGGCCTTGCGCGTACGGGCGACTTCGAGGAAAAACTTCAAGTCATCCCAGTTGAGCAGGCCCAGGGAGGTGATGTTTTTTTGCATGTTGATCCTGCTTTTATGTGCATTCTTATTAGAAGTTTGCACATCTATACTCCAATGCAGGGTCTGAACCAACCCTGCTGTAGCCACAACAATCCCAGGCAACACCCCACGCCATAAAACCCTGCACAACAATAATAAGCGGAGGAGTTTATGAAGGACGCAATGACCGCGGACGCTGGCGCACTTGGTGCCCATCCTGCGAATAACGCTAAATCCTATCGACTTGCCGGCATGGCAAGCATGGCCGGCACGACCATCGAGTGGTACGACTTTTTTCTCTACGGCACTGCCGCCGCGCTGATCTTCAACAAAATCTTCTTTCCCGCCCTTGACCCGATTACCGGCGTGCTGGCTGCGTTCGCCACCTATGCGGTGGGCTTTCTCGGTCGACCGTTGGGCGGGGTGATTTTTGGTCACTTCGGTGACCGCATCGGGCGCAAATCCATGCTGCTGGTGACCCTGATGATGATGGGCATTCCGACCATCATCATTGGCCTGATCCCCACCTACGAGCAGATCGGTTATTGGGCCGCGCTGATTCTGGTGCTCATGCGTTTCCTGCAAGGCATGGCGGTGGGCGGCGAGTGGGGCGGCGCGGTGTTGATGGCCGTGGAACATGCGCCGGAAGGCAAGAAAGGTTTCTACGGCAGCCTGCCGCAAACCGGTGTCGGCGCGGGGCTGGTGCTGGCGACGCTGGCGATGGGTCTGGTGGCCAAACTGCCTGAGGCCGACATGCTCAGTTGGGGCTGGCGCCTGCCGTTCATCGCCAGCATCGTCTTGCTCGGCATCGGTTGGCTGATCCGCCTGAAAGTGCCGGAATCCCCGGACTTCGAAAAGCTCAAGCAGGACAAGATTGCGGTCAAGGTGCCGCTGTTCAAAGTGCTGCGTGAACATCCACGGGAAACCCTGACGATCATTGGCGCGCGCACGGCGGAAAACGCCTGGTTCTACATGTCGGTGACCTTCGCCCTCGCTTACGCCGCCAACCAGCTGCAAATCCCCCGTGCCGATGTGCTTAACGCAATCACTGCTGGAGCGGCGCTGTCGCTGTTCACCATGCCGTTTTGCGGTTACTTGTCGGACAAGGTCGGGCAGCGACGCTTGTACTTTGCCGGCCTGTTGTTGCTCTGCGCGTTCGTCTATCCGTTCTTCGCCATGCTCGGCACCCGCGAACCGATGCTGGTCTGGTGGGCGATGGTGCTCGCTGTTGGCGTGGTTTTCCCGATTCTCTACGCGCCGGAATCACTGCTGTTTGCCCGGCAGTTCCCCGCCGAAATTCGCTACAGCGGCATCTCGGTTTCGGTGCAGCTGGCCGGTGTCCTGGGTGGCGGGTTCGCGCCAATGATCGCCACCAAATTACTTGCCTACGCGGATGGTAGTCCCCGTTACGTGATTGTTTACCTGATCGGCATGGGCCTGGTGGCGCTGGTGTGCACCGCGCTGATGAAGCGCGATCCGCCCCGGCATCGGGCGTCCTGATCTTTAATGAATAACGGATGGTCAGCGGTCAACCCAGACCGCTCGGAGGAGATTTCGATGAACGTTTCACTGCAACAAAACACCACCACGGTGGCGCGCGTAAAACTGCTGATTGACGGCGAATGGGTCGAATCGCAAAGCAGCGAATGGCACGACATCGTCAACCCGGCGACCCAGCAAGTGCTGGCCCAAGTGCCGTTCGCCACCGATGCTGAAGTGGATGCCGCTGTCGCCGCCGCGCAAAAAGCCTTCAAGACCTGGCGCCTGACGCCCATTGGTGCACGCATGCGCATCATGCTCAAGCTGCAGGCTTTGATTCGCGAACATTCACCGCGTATTGCCGCCGTGCTCAGTGCCGAGCAGGGCAAAACCATTGCCGATGCCGAAGGCGATATCTTTCGCGGCCTGGAAGTGGTCGAGCACGCTTGCTCGATTGGCACGCTGCAAATGGGTGAGTTCTCCGAGAACGTTGCCGGTGGCGTTGACACCTACACGTTGCGCCAGCCCATCGGCGTTTGTGCGGGGATCACGCCGTTCAACTTCCCGGCGATGATTCCGCTGTGGATGTTTCCCATGGCAATCGCTTGCGGCAATACCTTCGTGCTCAAGCCTTCCGAGCAGGACCCGATGTCGACCATGCTGCTGGTCGAGCTGGCGGTCGAAGCGGGCATTCCGCCTGGCGTGCTTAACGTGGTGCATGGCGGTAAGTCCGTGGTGGACGACATTTGCACTCATCCGGATATCAAGGCCGTTTCTTTCGTCGGTTCCACCGCTGTCGGCACTCACGTCTACAAACTGGCGGGGGAGCAGGGCAAGCGCGTTCAAGCGATGATGGGTGCGAAGAATCACGCCGTGGTGTTGCCCGACGCCAATCGTGTGCAAACCCTGAACGCCTTGGTCGGTGCCGGTTTTGGCGCGGCCGGGCAACGCTGCATGGCCACCTCGGTGGTGGTGCTGGTGGGTGCGGCAAAACAGTGGCTGCCGGATCTCAAAGCCCTGGCGCAAAAACTCAAGGTCAATGCTGGCAGCGAAGCGGGCACCGATGTGGGGCCGGTGATTTCCAAACGCGCCAGACAGCGCATTCTCGACCTGATCGAAAGCGGCGTGCGTGAAGGCGCGACGCTGGAACTCGATGGCCGCGACATCAAGGTGCCGGGTTTCGAGGATGGCAACTTTGTCGGCCCGACGCTGTTCTCCGGCGTGACCACCGACATGCAGATCTACACCCAGGAAATCTTCGGCCCGGTGCTGGTGGTGCTGGAAGTCGACACCCTCGATCAGGCCATCGAGCTGGTCAACGCCAACCCATATGGCAATGGCACCGGCCTGTTCACCCAGAGCGGCGCGGCGGCGCGCAAATTCCAGAGCGAAATCGACGTCGGCCAGGTGGGCATCAACATCCCGATTCCGGTGCCTGTGCCGTTTTTCAGCTTCACCGGCTCGCGCGGCTCCAAGCTCGGCGACCTCGGTCCGTACGGCAAACAAGTGGTGCAGTTCTACACTCAAACCAAGACCGTCACCAGCCGCTGGTTCGATGACGACAGCGTCAATGACGGGGTGAATACCACGATCAGTTTGCGTTGAGCGTTGGGGCCTGGCTCGCCGGTGAATCGGGTTTCAGACCTTCGCGGGCAAGTCTCGCTCCAACGAGGAATTCCAACCTCTGCCAGGGAGAACAACATGAAAATCGCCTTTATCGGCTTGGGCAACATGGGCGCGCCGATGGCTCGCAACCTGCTCAAGGCCGGGCATCATCTGCATCTGTTCGATTTGAACACCGCCGTGCTCAACGAACTCGCCGCCTTGGGCGGGCGTATCAGTGAATCGCCCAAACATGCGGCACAAGGCGCGGAGCTGGTCATCACCATGCTCCCGGCTGCGGCCCACGTGCGCAGCGTGTATCTCAATGACGACGGCGTATTGGCGGGCATCGGCTCGGGAGTGCCAGCGGTGGATTGCAGCACCATCGACCCGCAAACCATTCGCGACGTGGCCGCCATCGCCGCCAGACAGGGCGTGACCCTGGGCGACGCGCCGGTTTCCGGTGGTACCGGCGGCGCGCAGGCTGGCACGCTGACGTTCATGGTGGGCGCCAGTGCCGAACATTTCGAAGTGCTGAAACCGGTGCTGGCGAAAATGGGCAAAAACATCGTGCATTGCGGCGATATCGGCACCGGGCAAATCGCCAAGATCTGCAACAACCTGCTGCTGGGCATTTCCATGATCGGCGTTTCCGAAGCCATGGCGCTGGGCGACGCGCTGGGCATCGACACCGGGATTCTGGCCAACATCATCAACAGCTCGACCGGCCGCTGCTGGAGCTCCGAGGTCTACAACCCATGGCCCGGCATCGTCGAAACGGCACCGGCTGCACGGGGCTATACCGGCGGCTTTGGTGCGGAACTGATGCTCAAGGATCTCGCGTTAGCAACCGAGGCCGCACGCACCGCACACCAACCGGTCATCCTCGGCGCCGTGGCGCAACAGTTGTATCAAGCCATGAGCCTGCGCGGCGACGGCGGCAAAGACTTCTCGGCGATCGTTGAGGGGTATCGCAAGAAGGACTAGCCGAAAGGATTAGCCAGATGGATTAGGCTGAAACTTTCAGTAACCGCGTTAAATTGACTGGATCCGAATGGGTCGACATCCTCCCCGCCGACAAAAGGCGCTACAGGGAGGAGTCATGCGCAAGGACGATCCAGAAGACCCATTCGAACGTTATTTGAGAAACCGGCGACTGCCCAACGGAGGTGCTTCGTGGGCGGCGTGGAACACACCCAAAAAGCCCGAACCGGTTTACATCCAGGAAGACAAATGGCCCGCGCCAAAACCCCGCACTGATCTGGTTTTCGCCAAGTCCTGCGCGCCGGGTAACTGGTGCTCCACCGACGCCGGGACCACCGTAGAACCGGCGTCGAACTTCGGCAAAGTAATGCTCGCGGGCGCCATGCTCCTGCCGGATGCCAGCGCTGCGGCTGCCCTCGCCCTCGGCGCCGACCTAGGCCTTGGCTACATGGCCGGCAGCGGGGTTATGCAACAGCGACACAGCTGGGCGATACGCGGCCTGGGCGGCCCAGCAGGCATTTTTATTCTCGGCATGCTTCCCGAGAAAATGGGCGACGGCACGCTCTACACCGACCAGCAATTGCGCAGCATGACGCGCGTGCCAACGCGGGTGCGCTTCCAGTTTCGCCAGGATCCCGATGGCGTGTTGCAGGTCTACGGCATCCACAGCAAACCGTCCGGCGACGACTCGGTGCGCACGGTGCAAGCCACCTGGAACGCCAACAAGACGGCGATGGAAGCCAGACTCAACGGCATCACCCTCATCTGGACGCCCAGAGACGGCCGCCTCGGCCCCATGCCACCGCTGATCTACCCTGACAACAGCGGCGCACACCTGAACAACATTCTCGTCCACCCGATCCCGGAAGACACCGACAGCCAGATCGAAGGCTTCCCCGGCGAAGACATCACCGTTGAAGATTGTATTGTGGTGTTTCCAGCGGGGATCGGCTGGAAGTCGCTGTATGTGGTGTTTGCGCGGCCGTTTAATGGGGATCATGGTTATCATCTACCCCCAAATGGGCTGGCCGCATTTCCGGACGCCGTTAAAACTGACTCTAAAACAAAGATTCAGGGTGGAGGCGGACTCCGTAAGCGCTGGAGAGACAGCAAGGGGCGTATTTACGAGTGGGATAACCAGCATGGAGCAGTTGAAATCTACGATAAACAGGGCAAACACTTGGGTGAATTTGATCCTGACACCGGCGAGCGAACAAAGCCGGCCAAACCCGGACGTAAAGTTGAGAAATAGGAGATTTTATGTATCTGTGCATTAGTGGGTTTCTGCTCGACAGCACTGAAGATGATTCGCTTAAATTTGAACTGAAAATAGACCCAGCGTTGACCCAGACAATCGTAGAGCTCCTTGGGCATCGAAGTATCAATGCAATGGCCGCTGGGGAATGGCTGCTTGCGGATGAGCAGGTTGCGCAATTGTCTTCAGTCATCGGGCAACCGCTTCCGACTGATTTGAAACTTCTTATCGGGCTTGAAGCGTAAGCGGAAGGCTTCGACAGCAGCCCGATGACACGAAAGAAATTTGGAGATCAGAAATGTTTTTACGGATCAGTGGATTTTTCAAAGACGACTCTGAAGACGATACAAACTCGTCGTTAAGCCAGAGCATGAAGCCGCTGTGCTTGAGATTCTTGGATGGAGAAGCCTGGAATACGGCCCGGATGGGGAATGGTTGCTCACCAGCGAGCAAGTTGAACGGATAGCCATAGCAGTCAACGAGCAGTTACCAAGCGAGCTTGATCTGTTCGTTGGTATTACGGCGTAGCCAGGTACATTGCCTATGACATTTCTTTCTATCAGCGGTTTTTATCCCGAACCCAATCCGGATAACTCATTGCAGTACAAAAATGCTGTCCCAGAAGAATTGGAGACGGAGGTGCTTTCCGCTATGGGATGGCAGTCGTTGGCGGATGTACCTGTCGGTGAAAACGATCTAACCAGTGAACAGGCGGCTGCGGTCTTGAGAGTGCTCGGTGAGCCGGTCAGGTCTGATTTGATGTATAGCGTCGGGCTTTGCAGGTAGGTCGCCAGTGAAATACGTCCGCCAGAAAACAAACCAGCCAAGCCTGGCCGGAAAGTAGAAAAATGCGAGATTCTATGTACCTACGCATCAGTGGATTTCTGTTCGACAGTTCTGAAGATGATTCGCTTAAAACTGAATTGAAAATAGATCCATCACTTACTGAACAAATCGTGCAGCTCCTCGGCCATCGAAATCTTAATGCGATGTCAGCAGGCGAGTGGCTGCTCACCGGTGAGCAGGTGACACAACTTTCATCGAGCCTCGGGCGGCCGCTAGCAGCTGATTTGAAACTGCTTATTGGGGTCGTAGCCTAGCCATTAGGAATTTAGAGAAATATAAGGCTTTATGTACTTGTGTGTCCGTGGGTTTCTGCCTGACGATTTTGAAGACGATTCGCTGAAATTTAGACTCGCGGTGGACGGAATGTTTAATGAGCGGATTGTAAAGATTCTCGGGCATCGGAGCCTTAATGCGATGGCGGAAGGAGAGTGGGCACTGACGAGCGAGCAAGTAGCGGATCTATCGTCAACAATCGGGCAACCACTACCGACTGATCTAGATTTGTTTATCGGGGTTGTAGCCCAATAGGAGGTTTCATGCATCTGTGTATCAGCGAATTCCTACCCGACAACGACGAAGATGATTTGATCAAATTTGAGCTTGTGGCCGATGGCTCGTTTAACGAGCAGATCGTCCAGTTTCTTGGCCATCCAAGCCTCAATGCGATAGCCGAAGGCGAATGGCTACTCACTAGCGAGCAGGTTGAGCAACTATCGTCAATCATCGGGCAGTCTCTCCCTAGAAACTTGAAGATGTATATCGGGCTTGAAGGTTAATCGGCAGACGCCGCTTGAAGCGCGCGACGCGGCAGTAACCTCAAAAGGAAAATATGTTCCTGGAAATCACTGGTTTTTTGATAGACGACAGCGAAGACGATTCAATCAAATTTTCGCTCGACGTGAAAATGGAATTTGAGCAAGCCGTAATGGATGTTTTGCATTGGGAAAGCATGGAGGCCCAGGTCGTTGGCGAGCAACCTTTGACGACCACGCAAATTGAGGAAATTGTCCACGTGATAAAGGAGCCGCTGCCGCTGGACCTTGATTTGTTCATTGGCGTGCGGGCATAGCGAAGCGATGGTATTTATCTTGATCAGTGGTTTTTATCCGGAACCCAATCCGGA
>LNAP01009194.1_pt1 | contig 22580 bp, 17 predicted proteins | sample 602601 | NCBI WGS metagenome assembly LNAP01 (sample SAMN02440304, study PRJNA202911) | soil metagenome | biome: Subtropical and temperate rainforests or woodlands; isolation source: soil samples (1 kg each in a 20% v/v slurry with milli Q water) were... ...
CTTCGTCATCTGAGATCGCACTCTCCAACTTTTCCTTTTCCAAAATCCCCTCCGCACAGGTCAGGCAACTCACGGCGTTGCCTAGAAGGTACGCATCACACTTTCCGACCTTGGTACATCCGCCGAGCAGAGTTGGACGGTAGGAAATTTTGCCATCCATGGCCTGTTTCTCTGTCTCTATCCGAAGATCCGAAATATGGATATCGCCACCATCCATCTTTTCCCGCTGATTCGAGATATAACTACCTACCCCACCGAAAAGTGCTGAGCCGTCACCAAACGCATGGTCGAGCAAATCATAGGCAATGTTCATTGGAACGCCAGTTTGATATTCGAACAAAAAATGGTTCTTCGGAAGGACAAAATCATCCTTTTCGCTATCGTAATAGCCAAATATTGTTTTAAGTTTTTCGAAGTTATTAGCGTAATAACGAGACATTTGAATAGAGAGGTGCTTAAACTGCCTACGAAGGCTGGGAAGTGAGATAAACCCACTACTGCTGCCGTAAAAAGCGAGCGACCTTCTGAACTGGTGGCTAGTGAAGCTCCAGCAACTGCCAACTTGGAAACGTTCATCTTCAGTATAGTTGCGAGAGGGATCTGTAGCGTATAACTCTTCAAGGTCATTGTTTTGCAAAAAATACTTACTGAAGGCCCCGAGCCGATGATTATCATCATAATTGGGCACATGGGGCACACTACCTGGCTTGACGACCACTACAGGGCTAAGGAATAACGGCATTTTATCGCATTCGACATCGTAGACCCGTGAAACAGCCCTACAAATAGCTTGGCCGACCTCAACCGCACGCACAACACATTCTGTAGCCAGCCAAGCGGAGGATTTTCTGTAACCCGTAAACTTCGTGGTCGTAGAAATGATGCTCACGACCATCTCGCCATCGCGAACAACCCCTTCCTGGTCAGTCGTCGCAGATACCAACTGCTCCTCATCTATACAGGTATAGGGCAGGCGCATTACTTCCTGATCTCGCATGCCTGTATAAAGGTGAATCACGTTTTTCAGCAACCAATGAATTTTCAAAATTACAGCATTAATCGCAGAACGATTCGGTTCACCACGCCCTTTCCCTATCGGTCTAAAATCACCAAAAAGAAGAGTTTCTAGTCCGTGAGCTTGGATAGCCTGAGGTAGAGTCAACTGAAGCGTATGCGCTTCAGCTCCTAACCTCTCTACTTGGTACTCAATGCTATGTCCATAAAGAGGATTTTGGAAACAATTTAGAAAATCTTCCAAACGGTCTTTATGTGCATAAACTAAGTCCAGTAAGTCTCCAAGATCGTTAATCATACCAATGTAGATCCTGGTCGGAATAACGGGATGCTGATGAGGGGTTTCTTTCTTAACACCAAAGCTTTCACTAAATACGCCCTGCAGCCTGAACCCCAATCGCTCCTCGCCAATGGCGGTCAAGTGAAGAATCAAAGACCGTGTGTATGACCTCAATTGATTGGAAACCTTATTATTATCCATCCAGTCTCGGTATGCACTAAGGTAGGCCGGATTAGAAAAGAGCTGACTAAAACTCAACACTCCAACCAGAGGATTAGCTTTTTGACTGTAACAAAATTGCGCAGCAAGCCTTAATGCTCTCGAATACGTATAAAGAGTCTGAACACTGATTCTGCCGAGCCTTCCTGACTCTACATAAAAGAAAAGACAGAACAAAAAGTATTTGATTTCACCCACCAAACCTACAGTTTCAAAAGTATCAATCTCAAATATTTTATCGAATCGAATACTTGAAATTTTAGCCGCCCGAAGACGCATGGGATTGAAATCCCAAACAGAATTACCATATACAGCCGTAGGAGTACCATCCACGTTCCGGCAAATAACGAAGTCATCATGAGGGCGCCAGGTTGGGTCGACAGGAATATGCGAGACACCTTCGACATCATGCACAACCCCGTCAAGATCATCGAAAAAATCTTTCATCCGAAGTAAATTCCCATTTTTTCGTATCGTTGAAGCCGTTGTTCCCAGAATGGTGTCAGGACACCCAAGTCGAATACTTTGGTTCTCACAGACTCGACTAACTGGAGTGCACTCTCTGACCGTTGAGAAATCGCGTCCAACACAACTTCGATTCGTACCGCGAGATCTTTAAAGGTTTCTTCCGAAAACTTGAATACTGGAGCATTGTGCCTAATGGCATCAATTACGTATTTGAAACTGGTCAGCTTATGGACGTCAGTTTCATCCGAATGCACCTGGTAGTTCACACAGAACAAACATCCGTATGGTGAATTGCAATCCGGTTCGATGGCCACAACAGGGATATCCCTCTCAGGTTTGTTGATCTTCCCACAGTGACCCGCTGCAATGGATACACCATCGGACTGGTCTGCATCTCTCGCCCTCAGCGCTGCTTTTTTAACCGCCGTCCAGTAATTTGAGAACTCGACTTTCTGATCAGAATCGCCAACTCTTGAATACGATTCGATATTAGTTTTAACGCTGTGATTCATAACCGCACTAACTAACAGCGGCGAATGCTTCATCAGATGCAAGGTGAGGCTCTTGTACTTCCTGACGCGAGCAGGAGGAATATTCTTCGCGGTTGCGGGTACAAGAACACCTTTAATTTTTCTGAAAAACCGGGTAGAGAAATCGCTATTAAGCTGCTCACTCCCCCAGAATTTAGCGGCTGCAAATTCGCCGACCACGGGCCTAAAAAAAAGAAACTCACATTGACGCCCGTTGAGTACCCACTCTCTGAAAACGAGGTACTCTTTAAGAATTTTCATTCCAGGCCCGCGTCCAATTGTGTAGCTAACCTCCAATCCCTTGGCTCTCAGCTTGACCGCAGAAAGCTCTTTCTTAAGTGGGGACTTAACTAGCTCTAAAGCATCATCATACAAAAACTGGATTAACTCACCCGAATTCGCCCCAACCACTAGATTTATCAGACATGCGTATGCTTGCATGGTCAAACTAGCCAAACGCATTTTTGAATGATGGTACTCATCAGAGTTTGCATCTCTTAGATTTTTATGTGCTTTTATTACACTGATCCTCGCTTCTTTCCTGGCATGATGCTCAAGCTCAGAAGCCATTCGAATCCGCCCACTTTCAAAATCGTACGCTTTAAAAGCATTCGGGGGTTCTACGTATGGCGTTGCGAAAATTCCATGCAATGGAAATATGTATGTGTGAAAACCTTTGCCTTCAAACCTAAAGGGGTATGGTGCCGCACTTACCATAAATTTGGAAAAGGTCAGGGCAATAGCCAGACAAATATCCACGTAATCTCTGACATTCTCTTTCTCCGGTGGCTCCAATCCTTCCCTGATATGCTTGACCGGGGGGATGCCCGCCACGATATGCTCATAACTTTCAGGGAATTGCAGTTGCAGCGCCTTCCTCAACACGCGCTGACGAGCTTGGCAACTAAGGGGGGAGGCCCCATCTATCTTAAGGATCTCTTGGAATAGATGATTGGAGAACTTCATGTAACCTAGCCTAGCCGACTCAGGTGAGCAAAATATATCCACGCATTCATTGGCATCGCACCAGTTAATAGCGTACTCGAAGTTCTTAATGTCGGTATTTATGGTGCCATCACCAGCACCCGAAATATAGAAATCGTCTAGCAAGGAAATGATCAGTTTCTGGCGACTTGAAACTAGGGAGCCTTCATCAACCCAGTAGGAACCCTTTCGTGGATCAAATCGACCTCGAACCGAATATGCAAAGACACCAATATCTAATGGATGGACTCGATTACCCAATTTTAACGCGAGCAGCTGGGGAGACAGGATCGCATGGGCACCTCCCATAAAAGACAGCTCAACGAGATTTATACTCCGCGCTTTCAACCCTTGCTGCATTACGCATCACCCATAATCATGTCGCTGTACGACGAAAACTTGAAAAGCGCGCCCTCATAAGATTCCTGAGCTCGTACTTTTTCAGGAATCATTGTGAATAACTTAAGATAATTCTCAGTAGTCTCCCGACGTTCATGGTGCAACCGCGATTGAATAATTGCGATCTCATCTCCCGGCTGTAAAGTTTCGTCCTTCAGTCGAGGCACAAGGAACTGATATAACTGAAATGCGAATGTAGCCCTAAGCCAATGATAAGTGAAATCCTTGGAAAAACTCGCTGACACGCTTTTTAACAGCTTGGCTTTAATGTTATTCGAAACCGCACCCAGTGGCCTCGACTTCACATACTTGTATCGAGGGTCTGATTTTGCCATGTAGTAACAGTTACATTGTTCGGAAATGAAGACGTACATGTCATCTTCAGGGATTGGATCAAGCCCCCCGAAATTTGCAGCATATACAGACTGAAAACCTTGACGCCTTTTCCTAGCATGCGGACTTGAGACATAAGTAAGCAAATCAATTGCGAGTTGCTTAGGCACATACAAAGTTTGTTCCTTGCTGTTCTTGGTGTCAATGCCAGTTCCTGGGCCGGCTTTCAGAATATAAGTGCCATCAGATCGCAGCTTACCCTCCATTAACTTCTGGATATGCTTTGCACGCAAGGTCAAAACTGTTTGTTTTCGAGCGCCCGTCATAACGGCGAAAAGCACGATCAATCGTTCTTGGGCAGTCCAGGCATCAGAATTAACAGTCTGTACTAGCTCTGCCAATTCCGAGTTGTTTAATGGCCTCAGGCATTCGCCTTCATCATCAACGAATCCCAAAGGAACACTCTTCTTTCGACTGTAGGCCTGCGTCTGACTACGCTGATCCACAGCAATCTGCTTAGACATCCCATACGAATTCTCAACGAAGAATTTGATTTGTTTGACAGAGTCTACGCGTGCCATGTCTAGATCGTGCCAACTCCGCGATACAAACTTATAGAAACTATAAACCGACCCTGTATATTGATTCGCTACCTGCGCCCCACGCTCTGGCATATCCATCAAGTAGCGATGATATCGGTAAGTTGGACGCTGCGGTAATCGCTTGGCTGAGAAGTCGAGCCAGTCGATATTATTCTTCTCACAAAAAATTAGATAATCAAGCAGCCTACTAGCCTGACGTCTGGCATCATCCGTAGGGCGAGTCTGAGCGTGCTTATCTTTGACGATACTCATGATGTATGAATTGGCTTCTACCCACGGCTCGCCACTTCGATGAAATAAGAACGGGAGGTTGAAAACGCTCCTGGCGACCTCATCGCCAAGCGTATCGTTTACTTGGAAGCACCGTTCCTCGCCCTCAGGGGTCTGGATGACCGTGGAGAATGAACCGCAAGGTTCTTGACCGAAGTGCAGGTCTGCAAAGGCATCTGGCACCTGGGGAATAATTACAAGCCGGCCTTCGTGATCCGGGTTCTCGAATGCTGCCACACAACCTCTCCAATTCAACGATCTGTCAATGCTAAACGTTACACGTCGGTATCAGCAAGAAAGATGTCAATCAAAGAACGTTACGCGACCTGAGATCTTAGGCTACGTCACGTGATAGCTTCGGATACCGACCCTTCAAATCCTTCTTCACCTCGGCATACGTACTGCGCCAGAAGTTCGCCAAATCCTGGGTCACCTGCACCGGCCGTCGCGCCGGGGACAGCAGATGCAGTTTGACCACCTGCCGGCCACCGGCGATCCGCGGGGTTTCCGCCAGGCCGAACAGCTCCTGCAACCGCACCGCCAGAATCGGCGGCTGTTCGCTGTAGTCCAGCCGAATCGATGAACCCGACGGCACGCTCAAATGATGCGGCGCCAGCTCATCGAGCCGTTGCGGCAGCGGCCACGGCAACAGGTTATGGACGATGCTCGACAGGTCCAGATTGGCGAAATGACTGAGCCGCGAGACTTTACCCAGATACGGCATCAGCCACTGTTCGAGGCTTTTGAGCAATGCAGCGTCGCTGACATCCGGCCATTCACTCTGCTCCTTACTGCCGAGGTCCAGCTGTCGCAGCAACGCCACGCGCGCTTGCCACTGACGCAGCTCTGGGGTCCACGGCAACAGCTCCAGGCCTTTGCGTCGCACCAGATTGACCAACGCCTGACTGCGGGCAGTTTCATCGAGCCCGGTCAACGGTTCGCGGCTGAGGATCAATTCACCGACCTTGCGCTGACGCTCGGCGCGCAACACGCCTTCGCGCTCATCCCAATCCAGTTGATCGACCACGCGCACTTGCTCGGCCAGCACCGAATCGAACAGCGCCGGATCGAAATCCACCGCCAGATAAATCCGTTCTTCACGCTGGCCCTGGCGACTGCCGAGATCGGCGATCACCAGCCACGGTTGCTTCATCAAACTGTCGGCTTCGGCGAACAACGCCGCACGGCCATTGGCCAAACGATACTCCGCGCCACCGGCACGACGCTGCTGGGCAACGCGGTCGGGATAGGCCAACGCCAACAGCGCGCCCAGCCAACGCGGATGATCCGGATCGCTGACCGGTTCCGACGCTTTACCCCGCAAGTAACCGCGATACTGCCGCGCCAGTTGCCGGGCACGCTGCACGCCACCCTGCGCGCCGCGTGCGGCCCGTTCTTCGCCAGACAACAGCACCAATCGGCTGTGCAGATCCGCCCCGGCGCCACGCAAGATATCCCGCTCGCCGAGCAAGGCCGCGACATCGCAGGCCATATCCGCCAAGCCGAGCGCCTGACCGCGCAACAGTAAATGCGCGATGCGCGGATGCGCCGGCAGTTCGGCCATGGCCTGACCGTGGCGGGTCAGCGCTTCGCCGTCCAATGCGCCCAGGCGCTCGAGCAAGTCCTGAGCCTGCGCGTAAGCGGCCGCTGGAGGGATGTCGAGCCACACCAATTGCCCCGGTGTCACGCCCCAGCGGCCGAGTTGCAACGCCAATCCGGCAAGGTCCGCCGAGAGGATTTCCGCGCTGGCGTAGGCCGCCAGTTGCTCGTGCTGATCCTGCGACCACAAGCGATAACACACGCCCGGTTCCAACCGCCCGGCCCGACCCGCGCGCTGAGTGGCGCTGGCTTTGGAAATACGCTGAGTGTCGAGGCGGGCCATGCCGCTGCCCGGATCGAAACGCGGTACCCGCGCCAGCCCGGCATCGATTACCACGCGCACGCCGTTGATGGTCAGGCTGGTCTCGGCGATGTTGGTCGCCAGCACCACTTTGCGTTTGCCGGCGGGGGCCGGATCGATCGCGGCGCGTTGCGCGGCCAGATCCAGTTCACCGTGCAACGGGCAGAGCAGAACTTGCGTGCTCTCGCCCAGCGCATCGGCGAGTTGCTGATGCACCCGACGGATTTCCGCCTGCCCCGGCAGGAATACCAGCACGCTGCCGGTCTCATCATTCAAGGCTTCGAGAATGGTCTGCACCAGTCGCGGCTCGATGAACTCACCGGGCTGGAACGGCCGGCCCCAGCGCATCGCCACCGGGTACATGCGCCCTTCGCTGCGCAGGATCGGCGCGTCATTGAGCAACCCGGCCAGGCGCTCGCCCTCCAGAGTTGCCGACATCAACAGGATTTTCAGCGGCTGATCGTCGCGAAACAGCTCGCGGCCATTCAGGCTCAGGGCCAGCGCCAGATCGGCGTCGAGGCTACGCTCGTGGAATTCGTCGAAGATCACCAGGCCAACACCTTCGAGCGCCGGGTCGTCCTGCAAACGGCGGGTCAGAATGCCTTCGGTGACTACTTCGATACGGGTGTTGGGGCCGACTTTGCTGTCGAGACGAATGCGATAACCGACGGTTTCGCCGACCTTTTCGCCCAGCTCACTGGCCAGGCGTTCCGCGGCTGCCCGCGCAGCCAAACGCCGCGGTTCGAGCATCAGAATGGTCTGCCCGGCCAACCAGGGCTCGTTGAGCAAGGCCAGTGGCACGCGGGTGGTTTTACCGGCGCCGGGCGGTGCTTCGAGCACGGCTTCGTGGCGTGTAGCCAAGGCTTCACGCAGGGCGGGTAAAACTTCATCAATCCTGGCTCCAAAACAGAGCGGCGAGTATAACGGCGAACTGCTCGGCGTTAATGACGGTCCTAATTCATACAGGCGTCCTTTCGTTTTGAAATTACCCAGGAGATTTCATATGCGTATTCCCTTTCGCTTGATTGGCGGTGTATTGGTCGCGACGTTGCTGACCCAGGTCACCGCTTGCGGATCGATTTTCTACCCTGACCGTCGCGGTCAGATTGACGGCAAGATCGACCCGGCCATCGCCGCGCTGGATGCCGTAGGCCTGCTGTTCTACATCATCCCCGGCCTGATCGCGTTCGCCGTGGACTTCGCCACTGGCGCGATTTACTACGCGCCCGGCGAGACCGCACAAGTGGCCCCGGAAAAACTTAAGGAAGCCATCGGCGCCGACGGCAAGGTCGATAATCACAAGTTGCAGACTATTCTTGAAACCGAACTGGGCCGCAGCTTCCCGCTGGATGACCCACGCCTGATCCAGCACAAGGGCAGCGCTCAGCAACTGGCCATGTTCGGCCTGCAACCTGCCGCGTAACCCGTGCACTTAAAGGAATAGCCGCACTTATGATCTCCAGCTCCGAACACGCCCGCCTGCTGCGGCTGGCGACCCGTGCCTCGGTGGCGGTGGCGTGCACGTTGATCGTCGCCAAAGCCATCGCCTGGTGGTTGAGCGGTTCGGTGAGCATGCTCGCCGGGTTGACCGACTCGACCCTCGACGGCGTGACCTCGCTGCTCAACCTGCTCGCTGTGCATTACGCCTTGCGCCCGGCCGACGATGATCACCGGTATGGACACGGCAAGGCCGAGTCGCTGGCGGGCATGGCCCAGGCGTTGTTCATTGGCGGCAGTGCGGTGCTGATCGCCTTGCAGGCGATCGAACGACTGAAACACCCGGAACCGGTGGGTGCGCCGTGGATCAGCATCGGGGTGATTGTGTTTTCCCTGGCGCTGACCCTGGCCCTGTTGGTGTTGCAACATCGGGTCATCAAGGCGACCGGCTCCAACGCGGTGCGCGCCGACTCCCTGCATTACCGCTCGGACCTGCTGCTTAACGGCAGCATTCTGGTGGCGCTGGTGCTCGCCGGGTATGGCTGGCATCAGGTCGACCCTTGGTTCGGTTTGGGGATCGCTGCCTACATTCTCTGGAGCGCGATTCATATCGCCCGGGAAAGTTTTACGGTGCTGATGGATGAAGCGCTGCCAACGGACGTCAGCCAGCACATGCTCGAACTGGCCTGCAGCGTACCGGGAGTGTTGGGGGCGCACGACCTGCGTACGCGGGTTTCCGGCAACCAGTGGTTCGTGCAGTTGCACCTGGAACTGCCGGGGGATTTGACCCTGTCAGTCGCTCACGGCATCAGCGACCAAGCCGCCGATGCGATTCACGCGGCTTATCCGCGAGCCGAAGTGCTGGTGCACGCCGACCCGCAGGAAGTGGTGCTGGCAGGCACGGCTCAGAAAGAAACCTGATAACCGCGACTGCCCAGGCAGTTGCCCTGGGCCTGACGGTAGGCTTGTACTACCGAAGGATCCGGTTGATAGGTGGCCGCTCGCGGATCGAAACCACTCTGCTGCACCGCATATTGATAGCACTCGTAACCGTCCTGGTTGACCTGCTCTGGCGACTGACCGTTGGCCGGATACGCCACCACGTCATAACCATTGCTGACCGGTTGCGGCTGCGGTTGTACGGGCGGCTCGACCACGACGTAATCCTGAGTGCTTTGCTGATAGGCGTAATAAGAGCCGGCCGCGAGGAACAACAGCGCCCCGCCGATCCACACTTCGCGCGCGTAATCGGGCAAGTAGCTGACGCGAATCCCGCGTGGCGGTTGCACCACCACATAGCGTGGGCCTTGTGGGCGATACCAGTAGCCGCCGGAGTAGAAGTAGTCCTGACCACGGTACGGCACACGGTAATCACGGTCGGGGAAGCGATCGATCACATGACCGGGACGGTATTGCGGGCCAGGTCCCCAGCCATTGCCATGCCCATCCGGGCGACCGGCCCAGCGATAGTCGTCGGGACGCGGACCGTTGTTTTGCCAATGCGGGTTGTTATCGTTGCGCCGCGGCACGTCCTGGTAGTAACCACGCTGCGGCTGCTGGGTCTGGCGCACGGTATCGGGCCGGCCCTGGATCGGCAGGTCATTGGCCGGTTGCTGCGGCGGCCGATCCGGACCGTTGTAATCATGCGGCGCCCGGTTCTGCCGTTGACCGTCGTTCTGATTCTGGCCGTTGTGCTCGAACTGACGGCTGTTGTCGCCACGAATGATGTCGTTGTTCTGCGCACGCGGCGGGTTATTGCCGCCGTGGCCCTGATTGTTGCCCTGATGGCCATCCGAGCCGCGTTGCCCGCTGTCGGGGCCACGGTCTTGCGGCTCATCGGCCAGCGATTGCGCAGTGACACTTACACATAGCAAACCAACACCGGCCAAACGCCAGATGCGCGACTTCATGCTTTTCCTCACTGCGGGTTAGGGCCTGAACGTAAGACTGGGAAAGCACAGGCCGGTTCTGCAACAGGTTATCAGTCGCGCAACTTATTTATTGAGGGTGGTCGGCAAATTGCGGGCAAAAGAAAAGGGAGACCCGTCGGCCTCCCTTTGAGAACTTCGTCCGTGCTCGACGCTTTTGACGTCGGCTCACCTCACGCCGTCTTCTGGACAGTGTGTAGCTCGGGGGTCGGCTCATCCCCGGTGGGGGTGGCGACCGCAGCTGGCCTGATTGGGCGAGCCGCACTGGACTGTTTGTCCGAGCAGTGATTCTGGTGATAAGAATAGGCTCGCGGCGCCGGCAGAGGATTGCGAAGATTGCTCAAATAAACATCACTTGCGCAATTTTTAACCCTGGATAGATAATCCGCCGCAATAGTTATGACAAAGGCCTGATTGATGAGCAAACTCGACCGATACGACCTGAGCATTTTGGCGGAATTGCAGCGTGACGCGCGCATCTCCAACCAGGAGCTGGCCGAACGCATCGGCCTGTCCCCCTCGCCATGCTCGCGGCGGGTCAAGCAGCTGGAAGATGACGGCTACATCTCCCGCCAGGTGGCCCTGCTGGACCGCAAGATGCTCGGCCTGAGCCTGACGGCTTACGTGTTGATCGGCATGGACCGACATACGCCAGAGCGTTTCGAGAACTTCGAAGCGGCGATTCGTACGTTACCGCAAGTGCTGGAATGCAGTCTGGTGACCGGGATGGATGCCGACTATCAGCTCAAGGTCGTCGTGCCGGACATGGATCACTATCAGAAACTGCTGCTGGGACACCTCACCCGGATTGAAGGGGTGACGAGTGTGCGGTCGAGTTTTGTGCTTAATCAGGTGCTCAACAGTACCGAGTTGCCGCTGACTCATCTGCGCAGCTGATGATGGCTTTGACTGATCGTTCCCACGCTCCGCGTGGGAATGCATCCTGTGACGCTCTGCGTCACGATCTAAAGCGGACGCGGAGCGTCCATGGCGGCATTCCCACGCAGAGCGTGGGAACGATCACTGCCCAAGGCGACGAATGACTGCGACACACCGACGCAGGTCAATACTCCGCCAATTCGTCGTGGCGTATACTCCAGCGCCTTTTAGCCCCGCCCGCGCTGGAGATGTTCGATGGATCCTGCAGTATTCGAAGAGTGGATGATGACCGGACTGGTCAGCATCCTGATCATTTTCATGGGTTTCATCGTCTGGGATCTGGCGAAGAAGTCCAAGGCCGGACGCTTTGGCTCGTTCATCCTGTTCTTCGTACTCGGTCTGGGCGTGGCCGCGTTCGTGATCAAAAGCGTGGTCATCGGCCTGATCGAATCCGGCACGTTATAAGCGCGCTGGCACTTCCTTCCACTGGCCCTGATCGAGCCCTTCGATCGACCAGTCGCCGATTCTGACCCGCACCAGACGCAACGTCGGCAAGCCGACCGCCGCGGTCATGCGCCGTACCTGACGGTTGCGCCCTTCACGAATCACCAGCTCCAGCCAACTGGTCGGCACGCTTTTGCGAAAGCGCACAGGCGGGTTGCGTGGCCACAGTTCAGGCTCTTCCAGCAGCCGCGCTTCAGCCGGTAGCGTCATGCCATCGTTCAACTCCACGCCATCGCGCAAACGCTGCAATTGCTCGGCACTCGGCTCACCTTCCACTTGCACCCAATAGGTCTTGGCCAGTTTGTGTTTCGGGTCGGCAATCCGCGCCTGAAGCTGACCATCGTTGGTCAGCAGCAGCAAACCTTCACTGTCGCGGTCCAACCGTCCTGCCGGGTAAATCCCGGGAATCTGGATGTAATCCTTGAGCGTCGCCCGCCCTTCGCCGTCGCTGAATTGCGTCAGCACATCGAACGGCTTGTTGAACAGGATCAGCTTCGGCTCGACTGGCGGCGCTTTGGCGACACGGCGCGGGGCTGAGGACGATGGCGCAGGCTTCACGCCAGGGCGGCGGGAAACGGGACGTTGAGGACGGGACATGGGGAAGGAACATCTAACGGTCAGGGCTGCTAATGCTAGTGCCCTGACCGCTAAATGACCATGAGAACAATCAGCGGAACGGCGGCTCGTCGAAGCTGCGCAGTTTGCGCGAGTGCAGCGAGTTGAGTTCGGTGCGCAACAAATCCACCGCCTCGATGCCGATCTTCAAATGCTGGCTGACCGCACGCTCATAGAAGGCGTTGGCCGAACCCGGCAGTTTGATTTCACTGTGCAACGGTTTGTCCGACACGCAGAGCAACGTGCCATACGGCACCCGCAGGCGATAACCTTGCGCAGCGATGGTGCCGCTTTCCATGTCCACCGCCACGGCGCGGGACAGGTTGATCAACGGACGTTCCTGAGCCCAGCGCAATTCCCAGTTACGGTCGTCGTAGGTCAGTACGGTGCCGGTGCGCAGGCGTTTTTTCAGTTCGTCGCCCTTCTCGCCGGTGATATTGGCTGCCGCTTGCTGCAACGCCATTTGCACTTCGGCCAGGGCCGGAATCGGAATATTCGGCGGCACGACCCGGTCGAGAATCCCGTCGCGACGCATGTAAGCGTGCGCCAGCACGTAATCGCCAATGGTCTGTGACTGACGCAAACCGCCACAGTGGCCGATCATCAGCCAGCAATGCGGACGCAGCACCGCCAGGTGGTCGGTGATGTTCTTGGCGTTGGACGGGCCGACGCCGATGTTCACCAGGGTCACACCGTGGCCGTCGCTGGCGATCAGGTGATAGGCCGGCATCTGATAGCGGTGCCAGACCACACCGGCGGCAATCGCCGAGGCTTCGCCGTGGTCCATGCTCTTTTCGATGATCACATTGCCCGGCAAGACCATGCGCACGAAACGCGGATCATTGCGCAGTTGCTCCAGGCCATGAACGATGAACTGGTCAACGTAGCGGTGGTAGTTGGTCAGCAGAATCCATGGCTGCACATGACGCCAGTCGCTGCCGGTGTAATGCACCAGACGGCGCAGGGAAAAATCCACCCGCGCAGCGTCGAACAAGGCCAACGGCAGCGGGTCGGTGTTTTCCCAATCGTACAGACCGTCGGCAATGCCATCGGTCGCGGCAGACAAATCCGTACTCGGGAACACCCGCGCCAGCACGGCGGCGGTAACGCCGGAACCGGCCAGTTCATCGCCCTGCTCGACCACGTAAGGATAAGGAATGTTTTGCTGACTGATGCCCACTTCCACCGTCACGGTGAAGTCGTGCATCAACGGCACCAGCTGTTCCAGCAGGTATTTACGGAACGCGGCGGGATGAGTGACGGTGACGCTGTAGGTCCCCGGCAGTTGAACCTTGGCGTAGGCGCGAGTGGTCTGTGGGACTTCGCCCTGGCAATGGTAGGTCAGACGCAGTTCGGGATAACGAAACATCGCACGCTGTTCGGCGTCCGGTTCGACTCGATCATGGAGGTAACGCTTGAGCGCCTGGTTCAGCGCGGTGGTTGCACGATGGTGCAAGAGCGCAAGCCGGTCCACGGCTTGCTCGGCGGTTTGAACGACAATAAAAGCTTCGGTCACGATCAGCATCCTGTGTTCTGACTTGCAGGCCTTCATCTTGCCTGCATCGTCGCTTCACGGGAACAGCGGTTGTTACACAAATGCCAAGTCTAGCCAGGATCCAATGTGGGAGTGAGCCTGCTCGCGATAGCGGTATGACAGTCGACCATTACTGTTGAATGTTGAACCGTCATCGCGAGCAGGCTCACTCCTACATTTGATCGGTGTCGCTCATGGAAGTGGGGTCGAGCGGGCGACAATCGCTTCCACATCCAGCCCACGCGGCAACGCCCCATACACCCGACCGGCCGAACCGAGGCGGCTGGCGATGAAGGCATCACTGACCGCCGCATTGCCCGCCTCCAGCAACAGCTTGGCCTGAAGGCCCAAGGCGATGTCTTCGGTGAGCTGCCGCGCACGATATTGAATGTCGCCGGTGTCCTTGAACGCTGCCTGCAATTGAATGATGTGTGCGGCCAGGCGCTTGTCGCCATGGCCATCGCCCAATTCGCTGAACAGTACGTCGAGCACGCCCGGTTCCTTGGACAACGCTCGCAATACGTCGAGGCATTGCACGTTGCCGGAACCTTCCCATGTCGAATTGACCGGTGCTTCACGGTACAACCGCGGCAGGATGCTGTCTTCGACATAACCGGCGCCGCCCATGCATTCGGCAGCTTCGTTGATCATTCCGGGCGCACGTTTGCAGATCCAGTACTTGCCCACCGCCGTGACCAGCCGAGCGAATTTGGCTTCGTGCTCGTCATCCAGATGATCCAGCGCCCGGCCCATGCGCAGGCTCAAGGCCAGGGCGGCTTCGCTTTCCAGGGCCAGGTCGGCCAGTACGTTCTGCATCAAGGGTTGTTCGCTGAGCAATTTGCCGCCGACCTTGCGGTGAGCGCAGTGATGGCTGGCCTGGGTCAGGGCCTGGCGCATCAGCGAACTGGAACCGACCATGCAATCGAAGCGGGTCATGGCGACCATTTCGATGATGGTCGGAACACCCCGGCCCTCCTCGCCGACCATCCACGCCAGCGCACCACGGAACTCCACTTCGCTGGACGCGTTGGAGCAATTGCCGAGTTTGTTCTTCAAGCGCTGTATGTAGAACTGATTGCGCGTGTCGTCCGGGCGATGGCGCGGCAGCAGGAAACAGGTCAGCCCCTTGTCAGTCTGGGCCAGGGTGAGGAAGGCATCGCACATCGGCGCCGAACAGAACCACTTGTGGCCCACCAGCTCATACGCCTGGCCCGGACCACTGGCACCGACCGGAAACGCCTTGGTGGTGTTGGCCCGCACGTCGGTGCCGCCCTGTTTCTCGGTCATCGCCATGCCGATGGTGACCCCAGCCTTGTGGGCCATGCCGACGTTGCGCGGGTCGTATTCGGTGGAGAGGATTTTCGGCAGCCATTGCTCCGCCAAGTCCGCTTGCAGGCGCATTGCCGGGACGCTGGCGAAAGTCATGGTCAGCGGGCAACCACTGCCGGCTTCGGCCTGGCTGTGCAGGTAGGTCATGGCGGCGCGGGCGACGTGGGCGCCGGACTGCGGATGCGCCCAGGGCAACGAAGTCAAACCGTGCTCGACCGCCGTGCGCATCAGTTCGTGATACGCCGGGTGAAATTCAACCAGGTCGATGCGATGGCCGATGGCTGCTGAAAACCGGCTTGTTCTGATTGGCCAAAAACCCTGCTTCCATCAGCGGCCCACCGGCCAGGGCGCCGTAAGCGTCGATCCGCGACTCGGCCCACCCGGCCCCGAAACGCCGCGACCATTCCTGCAACGGCAGGTCGATGCGATACAGGTTGGCGCCGTCCAGCGACGGTGGCTGGTTGGTGACTTCGTGGGTTTCGGCGAACTGATGCAGGTTCATGACGGGGCTCCTTTGGTCAGCCAAGGAACTTCAGTTAAGCACCGCCCCCCGGCCGAACAAAGTGTCATATCTGCCTAACTGTCGGCGCTTTCGCCTTGCTTTGGACACAGCACCCGACGATAGAGCGCTGCCTGCAGGTCCTCGAATTTCACCGGTTTGTTCAGATAATCGATCAAGGCACCGGTCGGGCAATGTTCCCGATCAATGCTCAAGGCAATCACGAATACAGGCAGTTCGGCGCAGCCCGGCAACGCGCGGATCTGGCAACAGAGGGACGTGCCGTCCAGCGGTGGAAGCTGGCAATCGAGCAATACCGCATCGAAGGTTTCGCGCTGCAAGTGATCGAGCGCGGCAGCCCCGTTGTCGGTGCTGCGCACCCGGAACCCAAGCTTGAGCAACATGCCGCGCATCACCAACTGGTTGATGCTGTTGTCATCGACCAGCAGGACGGTGCAGTCCTGAGGCAGTCGCAGGCGCGGAAATTCCCGGTTCATCAGGGGCGCTGGCGGCCGCTCCACCACGGGCAGTTCGAACTCGACGTCGAGCTGGAAGCGGCTGCCACGACCAGGTTCGGAGCGGTGGGTGAGTTTTCCACCGAGCAGTTCGACCAATTGCCGACAGATCGCCAGGCCGACGCCCAGGCCGCCGTATTCACGGGTCATCGAGCCATCGAGCTGGAAGAACCGCTGATACAGTGTCGCCTCTCCCAGATCGGTGAAGCCGATGCCGGTGTCGATCACTGCAAAGGACAGCGCGAATCGGTCGGGCGCCGCGGGTTTACCCGTCACCCGCAGCGCCAGCCCGCCGATCCGCGTGAACTTGATCGCGTTATCCAGCAGGCATTCCAGGCATTGCGCCAATTTGGCGCTGTCGCCGTGCAAGCGATCCGGCAGCCCCGGCGAGACCTCGACTTTGAAGTCCAGCGACTTGCTCGACGCGTTGCCCTCGAATTGCAGGCGCAAAGCCTCGATCACGCCGCGCAAACTGAAAACGGCGGGATAGGTCTTGAGCTTGCCGGCCTGCAACTCGGTCAGGGTGAGGATGCCGTTGACCATGCGCATCATGTCTCGCGCGGAACCGGCGGCCGTTTGCTGGTATTGCTCCAGCTCCGGGTCCATCTCGACGGTCTGCATCAGCTCAAGCGAGCCGATTACACCGTTCATGGGCGTGCGTAGTTCGTGGGTCAGGGTGGCGAGGAACTCGTCCTTGAGCTTGTTGCTGTGAGCCAATTGCTGGTTCAGCACTTCAAGCGTTTGACCGGCATCGAACAGGGTCTGTGCCTGTTGCTCGCGCATGGCGTTGATGCGATCGGCCAGCGCCAGGGACAGCAGCGCCACTTCAATCGCCGAGCCGATCTGGCTGGAATACATGGTCAGGAACACGTTCGGCAGGTAACCCAGCACCATCAGGGTGTTGACGACGCCTCCGAGTAAAAACGCCGACCAGGCAATAATGAAATAACGCGCCACTCGCAGGCCACGCAGCCAGGCGAAAATCCCTGCGGCAAAAATCACCACGGTGAAGATCAGTGCCAGCGTCGTCGCCAGGCGCAGGGCCATGGCGTAACTGGTCATCAACGACAACCCGACCACGACTGCGCTAAACGCAATCAACGCCAGCAGGATGCGGTCGAGCCAACGACTGTGGGTCGCCGTCTGCAAGAAACTGCGCGCGAACTGGCTGCCGAACAGCCCTGCACAACCGATGAAAAAAGGCGTCGCCGCGTTGGCCCACCAGGGATTGTTCGGCCAGAAATACTCCACGGCCGCGCCGTTGACCGACAGCTGATACAAGCCGAACGAGGCGATATAGAAGATGTAATAGAGGTAGCTGGTATCGCGCACGCTGAGATAGATGAACAGGTTGTACACCAGCATTCCCAGCAACACGCCGTAGATCAGCCCCAGTACATACAGTCGGACCGGCTGCTCTTCCAGGTAGGCAGTGCTCGACCATAGGGTGACCGGCGCCTGGATCGACCCTTCACTTTGCAGTCGCAGGTACAGGGTTTGCGCTTGATCAGGGGTGAAGTTCAGATCGAACAAATAGTTGTTCTGGCGGATCTCGCGACTGTCGAACGGCAAGGCATCACCGGTCTGACGTGCCAATTGATAGCCACCGGCCGCATCGGGCAAATAGAGATCAATGTGATCAAGGGGCGGATAGGCCAGCTCCAGCAACCAGGTGCGTTGCACCGCGGGGTTGTTCGGGCGGTAATGCAGGTCGATTTTCAGCCAGAACACTGAACGCGAGTAACCGGCGTTGAGGGTGGCTTTGTCATGGGGTTTGAAGTTTCCGGCCGCGGCTTGTGCGCGGACATCGGCGATGCTCGCCTGACCGCCCGCGTCTTCGAACACTTGCAGGGTTCGGCCCAGGGGAAGGCTTTGAGTGAACTCGTCGAATTCGACTGCACTCGCCATAAGGGGCAAGCACAACAGCATCATCAGCAAATAGCGCATTTAAGCCCCAGCGTGGCCTGTCCGGTTATCCAAGGAAGCCCCTCATTCCTTTTGAGTAGACGTAAAACCGGCATTACCTGTTATTGGTTTGGATCCACTCTAGCATAGCCGTTGGTGGCCATTGAACACCATTGTAATTTTTCCCACAAAGGCTCTAGCACGGGCGTTCCAGCCGCACATATTGAGCTAGAGCTATTTCACCGGTCAGTTTGTGACAACGCCCTGTTCCCTGTAGCAGCTGCCGAAGGCCGCGTTCGGCTGCGCAGCAGTCGTCAATGACCACCCGGTTTGCCTGATACACCGCAGCGACTGACTTCACGCCTGCTATGCAGCCGAACGCAGCCTTCGGCAGCTGCTACATGGACCGCGTGATGACTCGCTGGGGGCAACCGAAAAAAGATGTTTGGTGGTAAGCTCGCGCACCATGAATATCTACAGCTCTCGCCCCGTTGTCCTCTGTCTCTCCGGCCACGACCCAAGTGGTGGCGCGATATCGAAGCCCTGCTCGCTCAGGGATGTCATGCGGCCCCGGCCGTCACCGCCCTGACCGTGCAAGACACGGTCAACGTCACTGACTTCCGCGTCCTCGACCGTGAGTGGGTGTTGGCCCAGGCCAATGCCGTGCTCAACGATTCCGAAGTCGCAGCGGTGAAACTGGGCATGCTCGGCTCCCTGGAAATGGTCGACACCGTGGTCGAACTGCTCTCGGCGCACCCGCATTTGCCGGTGGTCTGCGACCCGGTGCTGCGCGCCGGCGGCGGCGGACGACTGGGCAAGGACGAAGTCGGCTACGCCATGCGCGAACGCCTGCTGCCTCTGTCGATCATCGCCACCCCAAACCTTCCCGAAGCCCGCATCCTCGCCGAACTGCCCGAAGGCACCGCGGACGAGTGCGCGGAAAAACTCCTGCCATTCGTCAAACACCTGCTGATCACTGGCGGCCATGGCGATGAACACGAAATCCACAATCGCCTGTATAGCCGCGACGGTCACCGCGAAACCTTCACCTGCCAGCGCTTGCCCGGCAGTTATCACGGTTCCGGTTGCACGCTGGCCAGTGCCTTGGCCGGTCGTCTGGCCCTCGGTGAAAATCTCGCCAGTGCCGTGCAGACCGCGCTTAACTACACGTGGCGCACCCTGCGTGATGCGGAGCAGTTGGGCAAAGGCCAGTTCGTGCCGCGCCGCCTGCCGCTGGATTTCTGTTCGTAACTGTCCCTGCGTAAAGCAAAAAGGATTGTCCGATGAAGCTACGTGGCCTGTACGCCATTACCGACAGCCAACTGCTGGCCGGTAAATTTCTTTCGTACGTGGAGGCGGCGCTGGAAGGCGGCGTCACCCTGCTGCAATACCGCGACAAGAGCAGCGACGAGACCCGCCGTCTGCGCGAGGCCCAAGCCCTGCGCGATCTGTGTGAACGCTACAAGACCCAGCTGATTATCAATGACGATGCCGAACTCGCTGCGCGCCTGAACGTCGGCGTGCACCTGGGCCAGACCGACGGCCCGCTGACCCCGGCCCGCGCATTGCTCGGTCGCCAGGCGATCATCGGTTCGACCTGCCACGCGCAACTCGAACTCGCCGAACAAGCGGCCAAGGAAGGCGCCAGTTACGTCGCCTTCGGTCGCTTCTTCAACTCCAATACCAAACCCGGCGCACCGACTTGCAGCCTCGAATTGCTCGACCAGGCCCGCAGCAAACTGCACCTGCCGATCTGCGCGATTGGCGGCATCACCCTGGAAAACGCCGCGCCACTGGTGGCCCACGGGGTCGATCTGCTGGCGGTGGTCCACGGCCTGTTTGGCGCCGAGAGCACGGCTGAAGTGACACGCCGTGCCCGCGCCTTTAACGAATTACTGAAAATCTGATTTGAGAGCCCGATCATGTCTCGTTGCCAATGCCCAGAAACACATTCCCGGTGGCGTGAACTCGCCTGTTCGCGCGTTCAAAAGCGTTGGCGGCACGCCGCTGTTCTTCAAACACGCGGAAGGCGCCTACGTCACCGACGAAGACAACAAGCGTTATGTGGATTACGTGGGCTCCTGGGGGCCGATGATTCTCGGCCACAGCCACCCGGATGTGCTGGACGCCGTGCGCAAACAGCTTGAGCACGGATTGTCCTACGGCGCGCCGACCGAGATGGAAACCCAGATGGCGGACCTGGTCTGCTCGATCGTGCCATCGATGGAAATGGTGCGCATGGTCAGCTCCGGCACCGAAGCCACCATGAGCGCGATTCGTCTGGCCCGTGGTTTCACCGGCCGCGACAGCATCATCAAATTCGAAGGCTGCTACCACGGTCACTCCGACAGTCTGCTGGTCAAGGCCGGCTCTGGCGCCCTGACCCAAGGCGTGCCGAGTTCGGCCGGTGTGCCGGCGGCTTTCGCCAAACACACCCTGACCCTGCCGTTCAACGACATCGACGCGGTAGAAACCATGCTCGCCGAAGTCGGCCAGGACGTGGCGTGCATCATCGTCGAGCCCGTGGCCGGCAATATGAACTGCGTACCGCCGGCGCCAGGTTTCCTCGAAGGCCTGCGCACCCTGTGCGACAAGCATGGCGTGGTGCTGATTTTCGACGAAGTGATGACCGGTTTCCGTGTCGCCCTTGGTGGTGCACAAGCCCACTACGGCGTGACGCCAGACCTGACCACCTTCGGCAAAATCATCGGTGGCGGCATGCCGGTTGGCTGCTTCGGCGGCAAGCGCGAAATCATGTCGCACATCGCACCCTTGGGCCCGGTCTATCAGGCGGGCACCCTGTCGGGTAACCCGTTGGCCATGGCTGCCGGCCTGACGACCCTGCGCCTGATCAGCCGTCCGGGCTTCCACGCAGAGTTGACTGACTACACCAGTCGCCTGCTCGATGGCCTGCAACAACGCGCCGATGCCGCGGGCATTCCGTTCGTGACCACACAGGCCGGCGGTATGTTCGGTCTGTACTTCAGCGGCGCCGACGACATCGTGACCTTCGATGACGTGATGGACAGCGACGCCGCCCTGTTCGGACGCTTCTTCCACTTGATGCTTGAAGGCGGCGTGTACCTGGCGCCGAGCGCCTTCGAAGCCGGCTTCACCTCGATTGCCCACGGCGAAACCGAGCTGAAACTGACGCTGGATGCTGCCGAACGCGCATTTGCTGCATTGAAATAACGCTGTGCCGCTGACGCTGGCAGTTGCCAGCGTCAGCTTTCACCTGCATTCCCGTCCTTATTCCTGCGCTTCTGCTCAAATACTCGGCAAAGTGGCCGATATATTCCCCGCGCAGCAGAAAAACGAGTAAAGACTTTGTAAGGTTGGCCCTGCTTATTTCATAATGCGCGCTTATTGGATCCCTCGACGGGTCCGCGCGCCCCTCAGAGGTAAGTCGATTCCCATGAACCGCACCGGCCGCGCCCTTGCACTGGGCTGCCTGTTGCTCCTTCAGCCCCTGCTCGCGCTCGCACAAGCAGGCGGCAACTCGTTGTTAATCCCAGCGATGGGTCGACTCAGCCGCAAGACCTGGCACAGGCGCTCGCCGCCTGCCAGAAAGCGTCGGATGAAGGGGATGCGCAGGCGCAATACGAGTTGGGCGAGTTCTACTACGACGGCACAAATACGCCGCGCGACCTCAAAAAAGCCCTGGGCTACTTCGAAAAAGCCTCGTTGCAAGGCCATGCTCAGGCGCAATTCAAACTCGGCTCCATGTTCTTCCACGGCGAAGGCGTACCGGCCAACAACGTCCAGGCGTATATCGTGCTGAAAATGGCGGCGGTCAATGGCGCTGAAGAAGCGTTGGACACTGCCGACGAAGTCGCCGAGAAAATGCCCCGCGAAGAACTGGAAGTCGCTACCCAAGTGCTGGGGCAAATCTTCCGCAAGTATCTGATGGAATTGCAAAGCGCCGATGGGCGTACGCCGTTCTCGCCGTTGCCTTAACTGTGGCGAGGGGATTTATCCCCTCGCCACAGATAAATCCCTTCACCACAGACAAATCCCCTGACCACAATGACTCTCTAGCCACAGAAGAGAGCCCTGTCAGCTTCAGGATTGCTATTTACTTCTCAGGCATCGGCATCGGAAACGGCATGACATTGCCGACCGCGCCGCGGGCTTCGCTGATTTTCGGTGTACCGAGGCGCTCGACCTCGTCGATCCGCACGATCGAATGCATCGGCACAAAGCTGCGCACAACGCCTTCGAACTGAGCCTTGAGCTTCTCTTCGCTCGGATCGACGACCACTTGCGTGCGCTCGCCAAAGACGAACTCTTCAACTTCCAGGAAGCCCCACAGATCACTTTGATAGATCTGTTTGGCATACATTTCGTACACCTGGCCCTGGTTGAGGAAAATCACCTTGTAGATTGGAGCTTCACGTTTGGTCATGGTGGGCGAGCAACACATCGGGGGATAAAAA
>LNAP01004963.1_pt2 | contig 22567 bp, 18 predicted proteins | sample 602601 | NCBI WGS metagenome assembly LNAP01 (sample SAMN02440304, study PRJNA202911) | soil metagenome | biome: Subtropical and temperate rainforests or woodlands; isolation source: soil samples (1 kg each in a 20% v/v slurry with milli Q water) were... ...
GCCTGTCTGCTGGCAACTTAGAACCAATTCAGCTTTAAATTCGGGACTATGCTGGCGGCGACGCCGCCGGCCCGGATGTTCGATCTGCTCCATAGCGTATATGTGTCCACCTCGTTAATGGACACGTATGCTCTTACGAACAAGGTTCGGACTCAAGATGTGTTGGCCGGACGCTTACGCCGTTGCCGCAAAAGTTCCCTGTTAACACTGATCTGGGCGTCTGCGTATAGAACGCAAACCCGACCTCAGTGCAGGTCATTCACCTTCGGTTAGCTTCAACAAGACGTCAACGCCAAAAGACTGGGCCAAGCGGTCCAAATGAGCCGGCTCAACCGATTTCAGGAATGCCAGGTAACCCCGAAGTTGTTGAACCTCCTCCGCGTTCAGCTCGCCCTTAGTGAAGCGGTGAACAAGCACTCGAAGGTCGCGCTTTTTATCTCGGCCAATTGAGATTTTACTGTCCACGGTGATGCTCAATCCAGTCACCCTTCGCCCTCGCTTTTTTGAAGTTTCTACAGTTTTCGCGGCGTTTAGATGCAACTTTGGACTAGCAGTTTCTGCTAGTGTGCGCGTCACGAACTGGAAGCAACCCCTGAGAACATTGGGCGTCGAACTAGAGAACGTCAGATCATCGGCATAGCGTGTATACGAAATATCATTCTCAACACAAAATCCATCGATTCGCTCATCAAGCTTGTACATAAGAATATTGGATAAGTGAGGAGAACTAGGCGCACCTACCGCTAGCTCCAGTTCTAGATTCCCTTTTTTACATAGGAGTTGCACGAGCATACGGGTATCAGTCTGATCAATCGGAGCGTCCTTCAAAAAATGTAACAAGTCGCTTGATTTAAGAGACGGGAAGAACTCTTCAAAATCGAGCTTTAGCATGTACCGATTCTTCACGTGTGGAAGGACGTTTTCCACCAACCCTACCCCCTGGCGATACGCTTTCGCGGCGTCATGCACCGGGAACTTGGATAAATAATTATGAACCAGCCACCTTTGCAATAACTTGACCTCGGGAGTCGGCTGAGCGATGAGGCGCTGCCGACCGTTCCGCTTAGGAATCCAATATTCCTTATAGCGGCGAGGCGCGGAAATGATCAGGAGGCTCAGCTCACGTTCAGTGAAAGGAAGGTCCATCAAAATCTTAGACCTGAGCGACATCTTGCACTCCTATCTCTGCTTGCCTAGCGCGCATGAAGGCTTGGTGCCTGTGCTTATCTTCGCGTGTCTTCTCAAACAAAAGAGCCTTTACTCTTGCCCGATCCCAACGCCCCCCCGCTGCCAAGGAGTAGTTCACATAGTGTTCCCCAGTAGGTAATGGGGCATAAAGCTGTTCACGCAGTCCCCTACTCGCCTTAATGATCTCGAAACGCTCTAAGACATATAAGAGTTGAGATAACCTCTTTGCGGAGAGCGTCACTCCCAACTCTTGCAGAAAGCTGGCAATATCTGAACGCCGCGCCACTTGGATTAGCTCCACGAAATCCGCAATGACGAACAACTGGTGTCGGGTGTTTGTCAGATCTAGCGCCTCGCTGAGGGGCGCACTGGCAAGCTTCTGCTCAAGCTCGTAAACGATCTGCCCGACGTCGTCATTGGACAGCTGCCTGGGCACGCATAGCGTGATGTTCTGATGGCTATGCTCTAGACGGAAAAGCAATCCCAATCGGACGAATGAATCCTCCTCGAAATACTGTTCGTCCATCACAACAAGTAGTTTCTTGGCTGTTCTTTCGTCCTTAATGAAAGCGCCGCATTCGCCACATGCACCAACACCATCAAGAAACAGCAAAATTACGTCAACGAAAGCACAGAGGTCTTCTTCGAAGGTGAGAAGGTCCTGATACATTCCGAAGTCTTTCCAGTCCTCGTAAACTTCAGGCGTTGTGCAAATTTGGTCTATGGCTCGATGACGAATGGGAAGCACCGCCATGAACTGGCCGCGATGCGGAAGGGGAAACTGATTCGCGAGTTTCCCGCCAAAAACGACCACCTTACGAGTCGTCCTAGCAATCCGACATTTGGATATGTCTATCGTTTGCCCGAGATCTTTTATCGTTTTTTGCACAAAAAACCAACTACCTAAATATGGCGTGAAGACGGTCACGCGGCCTGGCGGAGGAAGCATTCATGCTGGAGGAGCTGGGACGCGGGAGCGTCTTCACGCCACAAATGCTATCAATCCTTTACAGTCTGGCGATCCGCCCGACATTATCAGCCTCTCGGCTAACGATACGCGTAATTGGTAATCGAACATTAGCAAATATTCCACAATTTTGCAAGGAATGACGACCGTTCGCATCACGAAGTAAGGCTCTGCGGCCCTTCCGTGGCTTCGTTGCGCCGGACGGCATGAGCGCAATGGATTTCGGCAAGCTGTATCGCGCCAAATCAAAGGCTGCATCGCTCATTGGCAACGGAGCTCAGAAGACTCGACTGGTTTCCCGAAAAAACCGAGCAAACTTACAAGGCGACGTCCAGGGCCGGAACGTGTCTGGTGCATTGAAATTACGCAGGAAGAACTCGAGCTAATATTTCGGCACTTCCCTGAGCAAGGATGGCGGGCGTTCTAGAGCGTGTGCGACCTTTGGGACTTTGGCACGGCGTTGAAGAGCTTCTCAGCAACGGGTCACCGGCACGTGATCTTCTGGCTAATGCGCGGTCATCTGTTGTCGCTACACCGCGCATCCTGTACGGGATTTTTGACCTCGATGCAGCGGTTCAAACGGCTTACCTCACCGCCGAATTGTCGATAAAGGCAGTGCTCGCTCATCTCGGCTGGACTGAACAACAGCTTAAGAGCCTATCACACCACTTGACCAAGTTGGCGACGCCTTGATCGCAGCCAGGCCAACGCCCTCAGACGGTCGATTGCGCATGGCTTGCACCAAATTCCTGAACTACGTCGAGAGCCGCTATGCGTCTCATGGGCTTAATCGGCTCGAGCTTATGGCGCTCGCAATGCGTGCCCAGTTCGTAGCTGCTGAGGCGATCCATAGAGTGTCAGACCGTAATATGGCAGCTTTTATGGAGGCTCTACCGGACTGCCCTCAGCGACCAGAGCCATAGCAGCATAAGCGTCGGCTTTGGGTCGAGGCACAACAATGACAGCTCTTTACTTTCCAGGTCACGCTTTATGAAATGATAATGTTATGACGCCGTTACTTAATTAAGATATTAAGTAACTACGCTCCTGAGTAAGGTCACGATGAAATACCAACAAGCCCTGCACTGCAAGACTTTTATCACTCTGGCCTTAGATCACGACTCAGTCTCTTTTTATGTACGCTGCGCATCACGTCGCCCGGGGCCGCATTAAATCCCAATGGTTTTGTCGCCCATCGAGCATGGCGCCGAAATGGTGTAAAGAGTCTTTTCGTTAATCACTGGCTTCAATAGATTACATTGCCCGGCTGGGTCCGCCGTCGCGCTCCCGCTTGAGGGCCGACTCCCGCTGGGGCTCCCGCCCTTCCAGTTTGGCCCATCGCTCCCGATACTTCTCAAGCTCAGCGACTTGCCGATCGCCTGCCGCGCCATAAGCATACCGGGCGGTGCGCTGCGCATAGTCGTTCCAGTTCCGAGCCTCGTCCCTCTGCCTAATCGCAGGGGCCCACTGGCGGATAGCGCCCTCGATGCCCGCCTGATCGTGGCCCGTGACGCGCATCCGCACGGCAACCATAGAATCTACACGGGACAAGTCCACCTTGCGACCAACCTGGCGTTTCACAACGTCGCGATAATGGCGCTGATAGGCGTCAACAGCACTGTCGCTAGCCGTAGCAAACTCCAAAGCGGGTTTGGCCTCCTGCTGCCTCCGCTGCCCCTTCAAGGCGCTATGCTGCTGAAAGTCGGCGTCGATCTGCCTAGACAAGCCTAGCGTCTTAATACATCCCGCGCGTTCAGCCTTGATCAAGCGCACCTCGGGATAGCTACCATCCTCCCTCTGGTGTTTGGGCTTCCGATTCTCATAACCTGGCGCACGATGCGGGTGGATTCCACCGACAGAACACCAGTGAACGCGCTGCATGGTGCGTGGGAAGCCATCAGAGACGCTAACAAAGTACTGATTGTGAAGAACTACAGGAAGGGAACAAACTTCGATTTCTTCGATAACAGCAAGACGATTGTAAACATCAGCGAATCAAAAAATGTGCAGATAATCGACTTACCGAAAATTGCCAGTCGTATAGAGGAACACATGCGGATTGATCGCATGACGTGGAAGGAAATTGCAACCGATACGCCCATAGGTAATCGAGTAGAGGGCCAGCGTATGCGCAGCGCAATGCACCACACGTTAAAAGAGGTTGGTCTATGAAATTTGCTGAGGTCTTCAAACGCCTGAATGGACGGGAAGCCTCTTCTGAAGACGTTTTGAGATTTGAACGGCTGACAACGGCTTTAGAAACAACGCCTGGCGACGCAATGCTTGCCGTTCTGGTGGCGCTCGACCACTACAGGATACTTTACAGCGCAATACCGACGCAGATAACGGACACAGCAACAGACGTACTAGATGCTTTCAAGCGAAGCGCCGACGCGCAGGCTATGGCAAGCATGGCCGCGGCGAAAACCGACATGGCTAAAGCCGTTTCCCAAGTCGCTGTAAAAGTAGCAAATAACACATCAAGAAAACAAATGTGGCGTTGGGCCACTGGGTGCATTGCCGTGGCTTTCGTAGCGTTGGCTCTATTCGGCTGGTATCTACATCAGACCGGGTTCGTTTCTGGCTACAGCACAGGATACGGTGAAGGCTACAGAGAGGCCAAAGACGAAAAAGCCGCCGCCGCCTGGGCCAACACTCCAGAGGGGCAAATGGCTTACAAATTTGCTCAAACCGGGGAATTGCAGCGGCTGGCCAGATGCCAAGGTGAGGGTTGGACTATTAATAACGGTGCTTGCTACCCTTACACCGCGAAAAATAAGCTCCAACACGGCTGGAACCTACCAAAATAGCTGTGACAACGTGCAGGCTCGTCCTGCCTTCTTAGAGTGAAAAAGGAAATTATCATGATCGATACAAACCGTCTTGCCACCGCCGCCGAAACACTGCGTACTATGGCCGCAAATCCTGCCAACCTGGACGTGGACAAGCTACTTTCCCTCGCCGAAGAAATCGACCAGATACACCATGAACTGCCTAGCCAGGTGGATTTCATCAGTGGCGTGCTGTTCAAGTACAAATCAAAAAATTGAACTCAAAATGAGCAAGGACAACCACGTCACAAACAACTTCCGGGTTCTGGCCAGCTTGACGGACATTTTTCAGCAATTGGCCGAACACCACGCCCTTATCGGACGGCTCGGGTCAACAGTCGTAATCGACGCCAGCAAGGCCCCCATCCTATTCCTGGATGAGCTGACAAGCATATTTCAGGCCAGCCACCTGACATCGAAGAATAGCGGAATGAATGTATTTTCCAATTTTCAGTCGGACGGGAAGAGCGAAACGATCATGCTCGATGCCTCGATAGTGTTGCGCCAAGGTTTCGAGGACTTCAAGGAAGTTCCAGCCCTACGGGAAATCTACAGGCTGATCAAAGTCATCCCACCACTGCCTCAAGATCTAGCCGAACACTACGCTGCAATATCAGAAGACATTTCCGGCTCAATCAAAGATTTAATGGAAACGCATCGAAGCGAGATCCTTCAAGCTTTGCTTTGCAGCTCCGACGATGAAACCGTCCAGGCGCAAGAAAGCACAACAAGAACGCTAAATTGAGGATAGCCACCAGTAGCCACTACTTCCGAGCGGCCTACAGGCCGTTCTTGTTTATGGACGCAAGGGTTTGCGCCAACTTCACGGCACCCAGTTTTCCTCTCTGCGGCGCTGCTCAATCGGCATGGCTTTGTCTAAAGCTTCCCCCGCAGCATGATTCTTGCTGAAGCCGTTTTGTAAGGCTAGCCAGCTCTGCTTTTTCGCGTTTCGATTTTAATGTGTCCGGATTTGTGTTTTTTCATGCCCCGTGACGAACGATTGACAGGCAATCGCATAATCGGATCCTGCTGTTGCTTTATCCCTGGCATCAAGCCATCATGGAGTGAAACAAGGCTTGCATTGATCGGGGCTCTATCATGGGTACACTCACCAATATCGAAACATTATCCGATGCCTGGGCGCGACTCGCCGAAGAGGTGAAACTCCCAACTGACTACGAAGGCACAGCATCGCCGGAAGCATTTCGAGCCAATGAGGCCATTCAGGAGCGGATTCGAGAGCACATCATCGCCACCAATGACATGCAGCTGTTTGGCCTGCTACACCTACTCGGTCAGGCATCATTGCGCATGGAGCAAGTACTATGGCCGGAAGAATACGAACGGATCGCCCGCGAGGTCAAAGAAAGAAGCCGTCACGGAAGCGGATGATCCCAACCCCTAGTCGGGCACTCACGATAAAGTGTAGGTGCCATCCGTTCTTCCCGCCGTTTCTTTTCGGCATCCAGCCCTTGATCAAGGGCCGCATCAGCGGCCTGGTTTGCTTCGCGCAACCGGTGTGCGAGGCTGGCTAGTTCTTTAAGGGGCCGTCTCAGAAAACGGAAAATAAAGCACGCTAAGCCGGTGGCAGCGGTTGCAACGGCCTGAACTTGTCAGATCAAATCTGAGTCAACACAATTGATGATAGCCACCTGCAACCACTGCTTCCGAACGGCCTACAGGCCGTTTTTGCTTTTGGATGCGAGGGTTTGCGCCAACCTCACAGTACCCAGCTTCCCTTCTTTGCGGCACTGCTGAATTGCCAAAGCTCTGTCTAAAGCTTCCTCGACAGCATGACTTTTTTGTTATAGCTGTTTCGTCAGGCTGACCAGCTCCACTTTTGCGTGCTTCAATTTCCCAGACATTGATCACAACCCCTCAATTGAGTCCCTCAGAACGACCAGCAAGCCGCTTTCAAACGCCGCCCACCCCCACACCCCCAAGAGCGCGAAAACGGCTTAAATCGCCTGCAATCACTTTTGTGCTGACCAGCCGTCAAGCGATCCCCCGCCTATGCCGGAGGCAGGTCGGCGCTATGGCGCCGTAACGGGTGCGGCATGCTGTCTGTGTCTCACACGCCGCCGGGCGATTTGCGGGGGTCGTAGGCGGGTATCTGCGCTGCTGCCTTTTTTGCACAGGCCTGGGCCTGCCCCCGGCCCGCTAAAGACCAAACAACAGTCGTGGCCGTTTTGCTGGTGCTATCGGCGTAGCCGCCTCGGTGCTGGCCTGTGACAGGGGTCTGCCTCTCCCCGCCCCAAGGGTGGGGACTCTTGTCATACTGCTCATGGTACTTAGCTTATCCACAATTTTCAGTCTCTTACTACAGGATAGTTTTAACTACAGGAAAGAACTACAGGAGAGAGCTGGAGAGCCAGTACCCATGCGGGTTTCAAGCGATGCGCGTCACCGTTTATGCGTAATGCGTCACCGTTTATGCGTAAATAACCCTAAAAAAGCGTCACTGTTTATGCGTGGATAACTTCCCCCGTCCACAAGCTTATCCCAACCAACGGCGTCACCGTTTATGCGTAACGTAACGCTACTGACTCAGCGTAATTTGCGAACATGCGGACTCGATGGCCGCAACTCTAGCCCTGTCTCTGTAGGCTTAGCCCTGGCCTCAGGATAAATGACTAGAACCCCATTTAAATGTTTAACAAATGCTGCCCGGAACTGCCGCGTCAGTTTGTATTCAGAGCCAAACTGAAGCTCCAGCATCTTCCAGGGAATGTCTGTTTTCTTCTTTAGATAGCTCAAGCGATAGGTCAGCCACACGTAGATATCTAATGCTAAAGGAGCCTGACGTAGCACCTTAAGCGCTCGCATATCGACGGGAACAGGTTTTTGGGTAACTTCTTTGAAGAAGTGCTCACTTAAGGTTAGCGTAGATTCCCACAAGACCGTCTGATCGCTAGCCTTGGGGTGCCACCACAGGTCGTACTCGTCTGCGAAAAAATAGTTCTTGCCCTTGTCCCTATCGTCTCCCGAATAGCTGGCCGACACGGCGGAAAAAAAGAGCCGAACCATTTGATCTCGTAGGTGCGTGATCGATCCGTTGCGCCCTCCGGTGGGAACAATGCCCAGTTCGCGCATGAAGTCCGATAAAGATTTTCCGAGCACTAATTCCCGACTTTTCGTGCGAACCGCTTCTGTAGTAACCCATGCCATCAATAATCTGGGTATCGACCCATAGGGCAGACCGTGCTGACCGAGTGTTGCAATGGTCAGCTTAAAGTCCCCATTAGTGCGCGTGAACTGCAACTCATTGGTTTTCTTATGCGGCATGGTGGCCTGAGTCAGGGCACGAGCCATAAAGCCCAATGCCCCAGCATCCTTCGCCGCCTCGGCATCGATCGCCAGTGACTCCTCCACAAGCCGATCAAAACGCGACGTCGATTTGGGGCCTTTGGAAATCCGCGTTTGTAGGAGCTCAACCTTCTTCACGGTCGGCATACTTTTGCCAATTAGCCCACCTACTGGCTGGAAGCCAGCTACCCTAACCGACTCAGCCGGTTTCGCATCGGTCGGGCGTGCATTAAAACGGGTAGCAGCGGCGGCGTGTAGCTTCGCTTGCGCTATGCCCATTCCAGCGTCGATTAGAATTTTACGATGCTTGCTTTCGTCTAACGCTTCGCGCCGAACATGTCCCGTTTTTGCTGCGACGGCGCAGGCTTCCTCCGCAGATAAGCCCACTGCAATCAGCTCGTCTCGATATGCCGCTTCGTCGAACGTGACGCCTTTTGCCGTTGCTAAATGATGATGGGTGTCCATGATCTACACCCTCGGCTGATGCAGCTTATGTTCCTGGCGCTGGCGCGCTAATTGCTCAGTTTTGGTCGGCCTCCCACGGGGCCGACGAGAAGGTGGCGGCTCCGCTATCCTATGGGAATCGATCCACGTAAGTACCTCATGTTCATACCAGCAGAGGCGTCTGCTGTTAGGCATTTTGAAAGGCCGCGGGATCAGATGCGCGTATTTTTTATTGGTCGCGCAGGTACGAATAGTTGTGGCTGTCTTGCCGATTAGAGCGGACAACTGTTCTATGAACAGGATCTTGGGCAAGCCGTCGGGGCTGGCCACGGAGTGCATTTTTTGCATGCGTGCCTCATAAGCAAGAATGCGCTTATGAGGTCGATCTTGTAGCAAGTGGAACGGCTGTGACCAGTAGATCCAGCTTCTTTATCACTCGCACTCACGAGGAGGTTGGCACTTAGGTCGAAGAAGTAGGAGCCCTTGCGCGTTCCGGGCCGCTCTGCCTCAACGGCCCCGGCGTCTTGATCCGCCGAGCGTTGCATGCTCTCTTGGCCTGAGTATCCGTCTTCTTACTTAATCAGGTTGCACCTGCCGTATCGTGGCACACAGCGTTTAAGGGTGTCTGGCAGGTCCGCCGTGTGCGCTCACCCATGAATAACAGTCTAGATGGAACAGACTACGCTGTCAATTACCAATGGGACACTGCTGGGACACTAAATAGCTGGAATTACTCTAAATCAGCATGCATAACGAAAAAGAGCAAGACCAAGTAAATGCTTGATCTTGCTCTGAAATTCTGGTCGGGGCGACATGATTCGAACATGCGACTCCTGCGTCCCGAACGCAGTACTCTACCAGGCTGAGCTACGCCCCGATTTACTGAAGCTTGCGCCCGACAATCCGTAAGAAGTGACTGCCTGGCAACAACGGGATTTCAATGATCGCGATCCACCGCGAAAGTACAAAATTCTATCAAAGATTCCTGGTGTACGGAAATAGGGAAACCGACCAGGGCCTGGCGCGCCAGTTCAGCCTCGGCCACGGCCGCATCGCGGGTATAGTCCAGAGCGCCTGTGTCGCGGATGGCCTGAGCCACTGCCGCAAAATCTGCTACGCCGGTACGGATGGCATCCTGGATCAGTTGCTTCTGTTCGCTGGTGCCCACTTCCATGACGCGTATCAGCGGCAAGGTGGGTTTGCCTTCGCGTAAATCGTCGCCCACATTCTTACCCAGGGCATCAACGTCACCGTTATAGTCCAGCACGTCGTCGATCAATTGAAAAGCGGTGCCGATATGACGGCCGTAGGCGGCCGCGGCGTGTTCCTGTTCGGTGGTGGCGCCGGCCACGATGGCGCCGACCTGGGCGGCAGCCTCGAACAGCTTGGCGGTTTTGTAACGCACCACCTGCAAATAGCGTTCAAGCGAAACATCGGGATCGTGCACGTTCAACAACTGCAGCACTTCGCCTTCGGCAATGACGGTGGTTGCGGCCGAAAGCACCGACATGGCGGGCATGGACCTGGATTCCACCATCATTTCGAACGAGCGGGAATAGAGATAGTCGCCCACCAGGACGCTGGCGGCGTTGCCGAAAACCGCATTGGCCGTGCCGCGGCCCCGGCGCATGTCGGACTCATCGACAACGTCGTCATGCAACAAGGTTGCGGTATGAATGAATTCAACCACTGCGGCGAGCAGATGATGGATAGTGCCTTGGTATCCCAGCGCCTTTGCCATCATGATCACCATGGCCGGCCGCATGCGTTTGCCGCCGGCACCGACGATATAGTCTCCTATCGTGCGTATCAGGACGACGTCGGAATCGAGCCGGCCGCGGATGACCGCATCGACCGCTTTCATGTCGTTCGTAATAGGGGCAATCAACTCGGTAAGATTCAAGGCACGGTCCGGCTTAGATAGGTGTTAATAAGATCGGCGGGTCAAGCAGTAGGATTATACGTGACGGGAATTCACCCAAAGCTGTCATTACAGACCGCAAATTGGCGATAATGCTCGATTGTTTACGATTTATCGTGGGAGATATCTGTGACAGCCATTGATCTGAACACGCTCATCGGTCGCGCTGAACGCGTTCTGGCGCAACTGGAGGCGTGGCTTCCCCCTGCGCCACCGGACATAGACTGGACGGCTCACGCCTTCAGATGGCGCAAGCGCGGCGCGCGCGGATGGCTCGATGCCGTCGCTCATGTGTCGACCATCAATCAGGAGGACTTGCAGCATATTGAACGCCAGAAAGGAATCATCGACCGCAATACCCGGCACTTCCTGCATGGGAAGCCGGCCAACAATGTATTGATGACCGGCGCCCGCGGGACGGGGAAGAGCTCGCTGGTCAAGGCAATGCTGGCTTCTTACGGTGACCAGGGATTGCGTCTTATTGAAGTCGACAAGGCCGACATGGGCGATCTGGGCGATATCGTGGATCTGGTCAGCACACGACCGGAACGCTTCATCATTTTTTGCGACGACCTGTCTTTCGAGGAAGGCGAACCGGGCTACAAGGCGCTGAAATCGGTGTTGGACGGATCGGTCAGCGCCTCGGGCGAGAACGTGCTGGTCTATGCCACGTCCAACCGCCGCCACCTGATGCCGGAATACATGAGCGAGAACCTTAGCGCCCAGCACCAGCCAGATGGTGAAATCCATCCCGGTGAAACCGTTGAGGAAAAAATCTCGCTATCTGAACGCTTCGGGCTCTGGCTGTCGTTCTATCCGTTCAAGCAGGATGACTACCTGGATATCGTCTATTACTGGCTCAAGGAACACGGCTGCCCGGCAGACGATATCCGGGCCTCGCGCACCGAGGCATTGCAATGGGCGCTGGAACGCGGCTCGCGGTCAGGACGCGTGGCGCGGCAATTTGCACGCGATTGGGCGGCCCGTCATGCTTGATGCAGCGCGGTTGGCCTCGACGCCCTACTCCAAACCGTTCATCGATGTCGCCGCGGGCCTTATTACCCGGCCCGATGGTTCCTTGCTGCTGGCCGAACGGCCTGCAGGCAAGCCATGGGCGGGATGGTGGGAGCTGCCCGGTGGCAAGATAGAAGCGGGCGAAAGCGTGCTGGAAGCGTTGGCGCGCGAACTCAAGGAAGAGCTGGGCATCGATGTCAACGAGTCCACGCCATGGGTCACCTATACGCACGAGTACCCCAAGACCATCGTACGCCTGTCCTTCTGCCGGGTCACGGGGTGGACAGGCGAGCCCGCCGGCATCGAAGGCCAGCGGCTGGCCTGGGATCGCTGCGGATAGGCCCGTTGCTGCCAGCAACCGAGCCGCCATTGCGCTGGCTCCGGCTACCGGATCAATACCTGCTGACCTCCATAGGCGATTACACCGGCCTGGATCCGTTTCTGGAAAAGTTGGAGACAGCCCTCCACAAGGGCGTGAAGCTCGTGCAATTCCGCGAACCTGCCTGGGCAGTCGCCGGGTCACCTGACGACGTCTATACGGCGTTTTTACAGGTAGCCCAGCGCTGCCATGACGCCGGCGCGCGTTGCCTGGTGAATAGCTGCCATCCCGAAGAGTGGTGGAGGCAGGCGGACGGCGTGCATTTCAGGACAGACGATGCGGGTTCGGCTGCGGCGCAGGCCTATGCAAGCGCAAAGAATGCTTCTACGGCCAAGCCATCCGACCAGACGGCGGCACCGGCAAACACAAGCACCTCGTCCGTGTACCTTATCGGCGTATCGGCCCACACAGCTAGCGATCTGGCTGCCGCGCAAGCACTCGATGCGGATTTTGTCGTGCTGGGACACGTGCTGGCCACGCCGTCGCATCCCGATGCCGCGGGCATGGGCTGGGAACGGTTTTCCGACTTGGCCGCACAAGCCGGCCGGCCCGTCTTCGCGATCGGTGGCCAATCGCCGCGCACGATTACAACGGCGCGCCAGTACGGTGCTCATGGCATCGCGGGAATTCGATTCCCGGTCGAGTAAGTCGCTATCGTTGATTCACTCGATGAACGGTTTCGAGCAAAAGCGGCGAAAATTTTTCGACATAGTCTTCACGCGTCCATTCGCTTAACGACCCCGAAATGTGAATGGACGCCACTGGTACGCCGCTGGCGTCAAGAACAGCGGCGCCCAGCGCAATTTCGCCGTACGCAATTTCTTCCAGCGCTACCGCGTAGCCATTTGTCTTGGCCAAAGCCACTTCTTTTTTGACCTGTTCTTTATCGGTAATCGTTTTAGCCGTGAAGGAAATCAGATCAGAACGGGCCAAAATCTCGTCAACCACCGTACTGTCAAGCTTGCTCAAGATGGCTCTTCCCCCGGCGGTGCAGAACACGGGAACCCGCCGCCCTATCAGCGACGAAAAATAATATTCCATTTTTGCTTGATGTCGCATGACATACACCAGCGTCGTATCGTCAAACAAACTAAGACTTATTTTTTCTCCGGTTGCGCGGCACAAGTTGATGATCAGTGGGTTGATCGATTCGACCAAGCTGTTGGCGCGTAAAAACTGAAACGCTAAATCAAGCACCTTTTTCCCCAGTTTGTAGCGCTTCGTCTTTACGTTTTTTTCCAGATAGCCGAGCTGCAGCAAGGTATGGGTAAAGCGTTGCACACTGCTTTTTTCCAGGCCGGAAATTGTGACAAGCTCCGTGAAGCTCAGATCGCCCCGGGACTTCTCAAAACATTGCAATACGTGTAGCGCCTTCCCAACTGACGCAACATTTAGCGAGTCGACCTTCATTGTTTTCCCTAATTGACCGATGGAAGGAATGCCCTTATTCTAATATCAAATATCACATACCAATATTTTATATTGTATTTAGATAAAAACCTCACAGTAAAGGCACTGTAATGACCGACAACACACCGTCAATCACCGAATGGTTGGCTAGCCAGCATGAAAACATGCTTGCGCTGCTTGAAGACCTGGTGAACATAGATTCCAACAGCTACGACAAACCGGGAATCGTCGCGGTGTTCGAACGCCTCCAAACATTTTTCGGCACGTTCGACGTAAAAGTTACCTGGCACGAGCACGAAGGCGTCAAGAACGCTATTTCGGTGGAAATTCCAAGCCAACAAGACCCGAATAAAAAAGCCATCATGCTAATGGGCCATTGCGATACGGTCTACCCCAAAGGCGAAACACAAAAACGTCCCTTCAAGATCGTTGGGGAACGTGCCTACGGACCGGGCGTTGCCGACATGAAGGCGGGCATTGCAATGAACGCCTTTATCCTGGCCGCCTACGCCAAATTCGGGGGCACTCACTCACCGCTTATCGGTCTCTTTACCAACGACGAAGAAATCGGATCACCGACCTCGAAATTCATTATTGAAACCTTCGCCAAAAAGGCCGGCACGGTATTCAACTCCGAGCCTGGACGCGCCAATGGCGACGTCGTCACGGGCCGCAAGGGCGGCGTATTTCTCGAACTGGAAGTTTTCGGCAAGGCCGCCCATTCTGGCGCCAACTTTTCTGAAGGCATAAGCGCCATCAATGAACTGTGCCTGAAAGTCATAGAGCTAAACAAACTCACTGACCTCGAAAAAGGCATTACGGTGAATGTAGGCCTGATTTCAGGGGGGCAATCAGTCAATACCACGGCTCCTAATGCGCGTGCGGGGATTGATTTACGCATTTTCAATCTTGAAGAACGTGAAAACGCCGTGAAGGCGATCACGGCCATTACGCAGCAAAGCTTCGTAAATGGAACCAGATCAGAATTGAAAATCATCGGAGAGTTCAGGCCTTTCGTCCAGACGCCTGCATCGACGCACCTTTATAAGCTCTACCGCGAATCGCTACAAACGCTTGGCCATAATGCCGGTGAGCAATTCAGCGGCGGATGCGCCGACTCGGGAATCACATCAAGCCTTGGATGCACAACCCTGTGCGCGACGGGCCCGGTGGGGGGCAAGCCGCATACACCCGATGAATACATGGAGGTCAATACCTTCGTTCCAAGATCTCAAGCTATTGCGCTGACCATTTCAAAACTGCCCGCCTGACCTCACGCACCAGGCAACACATACACTTATGGCGTCATAGGAAACATCCGCATGAACAACAGCACCGGCATCCGTTTTAATCGACAGCTTCTCAAGTCCGCCTGTCTGGCGTTAGGCCTGACTTTCACGCCACTCGCATCGACAGCGGCAGACTCATATCCATCCGGGCCCGTGTCAATGATGGTGCCGTACCCCGCAGGCGGTCCCAGCGACGTCAGCGCCCGCATCCTAAGCGGACCTATCAGCGCAGCATTGGGCCAGCAAGTGGTGGTCGAGAACATGGGCGGGGCCACCGGCACGATTGCCGCGACGAAGGTACTGAATGGCAAGCCGGATGGATCCGTGTTTTTCCAAGGTACGCAAAATGAACTGATTCTTCCGCCTCTTACCAATAAAGCTATTCGCTACGAGCCGGAAGAATTTGAGAGCCTCCAGCCCATTACCGTTACCCCACTGGTATTGCTGGTGCGTGCGGGCTTGTCGGTGAACACTCCCGACGAATTTTTGAAGCTTGCCGCACAGAAAACCACCGCTGACTCGTTGACGTACGGGACCGTCGGGGTGGGTTCGCTTTATCACCTGATCACCGAGCGCATGGCTACGGTTGCCAAAGTGCCGCTGACTCATGCGCCATACAAGGGTACTGCTGCAGTGGTCCAGGACCTGTCCGGCGGACAAATCGATTTTTCGATTATGCCGTTCCAAGCGTCCATGAAAGAAATGGCCAAAAGCGGTCGTATCAAGATCATTGCAGTCATGTCCAAAGACAAACCAAAAATCCTGGCGGACTTTCCCAGCATCACCGAAACGGATGCGCTTAAAGACTTCGATTACGCGAGCTACGCGGGGTATTTCGTGAAGAAAGGCACACCGAAGGAAATCAGCCGGACGTTGAACAAAGCTATCGGCGTAGCGCTGAAGGACCCTGAAGTCATCGCCAAACTGGAAGCCGATGGACGTACGGTGGCCAAGCCGATGACTCTCGAAGAGGCCCAAGCCGCCTACGCGGTCGAGATCGGAAAGTACAAAGACATCATCAAGACCACTGGCTTCCAGCCCACCAACTAGTCATACACCGGACGCTGGGGTCAAGGGCGGGTTATCGCAGCAATAGCCTCCCATCCGCCGCCCAGCGCGGCGATCAATTGCACGCTGGCGACCAGCCTGTCGGCCGTGAGCTGCAGTGCTGCCCGCTCGGTATTCAGCGCGGTCGTCTCGACCTGCACCACACTCAGATAATCGATCAGGCCGGCATCGTACTGATTTTGCGTCAGCCGCAGCGACTCGCGGGCCGAGGCCAACGCCCGGCCCTGCGTGATCTGCTCCTGACCCAGCACATGCAATTGCACCAGGAAATCCTCCACCTCGCGCAGCGCCGTCAGGACGGTCTGGCGATAGGCGTCATAGCCGGCTCGCGCCTGGTCCAGCTGCGCCTGCCGGGCGCCGCCGTCGAATATCGTCAATGCCAAGGCGGGCCCCAGCGACCAGAAGCTGGCCGGCGCGGTCAACCATTGTGCCCACTGGCCACTGCGAAAACCGGCCTGCGCGCTAAGCGTAAGGTCCGGAAACCAGGCCGCCTGGGCAACGCCTATCTGGGCGTTGGCTTCGGCGGTACGGCGTTCCGCCGCCGCCACGTCGGGACGCCGCTCAAGCAACTGCGAGGGCAAACCAACGGGAATGGCGGGCACTGTGCCAAGAATCTCGGACGTATTCAGCGCAAATGCGGAAGGCGGCTGCCCGGTCAGCACGGCGATCGCATGCTCGAGCTGGGCGCGTTGCCAATCCAGCGCCAGCAACTGTGTGCGGGTATTTTCCAGTTGCGTGCGCGACACCGCCACGTCGGCCGGCGCCGCGATGCCGGCAGCAAGGCGGTTCATCGTCATGGTAAGCGAGCGCTCGTAGGCCGCGACCGTCTGCTGCAACAGGCGCTGCTCGGCATCCATGACCCGCAGCCTGAAATAGGTCTGCGCCAATGTCGACTGCATGCTCAACCTTGTATTGGCAACGTCCGCAGCTGAAGCGTCCAGGCTGGCGCGGCTGGACTCCACGCTGCGACGCACCTTGCCCCATACATCCGCTTCCCAGCTGACATTACCGCTCAGTGAATACTGGTTGCTGGGGTTGCCACTGCCGAAGGACTCGGATCCGGTACTGGATCCGAGTCTGTCGTCGCTGCCGCTGCCGGATCGGGTACCCGATGCCGATGCTCCCAACGTGGGAAAGAAGGCCGACCTGGCCGACTGCAATAAAGCCTGTGCCTGCCGGTACTGGGCCTCGGCCTGCGCAATACTGAAGTTCGACGTTTGCAGCGTATCCATCAGGCCACCAAGAACGGGGTCGTTGAATAAACGCCACCAGTCACCGCGCAGCAGCTGGTCGCTGGGCTGGGCCGGGACCCAGCCATCAACGGCCGCCGACCCCCCGCTGGCATATTCTCCGCCGGCCAGCCCCCCTTGCGTAGCAGGCGTCGCCTGCTTGTAGGCCGCACCCACTTCCAGGCCAGGCCGACGGTAGTCAGGGCCCACCGTACACGCGCCCAGCAAGAGTAAGACGCCGCATGCCGCCCAGGGCCGGAGTCGTGGCGTCGTAGAGGTCATACGAAATGCGAACATAGTCATGGACTCAAGGTACCTTTTGTCTCGTACAAGGCAGGCGGCCTGCGCTTACGGTTGGCCCAGAGGCGGAAGCGATCCAGGTACAGATAAACCACCGGCGTGGTATAGAGCGTCAGAATCTGGCTTAGGATCAGCCCGCCTACGATCGTGAGGCCCAAGGGCCGGCGCATTTCCACGCCAGCTCCTGAAGCCAGTATCAGCGGCAAGGCACCGAACAGGGCCGATATGGTCGTCATCATGATGGGGCGGAAACGTACCAGGCAAGCCTGATAAATGGCCTCGCGCGAGGACAGCCCATCGTGCCGTTCGGCCATCAGGGCAAAATCGACCATCATGATGGCATTCTTTTTCACGATACCGATCAACAGGAATACCCCGATCAGGGCGATCAGGGTGAACTCCTCGCCCAGCAGGATCAAGGCCAGCAAGGCCCCGATTCCTGCCGAGGGCAGCGTCGACAGGATCGTGATGGGATGCACATAGCTTTCATACAGTATGCCCAGCACGACGTACATGGTCAGCAATGCGGCAAGAATCAGCCAGGGCATCTGACCCATGGACTCCTGCATGGCCTGGGCCGTGCCCTGGAAGCCCGCCTGTATTTGCTGGGTCGGCAGGCCTATGCGAGCCACGGCAGTATCGATGGCTTGGGTTGCCGCTTCCAGCGACACGCCCGGCGCCAGGCTGAACGACACCGACTCCGCCGCGAACAAGCCTTCATGGTTCACGCTGAGGGGCGCGTTGCCCACCTCGAAACGGGTGAATGCCGACAGCGGGACGCGGTTGCCTTCTTTCGTCACCACCTCCACGCGTTTCAGCGACTCGGCATCCTGCGCGTACTGTTCCTCCACACCCATGACGACGTGATATTGATTCAAGGGCCCATAGATGACCGACACCTGTCGCTGACTGAATGAATTGTTCAGCGTCGAGGCAATCAGCGCCATGTCCACCCCCAACCTCGTCGCCGCATCGCGATCGATGACAAGCTCCACGCGCCTGCCCTTGTCCTCCACATCGGTGTCGACATCGACCAGCTCCGGCAGCGATGCCATGGCGCGCTGCACGCGGGGCAGCCAGGTCTTGAGCAAGGTCAGGTCGCTGCCCATCATCGTGTAGTCATAAGATCCGGCGCTGTTCTGGCGCCCGCCCACGAAGATATCCTGCTGGGGCACCAGCGTCAGGCGCGCCCCCGGCACACCCTGGAACTTGCCGCGTAAGCGATTGACGACGTCATTGGCGCTGACATCGCGCTCGGACAACGGCTTGAGCTGGATCTGCATGAAGCTGGAGTTGCTGCCACCGCGCCCGCCCGCATAGCCGCTTACGCTTTGAATTGCGGGATCCTGAAGCAGCGTCTGCCTGAACCGATCCAGCTTGGGGAGCATGGCATTGAATGAAGTGCCCTGGTCAACCCGGAAAAAACCCAACAGTTGACCCGTGTCCTGTTGCGGGAAGAAACCTTTGGGCACCGCCGCGTACAGGTAGAAGTTAAGCCCTATCGTGGCCAGCAGCAACAGCAACATAATGCGTCCATGCGCAAGAGACCACGCCAGCGAACGCTTATACCCGCTCCAGAACCGATGACCCATGGCCTGGAATGTCCGCGTCAGCATGCCGGCGGAACGAGGCTTGTGCTCGCTCCGGGACCGCAGCATGTAGGCGCACATCATGGGAGTCAGCGTAACCGACAGCACCAATGAGACCAGAATGGATACGGACAGCGTAACGGCAAACTCCCGGAACAGCCGTCCTGGCAAGCCGCTCATCAGCAGCATGGGGATGAACACGGCCACCAGTGACAGGCTCATGGCGAGAACGGTAAAGCCGACTTCCCGCACGCCGCGGATAGCCGCGCGCAAGGGCGGCACGCCGCGCTCGATATGGCGCATGATGTTCTCGAGCACCACGATGGCATCGTCGACCACGAATCCCGTGGCAACGATCAGGGCCATCAAGGAGATCGTGTTCAAGGTGTAGCCGAACCACAGCATGAGGCTGAACGTGGTGATCAAGGATGCGGGTACGGCGATGGCCGGAATGAGCGCCGCGCGCCAATTTCGAAGGAACAGCAACACCACCAGCACGACCAGAATGACGGCAATGATCAAGGTGAGCTCCGCCTCGTGCAGGGAGGCGCGAATACTGGGGGTCCGGTCCTGCGCGACCGTCAATGTCACGTCGGCTGGCAACATGGCCTCGAACGCGGGCAACTGGTTGCGGATGGCATCGACTGTCTCGATGATATTGGCGTCAGCCTGGCGCCTGATGACCAGCAGCACGGCGCGCTGCTTGTTGAAAAAACCGGTGTTGAACAGATTCTCGACAGAGTCCTCGACCTTGGCAATGTCCTGGACCCGTATCGGCGACCCGTCGCGCCAGGCCACGATCAGCGGCCGGTATTGCGCCGCCTTGGTCAACTGCCCCCCCGAACTGACTTGCCAATGATAGGCGTCATTCTCCACCCCGCCGTTGGGCCGCATGGTATTGGCGTTGAATAGCGCCGTACGCACCTCGTCCAGCGACACGCCGGCGCTGTTCAGGGCTTGCGGATTGAGGCTTACGCGTATCGCGGGCAGCGAGCTGCCGCCGACTTCGACCTCGCCCACGCCCGGCACTTGGGAAACTTTCTGGCCCAGCACCGTGGACGCCAGGTCATACAAGCGCCCCTGCGTCGACGTGTTGGACCTCAGCGCCAGCACCATGACCGGCGCTGACGCCGGATTGACCTTGTGATACGTCGGATTGTTGCGCAGGCTGGAGGGCAGCATGCCCCGGGCCGCATTGATGGCCGCCTGTACATCACGTGCCGCGCCATTGATATCCCGGTCCATATCGAACATCAGGAAAATGCGTGTCGACCCCTCGGAGCTGCGCGAGCTCATCTCCGAGACGCCCGCTATGGCGCCCAGGGACTGCTCGAGCGGCGTCGCTACGCTGGATGCCATGGTTTCGGGACTGGCGCCTGCCATGCTGGCCGACACGGAAATCATGGGGAAATCCATTTGCGGCAGCGGCGCCACAGGCAGATAGAAATAGGCCAGCCCACCCGTCAGCACCAGGGCCACGCACAGCAAGGTCGTGGCCACCGGGCGCATGATGAACAGGGTGAACCACCTCATGGAGAGGTCTCCACGCGGCGGGGTCCGACCCGGCGGTAGGCCTTGAATCGCCGCGCGATGTTATCGAACATCAAGTAGATGACCGGCGTTGTGAACAAGGTGAGCACCTGGCTGCACAACAGACCACCCACCATGACCAGGCCCAGCGGCTGACGCAGCTCGGAACCGGAGCCAGTGGCCAGCATCAATGGAATCGCGCTGAACAGCGCCGCCAGCGTCGTCATGAGAATAGGCCGGAAGCGCAGCAGGGCCGCTTCGTGTATGGCCGCCCGGGGGCTCATTCCCCGCTGGCGTTCGGCATCCAGCGCAAAATCGATCATCATGATGGCGTTCTTCTTCACAATGCCTATCAGCAGAATGATGCCGATGATTCCTATCATGTCCAGGTCGGAACCGGTGATCAGCAAGGCCAACAACGCGCCGACCGCCGCCGAAGGCAGAGTGGAAAGAATGGTGATCGGATGGATATAGCTTTCATAAAGTATTCCCAGCACGATGTACATCGTTGCCACAGCGGCAAGCAGCAGCCATAAGGTGGACGACAATGACGCCTGGAACGCCTTGGCAGCTCCCTGGAATTCCAGCTCGACGGACGCTGGCATCGCAAGCGCTTGCTGCGCCGCGCCGATCGCTTCCACCGCGTCAGACAACGCAACGCCCGGCGCCAGGTTGAAGGAAATGGTGGTTGCAGGAAACTGTCCCAACCGTTCGATGGACAGCAAGGCATTGCGTTGGCTGATTTGTGCCAGGCTGCCGATCGGCACCGGCGTGCCGGACGCCGTCGGCACATGGATTTGCGCCAGCGCCTGTGGATCCTGGCGAAACTGCGATGCCACTTCCAGCACTACCCGGTACTGGGTGGATTGGGTAAAGATGGTGGAAATAAGGCGCTGTCCGAAGGCATCGTACAAGGCGTCGTCGATCGCCGCATTGCTTACGCCCAGGCGGGCCGCCGCATCGCGGTCTATGGTCAACACCGTTTGCAAGCCATCGGCTTGCAAATCGTCCACTACATCGATCAATTCCGGCAGGGCCTGCAAGGCATCCACCAGGCGCGGCGTCCATTCGAGAAGCACGGCGTGATCCGGCTCGGACAAGCTCATCTGGTATTGCGTACGGCTGATGCGGTCATCCACTGTCAGGTCCTGCACAGGCTGCATGAATACCTGAATACCGGACAGCGACTCGAGGCTTTCGCCCAATCGCCGGATGATCGTCGGCGCATTGTCGCTACGGTCTGACAAAGGCTTGAGGGCAATCTGCAGGCGTCCAGTGTTCACCGTGGCATTGGTGCCGTCTATGCCGATGAACGAGGAGACCGCCGCCACATCGGGATCCTGCAATATCCGGTCAACGGCCGACTGCTGGCGCTGTGCCATGGAACTGAACGACACGGTTTGCGGGCCCTGGCTGATAGCCTGGATCAGGCCGGTATCCTGCTGTGGAAAAAACCCCTTGGGCACCGCCACATAAAGCAGGCCTGTGAGCACAAGCGTAGCCAGGGCGACCCACAATGTTATCCGCTGATGGGCCAGCACCCAGATCAGTCCGCGGTCATACGAGCTGACCAGCCGGTCCATGGTCGCACCTGACCAACGCTGGAAGCGCCCATACGTCATTTCCGATTCCGGTTTGAGCAGGCGCGCGCACATCATGGGCGTCAGGGTCAGCGAAATCGCCAGCGACAGCAAAATGGCCACCGCCAGCGTGATGGCAAACTCACGAAAAAGGCGGCCTATGACGTCACTCATGAACAGCAGCGGAATGAGGACTGCAATCAGCGACAAGGTCAGCGACACCAGCGTGAAGCCGATCTGCGAGGCGCCTTTCAGGGCGGCGTTCATGGCACTTTCGCCCTTCTCGATATGCCGTGCAATGTTTTCGATCATGACGATGGCGTCATCCACGACAAAACCGGTGGCCACGGTCAGCGCCATCAACGTCAGGTTGTTCACGCTGAAACCGGCCAGATACATGATGCCGAAGGTGCCGACCAGCGACAGCGGCACCACTACGCTGGGAATAAAGGTCGCTGTCCAACTGCGCAGGAACACAAAAGTAACCAGCACCACAAGGGCGATGGCCAGCAGCATTTCGAT
>LNAP01001770.1_pt1 | contig 22544 bp, 18 predicted proteins | sample 602601 | NCBI WGS metagenome assembly LNAP01 (sample SAMN02440304, study PRJNA202911) | soil metagenome | biome: Subtropical and temperate rainforests or woodlands; isolation source: soil samples (1 kg each in a 20% v/v slurry with milli Q water) were... ...
GTGGGAACGCGTGCTCTCGGTGGTCGCGTCGGCGACGAGCGGGACGCGCACGATCACGCTGCGGCAAGGCGCTGGCGGTGCGTCCCGTGCGACGATCACGCCGAACGAGACGAAGCGTCATATCTCGTTTCAGAATTCGACGTCGGAAGCGTCGACCGCGGTTCGCTACGAGAAGCAGTTCGCAAAGAACACACACGGCTCGCTCGCGCTACTCAACGCGCAAGTGACGCTCACAGCGGATCCGGCGGCGAAGATCAAGATCGGTCTCGCGGGCGCGGTGAACGGCTCCACGTCCGTGGCCAACCGAAAGGCGGTTCCAGGTTCGGTCACGTTCGTCGACGACAACGTCGCGCAGAACGTCCCGGGCACCAATCTCGCCGCCGGCGACGCCATCGGCACGTGGATAGAGCAGACGCTGGGCGCGAACGACGCCGCGCAGAAGTCGACGTACACCCTTCAACTCGCCGGGAGCACCGTCTGATGGAACCGATCACGCTCGAGCAGGCGCACACCGAAATCCGTGGCATCGCGCGCGTGTGCCGCGGTCCGCTCAGCGAAGATGCCGCGACGGTGAAAGACGCGCTGCTCGCCGACGGCCGTCTCGAGGAAGCCGCGGAAGAGGACAAGGCGGGGCGCGCCGGATGCGGCGCCGACTTCAACGACATCAAGCAGAGCTTGGTGCTGTTGCGCAGGGACCTCAACGAGGTCCGCAACACCGCCGGCCGACCGTTGCCGACCAACAACGCGATCAACCAGCTGGGCGTGTCGGCGGGCCAGACCGCGCAGGCCATGCGGCAGCTGCCGGCGCAGTTCACCGACGTGTTCACCAGCCTGCAGGGCGGCATGCCCTGGTTCACGGTGCTGGTCCAGCAGGGTGGCCAGATCAAGGACAGCTTCGGTGGTGTTGGTCCGGCGCTGCGCGGTGTGGGTCAGGGCATCGCGGGGCTGATGACGCCCACCGCGGCGTACGCAGCCATCGTCGGTGTGCTGGCCTACGCCTGGTACGACGCCGCGCGCAGCTCGGAGGCATACGCGCGTTCCCTGGTGCTCTCTCGGAACGAAGCGGCCGCGACCAGCGCGGTGCTGGCCGATCTGTCGGCACGCACGTCCAGTTCGCAGGATGTGAGCGTAGGCAAAGCTCAGGCCGCCGCGGTGGCCATCGGGCAAAGCGGACAGGTCGCGCGCGAGAACTTCGAGGCTGTGGCGCGGGCCGCTGTAGCCATGGAGGAAATCAACGGCGCTGCTATCGACGACACGGTTGCAGCGTTTGCAAAGCTGGCAGGCGACCCTGTGAAGTACTCGCAGGAGCTGAACAAGCAGGTCAACTTCCTGACGGTCGAAATCTATGACCAAATCCGCGCGCTGCAGGAGCAGGGCCGCAACCAGGAGGCAGCAACGGTTGCGACGCGGTCTGCGGCGGATGCTACGACCGAGGCCCTGGCCAAAGTCCGCGCGAGTCAGAACCCCGTAATTCGGGGCTTCAAGGATTTGTTCGTAGAGGCCAGCAAGGCTTGGGAGGCGATGAAGAACGGGCTGGGGCTCAGCTCGGCGGCTGTCGAGATGCAGAAGCTGCTTCAGGACAATCAGCGCGACGTCGCCATCATGAACAAGGGCGTGGCCGATGGCATGAGCTACGCCTGGGTGTACCAGTACGAGAGCGCCATCAAGTCGCGATCGGCCCGGATCAGGGAAATCGCCGCCCAGCAGCAGAAGGAAGCGAAAGAAGCCCAGGTCACCGCCGCACAGTCCACGTCGCAGGAAGTGGCGCAGGAGCTGGACGCCATCATCGACGCCCAGGCGTCCAAGGAAGAGAAGAAGCGCCGCGAGGTCGCCCGGGTGCAGGTGGCCGCCCAGGAAGCCATCGAGAAGGCGAAGGCCGCTGGCCTGACCGACGTGGTCACTGAGCTGGAAGAGCGGCGGCAGAAGGCCATCGCGGCGATTCAGGAAAAGTACGCCAAGAAGAATACAGGCGGGACTGGATCGGCGACGCGAGGGGCCGGCCTGCAGGCATTCAAGGATGACCTGGTTGAAGAGCAGGCGGAGATTGCCGCCAGCACCCAGACCCTGCGCGCGCAGTACGCGGCCCGTGAAATCACCGCCGACCAGTACTACGGGAAGATGCGGGAGCTGCTCACCCGCGGTGCGGCCGCGGAGGCCGCGGCGCTGCAGAGCCAGATCGACTATCTCCAGAAGCAGACCGTAGCCGGCAAGGACGCGATTGGGGTCGGCCGGCAGGTCGGCGAGCTGGAGGCGCGCCTGGCCAAGGTCCGAACCGAAGGCGCAGCGAAGCTTGAAGTCCTGGCAAGCGAGGAACGCGGCGCCGCCGCGGCGCGGGCGAACGCCATCGCTTCCTACGCCAACGCCTTGGACGCCAGCAACAATGCGCTGGAGCGCCAGATGCGCGCGATGGTCGCCAAGGTGGGCATGGGCGACCGCGAGTACGAAGTCCAGCAGCGCATCAACGACGCATACGCCGACCAGGCCGACAAGCTGCGCGAGCTGCAGCTGCAGCTCAACGCCAAGCAGATCGACCAGGGCATGTTCGACTCCGAGAAGGCGGTGCTGCTGGAGAAAACGGGCGACCGCATCGAGGCTATCCGGGCCGGCTACGCCGACCTGGCCACTGCCGAAGGCAACTGGCTGTCTGGTGCCACCTCTGCATGGTCGAACTACGCGCAGCAGGCCGGGGACGTCGCCGGCCAGATGCGGGATGTTGTCGGCAACGTCTTCTCTGGCTGGGAGGACAAGTTCGTCCAGTTCTCAACCAGCAGCAAGGTGAGCTTCAGCGACTTGGCTGATTCGATCATCAAGGACCTGGCCCGCATCGCCGCAAAGCAAGCAGTGACGGGCTTGGCAAACGTCGTCGCGGGTGCCTTCGGGTCGTACTTCGGTGGCGTCAACACCGCCGGCAATGCAGCCGTCACCAACGGTACCCAGGGCATCAACCAGGACCTGTTCAACAAGCTGATGGCCGGCGGGAAGTCCGAAGGTGGTTACACGGGCCCGGGCGGGAAGTATGAGCCCAAGGGCATTGTGCACGCCGGTGAAGTGGTGTGGTCCCAGGCGGACGTGGCGCGCGCTGGTGGTGTGGGCATTGTGGAAGCCATGCGGCAGGGGTTCCGCGGCTACGCCGAGGGCGGTGTCGTCGGTGGTCTTTCCGCTCCGGCACCCGCTGGTGGCGGGGTCAACGTCACCGTGCGCAACGCGCCCGCCGGGACAACCGCGAGCGCTTCGAAGAACGACAAAGGCGGTGTCGACATCGACGTGCTGCTGGGGCAGGTCGACAGCTACATCGGCGGGCAGATCGCCACCGGCGCCGGCTCAACGTACACCAGCATCAAGGGGCGCTTCGGCGCCAAGGACAGCGTGTAATGGCTTCTCTTCCCGGCGTGGCGCTGGTCATGTTCGACGGCCAGCAGCGCACCTTCGACCCGTCTGTCCTTCGCACGGAAATGGAGCGTGGTGTGCCCAAGCAACGCCTGCTCAACACGCAGGTCTTGGTCAAACAGTCGATGTCGCTCTACTTCTCCAACATCGACGATGCCGAGCAGTTCGAAGCCTGGTATTTCAACGTGATCGGGCGGATTGACTGGTTCACCATGGTGCATCCCTACACGGGGGCGACGATCACCGCGCGGTTTGAGAATGGCGCGATCGGTGACCTGGTGCCGGAGGACAAGTTCGCGGCGGACTATCGCCGCGACCTGGTCGTGGAGTATTTACGATGAGCTTCACCGAGCGCAAACAGCGTGTCACTGACAGGTCGGGGGTTCTCCTGTTCCTCGAGGTCAATGCGCCCTCGTTCAGCGGGCCGCTGCGAATCGTCAACGATACCCAGAACTGGACCAGCAACGGAGTGCTGTACTTGGGCGTGCCGTTTGGCTTCAAGCTACCGGACGACACGCGGGGCCAGTCACCCCGGGCCCAGCTTGTGCTGGACAACGTTGGCCGGGGTATTTCGGACGATCTGGAAGGGCTGCAGGCGAACGAGGTGGTCATGGCGCGCCTGATGGTGTCCGATCGGGCAAACCCCAACGCCATCGAGCGCGACTACTACCTGCCGATCACCGCAGTGACGATCAGCGGCGCCACGGCAACCGCGCAGTGCGGCGTCGACTACCTGATGCGGCAGCAGGCGGTGAAGCTGCGCGCCAACCCCTTCACCATGCCGGGGATATTCAATTGATCCCTCTGGCGGACGTTGAGCGCTTCGTCGGGATTCCATACGACGAGGACGAGTTTGATTGCGCCGACCTGGTCGCGCTGGTGCAGCGTGATCTGTTCGGCCGCGACGTGAGCCTGCCGCAGCGGCGCGCGCGCGGCACTGCCGGTCAGGCGGTGATCGGGCAGCAGTCCCGTGAGTACGCCCGCCCGCGAATAGGAACGCCACAGGATGGCGACCTCGTGCTGATGTTCGAGCACGCCCAGAAACGCCCCGGCCATGCCGGGGTTTTCTTTTTCCTGGCCCATGAGGGCTGGGTCCTCCACACCAACGAGAGCAACGGCTGCAGCGTGCTGCACCGCGTGCGCGACCTGCCGGAATTCGGCGCAAGGATCGAGGGTTTTTATTCATGGGCGTGATGAAGCCGCTGCCCTCGCTGATCGTCACGCCGCACCCAGTAACCCTGGACGGCCAGTGCACCCTGGCTGCAGAGCTGCGCACCGGCGAGAACCTCGGGGCGTTCTTGGCGCGAACTGTTCCGGACTACGAGGGCGATGTCTGGGAAGTACGCATCAACGGCGTGGTCGTCCCGCACGAGGTGATGCACCGCGTGCGGCCGAAGGGTGGCACCGTGATAGAGGTGCGTGGCGTGGTCGGCAAGACCGCGCTGCTCATCGTGGCGATGATCGCTCTGACCATCTTCACCGCCGGCGTAGGCACCGCGATGGTGGCGGCGGGCTACAGCGCAATGGCCGCCGGCTTGGCGCAGGCGGCCATCTACGCCGTCGGTTCGCTGCTGATCAACAAGGTGTTGGGGCCCAAGCCCCCAAAGCCGACCGAGAGCGACGCCGCAGCGGTATTCAACCTGGGCGGGTCGCGGAACCAGGCGAGGCCATACGAGCCGCTGGCGCTCCTGCTCGGCAGCGTCCGGATTGCGCCGGACCTGGCCAGCAATCCCTACAGCTGGTACGAAGCCAACGACCAGTACATGGCCATGCTGATGGCGCCCGGCCTCAACGTGGGTCGCATCGATGAGCTGTACAACGGGGACGCCCTGCTTTCGGTGTATGAGGGCGTCCAGGTGTGGCACAGCGGCTTCCCGGGCATGCCTGAGCAGCAGATTCCGCTCTACAGCAACGCCGACACCATTTCCGGTGGCGCGTTGGAGGCGGAAAAGGGGCAGCCCAGCGCATGGGTGCAGCGCACCAGCTCGCCGAACACGATCCGCCTGAAGGTCGACATGGACTTCATGCTGTTCGACACCACCAGCAAGGGCAAGAAGAAGGACAACAGCGAGACGATCGAGGTCCAGTACAAGGTGGCCGGCGCCACCAACTGGATGCCTTTCGGCAGCTACCACATCACCAGCAATAGCCAGAAACAGCAGCGCCGCAGCTACTCGCTCGACGTCCACGAGGGCCAGTACGACGTCCGGGTGCGCATCGCGGGCCGCAACACCGATGGCAAGGGGGCAACCAGCGATTTCACCTGGTCCACGCTCACCAGCATCCAGACCGACAACGCCAGCTACGCGGGGATTCCCCGCATCGGCGTGCGTATCAAGGCCACCGGGCAGCTCAACGGGTCGCCCGACGAGATTCGATGCGTAGCCCATTCCAGCCCGGTTCCGGTCTGGAACGGCCAGACGTGGGTCATCGAGGAAACCAGCAATCCTGGCGCGCACATCCTGGCCTATGCCCGAGGCTTCCGTGACCCGGATGGGCAGCTGATCGCCGGCCTGGGGCTGACGGACGCGCAGATCGACGTCGCGGCGCTACAGGCGTTCATGCTGCACTGCGCCGCTGGCGGCCTGGCTTACGACAACCTGATCCGCGACGTCCGGAGCCACGATGACGTACTGCAGGCAGTGGCCCTGGCCGGCTTCGGCCAGGTCACCTGGGCCGCCGGCCGCCTTTCCGTGGTTTGGGCGGCCGACGGGCAGCCGCTGTCGGGGGTGGTCAACATGGCCACGATCAAGAAGGGGCAGTTCCAAGTCGACTACACCCTGGCCAACGCGGCTGATGGCATCGAGTTTTCCTACTTCGATCGCACCGACTGGTCCACCAAGACCCTGCGCGTCACGGCACCAGGGGTGGAGACGATGCTCAACCCGGCGCAGCTCACCGGCGAGGGCATCACCAACGAGGCGCATGCGGCCAAGATGGCCCGCTATCACCTCGCCCAGTCCCTGTATCAGTACAAGGACATCACCTACAGCACCGACATCGAGCACCTCAGCTATCGGCGCCTGTCCGTGCTCGCCCTGCAGCACGACCTCACGCAATGGGGGTTCGGCGGCCGACTGGTGTCGGTGGAGCTGGAAGCCAGCGAGGCCATCCTCGAGCTGGACGAGCCAGTGCCGCCGGCGGCCAATGGAAACGCGTTCATTGGATTGAGAATTCCGGGCGAGCGCGTGTACCGGGTGTTCCGGGTGCGGCCGATCAACGCCGAGACGCGCCGGATTCACCTGATGGACCCGTGGCCCGCCGATGCTCCGCTGCCCGGCAATACGCCGGAAAACCCAGCCCACGACACCATTTGGATTTACGATTTCAAGCAGACGCCAGGCTATCGCGTCCGCGTGGTCGGGGTGGAGCCGGAATCCGACCTAAAGGGCGCATCGGTTACGGTGGTGCCGGAAGGCCCTGAGTTCTGGCACTACGTCGAATCCGGCGAGTACATTCCCTCGCCGGGAGGCTCCCACCTACAGACCCGGCCGATCGCCAGCAACCTGCAGGTGACCGAGCAGCAGGTTGTGCAGGGCAACACGGTATTCACCGAGCTCACGGCCACGTTCGACATCACCGGGCCGGTTGATGACGTGGTGGTGCTGTCGGATATGGACGGCAATGGTGAGCTGGAGCAGGTGGCCACCACACGCACGCGGACGGCTACGTGGCGCATTCCTGGTGCCGGCGAGTACGCCATCGTGGTGCGGCCATACAGCCCTGACGGCCTGGCCGGTGAAGCGGTCAGCGTGATCTTCAGGACGGTTGGCGCCGGCGCGGCGCCGGTGCTGGTCGACCACCTGTATATCAGCGAAGAGCCCGGCGGGGTCCGGCGCTACTCCTGGAGCTTCGAAACCGACACCATCCAGTCGCCCGATTTCGTCGGGGTCCAGATTCGCTACATCGACGGCAGCGTGCCCGCGCCGAATTGGGCGGATATGACACCGCTCGGGGGGGAGGCTGGGTTCCACGCCGCGGCGTTTGACTCGGTGCTGCCGGTTGCCGGCAGCTGGACCTTCGCCGTCCGGTCGGTGAACACCGCCGGCGATCTGTCGCTGTCGATGCGCACGGTGCAGAAGGTGCTGTCCAAGAACCTTGGAGAGCAGACCATCGAGGTCGTGCAGCAGCTGACCAGGCATGAGCAGGAAATCCTCAAGGCCATTGAGGACATCGACGAGAACGCAGCTTCGATCGTCAAGCAATCCGTTGCGCAGTTCGACCTGCAGGACACGGCCCGGACGCACCGCGCCTATCTCTCGCGGCTGGAAGAAACCAAGGTCGACGCCGATAGCGCGCGTGCGATCAGCCAGGAGGTGATCAGCGCCTCTGTCGGTGACCTCCGTTCTGCCGTTCAGGAAACAAAGAACGTGGTCGCCGGGATGAACGGCCGGTTGGAGGCGAGCTGGTCCTACAAGGCACAGGTCACCGAGAACGGCCGCTACTACATGGCGGGCATCTCCGCGGGCGTGTACGTGGATGGTGCCACGGTGCAGCGCGAGGTCATTGTGCTTGCCGAGACCTTCGAAATCCTGACGGATGACGCGTTCGGCAACGCCTATCGACCCTTCATTGTGGATAGGGGGGTGGTCTACCTCGACGAGGTGCGCATCCGGAACGGTTCGATCACCAACGCCAAGATCGGGGAGGTCATCCAGTCCGCCAACTTCGTCTGGGACGTGGGGAGCGGCACCTATGCGGGCTGGCGCCTCAACAAGGACGGCTCCGCGCTCTTCGCCGGTGACGTGACCATCCGCGGCACGGTCATCGCCGATTCCATCACTGGCCTTTTCCAGCGGCGGAACACCTGGTCATGGGAAGGCACGATTTCGCCTGATGCCGGTGGCTTCACGCCGACCTTCGTGCTGGACGCGCCGGTCCGTGTCGGCGATGCCCACACGCCGCAGCTGCTGATCGAGCTGACCATGGATAACGGTGGTGACCACTCGCGCGACGGTGTGGTCACGCTCGAGGTCTACAACGGGGCCGGGTGGCAGGCGGTGAGACAAAAGGTGTTCACCATGGCCGCCAGCACGAACGTGACCAACTTCATGATCGTGCAGGACAGCCAGGCAACTGTGGCGCGCCAGTACCGAATTCGGATCAGCCGCGGCACCAATCGTTGGGGCAGTTGGACCTTCAAGGGCGCCTACGTGACTATGCAAGGAGTTCGATAATGGCCGAATCGGTTGCAGCGCTCGCGGCGCTGGTGCAAGACCTGGTCGACAAGGTGGCTCGATTCAAGAACGAGCAGGTCAACCTGTACACCAGCAGCGGCTCCATGGTGACCGTGACCGGCGCCGATGGCACGCCGGTGTCGGTGCCGAGTTGGGCCGCCGTCCAGGCGGCCTCTGGCTACGACATCAACGTGTTCGAACGGGCGACCCTGGGCCCCGGCGCGGTAATTACCCGCAACTGGCCGAACCAGCAGCTCGCCGCGCCGACGTCGGCGCAGGACTGGTACTTCACCTCCGCCGCCGGCGACACCGCACTAGTCCATCTGCTGCGCGTCCGAAAAGGCTCCCCACAGAAGGACCTGCTGGCCAGCGTGGTGATCAGCGGCGGCGTGGGTGCACTCACCCTCAACCCGCATTCGCTGGGTTATGCCGAGGGGCTGGAGTTCATGGTTCAAACCGGCAGCGTGACTGGCTTCACCGGCACGCTGCGCTACCTGTACCTGGTTTGATATGACCGACATTCGATTGCGGAAAACCAGCACCGGCCGGCCGCCGGCCGGCGGCATGCTGTGGCAGATGTTGCTGAACAACGTGGCAGTGCGTCGCTCCTGGGAGACCCTAGGGGTCCACAAGACGCTGCTGCAGTGGATCGCCGTTGACGGCTACAGCTTCGTCGACAATCCCTGGCTGCCGACCTACAACATCAAGCTGGACATGAATGACCTCGCCACCTACCCGTGGGCGAAGGAAATCATTGTCGGCCTGCCCGGATTCTTCAACGAGCACACGTCGCGCACCAGCTTGCCGTTGATGGCAGATTGGGCCGAGAAGTTCGGCACGCTCCAGTATCCGGCGAACGTCAAGGGCTTCTATTTCCCCGTGGAAATTGACCCTACCTGGACCACCGCGATCGAAGACATGCGTGATATCTGGCCGCGCCTGCCGCGGCCGCTGTATATCTCGGCCTATTACGGCAACAACATCAACGGCGAGGTCGCCGCGCAGTGGCTGGCGCAGCTGCTGCCGCCCGATGTCACCCTGCTGTTTCAGGACGGCGTGGGCGCCTTCGGGTTCGAGCTGTCGCTGGCCCGGGAGCGCGTGCACCAGCTCGAGCGGCACTTGGGCAAGGAGCGGGTGCACGTCATCTGCGAGGTATTCAAGATCAACCCCGCCTGGGACGGCACCGACGGCACCTACTTCCTGAAGCTGTCGCCCAACGAATATGCCGCGCGTGTTTCCCAATACACGAAAGTGAACAACGAGGGGCGCCTGTGGCTCTTCGATGGCCCGAACTACATCAGCTCCCACCTGATCCAGCGCGTGAACCGCGCCATCCCGGTTACGACTCCCATCAACCTGGGGGCCACGGCGAACGACGTGGGCGATATCCGCATGACCTGGCAGCGGACCAGCAGCCAGGACGCCAAGGTCACCGGCTACACGGTCAAGATTTACGACACCGCAGGCAACAAGGTGGTGCGCACCTACGAAACCAGTAGCAGCGTGCCCGAGGCGTACTACCCGATCAAAGACTCGATCGCCGACTTCGGGTTCCCGCCAGCGTTCCTGGTGTACGAGGTGGCCGAAAAGTCCACCGTGTTCCGCAGCGACTTTTCCGCCCTTTTTGTCGGCAACTTGGAGACGGTGCCTGACTGGGTGCGCCACCAGGTGGCATTGGTCGGGGGCAGCTACATCGGCAATTTCTTCACCGACTTCACCGATACAGCCAATCCCGGCACCACGGGAGGCGAGGGCGGTCGCTTCGCCGTCGCCGCCTACACGCTGCAGCGGGCGACCGCCGGCGCTGCAGGGCTGGACCCGTCGCAGGTGGGGGTGCACAACCTGGCCGAGAGCGGCAGTTTCATGTCCAGGTCTGCTGCCAACGCCGTCGGCAGCACCCGCTACTGGTGGAACGACATCGACAATGCGCCTGGGCCTGTTCTGCTGGCCGCTGCCGCGCGTCTCGGTGCCACCCGCATCACCAGCATGGTGTGGGGCGGCGGTGCCGACACGGACGCGCTGGACGCCTTTCCTGAGCGCTCCGAGCAGCTGCTCGTGGCCGCCCGCAACGCGATGATCGGCGTGTTCCGGTATCTCAGGGATCACCACAGCAAGGGCACCTTCCGACTCTGGCTGCACCCACACCTGCGCGCCTTCTACGGCGCCTCGAACCCGGGTGAGGTACGTGGCAATGCACATGCTCAGATGCGCGCCGCCCTGCTCAATGCGGTGCGCAACAACGGCGGCACCTTCCGCGTCGGCACCTGGGCGCCGGGAGCGGAAACCGCGGCAGGCTACTGGAACGAGAACAGCTCCTGGCTCAACCCCACCCCCTCGGCCGCGCACGCGGCCGCGCAGCAGCTGGGGCAGAGCATCGGCGCCGATACCTCGCTGATCCTGAGCGCGCCGGCGTGGGCCACGATGGGCATCGTGTCGGCCCCGGCAGTGCGGTGGCAAGTGAACGACGTTGTCGTGACGTGGCAGCCGGCCAGCTCGAGCACAGGCAGCTTCCGGGTCACGAACCATCGTCTCGACAACATGGCGCCGATCAGCTCGACCGTGCAGAGCGGGAACACGCTGGTCTTCACCGAAGCACAGCAGGTCGCCGCGTACGGGTTCGTCGCCGGCGGCGTGATCGTGACGATCGAAGAGTTCGACCCAGCGAGCGGGGTTCCCGGTCCGGCACTTCGGTTCGACAGGACGCGCGGCGACCTTCAATTCATTTTCGACCAGGGCACCCTCGGTGCTTGGCTGGACCCTTCCGATCCAGCGACCCTGTTTGTTGATTCCGGAGGCCTGGTGCGCGCCGAGGTAGGCAGCCGGGTGATGATGGCGTTGGATAAGTCGGGCAACGGCCTTCACTTCGTCCAGCCCGATGCCGCGCGTCGCCCAGTTCTGCGCCAGGATGCCACCGGCAAGCGCTTCCTCGAGTTTGACGGGGCGACTACTGCGCTCGCCACCGGGCGACAGATCGACTATCCGTATTCGCAGGCGTCCGTGTTCGCCGGGCTTCGCTTCGACGCCGGGGCAGCCGATGGCGTCATCGTCGAGTCGAACCTGAATTCCGAGGCCGAGCGAGGAAGTTTCGGGCTGATGAAGCTGGGCGCCGGCCTGGCAATGCGGTCGTTTGGCTACTTCGGCGCCGTCGCCGCCTCGCCCGTGGCCACCGGCCATGTCATCGCCTCCGCCGTAACGAGCATCGTCCCCAACACGGTCGATCTGCGCGTCAACAAGACGCTCGTAGCGAAGTCCTCGGCCCGGCAAGGCGCCTGGCCGGAGTACAACAACAGCGTCTTGAGCGTGGGATCACGCAACGCAGCGAGCGGGTTCCTTCGAATGGACCTCTACCAGCTCGTGGTATTCGCCACCGCGGCGTCGGATTACTCCATCGGTGCGGCGGAAACCTACATCCAGTCGCGCCTTCCGGATTTCTCTGTTCTGGAAGAGCTCGGCGTGACCTTCAGCAGCTCGCGCAACACGGACGGCGATGTTGTGGTCTCTTGGGCCTTGGCCGCGCCGGCACCGGGAGCGACCTTCGTGTTCGAGGTCTTCCGCGACAACAACGTAGCCTGGAGCGTCACCACGCCGCTGCTGCGGGCGACCTTCCCGTTTGCGCAGGCCAAGCAGCTGTTCGGCGACCCGCCGCCCTCGAGCATCCGTTACCGGCTTCGTGTCGTGTCGGGTAGAACCTCGCGCGTGGTGGAGGACTACCTGCCGCTGCTGGGGAGCCCGATCGAGCTCGCCGCGGCGCGCAGCAGCTGGGGTGATGTCGTTTTCACGTGGAAGACCAACGGCGACGCCCACGCAGGAAAGACCTACGAGGTGATGATCACCAACCCCGACAACCCCGGCCAGGTGATCCGCACCCTCACTGTTGAGGGCTCAGGCCACTTCAGTGAAGGCCGGGTGTTCTGCGACTACCCCAACGAGCTGAACGTCCCGGACGCCGTCTTGCACCGCGGCGATCAGTACACCTGGCAGTACCTCACCTGGCAGGTCAGGTGCATCGAGAACGATTTTCTCAGCGATGAGGTCACGATGGCCGTGCCCTTGGATAACAACGCCTTCGTCAAGAAGGTGGTCGCCATGGGGATCAACTCGTTGGTCGGTGGCATGTTCAACGACCTGTCGGATCGACTCAACCCGGGCGGTAGCGGCCGCGAAGGACGCCGGGACCAGGTGGCGGCGTCCACCTTCCGCCTGTCGCTCGCCGGTGCGCTGGGCCTGCGGCCGGTTCAGGTGATGCCGGTGATGACCGTTGTCGGGTCCTCGCCGATCAACCCGATGCCGTATCAGGTTGGCTTCGACCTCAATAATCACTGGTGGGACCCGGTGGCGGGCCAGCCCGGTCCCAACCTGCGCTACGCCACGGACATCATCCGCGCGCTCGGGCGGGCACCGGACTACTTCATCGAGTCGGGCCCGGGTGAAACCACCGGCATCAGCTACGCGCCGGAAGCCGACCGACCGGGCATCGTGGCCGCTTGGAAGGCGTCGAACGTCGCCATGCGCGACTGGATGAGGGCGAACTGGGGCAATCCGACGCTGGAGATTTGGTTCCAAGGGCCGACCACTTCATTCTGGGGCGAGGCGCCACCGGTGGAGACCAACTTCGCAGGCACCAAGCTGATGCGAGATGCGCAGATCGACATGGCGCGGAACATCCCCGGGTTCAAGATCGGGTCCTACGTGCCTGACTCGAACCGCTGGGAGGTCTATCTCAACGAGATGGCGATCGGCATCGGGTGGGTCCACTACACCGTGGAGGAATACCACGCCACTGCAAAGGAAATGGGTGAGTCCATCGGGGGTAACAAGAACCTCGCATTCTCCCCGCCACCCTGGGCGAGCGTTGAAATGCCTGACCATCTGGACGCCGTCAAGCTGCCCAACGGAGATATCCGCTTCACCTGGGCCACCGAATCGCTGCAGTTCAAGGTCCGCGTCCACAACCCCAACGACAGCAGCGTGCTGGCCGAGGCCGTGGTCTCCGACAACAGCTATCTGTACACGCTCGCCGCGCAGGTGGCCCACTTCGGGAACGAGGCGGTCTACGTCCACCTGAGCGTTGCGCACTTTGCCGAAGCCACGGGCGCTGGGCCCTACGGCACCTTCGTCGGCAGCGTGTACGGGGCAGCGCTGCAGGAGCCGACCGGGCTGGCGGCAGTGAAGAACGCCGCCGGCGACATCGTGATGCGCTGGGACGCGCGCGCGGGCCGCGATACCTACTTCCACCGCAACATCAGCGCTGTGGATATGACGGTGCTGACGGAGCAGGTGGTCACAGGTGCCGAGTTCAATTTCACCTACGCGGCCCAAGTGGCGGCCTACGGCTATGACGCGCTGTTCGCCTCTTTCGAGCTGTACGAATACGACGCTGGTCGCGGGGCCGTGGGCCCGAAGGTGGCGTGGAACGGGAACTCCGCTCGCGCCGCCGAGCCGAGCGGGGGCTCGGCGACCAAGGCGGCAAACGGTGACATCGCGCTGGCGTGGGATGCCAACGGTGCTGCCACGTGGCTCTTCGAGCTGGTGAACGTGAGCAACGGCACTGTCATACGCTCGAGCACCGTGGCGGCGCCGGCGGAGCACTTCACAGCCCTCGAGCAGGTGGCCGTGTACGGCTACACGGTTGGGTACGTGGAATGGCGTGTGGTGGCGGTGACCAACGATGGCGCCGCTTCTCTAGAGCAGGCTTTTGCTATCTCGCTGTGACGCTCTTGTGTGATACGCGTCACAGACCCGTTGCGTTCAGCTTTCATTGCCGTTTTGGCCTATTGACGTCGATATCAATATTTGTATAATATGCGGCTGTCTACATACGATCTCTGATCAAGAACTCCCCCTCCCATGTTGGCGCGGAGTACACTCATGACCACGAAAAATATATTTGAATTGCTCACCGACGACCCGGTCGAGTACAACATGAAGTCCCTCAAGGCCAAGCTTGCCATAGCCTTGGTCGAGCTCATCAAAGAGCAGGGCCTGACCCAAGCGTCAGCTGCTGAAAAGCTGTCCGTCACCCAGCCGCGCATGAGTAACCTGTTTAGGCTTAGATTGGAGAAGTTCTCAATCGATGCCTTGTTGGTCATGCTTGTGAAAAGTGGCTACAAGATTGACACGACGTTCGATCCGGCAAACGTCCGTGTGCCAATTTCCATGGAAGTAAAAAGGGCGATGCTGTAACAGCCATCGCCCTTTTGTGCCGACTACTTCCTGCCCGCCTTTCCAGCCTTCGTGCTCTTCTTTGCTTCTCGCGCCGCCTCCCTCTTCGTTGCTTCAACTGCTTTGAGCCTGCTGATAACGGTCTCAATCAGTTGCTTGTCCGTGCCGGTCGCCGTCTTCTTCCCGACATAAAGCACATAAAGGATCCCTGCATCCTTCATGTTGAATACACATCGGTAAGCCGGACTGCCTTGGATCTTCAGCTCCATTGCCACCATACCGCGGGGCAGTGAGAGATGACTAATCTCCAGCTCGGCTTTTGCCCCACTTTGAAGGGCCGTAAGCGAGTTGGCGATTTGATCGCGCGGTCCAACCGGCAGAGCTTTCAAGTCCTTAAGGGTTGAGCCTTCGAACTTGATTTCACGCTGATGATCAGCGGGTTCCGTTACATCGCTTGGGGGCATAGTAATTACCTCGTTGGGTTAGGTATATCCGGATGCTTGTCATGATCTTTTCCCTAGTTGGTTGCCTGAAATCAGGCGAGCGCCACGCAAAATTGCGCGACTCGTTCATATTATCACTGTTTGTATAAAATGAAAATAGCGTGACAGGGCGCTGCCGGATGTCAGGTTTGCCTGGCGGGGGAGGGGGCGGCGGCGGGGTGCCTTCAATCACTCCCGGCCCCGATGGACATGCTGTAATCAAGCAATGTGCTATTCAGCCCAAATCAAGGCCGACTACCAGAAGCTGGTGCGCGAGTTCGGCGCAGTGGTCTCGCTCGACGAGTTCGCCGTGTTGTTCGCAGAAGACGCTGGCAAGAAGCGGCCAAAGACCCCCAAAGCCATGGACGACGCCTTTGCCGCGGGAAAGAGTCCGGCCGAGCGGGCCATCTGGGCCTCCATTCAGCGCTGGGATGCCCGAGACGCAACGGCATTCGAGCAGGAGCTGTTCACCCAGAAGACCCGCCTGGTAACCGCTGAACGCGCGTTGCAGACCAAGGTCACAAAGAAGGCCGAGAACGACGTTCGCGTGGCCACCAACAAGATCGCCCGCGCCCAAGGCAAGTTGGCGGACCTGCGGCGGACCGACCATGTGGCGAGGGATTCGCGAATCTACCCAGGCGTGTACGGCACCGTCATCGTGTCCGAGGGGGGCAAGCGAGTGGTGAAGCCGATGCGCTACCAGTGCCGGCTGGCTGGGAAGCCCGCCAGCTACGACCAGCGCTACCCCGGCACCTACAACGCCAGGCGTGACAGCCTGGAGGGGTTCTGGCGGCCGGCGTTCGGGCACACGCACGCGCTCATGGTGGTGGACACCTTTTACGAGAACGTGGAAGGGCCGGACGGCGGCAACCAGGTGGTGCAGTTCACGCCTCGCACGGGCGATCCCATGCTGGTGGCCTGCCTGTGGTCGCATTGGGTCGATCCCGCCGGCAAGGAGCCTGATCTACTGTCCTTCGCCGCGATCACCGATGACCCCGAGCCCGAGGTCGCCGCGGCCGGCCACGATCGGACGATCATCAATATCAAGCCCGAGCACATCGATGCTTGGCTCAACCCTGACCCGGCCGACCTGGGCGCGCTCTATGCGATCTTCGACGACAAGCGGCATCCCTTTTACGAGCACCGGCTGGCAGCGTAGGTCAGGCCTGCCCGGGTGGTTTCGTCGGGAGTGGAGGCGGCTCGGGCGGCCTCAGGGTGGTCGCCCGTCCGGGAGGCACTTCCGACTGGGGGGCGGATTGCTTAACATCGCCCACCAAGGAAGGGGGGTGAGCTGTGAAGGGACAAGGAAAATACCCGCGAAAGCGTCTGGCGCGTTTGAAGAGCGAGGCTAAGCGCATGGAGGGGTTAGCTTTCACTCCGCATAAGAAGAATCGGTTTCCCGCTCCTTGGCAGAACGTGTGCTTGGCTCGGCGCCTTTCGACGGGTCTCATCCAAGTTGCCGATGATCTCCATGTTGGGTTCATTGCACGGGGAGGGGAACATTACGAGCAGCGCGCCATCTTTGGTTGCCTTTTCAAGGGGAGCCCGCCGAATGCGCTAACTCCGCTGCTGCGGCTCGACTGGCACCCTTCACACAAGGGCTTGCATGCCGTGGTCAACTGTGAAGATGATCGAGATCTCCGTGGGCGTAATCTCAGCGGAAAGGAACTGGACCTGCGCAGCTATGGAGTCGCATTCCTTGATCCAGAGGACGAGCAAGATCGGCTCAAGTTCGTTGACATCTTCTGCAGCGTTTGCAACATCACCCTTGGCGGGGAAGGACTTTTCTCATGAACCTCGATCTGTGCAAGGAACTGCAGGTTCGGCGATCAGGGGACGGTTACGTTGTGTGTACGCCCTTCAAGTATTACGACAACGACAACGTCGTGGTGTTCGCGTGGCCAAGCTCGCGGGGCGCGTTCCGAGTTTCAGACAATGGTGAGGCGGCTGAGCGATTGAGCATGGACGGCATCGACGTCTGCGGGGATCGCATCGACCGATGGATTGGCGAGGCAAAGGTCTTCTTTAAACTCAACTGGGACCAAGAGGACCAATCGTTCTGGGTTGAGGTTGACGAGGGAGAATTGGCTGCAGCTGTTTTTCGAGTGGCGGAAGCGGCGAGTCAGCTCCAGGCCATGACTGTCGTCCGCAGCAGCTTTTCAGAATCAACCTTTAAGGCGGAGGTTATGTCCCTGATCCGGGATGTGGCGCGCGAGACGGGGGTCGACGTTAAATTTGACGTGCCGGTGGTGAGTAATTTCACTGCGGATGCACTCTTCCTTGCTGAGGCTCGTCCGCTCGCTATAGTGGTCGCGCAGTCCAAGGACCGCCTCATGGAGGCAGAGCTGATGTGGTCCAATGCAAAGCGGCTAGGCGATCCGACCATGGTTTTTGCCGTGGTGGAAAGCTCGGATAAGGTAGGACGGAAAGAGGTCGAGCGGGCCCAGTTCTACACTGACAAGACCCTGACGTTCCGAAATTTCAGCCATCAGGTGCGTGAGAAAATGATCGAGTCGTTGTCCTCGTAGTCATGCGACGTTGGGGCCGCTTAAGCGATCGGCACCTTTCCGCATGCGAGAGCAGTGACCTCCCGCCTTAACATCGGACCCTTGGCAATTCGTGGATGGAGGTCGTGTAGTTCGGGGAAAGCATGTGCTGACGCATGCCCCACGCCGGTTTCGCCTTCCATCCTGATGCCCCCAGGCCTGCCACACCACGGCCGAACTTCCGGTTGATCTGATCCAACGTCTCCATCAGCGCATCGTTTCCAACAACGGCCGGGGCGAACAGGTCGGCCTGCAGGTCGTGGGGCTTGGCCAGGTCCAGCAATGCGACTCCGGCCTTCTTGTAGCCGATGCCGTCTCTCAGCAGGCCGCGGAGCAGTTGTCTCACGGTCCCCAGCACGAGCGTGGTGTCCGAGGTTGCCGTCGGCAGTACGACCGATCGCGTCGCGTTGTGCTGCGGCAGTTCGGGCCGGAAGGTGTCGGAATGGGCAAACACCCAGAGGCCCGAGGCCACCAGCCCACGCGCGCGTAGCTTCTCGCAGGCCCGGACCGCAAAGGTGGCCAGCGCCTGGGCAATGGCGTTGTGGTCGGCCACCCGATCCGCGAACGAGCGGCTCACCATGATCTGCTGGCGATCGGGTTCCACCTCCTCCAGCTCCATACACGCATGCCCCTGCAGCTCCCGCTGGGTCCGCGCGAGCGTCACCCCGAAGGTGGCAAGGATGTCATCGGGGGGCGCGTCACGCAGTGCGGCGGCGGTCCTGATGCCCATGTTCATCAGCTTGGGCGCCAAGCGCCGCCCAACGCCCCACAGGTCCTCTACTGGAAACCGGCGCAGCAGCTCTTCCCGCTTCAGCGGGTCGCTCAGGTCGACGACGCCATCGGCCGACTTCGCCGCCTTGTTCGCCAGCTTGGCCAACGTCTTCGTCGGGCCGATACCGATGCAATTCGGAATGCCGGTCCACCGATGAACCCGTGCGCGCAGCTCCCGCGCAAAACGCTCCCTGTTCCGAACGCGATCCAGGTCGATGAAGCTCTCGTCGATGCTGTAAACCTCGACGCGGGGCGCCGCGTCGCGCAGCACAGATACCACGCGGCCGCTCAGGTCCCCATACAGTCCGAAGTTGGCGGAGCGCAGCTGCAGGCCGTGGTGCCGCACCAGGTGCTTCAGCTCGTGCGCGGGCTGGCCCATCTTGATGCCCAGGGCTTTGGCTTCTGCTGATCGGGCGATCGCGCACCCGTCGTTGTTGCTCAGCACCACCAAGGGTTTGCCGCGCAGAGCCGGTTGGAAGACCCGCTCGCAGCTGGCATAGAAATTGTTGCCGTCAACGAGCCCGAACATGGCCGCGCCTCCGCTGAATCTGACGCGCGACACCTACTACGGCAAACACCTCCACCTCGGTGCCTTGCTCGAGCACGATGGGCGGGAATTCGGGGTTGGCAGAATGCAGCTCCAGATGGTGCTCGAACAGCTGGAGCACCTTGCACGTAGGCTGATTGCCATCCCAGATGGCGATGACCAGGTCGCCGGGCTGCGGTTGCACGGACCGATCGACGACCAGGATATCGCCATCGCTGATGCCGACTCCCAGCATGGACCAGCCGTCGGCACGGTACAGGAAGGTGGCGGCGGGGTTCCGGACGAGCAGGCGGTGCAGGTCAACCGCATCGTCCATGAAGTCGTCGGCCGGGGAGGGGAAGCCCAGGCGGGCTCGCGCACCGGCCAAAGGAACGAAGTGCGCCGGACCGTCTATGGCCGCGGCGCCGATCAACGTAGCGATCGTGGTGGGAAGGGGAAGGGACTGCATGGCGGGAACTCTGGCTGGGCGGTGTCTCATGACGAGAGACGGGCCGAATGTTAGTACAATTACTAACTGGCCGGATGACCGGTTCACGGCGGCGCCTGTTCAGGGGGCGGCCGGGGACGTATCAGGCCGTGCGACGAGGCGCATTCAGAATTGAGGCCATGGGAAAGACTGTCGAGGAAAAGGCCCGCTGGGCCCGTGGTAAGGCGGCCAGGCTCTGGGACCGGGTGAACGCTCTCGAGGCGATGAGAGGCGGGGACTGGCAGGTCCAGGCGCGCCGTCGGCGCGCTGCCAGCCGGTTGGTGCACGAAGCCGCTGGGTACGAGCGGATGGCCACCCGTCTGGAGGGGCCAGACGAATGGACCGACGACGCGCCATTTTGATCGCGCGCACCTCGCTGCAAATTGGCAGGGGTGGGGGTGATCAACGCCTCTGGGCCTCCTGAAATCAGCGAGGACGCCCCAGCTGGGTCAAGCGTTCCACGCGGCGTACTCCTGAAATCGAACGCGTCCGAAACCCGCGCCACGACTGCTGAGCGCACGAGACTTTTAATCTTTTGGTCGATGGTTCGAATCCATCACGGCCCACAATACACAGCAAGGGTTTCGGAGCGATCCGGAGCCCTTTTGCTTTTCCGCAAAGCGGCATCTTTTCCGCAATTCGTGGAAGATCTGTAACCGGAAGACGTGCCTGGGCAGCCCCGGGCCCCAGACGTGGATGGCCGAATCTGATGAGGCAGGTGGGCCGGAGCCACCGTGTCTTTGGCGACCGCGCAATTCGGGAGGCGATGCTCTTGGATCAGGCAGGGCGTACAGCTTGTCGGCTAGAAGTCGTAAAAGTAGCGATCATAGTTTCCACCCGTTCCCCACTTACGCTTAAGCTCTGATGCAGCCCGCCACAGCTCCGTGTAGGGGACGCGGTGAACCTTGATCACCGCAGGTTCTGGGAACACGGGATAATTAGAGAGATCCACACTGATCTCTTGCTCCCACGGAACTCTAAGGTCGTTCTGATCGTAGCCAATTCCATGCTCACGGAGCACTGCGAGGCTTGTCTCGATCACCACGCCGCCATCCGGGTCGGACTCGCCGAGTTCGGCTAGGGCGTAGAAGTTGGCGACGTCCATGTCTTTGGTGAAGCTGAGCCAGCAGTACTTGTGCCTGGCCGAGTCCATCGCAGTAAGCGTGAGCGCGTTCCGAGCACACATTGCTACGTAGACGTCGGTATCTCCTGCATGGACGTCCTGGTCCCCCGCATAGAACTGGGCATCGCGATCTATGCCCTTCCGGGTAGTACCTTGCCGACTATTCCATTGCTGCCAAGTCATTCCGCGATAGATCGTCAGGGATGTTGAGTCATCATGATCGGCCGAGAAATAGAACATGGGGTTTTGCCAGGAAGGGGAGTCCATAATCTACCAAGGGGGGGCGTGGGTGGTGCGACGAGGAAGGCCCCGGCCGTTGATAAGGGCGGGTGTACGCTGGCGCTTTCCAAAAACTACCTAGTTGGCGTGACCTTCTCTCCCTTCCGCGTTCGCGTATAGGTCTCGGTCTGGAGCACCGACGAGTGCCCCAACTGCTTCTGCGCTTCGCGAATGTCGCCTGCAGAATCTGCCTTGTCGGTTCCGGCTTTCGCGCGCAGGTCGCGGAACTGGAACGACGCCTTCGGGATCCCCGCAGCTGCGCGCGCTGCATCGAAGCGGCTGCGGAGCTGGCCCTTGCTCAGCGGTTGACCGTACTCGTCCAGCAGTAGCGAGGTATGTACGATCACCGCGCCTCGATGGCCCCGACGCCTCTTGAACGTCCGCTCAGCGAACCGCGCGAGTAGCACCGCCAGCTCCCCCTCGACAGCGATGCGCAGCTTGCGCTGGGTCTTGCTCTGGTTGATGTGCAGGAATCCATCACGCACGTCGCGGCGGTCCATGCTCAATGCATCCGAAGGCCGCTGGCCGGTCAGATAGGCGAGATCCAACGCATCGCGCAGCGGCTGGTCCGCCGCCTCCCACACTGCCCGGTATACGTCATCCTCGACGTATGTGTCGCGGCCTGCTTCGCCGTACCCACGCACACCCTTGCAAGGGTTCTCCGCGTCGGTGAAGCCCCATTCCCTGCACTTGTTCCACAGATGGCTGAGTAGCGCTTTCTCGCGGTTCGCGCTGACCGTGGCCACCGTGCCGTGCTTTGTCCGCCAGTCCAGGTACTGGCGAACATGTAACGGCCTGATCTTGCCAAGCGGCGCCGGGGGATTGCAGAAAAACCTCTCCAGGTTCGCCAGCTCCGTCAGGTTGACCTTCCCCGTCGACGCCCGCTTCTTCGGAATGACCAGTTGCTTGTACCTGGTAGCCGCGTCCTTGAAGGTCACGATCTCCGGCACTTCCGCCTCGCATGCCTGCAGCTCGGCCCACTTGCGCACCGCTTCCGGGTAGCTCTTGCCCAAGGGCGTTTCGCGGCGGGGTTTCCCGCCGTGGTCGAAGAAGTAATAAACGGTCGAGCCGCGCTTCCGTTTGCGCAGATTCGGGATGGCGCCCGGGTCCTTTGAACGCCTGCCCATTACGCTGCCACCTTCAATGCGTTGCTCGCCCAGCCCATCGACTCGCTGGCGGTAGCCTTGGCAGAGCCGTCCACCGCCGACCACATCACCACCGGCCAGCCGGCAGCATTGATGGTGTGGCGGATGCCATTCTCGGCCAGGTTGCGGATCTGGCGGCGCTTGGTGTGAGCGCCGGTCAGGTCTGCAACGTCGCCGTGAGCGCCGGGCTTCATCAGCTTCTCAGCCGCTGCCACGGTTCACCCCCTTGGCCGCCGTGGCCTGGCGAGGCGGTGCGAAGCGCATGGGCAGCTGCAGCACGTTGCCCGCCGCTCCCGGCGCTGTGATCGCGGGCATGACCTTCCGCGCGCTGCGGGCAGGTCGGTTGATGCGTCGCCATTCGGCCAACGCCTGGTAGGGATCTGCGTGCTTGCTGGTGGCCCGGCATTTGCACTCGACTAGGTGGCCGCCGCCGCGGTCGACGCCGCGCAGGTCGAGGAT
>LNAP01001772.1_pt1 | contig 22541 bp, 20 predicted proteins | sample 602601 | NCBI WGS metagenome assembly LNAP01 (sample SAMN02440304, study PRJNA202911) | soil metagenome | biome: Subtropical and temperate rainforests or woodlands; isolation source: soil samples (1 kg each in a 20% v/v slurry with milli Q water) were... ...
ACCCGTTCAAGCAGAAGGGTCCCAGTGTACCAGTAACGCCACCACCGCCCCGGGACAATAGCCGGGATAACGACCGGACCAGTGTCAACAACCCTCACAGCAGTGCGTACCGTACCGCAAGACAGGCCGAGCGTCGGGAGGCACGGAAAAGTACCACCTCGAACCCCAGTAATGATATTGTGATTACCAACAATGCCGTACCGGTGGCGAACAAAATGCGGCCTTTTCCATCCACCTCACCACCAATGTACTACGAGGCTGATCACTCAACAAATAACCACGCTAACAACGCTACTAACCACCCTAATCATACCACTAAGCCCCCCACAACTAATACTAACAACACGAAAAGTAACGCCGAGTACTACACTGCGGCCTCGCAAGGTGAAAAATTCGACCTCGGGCGACGCCGCAAGCCGGCTCCGGCGGCAGCAGACAGCGCGGCCAGCACTGCATCGCAAGAACAGTTTTATGCCCAGCACGGCAGCGAAAAACAGTACAAATATCACCCAAACAACCCAGAACACAGCGCGAAGGTGCAGAAATCCCGCGGAAAAGGTTCTACCTCGTCGAACGATGAATTACTGCATTTGCAAAATTTGCAGGTGTTGATGGACATGGGATTCGGGGAATCGGAGAGTATTATGGCGTTAAATATGTGTTCGAATGATTTGACCGAGGCAACGCAGATGCTGTTTGAAAGTCGTGGTTAAAATTTTTGTTGGTGTTCAATTATTATATAATTACTGTGCTGTATATTCATGTGTTTGAATGGTATATTGTAAATAAAACATTAGCGAAGGATCTTTGTTTACATGCGTTAAGACAACACATTAATAACAAACTTAACTACACTCACACCTTTCATCTCAAATGTTAGATCTTCGCATCCCCGTGGGCAGATTAAACAACTTCATTACTCACAGTAGCTTGAGCAGGAGAAGCAGGAGCAACAGCCAGGAAGCGCACAATTTTCTCACCCGTAACATCAATGGTGCATTCTTCGTACTTCGAAGGTACGAACATATCAAGTACGGTATGATCCGGCATACTAAGTAGTAGGTGTACATATTGTTCCTTGTAAGCGCGCTGATTAGGAGAAGCTGTTGTACTATAGCAGTTGCAGTAACGGTAGTAGCTGGCGCTGGTGCTTTCACATGCACACTCACCAAGCAAACCATCGACCCATCTTCATGCTGCTGCATGCGCTTGATAATCGCAGTATATCTCGGAATGGTGCTGTTGTTAACATTCTCTGCACTGTAGTACAAATCAAAAGGCAGCTTGATAACGGTGTGAAATACGATTCTTGGCTTCTCATAGTTCTTTAGACTAGCAAAGTAGACTAGAATAGCGAGACAGTTTGAATATTTGTGGTCAGCTCCGTAGGCGTGACAGTTGAACACAGCATCCTTCCCCGCGGGATAAAGTTCACCAAGGTCCAAGAAATTCAAAGTAAAACCTTTTGTCTTGGTGCGCAATGAGGCTGTATCAGTTTGTGTATTGGACACCTTGTGCACTTTGAAGGTATCGAAGAAGTTGTCATTGCTTAGATCACCCCACAACGCGATGTACTGGTGGGGCTGAGGAGAGGCAAGGGTACCTAGCAGCCCACTCCCGGCACATTCTGTCTCTGTCGAAATGACCTGCACCAATGTTGCTCTGTATTCCGGATCGACGGAGAATATGTCAATGCGGATAACTTTCCCAGGTGTGGTGTACATGAAGAGACCCATCACGACTGTGTTTGCGTTCGAATTCGTCTCAATTCCAAGCACATTGCGCGTTTCGGGCAACTTTGTGGCGGGATAAGAACCCAAACCGGATGCATGCATGAATGTCAACACAGGACTATCTACCCAAGGATTGAGAAACGAACTGTTTAGCAGAACCATAAGCAGCAGCATGCGTTACTTTTTCTTGAACCTTTTTAGACACTGAAATGGTCAATTTCGAATCGTTTGGTAACTCCGCCTCATGAATTAACCGAAGGCGCATTTCTTCCATGGTGGAAACTCTTTGCTTTCTTGGTTTGCCGGAAAGACGAGACAGAAGTGAAAACATTTTGCCACAGAGTGCGTGGACAGAATTCTGAACAGCAGGAGACTCAGGAGCCTATTGTGCGTAAAATAGGCATATTCTAGGGCATATGCGGACACTTTACATGTTGTTACGACGTAGAGAATTTGAAACTTCAATAACTCAAGCCCATGATCATTGATGAAGCCGTATCGATATCCGGCGATCGCTTTAAACACTATTAAAAGCTTAACTATTACAGCTACAAATTTAATTGATAACACTGTGCAGAATCAATTAACACGAACTCATGAGACTCTGGGACTCCTATTTATGCATGAATTTATTGACCAAAAACGTTTTGCACACAAATATATATGTGAAGCTACAAGATTAGCAAAAGCGTTCATTAATTACGCAACTTGTTTCGCTGCAAAGCGAACGATGCTTCTACCACTTACATCAATCGCACATTTATCGTATTTAGCTGGTATATACATGTCCAGTACAGTGTCAAAAGAAAAGGACAGCAACAGGTAAACGTACTGGTGCATGGTGTTAGCGCACTGTGCTGTACCCGATGTTATACTAATAACAGGCGTCGCACCTGCTACAGGTACAACAGTACAGTCACTATTATGAGTAGTACCAACTGAAGCTGGAAACTCACAGATGTTGACAGATACACGAACTAAGCACACCGAGTCATCGCTGATCTGCTTCATTTGCATAATAACAGCAGGATATCGTACACTGGTACCGTCCAAAACATCTTCAACTCGGAAACACAACTTCAGGGGCAGCTTGATCACAGAGTGGAACACAACCCGAGGCTCCGCGCGGTTGTCTAACTGTGCCTGCTTCACCAGCACAGCGAGACAGTTGGGATGCTTGTGACCCACCGCGTACGCGTGACAGATGTAGACCGAATTGTCGGCTGTAGGGAACAGCTCACTTAGTGTTTGAAAGTGCAACTGAAAATCTTCCACAGGTGTTCGTTTGAATGTTGTGGCGATACGATCTGGGTTAGTGGAAATTTTCTTCACAGAGAACGTATCAAAAAAGTCATCATTCGAAAGATCTCCCCACAAAACAATATACTCATCTTTTGCTGGGGACAAAAAGGTGCCCAGTAACCCACTTCCAGAGCAGTTTGTTCCGGTGGAATAACTTTGCATCAGTGTTGCCTTGTAGTCATCGCCAACGGTGTAGATGTCAATGCAGATGGCACTTATGGGATCGGTGTACATGAAATGACCCATCACGATGGTGTTCTGCGCAGCGTTGGTCTCGATACCAAGCACGTGCCGAGTTTCCGGCAGCTGGGTTGCGGGATAAGAACCCTCGCCGGAAGCAGGGACAAATTTGATCACTGGATTGCATTCCCAACAATCTAGTGGGTTCCGGTCCAATACAAGGCAATACATCTCATCCCCATATGCCGCGGCGTAAATAAGGCAATGCGCAATCGCCCTGGAGGTGACAACAGTCTTTTGAGAATCAGGCGGAATCTCTGCCTCCCGAATGAGTAATTCACGTAGTTGATTCCAGAGGTCTGACATCAAAGCTGATTATAAACGAAGAAAATTGAGATGCTGATCGCGAGACTGAAAATGTATTTGATATAGAACAATTTTTTCTAACTATGGAAACTAGCCGCAAGAACTCTCGAACTGGATAGGAGTATCGCACACAAAAACTGTATTTTTCGGCCTTCACGATAAAGATAAAAATAAATACGAACATACCAACATCGGTATTATTCAATCTAACGTTACTGTATTTGGTTGTTGTTTAAAAACAAAAACTACATCGATGCAAATGCCAACGGAGTTACTCACTATCTGCCACCACACGTACAATATACTGACCAGTGAAGTCAATCGTGCAACTACTGCACCATGCATTTGAAACATGCATGTCCAAGACAGTGTTCTGCTGGAGAGAGACAAGTAGGTAAACTGCTTGATCGTGATATTCTTTGACTTTCTCAGTGCTCCTCTTGGATGTCGTTGCAGAACATTCATGTTCACCAATATCAGCGTCGTGGACCAAAGGGACATACTTGCAAACATGAATCCGCAGTAGACCCACCAGCGCGCCGCTCGGTGTCAGTTGTATCTTCTCTATGATGGCTTCACAACCAAAATATTCGAGTTCTGAAATAGGCCGGTTCTTCATGTCGGCAAAATACATGTCAAATGGCAGCTGCACAATGGAGCTAAATACAACTTGTGCTCTCTCACTTCCGATTAGCGCAGCATGGTAAATTATCACCGATAGACGATCAGGCGCGTCACGACCGACTCCGCGTACCTGGCAATGATACACAGACTCATCCGCACCTGGATATATCACTTCCATCGTGCGAAAGCGCAAACAGGCGTGCGCATCCTCACATTCCACTCGTTTCAAGGTGGAACTGGTGTAAATTGGGGTGACGGATAGTCTCTTGACGGAGAACGTGTAAAAGAAAGAATCGTTGGATATATCTCCCCATATCAATGAGTATTCGTTGACTTTCGGGGATGAGAAGGTACCAGTCATCCCACTTCCGCTGCAGGTCATTGGTGTGGTAAAGGTATGAGTTGGGATGATACTATAATTGGACTCAACAGAATAAATGTTGATGTTCAGCATATCACAATCACGGCTGCAATACACAAAAGTTTTCTCTTCTGCGTCGGCTACTACGCCTAGAATATAGCGAGTGTTCGGTAACTTCGTCGTAGAGAAAGTAATGTCTTCCGATGAAGAAATAAATAACAACTCCGGGTCAAACGTCCCCATCCACATCCACTTGTCATTCAATATCACGTAAAACGCGTTTTCTCCATATATTCCAACCTCCGAGACAGATTTGAGTTGCTCTTCCGGTACTCGTACGGAAAGTCGCGAGTCTTCAGTACTGAAATTGCAGCGTATCATAGAACCAAGTTGCGACAAATCGAGGCGATAGATTTTATGGCCTGTGAAAGCTGCAGCAGTTCAGAAGCGCGGGCGTTAGGAGAAATGATATCGCTAATTGGCACTGATAAGTTCGTATTATATATCTTATGCGCCATTTCCAACGGTACACGAAATTTGTAAGGTGGTTCACCATAGTCGTTGACTAATAAGGTTGTTGATTGAGTTCGTTGGTCAATTTCTTTAACCGAAGCTTCTTTATCCGCAAAGACCTTCGCAGGTAAATCAAAGCACAGGAAACGATCAAAATCAGCCAGCCAATCAATGGAAGGAGGCGACGAAATTGTAGAACAGACCAGCACTCCGAATAAAGCACCAGTTGAAGTGGACCATCACAGCAGTTTTATTGCACTCAATGAGGAAGAAAGCAGCGTTCCCGAGGTAAATATCCTTTCAATCCTTCAAAGTTTATGGTGAGTTTCCTTTAAACAAATTAATTCAATGTTCGATGCCCTTAACCTCTCAATAGATTCAGCGGCTTCAAGGGTTATTCGAGTCGATTGATCTTGAGCTTGAGGACGCCCAGGTAAGATTTCTCTGCACAACGATTGAAGCAGGCATTCGCATATGTTATATTTTGCGAATTATATGCCTTTTAGATTACCCGTGTCAAGGATGGTGACGACAGTGATCAAGACAGCGACGACGGCTTGAAGCAAGAAGTCAAAGAACTTCCGAACTCTTCCATTCTCGACTTGCACACCATCACCACTAGCGCCAAAGGAAGCCGATTCCTGGTGACCCCGAGTAGCTTTCGCAAGCCTCGTGGCGATGAGGAGGACTACGATATACATCATTTGAGTCAGTCTGAAGATCTTCCCTCGACGCCATTGGCTGACAAGTCCTATCGAACGAACTATAATTGGGATGATACAAAGGATGCCACTGCAGAGAAGAGCGGTGCCGAGAAGAAAACGTCCCAGACACCCGCACGGGTGACGTTCGCACCGACTGACCCTGATGCTGATCTCGACGACCTACTAAACACACTCTCTACACCTGCCGCAAGTAACAATAACACCACTTCCAATAATAAAACCCCCATGTCTGCAGGACAGCATGGCTTTACTCCCATGACGTTGCAGGAGTTGATGAAGCTAGAAACCCCCGAGTCCAAGGTGGACGAAATGCTCGAAGAGCTCTATCAGTTGATGGGTTATTATAACCGCACTTCGGAGTTTTTAGAGACGCAAACGACCCCTTTTGGTACTACTGAAAGCGCCAATTTCAGTGATAGTGTGACAGAGAGTAGTGAGAGTGGGGCGGAGAAGGTGGATTTGTTTGGCGTGTCGCCTACTTCTACGGACGATATTACTCCTCCTGTCCTTGACACTACGAAAGATGAAGTGGCTGTCTCTCTGCCTGACAACGCTGGTATGGTGGATGCAACTGCAAATAAGCCTGCAACCGGAGTTAATAGCACCGACAACAGTAATACCGACCAGGATCTGCTCTACCGGCAGCGCCTCCGCAGCGCCAGTGTGGACTTTGACCACGATATCAAGGACATTATGCAAATGAGTATCCACGGTGCTGGTCAAACCAATCCTACTACTAACACAACCGCCCCCTTGAGTCCGCTGGATAAAAGTACTTTCCGCTCCGGCTGGGTGGATGTCACACCAAAAACGTCGTATACGTCAGGTGTTCTTACCCCTAACACGCACAATACGCCATCTAGCCAGGCCAAATTGCATGAATCTATCGTGCACGGAGACTTTTATATCTGGTCACACGGCCCCAAGCTGACGGCGGAAAGTATTAACACCTCGTATGTGGGGCTGAACCCCACGAGTGTAACACATAACAATGACAATGGTGTACTAGTACCAGCTACGGTTCCTTCTCCGAGCGTACCTGGTTCCCAGCTACCTCGAGAGGTAAACATACATAACAATAGTAATACGATAGGTATGAGCGGTATCAGAGGTAGTAACATTTTGCCTAACAGCGGTACAAATGGTGTCAATGCTAACCACAATGCTAGTTATGCACCTAGAGCGGATAGCAAGCACGGCTACTATGTAGTTTATTTACTAGAATGTGTAGTTAGACCGGATATTGAGTTGCGGGATCTGCTCGCTTGTGTGTTAAAAGTAGCGCGTACTAGGGACTGTAAAGCAATTTTCCCGCACAACAATCACATTGTGTTGAAGAGTCAGAGTAACACAGGTATTTTCCTTGTAATATGGTTTACATTTTTTATTGGTGTATTGCGCAAGTTTCGAACTCTAATCTACCACACGACTCTAATCTACCACACGACTTGTCGCTGCAATGCAATTTTTTTAGTTGCACTCTGTCAAGCTTATACTTATTCTCATTTATTTTTAATTTTCCATTGTTACACAGGTTATCCCCAATTACCCTCCACTCACCCTCACTCTAACACCCACCCGCCCAACAGCAATACTGTTCCAAATCCCAACAGCATCGAATGGGATCAAATCGACGTGCAAGTGGTACTTTCTCACTCCGTCAAGCAGCGCATGCTAGTGTGTCAGTTTTTACGCCGCGTGCCCTCGTTGACTAGTAGTGGGTTTGGCAATTTGAATTTGATTATTTACCAGATTGCCGGCGGGGCGGCACCGTTGAGTCTTGAGTCGAGTCCGAAAACGAAGAGTTTTGTGTCCAAACTCAAGGTACAGCTTATAATATTATTGTGTGTATCAATGAATGTTTGTGTATTGAATTCGTGTAGCCCAGCAAATGTCGTATTCGGTCACAATTTTTTAAAATTTTACTTTTGTTCTTCACTTCTCTTCTTTTTGTATGTTATTCCACCCTTTATACTCTCAATTTCTGTAATTCTGTTCGTATAGCGCGAGTTGACGGAAGCCAATCTCTGTCTGAGTTCCTTGTACAACGCACCGCTGAACACAGTGTGTAAATTACCACAACCCGGTGGACTGGATGCTCACTTCCGGGCACAGTTGCATCAACAGGTAAATTATTTTTCTAATTTGTTGTTTTTACTCATTGTGAACATATCCTATCAGTTTTGGGGCATGTTCTATTGTGGACGCTCTATTTGCTCCTCTCTTTACATATTTTGGTTTGTATAAAACTACCAACGTTGGTAATAGTTTTTTACTCTACACTATCAATTATTCAGGTATACGGTCATATGTGGAGCCGCCTGGAAGAAGATGTAAAAGGAATGTCGGAGCATCTGCAGGCTCAGCTTAAGGAGTGCAATGAGTTTAGACACACACTGGAGCCCATCTACAAGTAAGTATTTGTTTCGCTTATGATATAGTATAGCACCTCCGGTTCCTATATAACATGTAGTTTCTATCTGAATCGAATGTGTAGAGTGTGTGAAGGTTAAATACTTGATATACACTCCTCCTTCTTATCTCTTTTACCTTATTGCTGTTTTTGATACACTCAACTTTCGTAGAATCTACAACATGCCTAGCCCACTGCCCTGGAGCTCTGCCAGTCATCGCAACCAAACACCCATTGCTATTAATAATAACTCTCACAATACACCAACTACTATGCGCAATGATGCAAATACTGCTAGTGCTAGTGGTACCAAGAGTAATGTTAACGTATTGTATAGTCCTACGGCTTCCCACAAGTCACACAACACCCAAACCGCCTTGCTAATGCAAAATAATGCAGCGAAGTCCATACCAACACCTAGTGTTACCACTAGTGGCGTTCATATAACCCCCTCCACGGCAGATCGAATTTTAGATACTTATCTGAACAACAGCACTCCTAGTCATGCTAACACTACACCCTTTAAGACTACTGATAGTGTGACCACGCCCTATGCTACTACAGACTCTACACACACTACTAGTGTCATAGATAACTCTACTCTTTCCACAGCATCTGCTACGTCAACTCTATCCCCTATGCCGCACTCACCACGGTATCTACAGGCAGCTAGTGATAGTACCAGTGCTCCGAATAGCCCTGTGCCGAACATAAGATACAATGCAGTTGAGGATGGTATGACAACTGTGCTGCTTACCCTCAATGAATGTCTACAGGAACTGCAAGAAAGGTAAATCTATACTCATCTTCTGCTGAAATAATTGTTAATGCCCTTTCGTGTCAGTAGAATACTCCCTTCGAACGCAAAATTTCCCATGCAATTACTATTCTTTTGCATAATCAATCACATTTTCACTTTCTTATTCTTACACACCAGTTCTGACGAGGAATACGCCCGGAGGGTGCAGATGCAGAATGAATGGGTAGTACGACAAGTGGACAACATGCAGGATTACAAACAAAGTCTGTTGTTCAGTCTGGCGGCTAACCTGGAAGCGGAGGTAAGATTGTAACTGCATTTTTATTTTGGTGTGGCTCGTACTTTATTACAGGATGGCCTTTAAGTAATAATATTGTGTTTCTACCTGTTCCCCCCTCAACGGTTTTTATTAATGAGTCTTTTTATTGTCCATGCTCTTTAATAGGACTCTTCTCTTATGAAGACATTTCACGCCACATTCTATGATGTCCCCACAACGATCGATGTGTTTGGCAACACTGCGTTCAAAAGCAATAATAACAGCCGCAGCAACAGTGGTTCTAATAGTCGTACTAACAGTACTGAGCGCCCTTCTTCTACTGCTGCTGCTACTGCTACTACAGCATCTATTACATCCAGCACTGGTACAGCTATAACTAATAGTAATATTACTCCAACTAGTGTCAAGCCAAATGACTTGTACAGTGAGGTGCTCGTAGAAGCGTCCTTATTTAACGAATTCTCAGATACGCCTCCGCCGAAGTCGCTTACTAACAAAGCATCACACAACACAACTACTATTAGCGGTGCTGGTCATATGACTAATTCTGTATCTGCTGCTGCTGCTACTACTACACCTTCCAAAGGCTGGATGTCCAGTCTGATCTCTTCCTTCTATAACAACCCTGTCACACAAGAAAATGCGCTGGTGGGCTTTAAACCTAAGGAACTCCGCCCTGTGCAGACACAAGCGGATGTTAACCGTCGATTGTCTAACTACCACACACAACACACACAAAATAGCAACACTGCTAAAAGTCACAACCCATCTCATACATCTACTGGGAATAGTAGTGAGGCGCGCGAGACAGGGTTAGCTATGGAGGACTACCAGCCAGTGGAGTCGCTTATTTCCCTGACGCCTATTGTGTTGTACTATTGCTCCTGTTTGGTGTCGAAATTGCCAGGTAATTGTAGTTTTGTTTGTATGTTTGTATGTTTATATGTTTGTAAACTTTATGTCTTACATCATGGTACTGGTCTCCGGTTTTGTAAAACTGTTCACTTTACATGTGTTTTCATAGCTAATGTGTTCATTCCTTTCTTCACACTAGGTACTGTCTATATCACACCCACCACTATCTGCCTCACCTACAACGCTGGCCTGCTGACGCTGAACAAGACCAAAGAAATATACCCTATTACCGCACTCCACGCGGTATATCTGCCCAATGAATGGCAGAACACTAATAGTGCGAGTGGTATAGCAAATGCTCCAGCTAGTGGGATGCTAGATAGTAATGCGTTAAAACTAGTATTCTATAAATCAGCTCTGACACCAGTCAAGCCTAGATCAGGTAGCAATGTGTCTATTAGTAGTAATGTGCCGGCTAGTCGTGATGTAATGATAGCACCAATGATGTTGGATTGTGTAAAGCTGCGGAATATCATTGTGGAGGTGAAAAATGCCTTCAATACCTAAAGTGAATAACTGCTTTAATTGCGTATTGCCCATGGATAATACTATTGTATTCTTTAAGTTCACGAATAAGAAATGATTTTGATCTTCTTCGAGAATGCATTGCACTAATAGTGCTTAGTGTAGCGTTTTCCTCTCTTAAGACTCACGACGAAGTTGCAATCATCAAGCAGTCTCATTTCCTTTTCCTTTGCATATGGTGATGTTCTTGCTTTCTGTATGTGTTTTTGTGTCCCTCACGGTTGTGGCAACTGCTTTCGATAGTTCTTTATGCGGATCCGCTGGCAATGGTGTCTGTAGTGCTACATCAGTCTTCAGGAAACCTTTGGTTGCTGGCAACTGGAAGATGAACACGGATCTGAGTTCTGCTCACTTTTTGGCCACAGAGGTGGTGTCATTGACCAATGACTTGAAGTTTGAGAACATTGAAATCGCCTTGTTCCCACCGTTTCCTTTTATCCACACGGTCAAGAAGGTAACTGCAACTTAGCTACCAACTTCACTTTCCATCTTGGCTAGGTTTGACCGATGTCTTCTATTCGCAGGCGGTGTTCGAAAGCTCTCAGAATGTCAAGGTCGGCGCACAAAGTGTCTTCTTTGAAACGAGTGGTGCTTATACCGCGGCTGTCTCGGCTCCTATGTTGAAGTCTCTAGAGTGCGATCTGGTGTTGGTGGGTCACTCGGAACGACGCTCAGTGTTCAAGGAAAGCAATGATGACATCAACAAGAGTCTGAAGCAGGTTCAAGCACATGGTATGGTGCCAATTCTCTGTGTGGGAGAGACTTTGCAACAGTATGAGTCAGGTAGGTATGCTTTAGAATTGATATCAGACACGTTTTAATTCCTACTTCTGCGCTGCTTTTTGAAAATCCAGGCCAGAACAAGGATGTTATCTCGGAACAGTTGGAGCAAGGACTTGTAGGGTTGAGTGCGTCAGATGTCGCTGCTTTGATCATTGCTTATGAACCGGTACGTCATATATTTTGTTGTTATGATTGTGCTTTCCTCTTCGTTTGTACGATACAATCAACCGTCGCAACAAACCTCGTGTCTTTCAATATTTAATATTTCGTCTGTTTATGTTTAACCTATTGATTCAAAAAATTTCTTGTTGTGTAGGTGTGGGCGATTGGTACGGGCAAGGTGGCTACTCCTGCCATTGCTCAGGACATTCATGCTTACATTCGCACCTGGCTGCACAGTCACTACGGCGAGGACGCTGCTAGCAAGGTTATTTATGGAATATACCTTATACCCAATATTACGTATTGTATACTTGTCTCCTTGTTCCATTTACAACATGGGGAGTACTGCTTATTATATATTTTTTTGTTGCACATGTTCGTTTCAACACAGGTTCGTATTCTATACGGGGGTAGTGTGACCCCAGAGTCTATTGGAGATCTTATTCGCAGTCCGGACATTGACGGCGCGCTGGTAGGAGGGGCGAGTCTGAAGGCATCTGCATTTGCTAGTATTGTGCGCACCGCTGCTGAGGTGGGTCTTACCAAGGGACTATAGGGGGAGATTGGTGTTGTGGGTGTTTGATCAAAAGATAAAACAATATTTCGAATATTAAAGCCTTCTTCATTTGTAATGCTAAAAGCACTCACCAATCCAGCAATTCCAAAATATTTGAAATCCAGAAAACTACTCGTGAATAAACAAAAATATTCTCCAGTATTTTATCTTGGATAAGCAACAACTTTAAGGAGCCTTCCGTTTAAAGCATAGTGTGGAGCGTCCAGCTGAGATTAACATATAGATATTGTATGGATTGTCCGGTAATAGTTCCGGATCAGGAATAGAAAGAATATTTGTGTGAGAAAATAAAGTTCCTGCGCGGTTTGGCATCAGATAGCATTCTAGCCGCATGCTACAATTGTACCAAGTGGGTTAAAAGCAAAAGTCATGAAGTCGACTTCACTGCATTTTAGTAACAGAGAAGAATTGTTCAAAGCAAAGAAATATAACGGACAATACTACACCGACACTGAATTTGGACAAAAAGCTAGCTACTATGCGCGATAGATTGGTAGGATTTCTTCGTCTGAATGTTCTTCACGCTTGATGTGTTCTTGAGGTTGTTTGGTGAAAAGGGAGGAAAACAGTTTCCAATAATCAGTCTGAATAAGATATAAGATTAGGTGAAATGAAGGATCGAATTCCATTACTCCGCCACAAACTTACCGGCTGATATCTGATATTCCTGTGGCTGATTTCACAGATAGGGCCCAGGTGGGAAAGAGTATGAAACCTTTCGATGGGCCCAGGGCACACTCCGTAAATGATAACTTTCAGTGGCTTTCCATCAAACCAAACTTGCCCACATCTCATGCACTGGAAATGAACCATATAATAAACAGTATGGGTATTGAGATGCTTACTTTAGTTTGACTTGAAAATCTCCTGATCAGATGTGAGAACTGCAGCCGATGCCGGTGGCGAGGTGTGTCAATTTTTCTTTCCTTTACGCCACGTAAAAAACACAGAATTTTCACACAGCAGCCACTGAAAGTAGAACATACTCGTACAATTTAACCAATGTAGTATCGTGGATTTAACGGTGCATTACGGTGAAGCAAGACGAATTATACAAAAATTAAGTTATTATTTATGCTCCACGCGTGGTTTCTGCGCTTTCATAAATGCCCACACAGTTTCATTGTACTTGCTTCGATCAATCAAATACAGCAACATAATCGGTAAATGCATGCGCTCAATCCTCGACAATGCAAGAATCTTATTCCGTATGTCCGCGTTGGACAAATCGTCCATGATAAACGAAGTTGACACTCTGTGCGTCTCTGCAGCTACCTTTTCTTCGAAGGACAACTCTGGAATGGGTGTGCTACAGGTAGGTTCACCCATGGCAGAAGACGGAGTAGAAAGTGCTATTGTATCGACATGCGTCGTATTTTTGGTATCTTTTTCGTCTTTAAAATCACCGCGCGGGGTGGTGTGCTTGCTTGGTGCAGCACTGTTGTGTGTGGAAGGCTGCGGAGTAGCACGTTGAGATTTATTATCCACGTGCTTTGCAGTATTGTCAGGATTCTCCCCATCGTCTTTTGATTCTGCTCGGGGCGAGGGCTGCACGGAGCGTCTTGCTTGCTGTTCTTTCTCTCGTCGAGACTTGTCTTCCGCCTCTCTTATGTTTCGCACTATTTGTGGCTGCAGTTCTTCCATCTTTCGATGATAAGTATTCTCCCAGGATTTATAAATCGTGTATAGGTTGTCCGGCAATAGTTCTGGGTCAGGGTTGGATAGAATATCGACGGTGTGTTCCAATAACGTGCGCATGCTCCACTCGGATGTCCATATATCTGCAGACATTGTGTTGCAAAAGAGTAAGTTCAGTAATTGAAACAACAGTGATGCAATTCTAATGGGGTGGGATATAAATGCAATCTCACTACTAAATGTGCAACACTACCATTCAAAAATATGTTATACCTTTAATGTGCATCAGTCTACCATCGCCACTCAACTGCGGCAACACATGCAAGCCCATGACCCTCCCGACAAACTGAATCTCCGGCTGAATATACGGATATCCATCATAAAACACCATCTGCAATGTCAAGTGACAGCCTTCATAAGGGGTCCCAGGGGGGCCTAGGATTATGAAATTACACGACACCGGAGAGCCCCCAAAATGTGACACGGTACAGTGCAGTGGCAAATCACGTGAAATGTCTTCTATCTCTTCGAATATTTTTAGTTGTGATTTGGCCTCAGTAAGCGCCTGGGCAAGATCAGAGCTGGACAAATCGATTGTACCTGTGGTAGTAGGGAATGATAATTAAATTGTAACTATACATCAAGAGACACTACTTGTTAAGGCTTCGGATATAATGATGTCAACAAAAGCGCCACAAGGTTATTTCCAAAATTAACAGAAAGAAAACAGAAAGAAAGAAAAATAGTCACGTACCTCTTTGGATCTTATAAACCAGCACCATAAACTCCACAAAGTCAATCGTGCCCCCGCCATCCATGTCGTACTCATTCAACACATTTTGTGCGTCTTCGCGGCTAATCTTGCTGCCAAAGGCGACAATTAATGCTTGCAATTCATCCACATCGATGCTGCCGCCATTGTCCACATCAATCAACGAAAAATGATGTTCGTAAAGCAAAATTTCGGAAGCTTTGAACTCTTCCCGCAGCCATTGGGGCAACTCGTAGCGGAAAAGCTCCTTTAACGGGTCAACTTTCTCGTCCTTGTCGGTACGCACTTTCTTAATTAAATCCCTCAATTCGTGCATGGAGTGTAGATAAAACTCCCCATGATTGTCCCAGAAGGTTTTTGGGAGACGAGTTTTGTCATACGGTATATTTAACCTGTTCATGACCTCCAATACGTGTTTGTTGCGGATTCTCCCGTGATAGTCTTGTTTGAGTGTGGAGTACACGATGTTAAGCCGGTGGTCTTCTAGCCCCATTGCATACAAGCCTTCTTTGGGGTTGTCAAAAGGCTCTTCGATTTCCTCCACTAAAAGTAAACCAAAACAAACAATAAAGTTAACACATTTCATCAACTTGCACTGATAGGAATGTGTTGAGACTAACCTACAGGATCGGTCAGTTGCTCCACAATTGTGACGTCTTCTGCAAGTTCTATTGGCATTTTCTCGTTCTATTGAAGCAAAGAAACCCGAACCATACGTTTAATATCATCGGCTTGGCGTACATGAGTTTAGAAGCGCACTTACATTGTTGCGAGCTCCTTTGTCAGCTCCGAGGTCCAGCAACGTGCGAATAACCGTGTGGGAACCGTCCCGTGCGGCACAGTGCAATGGGGTGTTCCCTTCCTGCACAACAAAATTGTGTCGATGCAAGCAAGTGGTATAAAAGGAGGAAAATAAACTTTATACGAATGTATGAAGGCAGGCGGAAGTGTACCTTATCGGCGACGTTAACCTTGGCACCCGCAGACACCAGCATTAGGACCATCTCTGTGTGCCGACTGAACGTAGCACCATGCAAAGGCGACCAACCCGACTGATAAAGAAAAAGTTCTTAATAAGTCATTACGTAACGGAAAATAAGGTGTGATTGCGAAGTAGACTGACTTTATCTGGCAAGTTCAAGTTCGCTCCGGCCTTGATTAAGTTTTTGACAATCTCCACGTGCCCTCCTTTCGCAGCAAAAACCAGAGCTTGAGACTATAACCATAACATAATATCAAACGTTTAAATTTGATAGTGTTCAAATCTATGGTGAAGTTGCGGTCGGTTTTACCATCTGCTGCGTCTTGATATCCGTCAAACGAAGACAACGGACTGCCTTGGCGGTATCGCCTCGCTCAGCAGCCTTTATCAACTCTTTCCCCACCTCGTTCGAGTCCATACTATAGAACACAGTATCTGAAGTAAAAAACTATGCTGTTTTAACAAAGTATCAGCCCGTGTTTGTTTTAGAGGGTGGAGAAATACTGAAGCAACGGTTACAGAAGTGCTTGCTATAACCACTTCGCTAATTCAAGCACCCGCTCAACAGATCAACAGCGCACTTTGTAACTGTCCACGACGGACAGTTTCATTGAACAGAGCTGATCAAGCTCCATGAAGGATTTGAAGTCTTAATAAATAGGATACCAACCATTTACAAGGCCTGATTGAGCACGAGCCTCGAGGAAAAATGATGGATGTAAAGAGAACAAACCCAAACGGTGGAAGATCGATTCTCGTTCCACCGAAGGCGACCATTAAGTTCGATGCTGCTGGTGGACCAAAATTCGGCCCTGGACCCGAAGCAAAAGGTAAACCAGCCCCAGTTCAGCGGGTCGGTTCGCGAAATCGTTCTGCCGGAAAGGATCGTCCCGACAGCAGTCGACTTGGCAGTGCTGACGCTGGCACCACAACACCATCTTCAGGAGACACCTCATCTCGTCGTCGTGGTTCCAACGCAGGTCTAACGGTAACAGAGACCAGCCATGCAGGTGGATTTGGTGGCTTTGGGGGTTTCGGAGGAGCCATTGCAGTGGACAATATGCCACCTATTGCTGCACCCCGTGCTTCAACACCGCCCTCAACCGTACCAACCGCACTCAACGTAGGCATCGCCGGAGACGACGAGAACACCGACACAGACACCGACACCGCCGACCAACTCGATCTATTCTCTCCGATTAGTACACAATACAAACCACTGGAAGATATTCCCGCTGAGGACATTCATCTCTCGGACGCAGTCCTGGAAGCATTTATGCAGAACTCTCCGTCTCGTGCGGCGTTGCTCAATTCCCCTCTCAGCCACCGCAAACCTTCTCCCGCCGTGACACAGATGGCCAAAATGCGCGTGGTGGAAGAGATGAGCCGCATCCAACAACGTGCGTATGTGACTGAGCAGCAGCGCCAGCAACTGATGCAAACTGCGCTTAGTATGGACGCTCCTAAGCTCGCACGACGCATTATTCAAGGTACACATCCATCTCTTTATTACATTTCTTGTGCATTTACTAGCTGAATACGCTTATTGGATGCTACATTTCTTGTTTTTTTGTGCAGATGAGAAGGATCAAGACGAAGCAGTGGCCCTGCCAACGCCCAAAAAGACTGGCATCGCAGAAGCGGGCATGCACTTACTTGACGACAACTCTTTGGATACCACGCGTACCCTACCTGCACACACCTTGCACTCACAAAGCGCTGTGTCCTTCCTCACCGCTGGAGAATTGTTGATGATTGACCGACGGATCCAAGAAGAAAAAGCAATGCTAGAAGAGCTAAACAAATCCACCGATGACAGTGTCGGAGATGTGACGAAGAAAACAGCGAGTGAAAAGAAATACTATAATAGTAATTCGGATAGTAATCACAATTCGGATATTGATGAGAATGAAGTAACAATCAAGCGAACCAAGTCATTTCGTAAAAGAGAGCAGATTCAAATGGCAGGTAACACAATATAATAATAAGCAATTTCCGCAGTGGCCAAACTGTTTCCCTCACTGCATACGTTACCTCAATTATTGTTTTTCATTGCTGATTGTATTCATTTACTTCCTAATATAGAGGACGAGCGGTTTGCCAAGGCTGTGGACGAGGTGGAACGCATCCGCCAGCGCTTCATCGCCCGCGCACAGCTCCCATTACTCGGCAGCGCCGACTACGAATCACGTGGCAGCGGTCGTATCGACACCAAACAAGTAAATACCACGATGAGTTCCGCCAGCACCCGAGACAGTACCACATCCAGTACCCACGTGCGTGCAAAAGTACGCAAAACCGGCAATGGGATGTTATTTAGCAGCCGCAGTAGCTTTCATGCCGATGAGGCACCGCACAGCCCAGCAGGGGACCTGTTTGCGCCAAAACATGCAATCCAGCAGATTCACTATTTTCAGAGCGGCCGGATCTCCACTCAAAACTCCAGTGGCAATAACAGTACTAACATTACTCGTCAGAACAGCAAACCCACTGGAAGTGCCGAACTGAGCATTGGTGCTGTGTTGCCAGCAGGAGATGACTCTGCCTACCCGCCGCTGAGCCCATTGAAGAACCCAAATGCTTTGTTACCGACACAAAACAAACGAAGTCGAAGGCAGAATTATTCCGCCAGTCCGAGTGTCGGCACGCCTAGCAGTTCTGAAGAATCGCCAAGTTTTTATCCAACCTCCGATTCACAAGTTGCGAAATCCATCCGCCCAGTGCCGGTCCTCAACAGTGGTAGTATTGAAAACCTCAATGAACAGGCCTATGTGAACCCTTTCGAAGCGTTCGAGCGCGCAAATGCCAACAAATCTAGCACGATGGGTACTTTTGAGAGCCCCTCAGAAGACAACTTAAACAGTACTTTGCGGAAGAACAACCGCACCCGCCGAGCCGCCAATGAAGGGGAAGGAACTTACCAACAGGCTATTGCAGACGATATTGATATGCTTATCGGTTCGCGGTTCAACTCTGCACGCGATCTAGACGCACCCGACGAGCCAGAAAACAACGAAATATTAGGCAATTCATTAGTGTTGTTGCAAGCCCAACTGGCGGAGGCTGCGAACGATGAACCGCAACAATATAGTCGGAAGAGTATTTATGACGCTACCACTACTGAAGAAGCAACCAACAATAGCAGTGATGCACACATGAGTCACGAGGTAGTTTATCATCACAAACAGAGTATGGAAAAAGCGCCAAGGTTGTTGTCAGCGGCTGCCGCCACCGCGCTGGCTACGTTATCTCGACCGAACAGTGCGAACCGACGAATTAACAATAATAACCAAGTTCACCATGCTGCTAACTATGCAGGTGTGCCTTCGGCTATTAATATTGAACATGATAGTGATCCGAAACAATATCGTAACGTCCGCACACCAGGTATGCCATAGAGAACATATCTGCTATTGTTCATTCTGTACATATTTAACAGTGTCATTGCCGGCGAGAACTTTGTCACTGTCGATTATTTTTATCACTGTCATCTTGTTGACTGAGCATGTCTTTTTTATTCACTCTCTACCAGGTACTGGTGGACCTAAAACACCGATGAGTGGACCCCGACGCTCCTTACTGTCCGATGAAAGCACCAGCAGTCTTGGCAGTGCCATGTTCGCGTTTAAATTAGGTACAGTTAATGTTGTAATTTTCTGTATTTAACTGTATTATGTATTTGGATTTATAGTATGTAGTTTGTGAAAAATCTATCAGATAATTTCAACTTATTTCAGTAACTGGATTCATTGTTGTTATACCTGTTTTTACCTCCATTTTCTTGTTTCTTAATTTAGACTCCAAGTCAACAGAGATGACGCCGAATACGCCAAACAGTGCAAATCGTAACTATCCCAACGGACACCACTACAACACTACCTCGTCCTCCTCCTTGCTCGTGAGTGACACCCCCTCGCCACTACGCAACTGCAACAGCGCCGTATCTGTTAGTAGCAGCACGACCGGTACTACCGACAACTATTCGAATGCGACCTTTGAAAGCGAAGTAAGTAGAGGGCTATTCCCAGGAGTCAGTCCGAAAGGTGCCTTGAAAGAGCCGTTGAGTGCACTGAACGAGACCGGAAATAGTTCGTTTTCCTACACGGATTATATGTATTACTACACAAATCCAGCTTCTCTTGCACCGTTGCACGCTTCCTTACACCCTCTGTCTACCATACATACACATACGGAGGAGATACTGAAAACGGAACACAAACCACAGACCCCTCATTTGCAACCACTAGCCACGCCTACGCTACACGCGCTCCAGCCGAATCATGCAAGTACACCGGATTTACACATTGCGGTCGGATCTTCCAACCCCAATAGTGCCGAAAAGAAAGCACAACGCACCCAGCTCGCTAGACTGTCCTCGTTTGAAATCAACAACTCGAACAGTGCACATAGCAGCAATCCTAGTACTGCCTTTTCTAACCCAGGGAGCACCAGAAACAGTAGTATTAACGTACCTGGCTCGACGCGAAACATGTCTTTATCGACACGGAACAGCTTGGTAGCCCCGCGTACCCTCAGTCGCAGCCGTGGGAACAGTGTGCTGGATCAGAGCGGGATTGGTATGAATACCAGTATCCACAACGCCAAAATACGAAACGCACAGATGTTGCTGACGTCACCGCTCAGTGAGTGGCTGAACGCAGGCGCGTTAATGTCCCAAAAGGGTACTATTAACAATACCAATGGCACCGCCTTGCCGCATATCGAGGAGGTATCGGAAAACCACCGCCGTAGTAGCAAATTCACGTTTGAAGAGCTTCAGCAAGCGAATTCTCTGTTGAACGCTATTGATGGGGACAAATCTGCACTAGCGTCGCCCAGCAAGCGTGAGAATACCGCTCATCATGTTGTGGGTACCGCGGATAGTAGCCGTTCCAATAGTATCCACTCTGGAGCTTCGCTGACGTCATTATTACCCTCTCTGGCCGATGCGACCGTGGATCCCTCTGTAGTGAACAAAGTCTATCGCTCCTTGAACGTGCTGAACAGCCACATAAGTAACATGAACAGTGCGAATACGAGTCACTATACAAGCAATGTTAACATCTCACCTCCTACGGTTACCAACACTACCGCTGCGGTAGAGCAGGATCTAAACGCTTTACTTTGCGAAAACAAGACCGCTGTATCGCCACTTAGTATTCCCTCTCCAACCACTGACCCTATCAACGCTACTACTGGTATAAATAATAGCAGTGCCGGAGGGGTGGCATCTAGTCGTCCTAACAGCAGAGGACCAAGGGTCAGAGGTGCTCCGAATAACCTTATTAGTCAGAGCTTGGCCGATGGACCCACTGCAAATAATGGTATGCAACCTGAAATTTTCTTTGCACGTTTGCTACTTTGTAGGTTATCTGCGCTGTCATAGAACTCATTTATGTGTGTATGAACTAATTGCTTTCTTATTTTTTATTTTTCCTTCCTTTTCAGTGCACGGTGGCAGTGGAGCCAATGCCAGCCCGGCACTAAGTACTGCCAAGTCTGTAACTTCCCTGTATTTACACAATAACCAAGACACAAGTGTGTCCAGTGGTGACAAGCTATCTACCCCAGTGCACAGAGAGCTGGAAAGTGTAATGAACCTTGCCAAGCGGCGCGAGAAAAACATCCTTTCCGGTGTCAATGCCGAGCGAAGTGCGAACAGTTCAATCAGCACGGTGAATATGCAGCGCAAGCAGCCACTTTCGAGTATTCCCGGCGCAAGTTTGGATGGTACAAGTAACGACAAGCTTGCAAATGCATCGATGAGTAGTAACAGTACTCTTGGCAGTGGCAGCGCGGCGTCTCCAGCAGAGTCACAGGCCCAGCGGCTGAGTGCCCTAGCTGCTGCGTTCGATGCGGGTGATGCCGTGGGCAAACTTATGGCGCAAATGATGCTGCTGCGGAAGAATGACAATAAAGAGTAGAAATTATTTATGTACGTCGCGTATATGCAGTATTTGAGCGTATGTTTTACTGCAACATATTAAAGATTGTTTCATTATGTGGCGTTCTACTTCAACAAAATCGGGTTTAGTTATGTCAAGCTTGTTGGCACAAGATTTAGTAAAACGAAGTGTTATTGTTGTAGACACGATAATTCACAATAATTACGTACAAAACGTCAATTAATAAGTGTTTCTTCGTTTTGGTTGCCCCGTCCATTTTTTGTAGGACTGTCGCCCTTGGATCGGCCTGGGAGTGCTTCAGCGTATCATTTGGAGTCTTTGAGGTTTCAACGATGCCCAACATTGTTCTGAGCGATAGTGACGTGGAGAGAATCTTCCTCCAAACGAAGAATGCGTTCTCTGACTTTCCGTACTTTGACGCCTTGGTGGCGGTGAAACTTAGTCAAGCCATTCGCGAGAGCAGCGATCTTGAGATTAACTTCGCCACCACCAAGATGGTCACAGGCACGTATTATAACCGGAAAGCATTCAGTGCTTCTGCTGACCTTGAGCTTGTTTGGAAGCACCTCAAAGTGATCTTTCAGTACTCGTATGTTGCCATTCTCGCCTCCTCTATTACACCAGACAGCGCGCAGGAAGAAGAACAGACAAGAAATTTCATCGAGAATTATCCTTCTTTTTTGGATGAGGAAATCGTGTCAAGTGAGGAGCTCCACCGCCTCTTTGTATTCTGGAAGATGGTGAAGTTGACACTCACCATCATTAAGCCAGAGAAGAACAAACAAACGATCATTGATGTCGCTGGTCGCTTTGAATCACAAGAATTTTACGTCACTGGTAAAGGACAGAGACCAGAGGTATCCAACCGAGTACACATCTACGAGCGCGAGGGTAATGTTGAGCCGGAGAGACGACCTTGGCGAGATTTACCTGAGGACGCCGCCGCTGCACCTGTTGCGGTTGTGGAGGCTCCAGTGAAGCGCAAGAGAAACTGCTCCCGGAAGATGTTGAAGACAGCCAATAC